>Ga0075019_10002087_pt1 | contig 11382 bp, 5 predicted proteins | sample ColStrG_CSR_2013_FD_71473 | JGI IMG/M metagenome (GOLD analysis project Ga0075019, IMG submission 71473) | Freshwater sediment microbial communities in response to fracking from Pennsylvania, USA - Cold Stream Run_MetaG_CSR_2013 | ecosystem: Environmental > Aquatic > Freshwater > Creek >...
TAACTGGGCTGTTTCGGGCGAGACGAATTTCTTCGGCTTACCACTAGGATCGAGCTCGTAGTGATAAAAACCATTGCCGGACTTTTGCCCTAAACGACCATGTTGCACCATCAACTTCACGGCATCATTGGTCAGTGGCATCATCCGATTAGGATATCCGGCAAAAATAATTTCACCCACATGACTTGCTGTGTCCATTCCAATCACATCATACAAATAGGCCGGACCCATAGGCCACCCAAACTCTTCCATGACGCGATCCACCTGCAAATAATTGGCACCATCAGCAATTAATTTAAGGAAGCCCCAAAAGTAAGACATCAGAACTCGATTGACTAAAAAACCTGGGCAATCCTTTACCACAATCGGCGTTTTACCCATCGCCAGTGCATAACCGACTGCGGTAGAGACAGTCGCGTTGCTAGTGCGCGATCCTTTAATCACTTCCACCAAAGGCATAGCAGGAACCGGATTAAAAAAATGCATCCCAACAAAATTCTCTGGACGCGCCATGTTCACTGCCAAATCATCGATTCGCAGACTAGACGTATTTGAGGCAATCACGGTGTCATCACGCACTGCCCTCTCTAATTCTGCTAGTACACTGAGTTTGACGTTAAGATCTTCGACAACGGCTTCAATCACTACATCAGCCGTTCTAAAGCCGGCATAGTCAAGTTGCGGTTTAATTGTTGGCAAAATACGGTCTGCTTTTTCTTGAGTTATGCGATCCGCTTTAACTAATTTATCCAGCTTCTTATTAATCGCTGACAGACCAAGCTCTAACTTGGATTGGGCAATGTCTTTAAGAAAAACTGGCGTACCACGTAACGCACTAATGTAGGCAATTCCGCCGCCCATAATGCCCGCGCCCACCACCGCACTTTGCGTTAAGGATCGCGCACTTATTGCGTACTGACGAAATAATTTTTTGAGTAACTGCTCGTTATGAAAGGTTTGCACCATCGAGACAGCCGCTTGGGTTTTGGCAATGCGCGCAAACGCATTACACTCTAAAAATTGCGCTCCAGCGCGGTCTCTCACGCCAGCTAATTGCATGGTCTCGACTGCAGTTCGCGCCGCGGGTTGATGTTTAGAAGCAGTTTGTGCAAGCTTCTGTTTGGCCAATTCAAATATCTCCTGCTGCTTGGCAATTGTATATCCTAGCGGCTCTACTTTGCGACGTTGACGTATACGCCAATCAATAGCACCTGTAGCAGCTTGTTCTAGCAACTCCAACGCCGTTGCACGCAGCACTTCCGGCGCGCAGACTTCATCAACCACACCTGCTGCCTTGGCCGCCTCAGCGCTACTTGGCTTGCCGCTCGTAATCCAATCAACGGCTACTGCCGGGCCGGCAATGCGCGGCATACGCACCGTACCACCAAATCCTGGAAGAAGACCCAGCGTTACTTCTGGCAAACCAATCTGTGCAGTGCTTGCCATGACACGAAATGAACCCGATAGCGCCATCTCAAGCCCACCACCTAGGGCCAAACCATTGATCGCCACCACGGTCGGCACCTTCAAATCTTCAAAGGCCATAATCACTTGGTTAGCACGCATATTACTGGCCGATAAATTATGCACAGTCAGCTTAAACATTTCAGTGAGCTCGGTGATATCGGCGCCAACTATAAATACCTCTTTCGCACTGGTAACGAGTACGCCCCGCACATCTGCTGCAGCGTTAATGTAGGTAACGGCTTCGCGTAATTCATCCAAAGTGCGTCGATCAATTCGATTGACCGAATCAGACTCGCGGTCAAATCGAAGTTCGAGAAAATCATTGTCGAGTTTATCTAGCTGTATCGTTATGCCTTTGAACACGTACGTTTCCCCCAGAATTTTTTAAACTTACTCGCAGCAAGCATCCTGTCTGGCTTACTGAGCATTTGAGTAGCTATGAACTTCTGAGTTTAACGTGCGACAGGTAACGAAAACATCGTCGCAAAAGACGAGTTAATTACAAAACAAATTGAACTCGTGAGCAAATCATTTAGGCTTTTAAATAACGTGTGAGTGAATTGCAGAGAGTTCAATTGAGTACAAAATTAACAGACGAATTGGCATCTAATTAGCAAATGTCTACGATCGTAACGCGGTACAAATCCGGTCAATTAACATTCATTATTTTTCGCTAATTGGCATTTTAAAAACGCCGTATCAAGCATCAATAATTTTTTGATTATTTCTTGAAAAAACTATTGCTGCATAGTAACCTCAGTGACACATACCACCTGCCATTGAAGCCCTGTCAGGGCCGCACACGCTAATCGCATGAACAAATTTTCGACATTTTCTAAAGCACTGCTAAGCACCAAATTCCACCCCCAAAAAAACACTCCAGTACAGGTTACCAGAGTAAATATTGGTGATTTAATTAGTAATGCTCAAGCATGCAAACTCGTGCTATTTTGCGCTCCTGTTGGCTTTGGCAAAACGAGCACCATGATGCAATGTCGGACGCGATTTGAAGATAGCGGAATCGACACCGCTTGGCTCAATTTGGATACCGCCGATAACGACCCCTATCGCTTTTTAAGTTGTTTGGCCACAGCCGTTGCTGGCATGACTGAAGAACTGTCTGAAAGCACTCAGACCAACCCATTAACAATGGGTTTTGCATTAGGCGACACGACACTCAATATCATCAGTCGGCTAGCATCCCATAGCGCACCGTTTGCCCTTTTTTTGGATGACTTCGAACAAATCCGAGAACCATCCGTATTAGGTTTAGTACGTGAAATTATTGATCAACTTCCGCGTCGCGGACAACTCGTTATTGGATCAAGGAGTATGCCGGAAATAGGTGTTGGAAAACTGCGGGCGCGTGGGCAATTGGTCGAAATTGACACTACTTTGCTGCGTTTCACCCAAGCCGAAACTAAAGAGTTTTTTACCCACTGTCGCGGACTCACGATTTCACTAGACCATTTAAACCAACTTCACGATAAAACAGAGGGTTGGATTGCTGCGTTGTGGTTGGCTTCGTTGTCTTTGGGAGCACCGGGAACCAGTGCACAATTTATTCAACGCTTTTCCAGCTCACAGCAGGCCGTTACTGACTATTTAGCCGACGAAGTATTAGCCCATCAACCGGAAGAGATTCGGTCTTTTTTACTGCGTACTAGTATTTTGAGCGAACTAAATGCAGCGCTTTGCGATGCAATTCTGCCTGGCATGAATGCCGCCGCCAAACTCGCGCAACTCGAAGCAGCTAACCTATTTATTACTTCGATAGAGGGTCAAGAGAAAACCTATCGCTATCACAAGCTGTTCGCGGTTTTTTTACGCGAGCAACTGAACCACATTGCGCCCGAGGAAGTACCACAACTGCACCAAACTGCCTGTGCTTGGTATCGAACGCAAGACCGACCATTAGAAGCGATCGAACACGCATTGGAGGGTGGATTATTTGAAATCGCCTTAGATTTATTGAATCAACATATCAAAACATTCTTAGGTCAAGGTCATAAGCGCTTCCTCGCGCATTGTTTTGCTACCGTTCCAGAAGCTACGCTGAACTCTTATCCTATGCTGGCGGTAACTCGCGTCTGGACTTACTACCATACACACGGGCCTTGGGAAGCAATGGCGATACTCGAGCGATCTGGTTGTCTAAACAATGCTGATCCCGAGGTGCAAGCCCACGTGTTGGCTCTACAACCTGTGCTATTGGCAATGATGGATAGATACGATGAAGCCTACACCTTGGGAATAAAAAACCTAGCGCAATTACCGACTTCTCAACCGTTTGCCGACGGCATTCTGACTAATGTGATGGCCCATATTCTTGCGGTCATCGGCAAAAACAATGAATCTCAAAGTTTATTGGATCGCGCTCGTCGAAATCAACCGCCGGAAGATGGCGAAATTAATCTGATGTACACTGAATCGATTGAAGGTGTGAATGATTTAATCGAGGGACGCTTGCGCCAAGCGACAGCGCGCTTCCGTATAGCCGTCAACTCTCATGCATCCAACTCCCGAAACTATGCAAATAGCAATATCTTGGCTGGCGTTTTATACGCCTGCAGCGCGTACGAAACCAACAATGTCGAACTAGCGGATCATTTACTCAACATCTTTATGCCGCTATCCAAAGACGTTGTGATGCCCGACCATATGATTACCAATTCCATCATGCTCTCACGCATCGCGTTCTTGCGCGGTGATGTTGACCGCGGATTTCAACTATTAACCGAATTAGAATATATCGGTCACTATCGCCAAATTGCCCGAATCACAACTAGCGCAAAATTAGAGCGTTCACGAGTATTTCTATTGCAAAATCATGCGGCAGCGGCTAAGCGAGAATTAGAACGCGCTAATGGGATGGTGTTATGCGAGAACCTCCAAAATATGCGCCTATATTCCCATGATATCGACTATGCAGCGCTAGCCGAAATTCGTTGGGAAATCGTGTTTGGTGACAGCAAGCTCGCATTAGCACAACTCGATACTCAAATCACTCTTGCACTGGCGCAATCGCGACATCGCCGCGTCTTGAAATTACGTTTTTTAGAAAGCATCGCTCGCCACAAAAATGGCGATCAACGCGGTGCGTTGCGTGTCTTGGGAGACGCCTTGCGGATTGCATGCACTGAAGGCTTTATGCGTTTGATTTTGGATGAAGGTCCTGTGCTAGGCAATCTGATTCGACAGTTCAATACATCCAATGCCAACAATGATTTGGAGCTAAGCAATCCAATTTTTGCAGAATACATGCAGCGCCTCACTGAAGCTTTTGGACCGCCGCCTTTATCCGAACTCGATGCCGACAAAGCGCACGCAAAAGTGAATTCGATTGATCCGCTCACACAGAAAGAAATCAGAGTCCTGCTTTTGCTAGCCGAAGGCTATTCTAATAATGCAATCGCTGAAAGATTGTTTATCTCAGACAGCACAGTGCGTACTCATCTGCGTAACATCAACGCCAAACTCAACGCTCAAAGCCGCACTCAGGCCGTGGCGATTGCACGCAATCTCTGTTTAATTGATTAAGACCCAACTCGGTCAAGCAGAGGCGCTGTAATCATGTTCTTACTACAGTGCCAACATTAATATCGCTATCTTCGTACCCTCAATTCCGCCCATCAAAACAAAATCGTCGAAAAAGACGATTGTTCACTTTGTCTGCGCTCATTATCCTAGCTTCAACACATCGTTTAACTGATCGCTTCAAAGCAGTTTGCATTCAACGATTCAAGCCGCTAGCGGCCAAAAAATAACGAGATACCGTGGAACGCGAAAAGCAATGTTAGAAAGTATCCGCATTGTGGACCTGAGCGGCGTCATCGCTGTATTTATTTGAGGAAATAGGAAATAGCAAATGCAACAACAGCAGTTCGACTATGTAATCGTTGGTGGCGGATCGACTGGATGCTTGTTAGCCAGTCGCCTAAGCGAGCAGCAAAGCATCCGTGTTTGCCTGCTTGATGTGAAAGAACCGGACGATTCGATTTTTATCAAACTAACCCAAAAAGAAGGCGAGCGCTGCCACGCCGAGCTAGCGTCTCTAACACCTAACTTACACCGCGATAATCTAACCGTAATGAGCCGAGCGCAGATAACTGCAATCGAATTTGACTGTGAGCACGCTATCAACATCTGCATCAAGCGCGACGACAAACTGATTCAATTACACGCCAACAAAGAAGTCATCGTCTCGTCAGGAACGTATTTTTCTATGCAACTCAATGCACTGTCTGCTCGCAAAGTAACGTCCCCGAAAACCGTGAATCCCTCACGTACTACAGACTCAATCGCTGATACAGCGTAAAAAAATACCTAGTCTAGACGCGCCGTTATCCATGATCAATGACAACAATGTACTAAACGCCAATTCAAAATAACTGTCGACGTTTGCGATCCTAAGATGACTTCCACCAAAGCCATGCGCTCGACGGATGGGGAGAAATTCAAACCGATAAATTGAACAGCGTTAAGACTCTGGCTTAACAAATCACTAAATGACAAATTTGCGCTCTTGCAGGCCAATATCGTAGCCGAATTAACTACCGCTAGCACCTGCGTCATTACGTCAGTCTTGACCGCACCGTCGTCAATCGCTACTAAAACCAATTGACAATCAGCTAGGTATACAAAATCGTTCGTCGATGAAACATGCGCACAAGCCGCTTGAGTAAATCTCGTCGGCGAACGCAGCAATTTATCTGCCGCGCCTTTATGGATAATTAGCGCATCGAATCAGACGAGAGCAAGTCAATGGGACTCCAATTCGTGAAGTAAGACAAATCAGCAATATTTGGGCGAACTATTGCTCGTGAATTAGATGCCAGTCCAACGCGGCATTCGCTCTTCGATAAAAGCCTGCGCACCTTCTTTAAAGTCGTTACTGTGAGTCATATTCATCCACCGCTCGTGAGTTAGCTCTTTTAGTTCCTGCTCGGATCGATCAATGGATTGACGTGCAATATGCAAACTCTCCCTTACGGCAAGCGGTGCATTGTTAGTGATTCGACGTGCTAAGGCCAATGATTCATAAAGCAGGCGCTCCGCAGGAACGACTCGATTGACCAAACCAAAGGTCGCCGCGCGCTGGGCGCTCAATGGCAATCCTGTAACAATTGCTTCAAGCGCGATAGCTCGTGGTAAATAACGCGGCAAGCGTAGTATGCCGCCAGCGGTCGCCACCAAACCGCGCGAGACTTCTGGCAAAGCAAAACTGGCAGCATCCGAGGCAACGATCAAATCGCAGGCCAAGGCAATTTCAAATCCGCCACCCACCGCTTTACCATTGACGGCTGCAATCCAAGGCTTGCAACGTTTTGCAAACACGAAGCCAGCAAAGCCCCCGTTAGGAGTAACTAAATCGACTCCACGCCCAGCAGCAATTTCTTTGAGGTCAGCACCCGTACAAAACGCCTTTTCACCAGAACCGGTTAGTACCACAGCCCAAATATCTGGATCGTTTTCAGTTTCCTGCACAACAGCGTCCAAGGCTTTAGTGATAGCACCATTAATCGCGTTGCCTGCCTGGGAACGATTTAGCGTTACCAGCGCGACATGATGGCCAATGCGTTCTAAAAAAACCGTTTGCCGTAAGCCCGGCACTTGGGATACTTCTGCGTTCATTGCTTCTCCTTATCGCGTTTTAATCCTGTTTAACTCGCACCTAGCTTAGACACCTCATTTGCACTTAATAGTTACGTCGATCAATTATGAACAAGCAGGTACGAATTCGAGCACCAAAGGGGGTTTATTACCCCACACGCCACTGCAAAAGCCCGCCAGCAACATCAACAACTTCGGCCCGACTTACCACTGGTGTTTTATCCAAATCGTTCAAAAAACGAATACTGGATTCGTCGCAGGCCGGCACATGTCATTGGAGCATCAGCAGACAAGCCTAATGTGCGGTGTGCCATTTTCAGCACTACCGGAGAGCAGCGATACAACTTCATCTTTAATAACTTCACGCGCTAGATATACCTGTTAGTGATCCAACTGAGGAGTGTAGATTTGTTAGGATGGGAGTTGCATCGTCCCTTTAGACGATTCAATGACGCACCGCGAAGCGATTACTTAACGTTGGTTAGGTTTTTGCTTGCCATCAAAGATAAGAGATAAAATCAACAGATACCGATGGGATTGATCGGGGGTCTTCTTCCGAAATTTCGAGCATCAACGGTTGTAAGTGTTTGATGGGTTGCATGTCGATCACGTTGCTATCGGATTTCTTGCAATAGTGAGTTAGGCGATTCGGCGTGAACGCCCTTCCCAATGGGGATTTCGTAATTCGTACTTTAATAATTTGCCCGCTGCTGACAACGGTAACGTTACGCGAAATTCAATACTCGTTGGGCATTTGTAGCTGGCAATGAGTTGCTTACAGTGCCTAATAATCGATTTATCATCAATCGCTTGACCATCGCGTACAACAACGGCGGCATGCACCCGCTCGCCCCATTTATCGTCAGGCACACTAATGACCGCGCACTGCGCCACTTGCGGCAATTTTAAAATGACATTTTCCACTTCGGCAGAATAGACGCTTTCTCCACCAGTGAGGATGGTGTCCTTCATCCGATCAACCACGTACAAAAAGCCATCCGCGTCGATGTAGCCAGCGTCACCGGTGTACACCCAACCCTGACGTATCGCCGCTGCAGTTTGTTTTGGTCTATTCCAATATCCCATCATGCGCATCGGCCCGCGCGCAATGATTTCGCCGATTGCCCCACTGGGTAGCTCGTCACCGCCTTTGTCAACAATCTTGATTTCCACATCAGGAATCGGGCGCCCAGTAGAACCGAGCTTGCAATATTTTTGCCCTTCAACGGTGTGATACCACGAAGGTAGCACCGCCACCACATGCGACAACTCGGTCATGCCGTACACTTGGGTAAAGTCAGCTTGCGGTAATTGTGCAATGGCACGCTGTAGTAGATTGCTGTCAATCGGCGCAGCGCCATAAAAAATCTGACCAAGACTCGACACATCGTAACGAGCAAAATCAGGATCTTCAATCAACGCCTTAATCATCGTCGGAAACAGAAAGCAATCGCTAACCCGTTCTTTATCAATGACCGACAGAACAGCTGCAGATGCAAAGGATGGCAACACAACCACGGTTGCCCGACGCGTGACGAGCTGAATAAGCGTTGCGATGCCAGCAACATGAAATAATGGCACTGTCAATAAGCCAATCACCCGCGGTCCAGACGACAATACCTCTAAGGTATTGACTGCATCCGAACACAAATTAGCGTGACTGAGCATCACCCCCTTGGGCTGACCGGTTGTGCCGCTGGTGTACAAAATCGCTGCCAAGTCCTGCCCTGCGGCGTGTGCATCAGGCAGCTCAGGCGCATTCTCCATGAGCGCCGTCAAGCTAAACATTCCTTCAGGACAATCGCCCTGCCCAATATAAATTACGGTTTGCAAGGACTTTGATAAGCTGCGTAACGGCCCGACCAAATCGGCAAGCGCATCATCGACCAATAAAACTGCGGTGGTGCAATCATCGAGACAATAGCCAATCTCACTAGCACTCCAACAAACATTGATTGGATTAATTACTGCGCCCGCCCAAAAGCAGCCATACACATATTCAAGATAGTAATCCGAATTCAAACTCAATATCGCCACCCGCGCGCCGCGCTTAACCCCAACATTGCGCAACATGCCAGCAAAGCGTGCTACCTGCGCTACAAATTCGGCATAAGTCTGACGACGCTGGCCAAATACGGTCGCGACATCATTAGGCCGTTCGCGCAGCGCGTGATGCAATGTTTGGGTCAGATTCATGCCTTCTCCGTGGTGATTTGCTCTTTTCGCAGCTAGCATGTTTTGATTTCAAACAAGGCCACAATCAAGAGCAATGTTACGAAGATTTAGCAAATCAGACCTCGTCGGAACCGACGATTTAACCTAAGCATGAACATCTAAATTTGGCGTTACACAAGCAAATAGCGCGATTAACGCCCGAGGCAAGCGTTTGCCTATCAGGAGCGCAAGAAAGAATTGGGCCCAACTGATTAGGCTAATCGATGCGGTTTTGAAACAAGTGGCAAATGCATTAATAACTAAACGAATTGAACAGCGCATAACTAAAATTTTAAACGAGGTTCCTTGGCATCAAATAGAGATGGTGCGAGCGTAAAGCACTGCCACCCCTAAACAACATCAAAGTAGCTTGCAATGATCATTGAGAGGACTTTTGAGGCCGATCAGCATTAGTTTTTTGTAACGGGCTAATTCCATGAGTAGAGTGCAGCCCCAACGACGAATAGCGCAAATGACCACTGAAAGCATCAGCCGAAAATAGACCAATTAGATAACAACCAAGGCGACTAGCCCTACCCCGTTGCGTCTAAGATTTCTCCCAAAACCCCTACAGAGCATGACAAATTGATGACTTGTTGCAAATTCTCAATAATAGCTAAAACAATTGGTTACAAGTATGTCGAAATGACATAATATACTTGCTCCCAATCAACTTTACCTTTTGGAATCTTTTAACAATGTCTAAATTACTCGACTACTTGAATCACCTCGATCAAAACGCCGATGGGATCGCTGCACATACACAAGACCCGCATCAAGCGATGGACAATTTTGGTTTATCAGATGAAGAGAAACAAGCCATGTTGTCTGGTGATCACACGCAAGTGGCCCAAGCCATTGGCATTAGCGCAGCAGAAATGCCAATGATCACAGTTCCGCAGTTCATCAACCACTAAGTCTGTGGCAACTAAGTCCTCACGAGATAGAGCACTTCTACAATTTTTTGTAGTAGTGGTGTTTCTATTTTTTGCTGGGGGCTTTCTGTCAATTGTGCGCGCATCGGAAAGTGACGAAGTCGAAAAATTACTCAAACACGTTCAGCAAATTTCGACTAGCAATCAGCAACTGGCAAGCAAAGAACTAGAAGAATTGCAGGCGCAGCAAAACAAGTTTACCCCCGCACAACTTCTGCACTTCCGCTTAATAAAAGCTTCGCTGTTAGCATTATTTGGTAAGCACCAAGAAAACATTTCGTTTATTAATGGATTTTTAAACTCCGAAGATGAGGCCAATACCAAGTCTAAATTTCTTTACCAACTGACTATTTCCTACCTCGCTCTGGGCGAATATGAGTCCGCACTCAATACCATGAATCAAGGCATAGCAATTCTGCCTAAGGTCACCGATGCCATTGCACAAATCGACACATTACAGAGCGCAATAGATCTGCACAACTCAATCCACGCCTACCAAGAATCTCTAGAATACGCTCAGCGAATGTTTGATATACAAGGATCAAAACTCGATATATCTGCTGCAAAATGTATCGCCAGTGCAGATCGGGCTGACATCTACGTGATGCTTAAGCAGAGCTCAGTTGCTAACGAGCATATTAAAACTGCGATAGAGGCTTGTGACGCCATTAACTGGCATTATATTTCTCTGATAGTTGAATCGATCGGCGCTATCGATTTAATCGAAAATCATCACTACCAAAATGGAATTGATGCCGGATTAATCGCGCTAAAAGCGTTTCCTGAGTCAATTCTAAATACCAAGGATGCCACTAGGTTGGAGGAGAGCCTCGCTACTGCATACCTCCATAAAGGAAAATTAGAGGAAGCTGAACACTTTGCGCTGATGGCATATAAAACTGCCGATTCTCAGAAACTAGCACAGCAAACTGAAAAGTCATTAGAAACCCTTGCTCTGATTAAACGCGCCCAAGGTCAGTATGCCAGCGCGCTTGACTATGCCGAAAAAGCGATCGAAAAAAAGAATGCTTTGCTGGACGAGGAACTACAAAAAAATATTGCCTACCAACGGGTAAAATTCAACGTTCAAGATCAGTCGAATCAAGTCACCATGCTTGAACGTCAAAATAAAATCCTAGCGATTGAAAAGCAG
>Ga0075019_10002088_pt1 | contig 11382 bp, 14 predicted proteins | sample ColStrG_CSR_2013_FD_71473 | JGI IMG/M metagenome (GOLD analysis project Ga0075019, IMG submission 71473) | Freshwater sediment microbial communities in response to fracking from Pennsylvania, USA - Cold Stream Run_MetaG_CSR_2013 | ecosystem: Environmental > Aquatic > Freshwater > Creek >...
CAGCGGACGGGGCAGGAGACGCAGCAGCCGCTGCGCCGGCCCCGGAATGCGGTGCGCGAGCAGGTAGTCGCCGGTGCCGAGGCCTGCGCGCCGCGCGATGTCGGCGAGCGTCTGCGAGTCGAGACGCTCGCGCATCACGCGGTGAAGCTGCATGACCTCCGTCTCCGGCACCATGGTCTGCGGCAGTCGGAGCAGATAGCCATCGAGCCCCGCGAGCCCGAACAGCCGCCGGGTCGTCGTCGCGCCGAGCGTGCGGTCGAGCGCAGCCGCGACCTGGGTGATCGCATTCGGACCGATGCGCGCGACCGGGTCGTCCGCCGGCCAGTGGCCTGCGTGGTTCACGCCGGGGTCCGGGTGTCGTGTTCGGCGAGCTGTTCCTGTCCCCCGCCGCAGGCGAGGGCCGCCGTGAGCTCGCCCTTGCGGCGCCGCTTCTCGATCTTGGGTCCATGGACCGTGACCCAGGACTCGTCGCTCGCCACGGAATCGCCGCCGGTGGTGCGCTCACGCGTCGCATCGAAGCCGAAGTCCACGGACTTCCTGGTCTGCGGCCCCCAGTAGCCGACGCGGCCGAGGTCGTAGAAGGTCCGCTGGAAGCCGCTCTTCGCGAAGGCCTTGAGGCAGCCGAGCATGTAGCGGCGCTTGGCCTTGTCCCTGAGCCACGGATAGCTGAAGAGGGCCTTCTTAAAATAGAAACGCCGGTAGTTGTTCATGACGCGATCGAGGAGCTCGCCGCGGTCGAGCGCATCGGGCTTGATGATCGGCGTCACGAAGTTGTACTTCTCGAAATCGAAGATCTCGACCTTGTCGCCGAGCTCCTGGAAGAGGTCCGAGAAGGGCCAGGGCGTATACATCGCCCAGTTCGCCATGTCCGGTTGCCAGTCGGCCGCCATGCGATAGGTTTCCTCGAGCGTTTCGGCGGTCTCGTTCTCGAGGCCCACGATGAACTGCGCCTCGGCGACGATGCCGGCGTCGCGCAGCAGCTGGATCGCGCGCTTGTTCTGCGCGATGGTTGTTTCCTTGTTGAAGCGCTCGAGCTTCAGCTGCGCGGCCGCCTCGGTGCCGAGCGAGACGTGGATGAGGCCCGCCTTGCGGAACAGCGGCAATAGCTTCTCGTCGCGCAGGATGTCCGTCACGCGCGTATTGATGCCCCACAGCACCGGCAATTCGCGCCGGATCAGCTCCTCGCAGAAGGCGACGAACTTCTTGCGGTGGATCGTCGGCTCCTCGTCGGCGAGGATGAAGAAGCCGACCTGGTGGTCGCGCACCAACGCCTCGATCTCGTCGACGACCTTGACCGGATCGCGCACCCGGTAGTCGCGCCAGAACTTCCACTGGCTGCAGAACGTGCAGGTGAACGGGCAGCCGCGCGCGAAGTTCGGGATGGCGACGCGCACGCCCATCGGGATGTAGATGTACTTGCCCCAGTCGAGGATGCCCCAGTCGGGCTTGATGGTGTCCAGATCGGCGATCGGCGGTTCGGCCGGCGTCGCGACGATCTTGCCGTCCTTCTTGAACGCGACGCCGCGCACCGCGTCGGGGTCGGTGGCCCACGTGCCCGCGTCGATCGCGCACACGAGGTTCAGGAACACCTTCTCGCCTTCGCCGCGCACGACGACGTCGATCCACGGCGCTTCCTTCAGCACCTGCGGATACATGAAGGTGCCATGGATGCCGCCGAGCACCGTCACGATGGCCGGGTTCACGTCCTTGGCGACGCGCAGCAGCGACTCCGCCTTGTAGATCGACGGTGTGATCGCCGTGCACCCCACGACGTCGGGCCGCAGCTCCGCGATCTTCGCGCGCACCTGCTCTTCGCTCAGATGATTCGTCATCGCATCGATGAAGACGATGTCGTGGTAGCCGGCGGCCTTCAGATAGCCCGCGAGATACGCGACCCAGGCCGGTGGCCAGTTGCCGGCGATCTCGGCGCCACCGGAGTGATAGTTCGGGTGCAGCAGCAGAATTCGCATGAGATCCCCTTCAGGTTCATGGCGCGCCGTGCGGTGCCGGCGCGACCGTTTGTGGTGCCTATCCGCGCGACCGGACTCGCTCGCCGCAGTCCTCGTCGGGCTGGCAGATGGCGTCAATTTCGAGTGACATACGTCAGTGTCCTTCTCTCAAGACTCGACCGTATCGCATCACCACGGTCTTGCCACGAAGGTATGTGCCGAAGGCCTGTTTCGCTTTGCGAAGCCCGCAGTCCAGGCGAGCCGGGCGGCGTGGTACTGGACAAGCCACTTGAGGGTGGCGGAACCGGGGTGCGCAGCCGCATAGTGGCGGGAACATCGGTGAGCGCCCGACGTGGCGAAGACCGTGAAGAGGGGTTGCGGGTTGGGAGATTCATCGAGCTCGATGGGAGAGCCGCCCGCCGGCCTTGCCGGCGGTACGGGCGCCGCTCCGTGTGCCGGCTGCGGCGCGATGCTCGTCCCGGCCGACGGACCGCTGCACCGCTACATGGTTTCATCGCCCGCCTGCTGGCGGCACTTCGGGGCGATCCTCGCCCGCGAGTATTCGGATCCCGCCTGGATGGTGGCGCATCGGCTGACCGTTGACAGCTACGCGGTGCAGCATCCGGGCGAGACCTCGCCCCAGACGGCCCAGTCAGTCGCCATCCACCTGATGTCGCTGCACGCGGTGCTCGAACGTGGCCTCGACCATGCCGCCGCGCGGGATCTGATCGTGCAGCACGCCGATCATCGCCGCTATGCGTGGCTCGAACCGCCGGCGCAGCGTGGTTCGGTCACGGCGGCCGACGTCGCGCTCGACGCGGATGCGGCCAGTCACCTCGCCGAGGTTGAACGCTGGGCCGCGAGCGCCTGGTCGGCCTGGCGGGGGCACCATGCACAGATTGAAGCGTGGGCACGCGAGGTGCGACGCGGTTACTGAGCCTCGACGGACGGCCGGAGCGGCTGATCCGACACAGGGGCATCTTCATCATTGAGGGGGGCGACGCAGATGTGGCAACAGAACTACGATCCGCTGCACAACATGGTGCTTTCAACCGGCGTCGCCGCGCTGCCGGTCCTCGCGATGCTGCTGGGGCTGGCCGTCTTTCGGCTGCGGGCGGAGGTCGCCTCAGGCCTGGGTCTTGCCACGGCGCTGCTGGTCGCGATCTTGGTCTTCCAGATGCCCGTAGGCATGGCGTCCCGCGCGGCGCTGCTGGGTGCGCTGACCGGGCTGCTGCCGATCGGCTGGATCATTCTCAACCTAATCTTCCTGCATCGGCTGACCGAGGCGAATGGCAGCTTCCGCATACTTCAGGACTCGGTCAGTTCCCTGACCGAGGACCGCCGGATCCAGCTGCTGCTGATCGCCTTCGCTTTCGGCGCGTTCTTCGAGGGTGCGGCGGGCTTTGGTGCGCCGGTGGCGGTCACCGCCTCCGTGCTGATCGGGCTCGGGTTCTCGCCTCTCGCGGCGTCAGGCCTCAGTCTGATCGCGAACACGGCGCCGGTTGCGTTCGGCGCGCTCGGGACGCCGGTGATCACGCTCGCGAAGGTGCACGGCTACAACCTCGCGGAGCTGTCGGCGATGGTCGGGCGGCAGCTGCCGTTCTTCTCGCTGCTGGTACCGTTCTGGCTGATCTGGGCCTTTGCCGGTCGTCGCGCGATGTGGCAGGTGTGGCCCGCGATCCTGGTGACGGGCGGGACCTTCGCGTTGCTGCAGTTCCTCGTCTCCAACTACATCGGGCCGGAGCTTGTCGATGTGATTTCGGCGCTGGGATCGATGGGCGCGCTCGTGCTGTTCCTGCGCGTCTGGCAACCGCGCGAAATCTGGCGCTCGACGTCGCTGAAGGGGCGGATGGAGGTGACGGCAGTGCCGTCCGTGCCGGTGCGCCATTCACGCAGCGTGCTGCTGCGTGCCTGGACCCCGTGGCTGATCCTGACGGGGCTCGTCTTCCTCTGGGGCCTGCCGCCGGTCAAGGCCTGGCTCAACGGCCTCTACGCCCCGCAGTTCCCGATTGAGGGGCTGCACCAGATGATCGAGCGGGTGGCTCCGGTCGTGCCGAAGCCGACCAAGGAGGCGGCGGTGTTCACGCTCGCGCTCTTGTCCTCGACCGGGACCGGCATTCTGCTGGCCGCGCTGCTGGGCGGTGTCGCGATGGGCTATCGCCCCGGCGCGCTCGCGACCCACTACGGGCGGACGATCCTGCGCTGCAAGGGATCGCTGCTGACGATTGCCCTCATGCTCGCGCTCGGCACGCTGACGCGATACTCAGGGCTCGACACGACGCTCGGCCTCGCCTTTGCCGGCACCGGCGCCCTCTACCCGTTCTTCGGGACGCTGATGGGCTGGCTCGGCGTTGCCCTCACGGGCTCTGACACCGCGAGCAACGTGCTGTTCGGCGGCATGCAGAAGGTCGCTGCCGGCCAGATCGGGCTCCCCGTGAACCTGATGGGAGCCGCCAATAGTTCGGGCGGCGTGATGGGCAAGATGATCGACGCGCAGTCCATCGTCGTTGCCTCGACGGCGACCGGCTGGCTGCATCACGAGGGCGACATCCTGCGCTTTGTCTTCTTCCACTCGATCGCCCTTGCCTGCCTGGTCGGCCTGCTGGTGACGCTGCAGGCTTACGTCTGGCCGTTCACTCTGCTGGTGGTCGGTCACTGAGCTTCGCGCCGAACACGGACGGTGGTCTTGCTTCCCGGTTGTGCCGTCAGCGCGGTCGCGGCAGCTACTGGCCTTGGCGCCTCCATCGAAACCTAATCGCCTTGCTTTGCCGGTTCGGGCTTCTCCTTGCGATGCATCGTCGCGTCATGCGTTCCTCTTTGACTCGTGAAAGTCGTATCGGCAAGCCTTGTGCGCGGGTTGATGCCGGTGGGAGCTGCCCGGCGACTTCAGGCGGGAGGCAGTCGGAATCAACCGATGACGCGCGGATCTGAACCAGCACAAATGCTGCTCCGGCTGGAAAACGCCTCGCTACCTCTTGCCTTTGTTGGCCGCCACTGAGGTTCGGGGTCGCTGTTTGGCCGAGATCGACTTGATGATCACCGTGTGACGGCCTTGATCCGAGAACTGCGTTTTCGCGCGCTCCAGCGCCGCACCAATCAGAGCCTGCACTTCAAGTCTATCGATCACGCCGGCATCGTCCAGGCGGATATTGCGCACGACGTTGCCGTTGCCGCGCAGTATTCCTTCCGGGTCGGGCAAGCCCGCACCTTGGAGAAAGCAGAGGCTGAGGCCTTTTGCTTGAGCGGCGAGCGAAAAAATCGCATCGCCGGCCTTTTCGTTTGGCCCGTAGCCAATGACAAAAAAATTATAGTTGTCGTAGACGAGTTCTAGCGCTTGAGGCAGGCGCTTGCGCATCTTTGCGCGTTGCCATCGTCGGCGAGAACTTGCCAATGAAGCCGGCAAGTTGTCGCTCAGGAGTCTGCACCATGCTGCGCACTCCGGAGAGAGCTTTAGATGCTGTCCCTACAACCTCTGGGCCTTCTATACCGTGCCGCCAATGGCGGCTAATCAGCGTCCAGTCAGCGGCGTCACTGCCGGCTCTGGATTTTACAGGCCATTCCCCGCGTGCGGGTCTATCGTGACCGTAGTGGTCGCGCAGGTTTCCGGACGGGAATTCATGCGGAATCCGCAGGCGACCGCATCTGATATCCCGACGGATCGGATAAGCTCACGGCTCGGTTGTGGTTGCGAAGGGAGCGGAGTTACGCGCGGCGTATCCGGCATGGATCCAGTTGATGGTGGCGACGGGTGGCGACGGTGAGCGTCCTGCAGTCGGGGCGCTGACTGTGTGGCGCCGTTCGCTACCACTGCCGTAATCCGCATGACCAAGAGCGGGTGGGACAACCGGCGGACTTTCCGTTCTTTCGTTACCTTACATAGGGTTGCGCACAGGTTGACACTTGGTTGCCATCGATTTAGGATAGAAGCATGACGTCCGTAACCGCCAAAGGCCGCTCGCCTAAGCCCCGGCCGCCTCGTGCGGCACCCGCTGTCGCGCGCTCACCGGCAGCCGTTGCCGCTGAACTCACGGCACGACACGATCGGGCCTGGCTGCGGGAGGTCGTGAGCCAGCTCGACATCACCCTGCAGCGCAGCGCGCTCGAACGTTTGATTGCACTCTGGGGGATCACATCAGCTGAGGCCGCGGGATTTTTCGGGGTCTCCCGTCAGGCCTTCGCCAAGTGGGTGCAGGCGGGTCCTCCCACGGATCGCGCCCCGTCCGTGGCCGCCCTTGAGGACGCCACCGAACTGCTCGCGCGGCATGTGAAGCGCGAGCGGATCCCGGCCGTGGTGCGGCGCCCATCTGCCCTGACCGGGGATCGCTCGCTTCTCGAGATGGCGACTGCTGGCGAGCACGAACAACTTCTGAGTGCCGTACGCACGATGTTTGACCTGAGGCGCGTGCAGCCGTGACGCCTCGGGTCGCTCGGCTGCCAGACCGCCGGATCTGGCTGCGAGTGGCGTCCCCGGACTGGGTCAATCCATTGGATCCGGCCTGGGCCGGAACCCACGGCGGCCGCTGGAATCCTCCGCACAGCTTTCCGACGCTCTACCTTAATGCGGACCTTCGGACCGCGCAGCTGCAAATCGAGCGCCTGTGCATTGGCATGCCGTTTACGCCAGAAGACCTCGCCGACTCCGCCTACACACTCATTCCCGTGCGATTGCCACCGTCGCAGCGTGCGGCCGACGCGGTGACCGTCGAAGGCCTCGCAGCACTCGGCTTGCCCGCCTCATATCCGCTGGGCCGCAACGGCGAGCTGATAGATCATGCAGTTTGCCAGCCGATAGGAAATAAAGTCCGGGAGTCGCGCCTGAATGGCGTGTGGTGTCGCTCGGCCGCTTCGGCCGACGGGCGCGGCCGGGAACTCGCCTGGTTCTCCGGTACGAGGGCTGCACAACCCGTACGTAAGAAGCCGATCCCGTTCGGCCAATGGCGTTACGAATCGGTCTGGCGCGACATCGGGCTACCGGAGCAACCCGACCCAACGGACCCTCGCTGAGGCGCACCATCAATAATGGACGTCTCAGCGCGTATGAAAAGTGAGAACCTGCAGTCGCTGCGCCACCCCCGTTGGCAGGAGTTAGACTCGAATCCAAGCGCTCTCAGCGCACCGATCGCAATAGTGAAGATCTGACACGTTGCGAGTGGTTGTTCAAAAAAATGTGAAGGGGAATCCGATGCGCAAGCAACTGTTGATCGCCGCCGCAATCAGCGTATAGGCGGCTGGCGTGGCAACGGCCTCTGAAAAGACCGATGTGATGAGCGCCGTTCAAAAATGGGACGACGGCTTCAATACCGGCGACATTAAAATGGCATCAGTCTGGTGCGCGGATGAAACGTCCATCATTGATGACCTTCCGCCGCACGAATGGCACGGTGCCGGCGCCTGCTCAAGATGGATGGGTGACGCGCTGGAATTCTTCAAGAAAACGGGCCTGACGGACGTCAAGTCCACCCTTGGAAAGCCGCGACATGTCGATGTCGCCGGTGACCTCGCCTATGTCGTTGTGCCAGCGACGCTGACCTACAAGGATAAGGGCAAGCCGTCCCGCGATAAGCCTGCCACGGTGACGATGTCTCTGAAGACGACGGCCTCCGGCTGGCGAATCACCGGGTGGGCGTGGGCGGACGGCTGATATTCCCCATCTATGGCAGTGATGCAGGAATAGCTCCGTGCGGAGGCGTAGAGACGTCCTCCGCACGGAGGACCCTCGCGAGGCGGCGGCCGAAGATCAGGACGAGTACGCCACCCATCGCCCCGATCAGAGCGTGCATGCCCCAAAGTTTCGCGGTGCTCATCCGTTCGAAGAATACGCCAAGCCAGCCGACAAGGAAGTTAGCTATGGCGTTAGTCACGAAGACAAAGCCCATCATCGTTGCGCGCACTCTGGCTGGCGACGCGCTGGCAACAAGCGCCAACAACGTGGGCCAGTAATATAGATAGCCGATTCCGTGCAGGACCAAATAGCTGATCGGGACGAAGGCCGACACCCGACTTTCCGTCGCGCAGGCGCCGACGAGAACGAGATTCGCGAGAGCGGCGATCAACGCTCCTATCCCGATTTTGCTGATTTCCTCGGGTTCACTCTGGCGAGCAAATGCGATGAATGGCGGCTATTTGGCGAAGATTCGAGAGGACTTAAGGACTGGTTTGGGCCGCGACTTGCCGGTCCCCACGATAGAGCCTGCCTCGACCGCAGTCGTCGCGAAGGCTCCCGAAGGGGAATTCATGCGGCACTCGCGGACGATCGCGCCTGGTAAGCCCGGGGATCGGATAAGATCACCGCGCGATATTGGCTGTGATGGGGGCGGAGTTATGCGCGACGCGTCCGGCATGGATCCGGTTAAACGTGGCGTTGGGTGGCAACGGTGACGCTGACGGTGCCGCAGACTGGGCGTTGTCTCTGTGGCGCCGTGCGTTACCACTGCCGTAATCCGCTCTATCCGCCGACGCTGTGCCACTGCGAATCCTGTCGCCGCACGTCGGGCGCCCACGCCGTCGGCTGGCTGACGGTACGCGTGGAGGATCTCGCGTTTTCCGGCGCGCCGCCGGTCGAGTTTGAGTCTTCGCCGGACGTTCGGCGCCGCTTCTGCGGCCGCTGCGGCAGTCCGCTGACCTACGAGAACAGCGCCCGGCCGGGCGAAGTCGACATCACGATCGGCACGCTTGACCGGCCCGATGATGCGGTGCCCGTCGATCACATCTGGATGAAAGATGCCGCCGTCTGGGATCGGCCGCAGGACGGTCTGCCGCAATCACCCCGCAGCCGGCAGCCGCGCTGACGGCCGCGCGGGTCCCGACCGGAGCGAGCTCAGGATTTCAGCGAGAACGGCGTGAAATTCGTGTTCCGGTCGTAATAGTCCTCGTCCTCGGCGCGTTTCAGGATCCGCACCAGCCGGTAGGTGAGCGGTGTTGCGAGCACTTCCCAGAGCACCTTGAGGAAGTACTGCGTGAACAGCACTTCGACGAGCAGCGCATTCGACCAGATGCCGAGGAAGGCGATCGTCGTGAACAGCGTCGAGTCGACGAGCTCGCCGCACATCGTTGAGCCGATCGCGCGGCTCCAGAGCCAGCGTCCCTGAGTGAGGATCTTCATCTTCGCGAGCACGAAGCTGTTCACGAAGGAGCCGCACCAGAATGCGATGATCGAGGCGAGCACGATACGCGGCGTGTTGCCGAACACGAACTCGACGGCCGGCTGGTGCGAGGCCCACGAGCTCGCGGGCGGAAGCGCGACGACGACCGCCGCCATCATCGAGGCGAAGGCGAGGGCGCCGAAGCCAGCCCAGACGACCCGGCGGTCACGGGCGTAGCCGTAGACCTCGGTCAGGACGTCACCGAAGAAATACGAGATCGGAAAGAACAGCACGCCGGAGAGGAAGGTGACGTCGCCGACCACGGGCACGTGCACCGTCGATACCTTGGCGGCACCGATCAGGTTCGCGCACAACAGGATGCAGACATACGCCGCCATCATGAAGTCGTAGTACTTGTAGGTTCGTACCGTCGCTATCTGGGGGCCTGGGGTCGACATGGGGCGTCCTTGGCGCGGGACCTTCGGGGCCCGCAAATAAAAGAGGCGCCGAGCCTTGCGACTGCGGCGCCACCGACATGGAGCCGTGAACGGGGTCCGGGCGCGTCAGCGACCGACGTAGCTTTCCATCCGCAGGCCCGTGCCGCCGCGCGAGACGTGCGCGACGATGGCCGTGCGGCGATGAATCTTCGTGATGTCGCCGAGGTTGATGGCAAAGGCGAGCTCGACGATCGAGCCCTTCTGCAGGCCGAGATTCTCGGTCTCGACGAATACGCCATTGGCGCTGAGATTCCGGGCGCGGCAAAGCTTGCCGCGTCGACCTGGAATCTGGACGTATACCGTCGTCCGCGCGCGATGGCGCGTGTGAAGTCTGCGCTCCATGCCTTATCCCCGTCTCGGCGTTTGTTGTTCAACCCGTCGGGGAGAAGTATGCCTGAGCGATCGGGGCTACCCAACGCATCGCGGGCCGTGCGGCAAAAAAAACGCAGTGCAGCACGCCCGGGAGCGGCCGGCTCCGGGTATTTTATTTAACTAAATCAGAGGATTAGCGGGTTATTCGTCTTTTCGACGAATCGCGAGCTGCGACGGCGCGTCGATGCCCATCTTGACACGCTTGCCCGTTCCGCCTAGCAGCGTGATCTGGATCGGGCCGTTCGCGAAAAGCTCGGCGAGCGTCATGCGCGTATCCGTACCATCGGCTGGCTGGATCACGATGGATTCATCGGCTCTGCGGCTCAGCACTAGCATGGCGCTTTCCTGACGCGGGTCGTCAGACGCGGCCGAGCGCGCGGTGGGTGGCGCCGGCGGCCTGGCCGCCGGAACGGCCATAGGTCAGCTGATCCGGCCGACCAGTGCGCAGGATATTCAGCGTTTTGGTGACGCGCTGCGTCTGCAGCGTCACGATCATGCCGTTGCGGGCATTGTCCGCGCGGCAGCGATCGATGACGGCGACGAGCCGCTGCCACTTCGTCGCGAGCGGTCCCGCGCGGCGCGGGCCGAGCTCGAACTGCGGGTCCTCGAACTTCCGGATCACCGCCACCATGCCCTCGCGACCGGGCGCGAAGCCGTGCTGGGCGAGGAAGCGGCGCCGATCCTGGTCCAGCGCCTCGACGCGGGAGGCGTGCTGTTCCTTCTGCGCGAGAATCGGCTCGAGCGCATCCGGGTCCTGACCCGTCAATGCGACCCGCTCGGCCTCGAGCGCAAGCACGAAGGACTCCCCGGCCAGCAACTGCTGGTCGAGGATCGAATTGAGCGCGGCAATCATTGCGCGGTCCATGGTGGCGATCAGTGGCCCGGCAGATCCTGCTCGGCGGCGAGCAGCTTGTCGGCGACCTTCTGTGAATCCACCTGATAGGTCTTCTGCGCGATCGAGCCCTTGATCGCATCGACGCGCGCGCCGTTGACGATCGGGGCAGCGGCCACCGCGTCGCCGAGCTTGGCGAGCGAACGAGCCGATTGCGTCAGGGTCACGGAATCCGCGGCAGCGGCGGGCGCTGCTGCGGGCTTCGCGGCGCCGGTATCCCCGGCAGGACGGTCCACGGAGGACGACCGGGAACCCCCGGTGACCACTGTCGAAGAACCATAGCCTGAGATCTTGTTTGCCATCTGAATTACTCCCGGAGCTAGTCGCTCCTCCTGCACCGTATCGTCCGGTAATGGACGAACTTTAGGGAAATATGTGAACTCGCGCTGCGTCTTTCCGTTCCTGATGCGGGAGGGCGCCGGCCCTGTATCCACAGAGTCGGCCGCGGCCGGGCACCCTTGAGAGACGGAGTTGGCTCATTCCAGCGACACTTCGACCATATCGGCCGACCGGACGACGCCCTCAACCTGCTTTGAACTCGAGGTGTTGCGCACCTGGACCCGCTCGGACAGGCCCGCGTCGCTTTGGAC
>Ga0075019_10002090_pt1 | contig 11380 bp, 10 predicted proteins | sample ColStrG_CSR_2013_FD_71473 | JGI IMG/M metagenome (GOLD analysis project Ga0075019, IMG submission 71473) | Freshwater sediment microbial communities in response to fracking from Pennsylvania, USA - Cold Stream Run_MetaG_CSR_2013 | ecosystem: Environmental > Aquatic > Freshwater > Creek >...
TACAAGCCCTGTTCCAAAACCGAATAAATGCCAAATTGACAAGAATTCTTAGTTTTTTAGGGAAGACTTAAAGTTTAGATCCTGGAAATCATAGCTAAAATCGGTTTCTTCAGAAATGGGTCGCATCGAAATTGAAACTGCTTTTCCATTTTCATCCAGGTTGAAAATCATATAAGCGTCCGCATCCAAATTATGACGATCCCATTTGACTAAAGCGGCATTTCCCGTATAAGGAAATAAGGAACCTGAAAGTTTAAGGGATCGTTTAAAGTCGACCCGATACTGCCCATTTTCCAAATGAATGGATAAATCGCCCATCCATGGATCGGAATAAATTCCCAAATATTTTTTCAAAGGGTCCCCTTTTAAGCTAGCTACCGAATCGGATTTTGCCCATACTTTTTTTACTTCCTTTTCAAAATTATCCTTTCGACCATTATAAATTTTACCATAATCTTCTACCCGGTGGGTTCCAGCAATCCCCAAATAATGATCCTTAATTTGGTTGGTGATGGATCGAAATGCCAATCCGACTTCCTGATTGGTTAAAACTATTATGCCAAGCTTCAATTCTGGAATCATGGTGATTTCAGTCACCATCCCTTCAAGGCCTCCCGTATGGGTTAATTCTTTATATCCATTTACATCTGAAATAAAGAAGCCAAGACCATAGGATGCAAAATGAGTATGATAGGGACCTGGATTATGAACCGGAATGATCGTTTGAGGACTCCAAATTTCATCATGATTTCTCTTGGAAATTAAGATTTTATGATCCGCCCCATAAACACCCTCATTTAAATGCATCAACACCCATTTACTTAAATCGGTAATATTGGAATAAATACCACCCGCGGCTTTCATATTGGTACCAAAGTTTCGGGGAATGACCTGCACCTTCCCGTCAAACTTGGCATGACCATCGATCACGTCGGATTTATCGGATAATAAGGCATAATAAGGAGCGGTCTTATTCATTCCCAAAGGATTCAAAATCCTTTTTTGAATGAATTCTTCCCATTCCATTCCGCTTACTCGATGGACAATTTCTCCAGCCACCATATATAATAGATTATCATAATCGTATTGGGTTCTAAAACTGGAAACGGGCTTTAGATATCGTAGATTATAAATGATTTCCTTTAACTGGAAATTATTGGAATCCGGCCAAAACATCAAATCTCCTGCACCTAAGCCTAAACCACTACGATGAGTGATCAAATCCTTTATCGTAAATTCTTCCGTTACAAAAGGACTATAAAGCTTGAATTCCGGGATATATTCGCGGACCTTATCATCCCATTTAAGTTTTCCTTCATCGATTAAAATCCCTAAAGCGGTTGTGGTAAATGCTTTTGAATTGGAAGCAATCCCAAACAAGGTATTTTCATCCATAGCCTTACCCGATTTAAGGGATCGAACCCCATAACCTTTGGCCAGAATTACTTTTCCATCTTTTATAATCCCTACAGCGATCCCAGGAATATCAAAGGTCCTCATCGAAGCATGAACCAAGCTATCCATATAGGCATCTGAAAGAGGAGTTACCGTATTTTGAGCTCTTAATTGGTTAACTAGAAGGAAAAGGAATAAAAGAAAGGTGGATTTTTTCATGGTGGGGAAATTTTAATTTAAAATAGGAAAAAAACCATTCTATGAATCTTAATTAGACAAGATAGTTTGAATCTTTAGGGAAAATCGTTAAAATCAAAACATTCTAGAGAGCTGAATAGATCGGATTAATAGGGATAGGAAAAGGGTATACCATAAATTAACCGCTAACGAAACCTGGAGGGATTCTTTGAAAGATTAGCATGAATTAGGGGTAATTTAAAGCCCTTGAAATAAGGCCTGTCGGAGGCTTAATCGAAAAAGCGAGATTTTAAATCGGGAAGGGGTACCATACAAGTTTCCCTTTTCCCAAAAAAACGGTATCGATTTCTGGCAATTAGATCATATCCGAAATTTCGTAAAAATTTGGGGAACCAGGAAAAGATCGGTATCCACCAAGCACCGGGATATAAAATTTTCATAACCTCTAGGACTGCATCAGACTTTGTATAATAATGACTTCCTAGAATTAAAACAATAGAATTCATTCCTATTGGATTTAATCCATGGAGCATTAAAACTTTTTTCGCATAATCGGATTGTAGGGAGGAAAAATGAATTAAGCCTTTTGGGTCCCGATCAATAATAATTTGAACGGTCCTATTGCATAAATTACAAACCCCATCAAATAATAATAACGGGGTTAAATCATTCATCAGTGGAGGTTTAAAAATCGATCTTGGAATTGCTTGAATTAATAAACCTCCTTAACCATGGATTGTTTCTTTATTTCCCTGAAATTCGTTTGGTGAGTTCAGGAAATCGTAAAACAGTTACGATCCAGAGAACCATTGAAAAAATTACAGGACCAATATAAGATTGACCATGCTCTAAATGAGTGGCGATGGCCCCTCCCATATAAGCAATTAATAGAAAGGCTCCCAATACTCCGGTTCTAGGATATAGAAAGAGAAGGGTTGCGATGATTTCGATGACCCCTAAAATCATAAATGCTGTTTGATTCAGTCCAAAAGAATTGGCATTTTTTATCGCCATGGCTGATCCTGAAAGTTTTACGAAAGCACTCCCAATAAATAAAAAGGCAAGGAGTCCAGATATTATCCATAAGATAATGTTTTTAATTTTTGGATTCATAGGTTTTTTGATGATGGTAAAAGATGTTTATTTCATTAAAAATATTCATTTTTTCCCTTATGGATGTATGCTCCATTCATAAGTCCAAATTTCTAGAATATCTTCACCTTTTACCCGAAAGGGTGGATAGGCTGGATTGGAGGAGCAAAGAAGGAGGCTTCCACTTTCCATAAATTCTTGATAGGCTATCTTGAAGACCATTCCTTCATTTTCGGTTAAAATCAAGTATTTATGACCGTTCTTGATTTTATACCAATCCTCCATATAGGAACCTACCACATAAGATCCTGGGCTATGGGGGGGCATGGAATCTCCTTCCAGTTGAAATACCCGATGTTTTCGACCTTGATTCAAAATTGGAAAATGGGTTTTCGGCAATTCCCCAATAAATTCCGGATCGGAATATCCGTTCAGATATCCAGCCTTGGCTTTGGCTGGAACCCATTCTGTTAATTCCTTTCCCTGAGAATCGACCGTTATGGCTAATACGCGAAGTTTTTTACCCTGTAGATATTCCTCTTGAAACCTTGCCTTTCCCTCTTCTAGCTCCCGTATTTTCAATTCAGGGGTTTCGGAGAAATTCATTCTCAAAATTGCATCTGTTCCAATTCCAAAGAAATCTGAAATCAGGATTAGAGCCTCCAGGGTGGGTTTAATATGAGCTTCATAACCCGCTAATTGAGATCGTGATAATCCTATTCGGGTGGCGGCCTCCGATTGAGTCAACCCTTTTCGCTTTCGTAATATTTTTAAGTTTTGATGAATAAACATGGGAGTATCTTAAACCAAATATAAAACAATTTGTTTATATTGTAGTCTATATATTGTCAATATAATTAACAAAAATATAAATCAAGGGAAATATGCTGGAACCCATTCGAAATATTGTTCATATGGATTTGGATTCCTTTTTTGTTTCGGTGGAATGCCTCCAAAACTCCAAACTCAAGGGAAAACCCGTTATTATTGGAGGCGGATCAGACCGGGGGGTCGTAGCTTCCTGCAGTTATGAGGCCCGAAAATTCGGGGTACATTCCGCTATGCCTACCCGACTTGCCCTGCGTCTATGCCCCGAAGCTATCCTAGTCAGGGGAGATTACGAACGGTATTCTCAATACTCCCAAATCGTGACCCAAATTATTCATGAGGACGTCCCCGTCTATGAGAAATCCAGCATTGATGAATTCTATATAGATCTGACAGGAATGGATCGCTTTTTTGGTTCGTATAAGATCGCAAGTGAATTACGCCAACGAATTATCCGGGAAACGGGACTTCCCATATCCTTTGGATTGTCGAAGAATAAGACCGTTTCAAAAGTGGCTACCGGGGAGGCCAAACCCAATGGACAGAAACAGGTGAGTTATGGAACCGAAAAAAATTTTCTCGCCCCCCTCTCTATCCAGAAGATCCCTATGGTGGGAGAGAAAACCTACGAGCTATTAAGAAGAATGGGGGTGGAAAAAGTAAAGACCCTTCAACAAATGCCTCCGGAACTCATGGAGACCTTATTAGGAAAGATGGGCATTATGATCTGGGAAAAAGCCAATGGAATTGATCTAAGTCCCATTGTACCCTATTCAGAGCGAAAATCCATTTCCAAAGAAAATACCTTCGACCAAGATACCATTAATGTGAAGATGCTGGAAGCTACCCTTATCTCCATGACAGAGGAATTAGCTTTTAGTCTTCGCCAACAAGGTAAATTAACGGCCTGTATCACCGTTAAGATCCGGTATTCTGATTTTGATACCCATACTCAACAGGCCCGTATCCCTTATAGTTCGGCCGATCATATCCTCATTCCCCGAGTAAAAGAGCTCTTCCATAAACTTTATGAAAGAAGATTATTAATCCGACTCATTGGAGTTCGCTTTAGTCATCTGGTTCCTGGAAGCTATCAGATCAACCTTTTTGAAGATACAGAAGAACATATCCGACTCTATCAGGCGATGGACTATATTAATCAACGCTATGGAAAAAGAACCGTAGCTCGGGCGGTGGGAACCGGAATCGCTACCCGAAGCTTTAATCCTTTTAATGGGATCAATAGCTAATGTATTTGAACTGTCATAGTTATTTTAGTTTTAAATATGGAACGCTCTCGATTCCCAGATTAATCGAATTGGCCAAGGAAAAAGGAATCCGGAACTTTGCCCTAACCGATCTGAATAATACTTCGGGATGCCTGGAATTGATGCAGGAGGCCCCTCGACATGGATTATCTCCTACCCTTGGCATTGATTTCCGAGAGGGCAATACCCAGCTTTATGTGGGAATTGCACAAAACCAAGAAGGTTTTGCCCAATTAAACCGATATCTTTCTCATTATCTCCAGACCCAGGAAAAGATCCCGGAGAGGGCTCCGAATCTCCCTTATACCTATTTTATCTATCCTTATTCCAGTACTTCTTCGTTAAAAATCGCCGATCTAGCCCCTAACCATTATATGGGGATCCGAGCTCGGGAACTAGGCTCATTACGATTTTCTTATTGGAGAAATCATCTCGAAAAACTAGTTGCTTTCCAACCGGTCAGTTTTGGCCGGAACAAGGATTTTAATGCGCATCGTCTATTAAGGGCCATGGATCTTAATACCTTAATATCCAAAGTCCCCGATACCGAAATTGCTCAAAAAGAAGAAATTTTTCTCAGCCTGGAAGAAGGCAAAAAAGCCTTTGAGGAGTTTCCGGAAATCCTAGAGAGATCTCTCCGGATCCTGGATCAATGCCAATGGACCATGGAATTCAAAACCTCCAAGAATCGAAAGTCCTTTTATCCTAGTCGGGAAGAGGATATCCAAAAGATCCGGGAATTGGCCATCCAGGGTGCTTTGTTTCGATACGGAGTTTGCGATGAGGTCATCCTCGCCCGATTAGAAAAGGAATTGGACCTGATTATCCAAAAAGATTTTGTTTCCTATTTTTTAATCAATTGGGATATGCTCCAATATGCCCGGAGTCTTGGATTTTTTTATGTCGGCCGAGGTTCAGGAGCTAATAGCCTAGTGGCTTATTGTTTGCGCATTACTGATGTGGACCCCATTGATTTAGATCTTTATTTCGAACGATTTATCAATTTATATCGGGAGAACCCTCCCGATTTCGATATAGACTTTTCTTGGAAAGATCGGGATGAAGTTCTGGCCTATTTATTTCAGAAGTATGGCCGGGAGCATACCGCCCTATTAGCTACCTATAGCACATTTCAAACTCGATCCATTATTCGGGAACTCGGAAAAGTATTTGGACTCCCCAAATCAGAAATTGAAGAACTCATCCATCAATATCGGAAAACGGCTCCAAGCCATAAAATTGGAGAATGGATTTACCATTATGCAGAATACCTACAGGATTTCCCTTCCCATCTGAGTATTCATGCGGGAGGGGTGCTAATCTCCGAAAAGCCAATTTATGAATATACAGCAACCAGCCTGCCTCCTAAGGGGTTTCCCATCACCCAATTCAGCATGCTGGAAGCCGAAGATATTGGATTGTATAAATTTGATATTCTGAGTCAAAGAGGCCTCGGTCATATTCGGGAAGCGGTTGATATTATTCGCCAGAACCGGGGAATTGAAATCGATATTCACCAAATCAACGAATTTAAAAAAGACCCAAAAATTCGGGAGCTCCTCTCCAATGGGCATACCATGGGCTGTTTTTATGTAGAATCTCCTGCCATGCGGATGCTACTATCAAAACTCCAAGCGGTCGACTATCTGGGTCTTGTAGCCGCTAGTTCTATTATTCGACCTGGGGTAGCACAGTCTGGAATGATGAGACAATATATACTTCTACATCGCCATCCTGAAAAACGATCAACTCAACATCCCGTCATGCTGGATATCATGCCCGAAACCTATGGGGTTATGGTATACCAGGAAGATGTCATAAAAGTGGCTCATTATTTTGCCGGATTAAGCCTCGGAGAAGCCGATGTCCTTCGAAGAGGTATGTCGGGAAAATCCCGTTCGAAGGATGAATTTGAACGGGTTCGATCCAAATTCTTTTCCAATTGTGAATCCAAGGGATATGCCCCTGAACTTTCTGCGGAGATCTGGAGACAGATCGAGAGTTTTGCCGGGTATTCCTTTGCTAAGGGTCATTCTGCGTCCTTTGCCGTAGAAAGCTTTCAAAGCCTCTATTTAAAAGCGCATTTCCCCTTAGAATTTATGGTCGGCGTGATCAATAATTTCGGAGGATTCTATTCCACTGAATTCTATTTTCACGAAGCCAGGATGGCAGGCGCTCAGATTGAGGCTCCTTGTATCAATCAAAGTGAACGTCTCACCTCGATCCGAGGAAAGGTGATTCATTTAGGTTTTATTCATATTTCCGGGCTGGAGGAAAAAGTAATTCATCGATTTCTGGGGGAAAGGAAAGAGAATGGAAGCTTTCAATCCCTAGATGATTTTCTTTTCCGGATACCCATGGGGCTTGAATCTCTTGTTTTGTTGATCCGAATCGGTGCCTTTCGATTTACTGGAGAAACCAAGCAAAAACTCTTATGGAAGGCCCATTTCATCCTCAATAAGAGTCCTAAGATCCCTCCCAGCCTAGAACTCTTTTATCATCGGAGAGGAAAAGATTTCGTACTTCCCGAATTTGATTATAATACCAAGGAAGATCTTTTGGATGAGCTAGACTTATTAGGCTTTACCTTAACCCCGTCCTTTGACCTGCTAGCTGAAAATCCCCCTTCTGAAATCCCTGCCAGATCGATCCGAGATTATCTAAATAAAACGATTGATATGGTGGGACAATTAGTTACCGTAAAACCGACCCGAACCATCAAAGGAGAAACCATGTATTTTGGCACCTTTCTAGACCGGGAAGGAAATTGGATTGATACCGTCCATTTTCCTCCGGTGGCCAAAAAATATCCATTTCGAAAAGCAGGAATTTATCAAATTCGCGGAAAGGTCACTGAAGAATTTGGATATTATAGCCTCGAAGTCCAAACCATGAATAAATTAGGCTATTGGAATCGTGAAGAAGGCTAAAGATTTCTAATTCTTTAGAACACTGGAAATCGCCTCTCCAACCTCATGACCGGCCGATGCCTTAAAGTCTAATCCCAAGAATTTAGCCATCGTTTGAGCCAATTGCTTATGATAGGTGGTGGAAGAAATCTTCATCTCTCCTGAATTGGGAGTATCCGGTCCAAGGATGGCAAACCAAGTTTGATTAGAGGCAGGGGTTCCCTTTCCATGATCCGTCCAGCGGTCCCCGGTACCATCCCCTTTCCCCCTACCATGATCACAGGTAAGGATAAGGGTGGTTTTGTCTTTATAAAAAGGATTGGATTGAATCTTCTCCCAAAGCATCCGAATAAAATCATCCTCGGTATGAGCCGCCTTTAAATACCAATCATAATGTCCTTCATGGGCAAAATCATCAGTTTCGTCAAAGGAAAAATAGAGGATTCTAGGCTTAAATTCGTCCATATAATTCATTCCCATTTCATAGGTCAAGAAATCCAGTCTTGTCGAATCTCCTAAAAGTTTAGGACCTTCATGCTGGATCTTATTCAGGAGTTGAATCCTGGCTGAATTTTTAGGAAGTTCCAAATCCTTATAACCTGAATTCACTAAAATTTTAGAACGACTAATATTAAAAATCTGTGGAAAGCGCTCCCATGAAGAGAAAACTGCTACCTTTCCTTCCATGCCCTTTTGCTCATTAAAAAACTCAAGGACGTTTTTATTGGGGTTTAACAGGGCTCCATTGGTATTAATCCTGGGGTCGGGAAATCCTGTAAAAATTTCATTATACCCTGGATAAGAAAAATAATAGGGATTCGAAATTTCATCCATATTTCCCAAATCACGGTTTCCATAAATTTGTCCCTTGCTCACCAATTCAGACCAAAAAAAGGGCAATAATTTCTTTCGCCTTTCCGAGACAGTACTAGCTCCAAACTTTAGGCGAATTTCATTTTTCCCCTCGGTAAATTTGGACTCCACCAAAGCAGAGTCGGATCCCCGGAATACTTCCTCCCAACGAAAACCATCGAGGGTGACAATCACTAAATTTTTGGTTTTCAAATCCTGACTGAAGGCTTGAAAAAAACTGAATCCCAAAATTGGAATAAGGACTAATCTTAATAAAGATCGTAGCATAGCGGTATTAATTAGAATTTTCATTTAAAATGATCCATTTATTCAAGGTATTATAGGGGGCTTCGAGGACTACCTTATAAAAATTAGAGGGCATCCCGATTAAGGGAATCGAAACATGGGCATTATTAACGGGAACTTCAGTGATAAATCGATAATCATCTGGTTTCCCCTCCTTAAAATTATTAGTGGTTGAAATATATATTTTGGCAGTCCCTTCTTTATTCAGGACTTTCCAGCTTAAATCCAAATGATTCTGAATATAATTTACCGTCAAACCAGCCATGGAAACCGGACCCAAAACTGAAATCCCATCCAATTCTCTGGATCTTTCCATTGGAATTTTAATATCCATAAATCGGGCGATTGAAGGTAAAATATCCACAATCCCCGGGGTAAAGTATTGGGCATAATTATTCAAGGGTCTGAAATTGGTAACCATCCAGGTAGACCTTTCTCTCGGGCTTTGTCCCCCATGTCCTCTTCCGGTTTTGGCATCCCTGCCATGATCCGTGGTGATAAAAATTAACCAATCTTCATGAAAATGGGAATGACGATATTCCAAGGCCTTATAAATCCTCCCAATTTGGGCATCCATATATTCAATCGCCTGGGTAAATTCAGGACCATCCCCATGCATATGCCCCATATCGTCGGTCCATTCCAAATAAACCCAAGATAAATCAGGTGCCAATCTTTCAATGGTGGAACTCGCCATATCAGAAACCTTTTCATCAATTCGATGCATATAAGTATCTTCCTTATCATGCTTAAATTGAACCGTATCATTTTCATATCCATCAAAATGATAATCCACGGGTATATCCCCTGTCATGGGATTATGATCCCCGACCAATTTTGTTCGGTTATCCAGCCATGAAGAAAATATGGCCGTTTTCTTTTCAGGATACTGGTCTTTAAAATAGCGAAATAGGGTCCAATAATTATAGTTCGGTTCTTTAATATCATTCCCAGTCACATGATGTTTATTGACCCAAGTACCGGTTAATAAACTATTATAGGATACCGCCGAAACGGTAGGCGTTTGATTATATTCTCCAATATCTCCCCCAACATGTGACCTAATATACCCCCCAATGGAGGCTATTCGATTTAAATTAGGGGTATTCACCTTTTCAAGCGCATCAGCTGATATTCCATCGACAATAATGAAGACGGTTTTTTTTATAAATTTTTGGCCAAAAACAGGGCTCAAACCAAGAACCTCTATTAAAAAAATAAGGGCAATGCATAGGTTTTTCATAGGGTTCTCAAAGTCTCCGAAAATAAGAACCCAATCGCTTAAAAATGGTTAAGTATAGATTATCCTTTTGTTATCAATTTGATTATCTTAAAATCATTATCCAACGGAACTTTTATGAACCCTATACAGCTCTTTAGTCTTACCAATGCCATTTCCCTATTAGCCTGGATTTTTCTCCTCCTTACCCTGGGTAAGAATTATGATCAATATCTAATCGGAATTATCGTTACTGGACTTTGTATGGTCTATTCCATCTTGATCTTTACCCATTTTTCCTTCAGCAATTTTAAAGATTTCGGAACTTTAGCCGGAATTAAAAGCTTATTCCAATCGGATTATGTGGTCCTAGCGGGATGGGTACATTATCTAGCTTTTGATTTAATGACCGGGATTTTTATTAAAAATAATGCCCAAAAACATCATATACCCATGGGATGGATCATCCCTAGCCTAATTTTCACTTTTCTACTAGGCCCCTTTGGACTTTTAACCTATTTTTTGGTTCGGAGAATTAAAACTGGTCTTAATTTTACCGACTGAATATCGTCTATCCCTTGAGGTAAAGATCGATCTTCCATCGACCTTTTTCGTTTTCTACAGACCAAGACTGAATCGGTCTTTGGATTTTCTGAAATTGGCCTATCCATTCCAAATGTTGTGGGTTCTCGTAAATAGAGGTAAGAATCCTTCCTCCTGGTTTTAGATTTTTAAGGTACCGATTAAATAATAGGATAGGATTTTTGGAATAATAAATGGATTCATTAAATAGAATGGTATCCATATTGGGTTGAGGGATAAAATTCTCCATATCCCCCGATATAAATTCGGTCCTTGGAAATTGCTTGGCTTTAGCTTTTTGGATGGCCCAATCAGAAATATCTAATCCCCAGTACTTTTTAAAGGAATCAGGAGGTAAAAACTGAAGGAGAATTCCTTCCCCACATCCAATTTCTAGGAGTTCTTGATTTTTTCCGCAGCCCTCTAAGGCTTTTGATAATACCTTTAATCGTTCTTTTTCCAATTCCGAATCCAAAAAATCCCAAACTCCATGGGAATATTCATAATCCCATTTTCCCTTTTTTGAAAGGAAAATTTTATTCAAGATTCTGCGAATTAAAGTTTGACTCACCTTTAGGCTTTTTGCTTACCCTTCTCTTTAAAAATTCCTTGATATAATAAGAAACCAAGGGGGCCTGTAAATAATATCAAGATCAAAGTCAAAACTCGAGCCCACCAAGAAATCCCTTTTTTAATGGCTTCCGCATTTACATAGGCGCCCACCACTAAAT
>Ga0075019_10002096_pt1 | contig 11365 bp, 5 predicted proteins | sample ColStrG_CSR_2013_FD_71473 | JGI IMG/M metagenome (GOLD analysis project Ga0075019, IMG submission 71473) | Freshwater sediment microbial communities in response to fracking from Pennsylvania, USA - Cold Stream Run_MetaG_CSR_2013 | ecosystem: Environmental > Aquatic > Freshwater > Creek >...
GTGCGGCGAGCGGCACCATGACCCCGTTGTAGGCCAGGGCCCACAGCAGGTTCTGGCGCACCGTACGCGTGGCCCTCCTGGCGACGGCAAAAACCGTGACCACCGACTCCAGGCGTGATTCCAGGATGATGATGTCCGCCCGCACCTGGGTGAGTTGGGCGCCACTGGCCAGTGCGATGGAAGCGTCGGCCTGTGCAATGACGGGAGCATCGTTGATGCCGTCGCCGATCATCGCGACGCGTCGACCCGCCGCCTGGTGCTGCGCCAGCAGGCGACGCTTGTCCCCAGGTGACTGCTCCGCATGGCAGGCGAGGCGTTGGCCAGAATCCGCTTCGAGTTGCTGCGCGATGCGACCAGCGGCCGACCACGCATCTCCGGATACCAGCAGCAGGGTACGGTGGCTCTGCCCCAGGAACTGCAGCAGACGCGCCGCACCCGGACGCAGGGTCTCCGCGAAATGGAAGAGCGCCAGGGGTCCGTCGGCACTGGCGAGCAGGAGCTGGCTTCCCGACTCCCGGGGCGTGCGGCGTGACAGTTCGCGCAGCCGTTCGCGCGGCTCATTGCCGGCCTCGCGACTCTCGCGCACGATGGCCAGCGCGTAGTCCGGTTTGCCCAGACGATAGCGCCTGCCGCCCACGATGCCCTCGACGCCAGCGCCCAGGAGCTCGGCAACCCGCACAGCCGCCAGCGGCGCCGCTTTGCGCTCGCGCGCGGCGGTCTGCAGCGCCAGGGCAAAGGGGTGGCGCGACCGCGCTTCCAGGGCTGCGGCGATCTGCAGGCAGCGCTGCTCCTCGTGATCCGGACCCGCCCGCACCGCCAGCAGGCGGGGGAGTTCCTCGGTAAGGGTGCCCGTCTTGTCAAACGCCACGACGTTTGTCCGTGCCAGGGATTCGAGTGCAGCGGGCCGTGTGAGCAGTACGCCGGCGGCGGCCAGGCGGGCCTGTGCAACCGCAAAGGCCAGAGGAGCAGCCAGGGAGAGCGCGCAGGGACAGGTGACCACGAGCACCGCTATGGCCGCGCTGGTGGCGTGCGCGGCATCCCAGTCGAGCCAGAGCAGCGCGGTGATCATCGCCACGCCCAGCACCGCCAGCGCGAATCCGGCGGCCACCCGATTGACCAGTTCCACGCCGGCGGGGCGCTGGGACGCGGCCTCGACAATCATGCGCTGCAAGGCGGCCAGGCTGGTGGCATCGCCGGCACGGCTGACTTCCAGAACCACGGCCTGCCCGAGGTTGAGCGAGCCCGCAAGCACGGTGTCGCCCACGGACTTTTCGAGCGCCGCGGATTCTCCCGTCAACCAGGACTGGGAGACGTTCGTGCTCCCCTCCACCACGTGCCCGTCCGCCGGTACGGTCTCGCCCATAGCCACCAGAACAAAGTCGCCCGCCTGGAGCTGCTCGGCCGGGAGCGTGTCGTAGGCCGCCCGCAGCGCGCGTCCGCGCAGACGGTGCGCGCGCAGGCGCCCCAGCCGGCTGGCGGCATCCATTTGCGCGTTGGTGCGCGCCAGGATACGCAACTGCCACCAGCGGACCCCGAGCAGCAGCGCAACGAACATGGTCACGGAATCAAAGTAGACCGCGCCCTGGCCCCAGGCAGTCGCAACGACGCTGGCCACGAGCGCTGCCCCGAGACCCAAAGCCACCGGCACGTCCATGCCCACGTGCCCGACGCGCAGCTGGCTGGCCGCTGCCCGCCAGAACGGCGCCGCGCAGAACAGCGCCACGGGCGCGCTCAATATCAGCTGCCCGATACGCAGCATCTGCTCGATGTCCGGGGCAATCTCCCCCGGCCGCGCCAGGTAGCCGGGTACCGCGAGCATCATGACCTGCATCATCGCCAGCCACGCCAGCAACACGCGCAGGAGTTCCTTGCGCTGGCTGCGGCGCTCGCCCAGCGGATCCGCACCGGACTGCAGGCGATATCCGGCCGCCTGGATGCAGCGGGCCAGCCCGCCTTCATCCGTGCACTGCCGGTCATATATGACGTAGGCGCGCTGGCTTATGAAATCGACGCTGGCGCTGCATACCCCGGGTGCCTTGCGCAACTGGTGTTCCAGCAGCAACGCGCAGGCCGCGCAGACCATGCCGCGCACTTCTAGCTGCGCGCAGTGCGGAGCCTGCGGCGGCTGGGACGCCGTTTGCGCTGCCTGCGCGCGCTGGCTCGGCTGCGGATCCGGTAGCAGGGCCAGTTGCTCGGCGATGAAGGCGCAGCCCTGGCAGCAATAAACCCGGGAACGTCCGTGCAGGACGCGCTCAAAGCGATTGCGTGCGCTGAGCAGGTCAGCGCAGTAATCGCAGCGCTGAACCTGATCGCGCACGCCGGCCGGCGGCTCCGTCGGTGGGCAGGGCGAGGATCCAAAAGACGAAGGTACGATCATGGACAGAGCGCGCGGTTCGCAAGCATGCTGGAGCGCAAGGCCGGGCCAGCGGTGCGTGGCCTTTTGAGCGCTGCGTCGATGCGAGCTTAGGGCTAGCGACGGTACGCAGACGAGCCTGCGCACCCTGGCGCTTGACCCGGATCAAAGATGGATTTAATACCGGTTGGATCGTGTCGGTGCGTTTGCTATGGCGTGCCAGGTCATCAAGCACGGCAACGGTTCCCGGGCCTGCCCTCAGCCGCCAGCCGCAACATTCATGGTGTGCCGCACGCGCTGGCGAAGTTCGGGCAGACACGATCCGCAATTGGTACCGCAGCGCAGCTCCTGCTGTAGTTGGAGCAGCCGCTGCTCAGGTGCACCCTGGGCGCTGGCCAGGCAGGCATCGATCTGCGCTTCCGACACATCGAAGCAGGAGCAAACCTGTCGGCTGCGCGTCGCCAGCGCTGCTGGCGCTGCGGCGCCAGGCTTGAGAAGCAAACGACCGTAGGGCTGCGCCGACAGCTGCTGCAGCAACAACTCGCTCACCCAGCCGGCCGAAGCGACGTCGCCAGCGAGCAGGAACGCTTCGAGGCGGCGGATATCACCCGATTGGCACAGGCGCATGCTGCGTCGCTGGCCATGACGCTTATCGGCGTAATGCAGGGTCTCGTTGCCAGAAAGGCCGAGTAAGGTTTCGATGCGTTCCAGGGTGGCCGGCGAGGCGGGCTCGTGTCCAGCACACCGAAAGAGCAGTCCCCGGCGCTCGATGCCGAATGGCACGCACACCGCGAAGTCAACGTTCGACATCAGGCTGCGCAGCTCCTGTTGGGTACGAACCACCTCGTCATCGGGCAGCCAGGCCATAGCCAGCAGGCGCCAGGGTAAATCAGCGCGCAGCACCTTGACAGCGGCGTGCTTGAGCTCGGGTTGGCGGCTGCTGGGGCACATCGCAGGCGATGTCAGGGCATTGACACCCGGTGCGACCTCGCCAGCTCGCCCCCTGCCGCTCAGGAACTCCTCGCCCCAGTGCATGGCCAGGAAGGCCTGCGTGCGGGCCACGCTTTCGCTGGCGCGTGCGGCCACGATGATCGAGCCGCGCCGGGAAGTTAGGTGCACGAGATCGCCATCAGCGATGCCCAGCCGCTCCATGTCCCGAGGGTGCAGGTCCACAGCCGGCTCAGGGTCGTGCCCGAAGAGTTGGCCAATAGTGCCGGTGCGGCTCATACCGTGCCACTGGTCGCGCAGGCGGCCGGTGATCAACGAAAACGGATAGCGCACGTCGCGCGGTTCAGCCAGCGGCCGAAAAGCAATGTCGGCAAAACGCGCGCGCCCATCGGGCGTTGCAAAGCAGCCGTCCGCGTACAGGCGCTGGCGACCCGTGACGGCGCCCTCAGGGTATGGCCATTGCTGCGGCCCCTGCTCCTCGAGCACTCGATACGAAAGCCCCGTGATATCCAGATCGCGGCCCCGCGTGCTCTCGCGGTGCTCGTTCCAGATGTCCTCAGGCTTGTCGTACGCAAAGCGCGAGGACTGGCCCGGATGGCGGCGCGCCTCCAGGCGGCGCGCCAGGGCCGTGGCGATCTGCCAGTCGGGCCGCGCAGCGCCCGGCGGCGGTACTGCGCTGCGCACGCGGCTGATACGTCGTTCCGAGTTGGTGACCGTGCCCTCTTTTTCGCCCCAACTGGCTGCTGGCAGCAGCAAGTCCGCATAGCGCGCCGTGGCGGTGCCACCATAGGCCTCCTGCACGACCACGAACTCCGCACGCTCCAAGGCGCGGCGTACGAGGGTTTGGTCGGGCATGGACTGGGCCGGATTGGTACAAGCGATCCATAGGAACTTGATCTGCCCTTGCGCCGCGGCCTCGAACATCTCAACGGCGGTCTTGCCCGGCGTCGTGGGAACCCCGTCGTAGCCCCACAGCTGCGCGATCTCGCGCCGGTGCTGCTCATTGTCGAGATCCCGGTGCGCGCTCGCGAGGTTGGCCATCGCCCCGACCTCGCGTCCCCCCATGGCATTGGGCTGTCCTGTCAGCGACAAGGGGCCGGCACCCGGTCGGCCGATCTGACCGGCGGCCAGGTGCAGGTTGATGAGGGCGGCATTCTTGGCCGTGCCATCGGCGCTCTGGTTGAGGCCCTGGCAGTACATGGATAAGGTCGCACCGGCGCGAGGGCCACCGTGCTCCTTGTGGGCAAACCAGTGCGCAGCGCGCACGAGATCGGCCTCGGGAATCGCACACAGGCGCGCGGCCTCGCGCGGCGTGAACTCGCGCACGCGCTCCTTGAGCGTCGCAAATCCGCCGGTGTGCTGCTCGATGAAAGCGCTATCCACCAGACCGTCCCACAGGAGCACATGCAGCATGCCGTGGAACAGCGCAACGTCGGAGCCGGGTGCGAGGGGAAGGTACAGATCGGCGATTTCGGCCGTATCCGTGCGGCGAGGGTCGGCCACGATGATGCGCAATGCCGGGTTGGCGCGGCGCGCGTCCTCGACACGCCGAAAAAGCACGGGGTGCGCGTATGCCATGTTGGACCCGGCGAGGAACAGTGTGTCGGCCTGATCGATGTCCTCGTAACAAGCAGGCGGTGCGTCCGCGCCCAGGGTGAGCTTGTAACCGGCAACGGCACTGCTCATGCACAGGCGCGAGTTTGAATCTATGTTGTTGGTCTGCAGCAGGCCCTTGGCAAGTTTATTGAAGACGTAGTAATCCTCAGTGAGAAGCTGCCCAGAGACGTAGAAACCCAGGGCATCGGGCCCATGCTCGGCGGCAATGGACTCGATGCGTTCGGTGGCATAGTCGAGCGCATCATCCCAGGACAGGGGTTGCGGCGCTTGCATGCGCTGGGAGCGCCAATGGGGATGCAGCAGGCGTGCCTGCCGGATGATGGCTGGTGACGCCGTCAGATGCAGCGTGTTGCCCTTGGAGCAGAGCCGTCCCAGGTTGGCCGGATGGCGCGGATCACCGCGCACACCCGTGATGGTGTCGCCCTCAGCGCTGATGAGCACGCCGCAACCCACCCCGCAGTAGCAGCAGGTGGAGGCGATCTCAAGCACTGGAGCCCGGTTCGTCATGCGAGCAGGCTATCGGCAGCGATGCATCCGCGGCTGCGCTACCCGGCTCGAAATGCGCCAGATCCAGTTGCACCATGCCCTGGACCTGGCGCACGGCAACGCGTGGTGTGCAGCCGCTGTCGGGCGCCGCTGCGCAGCCATCCTCCAGGCCGATGGACCAGTTGTGCAGTGGACAGGCGACCCGTTTCCCGAAAACGATACCCTGCGACAACGGACCACCCTTGTGTGGGCAGCGATCAATGAGCGCGAACACCGCGTCGTCGGCCGTGCGAAATACGGCCACCGGCGCAAAGCCTGCGCGTTCGACGCGCCGCGCGCCCAGTCGCGGGATTTCTTCGATGTGGCAAACTAGTTGCCATTGCGGTGTTGCGGATTCGGCCTGCTCGGCCTGCATCGGCAGGTGGCTTTGGGTGAGCATGTCGGTTCGGGTCATATCGACACCGGCACAAACTGGCGCAAGTCCACGCCGGCGCGCGCCGGCTCGTGCCAGGGGTCGGGTTCCTGGTCCACGGCAAACTGCAACCGCTCCCAGAGCGCCCGGCGATTTGCCGAATCCTCCACCACCTGCATGCGCACGCGCTCTATGCCGACGCGGGCCACGTAATGGACGGTGCGTTCCAGGTACCAGCCTTCTTCGCGGTACAACTGCAGGAAGGCACCGGCGTATTCGAGGACAAGTTCATGGGTGGCCACCTTCACCAGGAACTGCGCTACCTCGGTCTTGATGCCGCCGTTGCCCGCAATGTAGATCTCCCACCCGGAATCGACACCGATGACGCCCACGTCCTTGATGCCCGACTCCGCGCAGTTGCGCGGGCAACCGCTTACGGCAAGCTTCACCTTGTGCGGAGCGTACATGCGCCAGAGCGCACGCTCGAGTTCCTGGCCCATGCGCGTGGAGTCCTGCGTGCCAAAGCGGCACCATTCCGATCCCACGCAGGTTTTCACCGTACGCAAAGCCTTGGCATAGGCGTGGCCCGAGGCCATGCCCAGGTCCGCCCAGACTCGGGGCAAGTCGGCCTTCTTCACGCCCAGCAGGTCGATACGTTGGCCGCCCGTAACCTTGACAGTGGGAATGGCGTATTTGTCGACCACGTCGGCGATGCGCCGCAACTCCGAGGCGTTGGTCTCGCCGCCCCACATCCGCGGAATCACCGAGTAGGTACCGTTCTTCTGGATATTCGCGTGCGCCCGCTCATTGATGAAGCGTGACTGCGGGTCGTCGATGGCCTCGCGCGGCCAGGTGCTGAGCAGGTAGTAATTGATAGCCGGCCGGCAGCTCGCGCAGCCTGTCGGGCTGCGCCAGGCGAGTGCCTGGTATACCGCCGGCACCGACAGTAAACGGCTGCCATCGGCCTGCGGCGTGCGGATGGCGGCCCGGACCTCCTCGTGACCCAGGTCTGTGCATCCGCACAGAGCCTTCTTGCGCGGGGTCGCGGAGTAGTCACCTCCAGCGGTAAACATGAGTATTTGCTCGACCAGGCCCGTGCAGGAGCCACAGCTGGCGCTGGCCTTGGTGTGGCGGCGAACGTCCTCAAGCGTGAAGAGGCCCTGCTCCTTTATGGCCTTGCAGATGCGACCCTTGCTTACGCCGTTGCAGCCGCAGACCTCGTCGGTGTCCGCCATGGCCTGGGCTCGGCTTTTGCCTTCATGGCCGGTATCGCCAATATGCGACTGGCCGAACATGAGCTGGTCGCGGATATCGCCTATCTTGCGGCGCTCGCGTAACAGGCCGAAATACCACGCACCGTCAACCGTGTCGCCGTATAGGCAGGCACCCACAAGGCGGTCGTCCCGGATGACGAGTTTCTTGTAGACCCCGCCCACCGGGTCGCTGAGGATTATCTCCTCGCTGTCCTTGCCGCCCACGAAGTCACCTGCGGAAAAGAGGTCAATTCCCGTAACCTTGAGCTTGGTCGACACCTCGCTACCCTCGTAGCGACCGATACCCATGCGCGCCAGCTGTGTGGCGCAGACCTTGCCCTGCTCGAAGAGGGGCGCCACAAGACCGTACGTGGTGCCGCGGTGGCTCACACACTCGCCAACGGCATAGATGCGCGGATCGGTGATGGTCTGCAGCGTGTCGCTCACCACGATGCCACGTGTGCAGTGCAGGCCCATGCTCTGCGCCAGATCCGTATTGGCGCGGATGCCCACGGCCATGACCACGAGGTCGGCGGGGAGCTCAGTGCCATCGGCCAGCTGCACCGCACGCACGCGGCCCTGCTGATTACCCAGCAATGCCTGCGTCTTGGCTCCCGTGAAGAAGCGCAGCCCGCGTGCTTCGAGTGCGGACTGCAGCATTCCCCCGGCGGTAGTGTCGAGCTGGCGCTCCATCAGGGTGGGCATGAGGTGCACCACGCTTACCTGCATGCCGCGCAGCATGAGGCCGTTTGCCGCCTCCAGGCCGAGCAGCCCACCGCCGATCACGACCGCGTGTTGATAGCGGCTCGCCGCCTCGATCATGGTCTGCGTGTCGTGGATGTCGCGGTAGGCGATCACACCCTCCAGGTCCTTGCCGGGCACCGGCAACATCACGGGGTGCGAGCCGGTAGCCAGCAGCAGGCGGTCATACGGCGTCTGCGTACCATCGGCCGCGTGCACGAGACGCCGAGTACGATCCACCGCCACCACCTTGTTCCCCAGGTGCAGGGTGATGCCGTTCTCTTCGTACCAGGAACGCGGATTGAGGATGATCTGATCGACCGTCTGTTCGCCCGCCAATACGGGCGAGAGCAAGATGCGGTTGTAATTGGGGTGGGGCTCGGCGCCAAACACGGTGATGTCGTACAGCTCGGGCGCCAGACGCAGGATCTCCTCGATCGTGCGCACTCCGGCCATGCCGTTGCCCACCATGACCAGGCGCTGGCGCGGTCCCTGCGGCAGCTCTGGCAAGGGCGCCGGGCCGACGGCGTCCAGGCTGCGTAGTGTGTCCATTTGTTTCTCTCAAGCCACGGCCGGCAGGTCGGTGGCACGCGGCTGGCGCGGCGCGATACTCTCCAGCGCAGGCACTGGCCCGCCGGTTTCCCGTGCGCGTCCGCCATTGCCGGCCCACTGGCGCGTCCAGCCTTTCTGCAGTTGGCGCATTGCCATGAACACGACGGCCGCCAGCACCGCGAACAACACGAAACCCCAGCGGTAGCCGCCCAGGTACTGGCGCGCCATGCCCATGAGATTGGGCACGAGACCGCCGCCCAGTGCGCCCAGCTCGCCGATCATCGCGCCTGCCACCGCGGTGGTCGTGGGCCAACGCAGCGCCACGAGTTGGAACAGCGCTCCGTTGCCGGCACCCAGCGCGGCAAAGCACAGCATCATCAGCAAGGTCGTCGCGGTGACCGAAGCCCCCGACATTGAAATGAGCAGCAGGCAGCCCACGACCGCGAGCAGCACTAGAGAGAGGGCATTGATGCCGCCCCAACGATCGGACAGCGCGCCACCGAAGATGCGTACGGCAGAACCCATGAAGGCGGCCAGCATGGCCAGTTGCCCGGCCTGCACCTTACTCACGGCAAACTGGTCGTAGTAGTAGGTAGGCAGGAACGAGGCCAGCCCGATGAACCCACCAAAAGTGATTGCATAGATAAGGCTGAATGCCCAGCCGTCTTTCTCAAAAAGGCAGGCAAGCTGCTCGCGCACTGTGGCATGGCGGTCGATGTCCGGCGGCTCCTTGGCAAGAAAGATCATGACCAGTGCCGGAACGGCCACGGAGACCGCTGCAATACCGTATACCGATTGCCAACCAAAGGCCTGGGCAAGGGGCGGGGCCAAAAGCACGGCGATTGCAGTTCCGACGTTACCCGCACCCACGAGTCCCATGGCCAAGCCCTTGTACTTGGGCGGAAACCACCCCGAACCCAGGGACATGGCCACGCCAAAGCTGGCGCCGGCCACGCCCAGCAATACGCCCATGGTAAGCAGGTCGCCGTAGCTGTTGACGTGCAGGTAGCCGAACAGCATGGCACCGGCAATCAAGCCCATTTCGACGAGCGTGGCGCGTTTGCGGCCAATGTACTGCGCCAACACCCCCAACGGAAAGCGCATGAGCGCGCCAGCAAAAATGGGTATCGACAGCATCAGGCCCTTTTGGGCCGGAGTAAGCCCGAAGGCCTCGCTGATGAAAGGGGCCATCGCACCGTTGAGCACCCAGATGACGAACGTGAAGGTCAGGTAGAAAAATGCCGCCGCCAGGGTGGGCGGATGGCCGGCACGCAGGAAACTGCGGATGTACGACATGGTATCTCCAGCGATAGGGATGGCGTTGGGGGGCATGGACAGCATCGGAGCCACTGGGGAGCGACACCCTGCTGCAATACATGGCATGCCGCAGAAAACCGCTACCGCCACCGCAAAGGCTGGCAAGTAACGCGGGCAGTGCCACCCGCCATTCGCTGTACGCCGCATGGGGCACAGTATCGCCACCGGGCACGGGCGATAAAGACGCGTCGTTGCGTCCAGCTTACGACAAGCAAACTCCATGCCTGGCAGGCTTCTTGCGAGCACTCCAGTACAGGAATTACCGCTATGTACCTGAATTTACGATCGCAAACGCCAACACCCGTCCCTCAAGGAGGGTCCGGATGAAGTCTGTACTGGTTCTCTGCAGCGGCACCGAGGTTCCGGCAGGACTACTCGATGACCTTAAAGGGGCCGGCGCGCACGTCGTTGGTGCAACGAGTTGCGCAACCCTGGTGCAGGACAGCATCCGCTGCAACGCCGATCTTGTCGTGGCGATCGCGCCGGCGCCGTCGGCTGAGCTGTTCACAGCGGCGGCAGTGCTGGCCAGCGCCAATCCCGTTGCTTTCACGGTCTTTACGGACGACATACGCGTCGAATCCATGGAACATGCCCTCGACAGCGGCATCCACTCCTGGGTCGTGCGCGGCTATCGGGCCGACCGCCTGCGCACGTTGCTGCAAATGGCGCAACTACGCTGCGCCCGCGAATGCCAGCAGCGCAGCGCTTACGGCCAAATGAGTCAGCGCCTGGAGGAGCGCAAGCTGGTGGACCGGGCCAAGGGCATCTTGATGAACAACCGGCAAATGGCCGAGCCCGAGGCGTTTCGCATACTGCGCGATGCAGCCATGCATGGCAAGGAGCGTGTCGGCCAGGTGGCGCAGCGGCTGATAGATGCCGCCAGCAATGCCGAAGCCATCAATCGCGCCGGGCAGCTGCGCATGCTTTCGCAGAGGCTGGTAAAGCTTCAGCTGCTGGCCGCGCTTGGCGTGGACCCGGCCGGCGCCAAGGCCTTGCACCAGGCGTCGATCGCCCGGCTCGTGCAGAACCTGAACATGCTTGCAGGACTGCTGTCAAGCGCCACTTTCGGCGATCTGCTGGCGTCCACCACGGATGCATGGACCGACCTGGAGCATGCCCTATCCGGCGGCGCGTCGTCTCAGGGCGCGCAGGCCATCGATGCGGCAGCCGAAACCCTCCTGGCTGCGGCCGAACAACTGACAGCGGCGCTCGAATCGGCAAGTCCGGTGGCACGCACCCGCGTAATTAACCTGTCCGGGCGCCAGCGTATGTTGTCGCAGCGCTACGCCAAGCTCGCCCTGCTCCATGCTGTTGCCAATGAGCCACAGCGTGCCAGCCTCGCGATCGAACTCTCTGGCGTGGCCAGAAACTTCGAGGAGGCCCTGCAAGAGTTGCGTCTGTCGCCGCTCACGGGTGCCCTGGGTCTGGAAATCCTCAAGTCGGCTGAGCGCTCGTGGACCCAACTGGTTGACGCGAAGGCTGCGCCGCTCATGGAACCGCTGGTGGCCATTGCGAGATGCAGTGAAGAACTGCTCGAACAATTCGACCGTATGACGGAGGATTATGAGCACAGTTTAAACGTGCTCGTCAGCTGAGCACCGGTGATGTCGTGCTGCTGGCTCGGTTATGGCCTGGCTACTAACCGATTAACGCCCATGGATAGAACCATGGTGGCGTCCCCAAGGG
>Ga0075019_10002100_pt1 | contig 11355 bp, 8 predicted proteins | sample ColStrG_CSR_2013_FD_71473 | JGI IMG/M metagenome (GOLD analysis project Ga0075019, IMG submission 71473) | Freshwater sediment microbial communities in response to fracking from Pennsylvania, USA - Cold Stream Run_MetaG_CSR_2013 | ecosystem: Environmental > Aquatic > Freshwater > Creek >...
GCAATCGTGTCGGCATTTAGGCCCAAATCGGCCACCATACCAGGTTTTCCGCTGCCATCATACACCGTTCCACCACGGACAATGACATCGTAATGCTGCTTCTGGCAAGCCGTGAGTAATGCTAGGGCAAGGACAAAAATTCCGCAGGTTTTCATGTGGTTTGGTTTAGGAAAAACAAGATAAGTGAAAATGGTTAACTGCATCAAGCGCCATGCGTTTTTTATTGGTTGAGGCCATCGGGAACCAATTCCTTCGATTCCTGTTATTAATCCAAAATTGATCCCGATCGTTATGAAAACAGCATTGATCACAGGAGGCTCAAAGGGAATTGGACTCGGCGTCGCCACGGTGTTGGTCCGGCAGGGTTGGCAGGTAGCCGTCACCGGCAGAAACGAATCTCAGGTCGCTGCGGCGGCGGCGGGATTAAATGAAATTAAACCCGGTCATGCACTGGGATTGGTGGCCGACGTGCGCGACTATGGTCAGCAAGAGGCTGCTGTGGCACGCGTGATCGCCACCTGGGGGCATCTGGATGTGCTGGTGGCCAATGCCGGCCTCGGCCACTTTGCTTCCATCGGCGATTTATCTGTAGAGCAGTGGCATTCCACCATCGATACCAATCTGACGGGCGTATTCTACAGTGTGAAGGCCTGCCTCGAAGAATTGAAAAAATCAAAGGGTTATATCATCACCATCGGCAGTCTGGCGGGCACCAATTTTTTTGCTGGTGGCAGCGCTTACAATGCCAGCAAATTCGGTTTACTAGGTTTTTCGCAGGCCGTGATGCTGGACGTTCGCCCTTATGGAATCAAAGTGAGCACCATCATGCCCGGTTCAGTAGCGACCGAATTTGGTGATCATATCCCTTCTGCCAAAGACGCATGGAAAATTCAACCAGAAGATATTGGCGAACTCGTCCTTGACTTATTGACGATGAACCCCCGCACGTTGCCGAGCAAAATTGAAGTGAGGCCGTCCATGCCTCCCGGTAAATGACTTCAGGTAGGAATTCGGATGGTGAAAGTTGTTCCCTCGCCAATTGTGCTGCGTACCGTTACCGTCCCGTTTAGCTTGTTCAAGGTTTCTTTGAGGATGTACAAGCCCAGGCCCGAGCCTTGCACTGAATCGGTGCCGCGGAAGAACATATCGAAAATCTTTTCCTTCATCCGCGGATCAATGCCCATGCCGTTGTCGGAAACTGTAAATTCAAAATAGCCCTGCCGCTCTTGAATGTCTACATGTATAAAAGGCGCTTCACGTCGGTCTACCAAGTGAAACTTGATGGCATTTGAAATCAGGTTGTTGAAAACAATCTTCAGACGTGTTTCATCCGACTTAAAATCAGAATGAATATTCATGGTCAGCTCAAACCGTATTTTATTGACTGACGGAGTAAATTGATGATTCTCCCAGACGGACTCGAGGAGCGACCGAAGTGCCACCACCTCATGCTTCACCGGTAGGCGGGCATTGCGCGAATAGGAAATGATATCGCGGATGAAAGAGTCTAATTTGAGAATGCTGCGCTTCATCAAATCCAAATAGGTGGCAGTCTGAGGCGAAGGATCTTCCATTTTGGCCACTTCAATGAGGCCCAGGATTGACTTCAGCGGAGCGCTCAGATCATGCGAGGCCGAATACACAAACCGGTCAAGTTCGTTGTTGCGAAGGGAAAGCTCCTCATTGCTTAATTTCAACGCGTTGGTCCGCTCATCGATGAGCCACTCCAGATGTTTTCTTCTTCGTTTATTCAGAAAATTCACCCAGATGATAGAAACCGCTATTAAAAAAATGCCGGTAGTGATCCAAATCATGTAGAACCAGGCTTTTTGCCAAAATGGTTTTGCGACTTCAAACTTGAGAAAGTTGGCATCACTCCACGCGTAGGGTCCGTTCTTTTTGGCCCGCACCTCCACGGTATGCAGACCGGCCGGCAGATCAGACAGCGCAATCACCGAGCCGGTTACATTCTGCCACGGCGTCGCCGGGTCGAGTCGGTATTGGAGGCTCACTTCCTTTTCGGGAAAGGTGATGGATGAAACCGTAAGCGCAATAAATGTGCCGAACGCGATGGGCTGGTTGGCGGAAAGGATTGCTTTTTTTCCGTTGACGAGAATTTCTACAAATTGAGGAAGCTTCGTTTTCTCCAGGTTCGACAACGGCTTGGTCGTATAGCAAAGTCCCTTCGACGTTCCAATCCAAACGCTCTCGTCGCCGGCGATGAACAAGCCCCGTGTCGGGATGGTATTGCTCGCCAGCCCATTGCTTTCGTTAAACAAATGATAATCGCCGCTGGCGGGATCAAACAAAATCAATCCATAGGCATTGGTCAGTAACAGATTATTCTGCTGATAGCGCTTCACTGTTTTGACGGGCATTTGGGTAAACGTGGCGCCCAAATCTACCGGCGTCACAGTATGGTGATCAAATTTTAGCAGCCCTTCTGAGGTAGCCAGGTAGAGGGCATGGCCGACAAACGCCAGATCGGTGACGTTGAAGTCGCCATGCGTGGCAAACTTCACCGGCACACTGATATTCCGAAAGGCGTCGTCCCCGGGCGATTTAAAATAGAGATAAGCTTTTTTTCCAGTCGAGGCTGCATACATGCCATCCGGCCCTTCGCGAATCACATTGATGGTGCCCTCTTTGTCAAGTGGTACTTTGATGCGCCGTAGGTGTTGTGCGCCGTCCAAGACGAGTGCCTGGTTGTTACCAGCTTGCGCCAACCATAGGTTGCCACGGCTGTCTTTCACAATATCGGTGATGAACCGCCCTTCCCGGGCAAAGTCTGTTTCTTTTTGGATCTTATTGTGGTTGTAGACCAATAGCGAAAAACCGTTGGCGGCAAAGACACTTCCGGCGGCAAACGCTAAGGATTGAAAATATCCAGATGGCGTCGACAGCAGCGAATCGATCCGGACTGGTGCGGCAGCCGTCGGCTTTTCTACTGCGTAGAGCTCGGTCATAGTGGCAAAATAGACCTTGTGGTTTCTTTCGTCTTCGGCCACGCATTCAACAAATTCGGACAGGTTGGGCGAGGCGTTTTGAATGAGGTTCTCTTTGGCCAGGACCAAACCCTCGTCGCTCGACATCCAGATATCGTGTTCACTGCTGATATAGACGTGATTAATATTTTTTATCGAAAAGGGAAGTTTTTCAATTTTACGCGTCACCCGGTTCCAGATAAAATGGGTTTTGCCGCGTGTCGCAATAAATAACTTTTGGTCGTCGATGGGTGTGATGCAAGAAATGGTGCCGATCTTCAATGCCAGCTCGGGAAGGCCGACACCACCGTCGGGCGCGAGTGGAGCCACAAATAATCCGACACCCGTACCAATGATCAGATCGTTCCCCAATACGAGGATTGACTCCACAGGTCCCGGCACCGTGACATTTGTTTTTTGAAACGCGTTTAATTGATCGCTGAACCGGAATAGATTTCCATTGATAGAAAGTGTGAACAGTTGGCCTGCACGGTCTTCAAAGAACAGAAACGAACGAACAAACTGGGGCGAGCGGTCCTCGATTCCGAAGTCGAAACGCGTAAAGCGATTTCCATTCAAGCGCACGACCGACTGCGGTTCACCCACCCACAGGTTACGACGGCGGTCTTCGAAAAGCGATTTGGGATACCACAAGGTGGAGTCGTTGGGGTTTCGCGTGCCGAGCCTGATACTTTTAAAGGCTACTGTATCTCCGCGTTCAATGATTTCGATGAGGTCCAAGTCTCCGTAGGCGAGCAGCCTGCCGCTTTTCGTCTTCAAAAATCCCTTTGCGTAATTGCTTCGGAGCGCTTCCCGGTAAGGGGTGAATTTTACGCCATCATAACGCAGCAGACCGTCGTCGGTCGCAATCCAAAAATAGCTTGATTCATCTTGTATACTGCCCTTGATGATGTCGCTCGAAAGCCCATTTTCCACCCGGTATTGTCGAACGTAGTATCCTTGCGCCAGACTTGTGGAGGAATAAAAAGCAAGGGCCAACGAAAAGATAAAAAATCCTTTCTGCACAACGGCCCCCGATGTAGAATGCTCACGCATTTTCAAGTACTAAAAATAGCAAAAAGGATAAGCAATTTTGAAAAAGATCATTCGAGCGTGACCCGGTAGACGTCGGTTTTGTTGCGGGCGATTGATTTCACAAGGAATCCACCCGGCTGTGCAATTTCTTCTACCAGATCGAACAGCGTACAAGACTTAGGCAGCGCGGAAAAAACAAGCAAAAATGTAAAAGTGCCCGGCTCCGGTACGAGCGTCCATGCCGGCGCGAAGGAGATACCCAGCGCATGCAGCAACTGCGCCTGGCCAGCCGAGTGGCAGTCTTTCAGGAACGTGGTGCGCCATATCCGAACAAGGAATCCATGCGCCGGAACCCTCACCCTGCAATGCACATACACGTAAGAATCATCCAGTAAATCGGCATCGATCGCTTCGAGCACGTCGAGTCCGATGACAATTTTCTTTTCCGGAGACAACGTAGTCCGGTTTGCAACAAAAGGGTGAGGTGCGCGTACTTTCATGCGCTCAGTTTGCGTAATAATAAATCGCCACAACGTGGCAGGCGGTGCCGCCCAGTACAAAAAGGTGCCAGACAAAGTGCCCGTAGCGTATCCGGTTCGCGATGAAAAACAGCACGCCCGCCGAGTACATCAGTCCGCCGGCCAGCAGCCAGATCAACCCTGGCTTGGCGATGTACTGCCAAAATGGTTTGGCAGCCACGACTGCGATCCAACCCATGCCAAGATATAGCGCGGTTGACAGTTTGCTGCTGTGTGCGCCTGCTACCGATTTGATCACCACCCCCAATGTCGCTAGTCCCCACACCACGCCAAATAGCGACCAGCCCCACGGCCCGCGAAGTACGCCCAGTGTGAAAGGAGTGTAGGTTCCGGCAATCAACAGAAAAATCGCGCCGTGGTCCAAAATGTTAAAGACTCGTTTTGTCTTGCTTTCCGGGAACGCATGGTAAAGTGTTGATGCCAAATAGAGGACCATGGCCGTCACGCCAAAAATGCTGACGCCTACGATGGAGGGTGCGCCAAAGGGGATCGCGTGGACTATCAGAATCGGGGTGATCGCGGCCGCAGCCAAAAAACCAACCCCATGACTGATGCTGTTGGCGATTTCTTCGCCAAGCGTCTGGCCCCGGTGTTTGCTTTCGGATTCAGCCACGTCGTTCGCAGACTATTTCGATTTATTTTGTTTTAAAGGCGCCTTGAATGCTTTCGGCGGTGAAACCCGGCGCCACGGTACCTTGGTTGGCGTAGGCATACAGTGCCGTATTGAAAACCGTATTGGCAACATTGAAAATCAAACCGGCCAACAGCAATAGCACCACGCCCAATGCCAGCCCGACGACTACCCCGATGACGTCAAAGGCTTGACCGAGTAAAAATGTGAGCCCGGTTGAAAGCCCAAGGATCAGCAGCATCACCAAGAATTGCACCAAGCCCAGTCCCACCGCTTTGATGAGGTTTTCGCCCCACGTTTGCCGGATCACTGCCATCGATTTTTTGATCGCCGCACCGGGTGCGAGTCCCTCGTAAACCAACACCGGGACCACGAAAATGGTAATGATGCTCCAGGCCATTCCCAGCAGGGATACCAAGATGCTTACCACCAGCTGACCGATCTTGCCAAAATTTTTTGCCAGGTTTTCTATCAATCGAAAGAGCAGCCCGATGGACGCCGACAACAAACTCCATTGAATGATCAGGCCAATTCGCGAAAGCGCAAACTGAAAGCTTTCGCCAAAGGTGGCGTTACCGCCCTCAAACCGAACCTTCGTGGTGTAAACGACGCATACATTGAAAAACGTAGCAATGAATGCCAGACCGAAGTAGGTGAGGAACAAAATGACATAGCTCACGGCAGTAAGCGTATCATTCTGATATCCGCGTTCGAGAATACTGCTCAGAATGGTTGGGAAAATCATGGCAATCATAAACAGCAGCGAAAAGAAAAACGAAAGAAAAGCAAACCCCAAAAGTTCGCGGTCTTTGTTGATCACATCAAAGGTCACCTGGGTCAGGCGCCAGCTTCTTGAAAACGCATTCATGGTAGGCAGGTTTAAGTGATTCGTGTGAGATTTTAGTAATAGCTCCGAAAGATAATTGTGCCAGACGACATTTATCGCAGGCTGCGGAAAGATTTGTGCGATCTTATTTAAATCGAAGCTTGAAGTAGAGCAGGGTAGACGCCAACAGCAGCGTGATGAGATTGGCACCAATCACCGGCAAATCATGCCGGTACAGGCCATACGTCAGCCAAAGCGCTACCCCCACGCAATACAGCAAAAACATGCCCAGCGACAGATCTTTGGCCGAACGGCTTTTCCATGTTTTTACTACCTGCGGCAAAAAGGCAATCGTCGTGCAGACTCCTGCGGTCAATCCAATCCATTGAATAAAATCCATTTCAGGCTAATTTTTGCTGACTCGCGGCGATGTTGGTTGAAAAAAAGATCTAGGGAAATCGGGTTATTTTTTGCGCTTATTGTAGTTGCCTTTCTTCTTTTTTCCGAGTCCCAGGTCCGAGGCCGGAGTCTTGGGCTGTTTGGCTTGCGGCTTGTCCCACCCCAACACGAAGTTCAATCCCGTGCGCAGGTTGAAAAACTGCATATTGTTAACGAAGTTGTTGACTTGCTTTCCGCCGGCTGCGGCCAGCAACAAGTTGTCGCCGACCAGATAAAACTGAAATGGCGCCAGGTTGAGCGAAAGGCCCAGCCCAAGGTTATTAAATGAATTGCTGGCCACCGTATAGGAACCAGCAGCGCTCAGCACGCGCCCAAAATGTTTGTTGACGCCCAGGGTTACTCCGCTGGACACACGCGACTGAAATTTTTCGGCAAAAGCCACCATTCCGACCGTAAGATTCTTTTGCACCTCATACATGCCACTCAGGTACATTTTTCCGGGAATGGGTGCGCGATATGCGCCAATGGCCGTCTCCTTAAATTTGAATTTATTCTGAATTGAATCGCTTTGCGCCTGCAGGTAGTTGGTGTTGTTGTTAATGACTTTGCTCAGGTCGATCCCCTGAAACGTGTATGATGCTGTGGCCGGATTAAGGGAATAACTGTAGGTATTGTTGGTCCAGTTAATGCTACCGATATCAATCAGGCTCGCGCCCAGCGTTATTTTTGGTGTAAGCCGATAGGTCGCGCCCAGGTCGAGTGCCATGCCATTGTTTTTCAGATAACCGGAATAGCTGTTCGAAAAATTAAAGTTCGATTGCGTGAAGTTATAAATGCCAGACGTGCGGATGTTGGCATTGGCATTGGCGGTGAGGCTATAGTTCGTGTTGTCAACAGCCAGGTTCATGGTGGCAGACTGGGTGTTGACGTTCGCCACGCCCTTCAATATTTTGATTCGTCCGCCAAGTGTAAGTTTGTTGTCAACGGCATAGGCCATGCCAACGGCCGACTCAATGTAGGCCAGCCCCTCGACGGCAGGAGAGAGCGTCGCCGACTTGCCCACAAACGAAGTGGTGCCATTGCTCAATAAGTTGATGAGGTCCTTCGGGAGCATTAGTCGCGCGTAGGTCTTGCCGGTCACGTTTAGTGTGACGTACAACTTGCGGTTCACCTTGAGACTAAATCGAAAAAGATCAACCTGAAATGCTTGCGTAATATAATTTTTAGGTTTCAATACGCTGCTTAACTTCTGAAGGTCCACCTTCGTAGAATCGTTGGCGCGGGTCACAATCTTGTTGTAAGTGAATGCGTTGTTGGCGTAGTAGGTCATGACGGAGGAGCCGGGCAATCCCAACGACACCCGGTATTTGGGAACAAATGCGGGATTGTTATATGAAAATTGAGAGATGCTGCTCATAAACGACAGCGTTCCTTCGTTTTGTCCGTAGGCGAGCACGGTTAACCCGAACACGAGAATTAGGGATGTAGTGAGATTCTTCATTAGAAAGTCGTGCTGATTTTTAGTTTTGCCGCAATCCCCAATCTGACGTTGATTTTGTACGATGATTTGAATTTGACGTTGATTTGATTTCCGCTGTTGTCGCGCGAGGTATTCAATACGGCTTTGATAATGATTTTCTTACTTGAAAAAAGTTTTGAAATTTTTGTTGGATCAAGCGTCAGCATTTGGTCGTACACGCCGGGTGCCTGCAAGTCGCCGGTGGCGTTCACGGTGCTGCCTCGCACCAGGTTGGTCTGGCTGGTGGTGAGCAACGAATCAAGGATTTTGCTGTTTGCATCGGCCAAATAGAATTGAACAGTCGCGTCAAGCGGCAGTTGATTGGTGATCAGTGTTTTGAGTGAGGCCGAGGCCACGGTTGTTTCTTTGAGGTCGCCCAAGCCGGTGGCCACGGTGTCCAAGAGTATAATGTTGGATGCCTTGCCAAAGAGCGGAACCTTCACATTTAGATTCACACGCATCTTGCTGGTATCGGCCATAAAATCGGCGCCCGCCGAAAGTCCCTTGTTGATGTGCCCCGACACCTGATAGTAAAATTGGGTCGGTGCGAAATTCAGCAGGGCCGAAGCATTTGTCACGGAAACGGAGGTCGTGGCCGAGGTGCCAAGCACGAGAGGTTGGTTGATATTGATGGGACTGGCCGGCGCGGTGACCATCGACAAAGAACTTCCGGGTTTCTGTGCCTGAAGTGCAAGAAAATTTACCTGCAGCGGCACGCCGTAGTCGCTCACTACTGTCAAGCTAACGGAGGGTTGTGCGAATGACACGGTGGCGCCGTGGATGAGTGACGTACCAAACGCCTGTAGGTTCAGCGTCTGCGCGGGTGTTGTCACCGTTTGGTCGCCGAAAAACCCTTTGATGTAGGTGAAATCCATTCCGGCAAACGAAATGCCGACGGTGGCCGTGGTACCTGGCGGAATCACCACGGTAGACGACGACTTTTTGATAATCAGGCTCAGGTTGAGATGGAAGGTGTTGGACGTGGCACTTTTGAAGATGTAGTTGGCCAACGGGATGCTACCTTTGCCGGTCACCTCTTGGCTGAAGGTCCCACCGCCGGCCGTAGTGAATTCGGGAATGGCGATGAGCACTGCATACGAGAGCGAAGCGTTCGCAGGCGAAACGGACAAATTATAGGAGAGTGTTCCCGACTTCAACCCAATTTCAGTGAGCGCCTCTGGGGTGATCCCCATATTCACTGGTTGGCTGCTGTTCGCAACGGTGATGTCACTCGGAGCGGGTGGATAAACGCCGGCTGGGATGGTCATGTAGGCGTTGATGGAGCCGGAATTGGGAATATTGGGAAAGCTGATCAAGCTGCGAATATCCTGCGAAGCTAATGATTGCGTATAGCTGAGGTAGATCAAGCTGTCGGGTTGCACCTTGATGTAGGCAGAATCCTTTTTGCTCAACAAATCATTGATTGACAGGTTGCCGAAGGCAAGTGGCACGGAAACGTCCGAATTGCCGTTCAGCCCTCGCACCGCATAGTCGTTTTGGTTCACTGAGCAGGCGTGGAAGAGCAAGGCGATAGACGCCCATATGAGTCGTTTCATGAAAGCCACCATAATGGAGATATTAGAAAAGGTAGCATTTATTGGCCAATTGTGGCACAAGTAACCATGAAAATATTTGCTTACGCACCGCTTGTGCACGCGACTGAACGATACCTGATTAATTTTCCTACCTTTGCGCCTTACTTAACATTCAATGAAATCATTCGACGCCCTGGGACTTTCCGGGGAACTGGTGGAAGCCATCCGCCAACTGGGTTTTGAATCACCCACTCCGATTCAAGAAAAAGCAATTCCGATTTTACTGCAAGGTGATACCGACCTGGTCGGACTGGCCCAAACCGGTACCGGCAAGACGGCCGCCTTTGGCCTTCCCCTAATTCAACTGGTAGAAGAAAAAAACCGCGCGACCCAAGCTCTCATCGTAGCGCCTACGCGCGAACTGAGCGTTCAAATCACCAGCGACCTGGAGCGATTTATGGTCAAGGTCAAAAGATTGAATATTGTCACTGTGTATGGTGGCGCCAGCATCTCCGACCAGATCAGAAAAATTCGCCAAGGTGCCCAAATCATTGTCGCCACGCCCGGTCGGCTCATCGACTTGCTCTCGCGCAAGGTGGTCGACCTGACCCACATTCAGTTCGTGGTACTCGACGAGGCCGACGAAATGTTGAACATGGGTTTCAAGGAAGACATTGACGAGATTCTGTCAACCACACCCGACAGCAAAAAAGTGTGGCTGTTCTCGGCCACGATGCCACACGAGGTGCGCGAGATTGCCAGCAACTATATGAGCAACCCTCAGGAGCTCACGATGGAAGGTCGTCAGTCGGGAAATGAAAACATCGACCATCAGTTTGCCGTCGTAGACGAGCGCGACAAATACCTCGCCCTCAAGCGCTTTGTCGACTATACGCCCGATATTTTTGGTGTCATTTTTTGCCGCACCAAGTTGGACACCCAACGCATTGCCGAGCACCTGATTAAAGATGGCTACAATGCCGATCCGCTTCACGGCGACCTCACGCAGGTGCAACGCGACCGCGTGATGAAAAATTTTAAAGACAAGACCCTGCAGTTGCTGGTGGCCACGGATGTGGCGGCCCGTGGTATTGACGTCAACAACATTACCCACGTCATCCACATGAACATGCCGGACGAGATGGAATTTTATACCCACCGCAGTGGTCGTACGGCCCGGGCCGGCAAGAAAGGTATTTCACTCGCCATTGTTTCCAAGAAGGAAGTCGGCCGCATCAGCCAGGTCGAAAAAAGCCTGAAACGGAAATTCACTAAAGTGCTGGTACCCACCGGCGAAGAAGTTTGTCAACAAAAGATCGTGGGCCTCGTGCACAAAGTGCGCCACGTGGAGGTGAACGAAGAAGAAATCGACACTTTCCTGCCAGAGGTCTACCACGAGCTGAAAGATCTGAGCAAAGAAGACATCATCAAACGATTTGCTTCACTTGAGTTTAACCGCTTTTTGGAATACTACCGTGATGCTCGCGACCTGAACCGGTCAGAGAAAAAAGCTTACTTTGATGAGGGTGGCTCAGACAGTGCCTACTCCACCGGCGACCGTATTTTTATCAACGTCGGCAAAATGGATGGACTGGAAAAAGGAACGCTGCTCGGTATGATCTGTGACTATGGAGACGTCAAGAAAGACAACGTCGGCAAGATTGACCTCAAAGGCGCTTATTCATTTTTTGAAGTTGACAAAGCATTCACCGGCCAAATCCTGAAAGGCTTTGAAGGCGTGGAACTGCGTGGCAGAAAGGTAAGGCTGGAGATGACTGGCGGAAAGCGTGAGTCCGGCGATAGCGAAGGTGCCGCGCCGCGCAAAAGAAAGTTTTCGGAAGGAAAACGCGACAGCTTCTGGGGCGGCAAGAAATCAAAGAAATATTA
>Ga0075019_10002101_pt1 | contig 11355 bp, 10 predicted proteins | sample ColStrG_CSR_2013_FD_71473 | JGI IMG/M metagenome (GOLD analysis project Ga0075019, IMG submission 71473) | Freshwater sediment microbial communities in response to fracking from Pennsylvania, USA - Cold Stream Run_MetaG_CSR_2013 | ecosystem: Environmental > Aquatic > Freshwater > Creek >...
GTGAGCAAATAAATCTTCGCCGCCTTCGTCTGGAGTAATGAAACCAAAACCTTTAGAGTCATTGAACCATTTTACAATACCTGTTGCCATTACAATTTCCTATTTCAGTTAAGTGGGCATGTGCCCGTTAGATCGTTTCAACCAAGTGAGAAATGACAGAGATACTGCACCACTACCTAGAATTTCAACGATGAGGAATTATACTGCATAAAAAGAAATGCCCAGCAATTTCTGATAAATAATTTTTTTATCGGCAATAAATTGGCAAAATCAGCATGTTCACTGCTACAAACGCAACATAAATTGAATTTCCAGCAGATCTTTTCGCAAAGACTCCAGATTATCGCCACTGACAATCACTTCTTTCAGCGCTTTCGGCACCGACACTTCCAGGCTGGACTGTCCGCCCAACTGATTGCGCGCACCATTGATCGTAAAACCTTTGTCATACAGCAGTTCGCGAATACGGCGTATCAGCAGGACTTCATGATGTTGGTAATAACGGCGGTTACCGCGTCGCTTCACCGGTTTCAGCTGCGAAAATTCCTGTTCCCAGTAACGCAGCACATGGGCCTTCACGCCACACAAATCGCTGACTTCACCGATGGTGAAATAGCGCTTGGCAGGAATGGCTGGTAAAACAAGTGATTCGTCTTTAGTCAGCGTCGCGCTCATTGCTCAGGTCCGATTGAAAATGGTGTTAGTTTTTAGGATCGTTCAGAATGAATTGGCCCGACATCTGATCAACCATGCTTTTCATTTTCTGGCTGGCATGAAACGTCACAACCCGGCGCGCTGAAATAGGAATTTCTTCACCAGTCTTCGGGTTTCTGCCGGGACGTTGCGGTTTGTCGCGCAACTGAAAATTACCAAATCCTGATAACTTGACCGACTCACCGCGCTCCAGTGCATTGCGAATTTCATCGAAAAACGTTTCCACCATGTCTTTTGCTTCACGCTTGTTCAAACCAACCTGTTCAAACAGCAGTTCGGCCAGTTCAGCCTTGGTCAATGTGGACATCTGTTTTTCAGCAATCAGACGTGCACGGGCCTGTTGCATGGCCCGACCTAAATTGACGTCCAATTCGGTTTGTGGCTCGGTTGAGATATCGTCGCTCATTTGTTTAATTATTTGTCCCACGTGGAAACCTTGTTGCTGGTTGACAGGCATTTTTATATTTTATGAGCGCAATCTGGCTTCACAATGCTGCCTGGCTGCGGATAACAACGCGGCCATGGCTGCTTCAATTTCTTCGTCCTGCAGAGTAGATTGAGTATCTTGTAAGGTGCATCGGAAAGCAAGACTTTTTTCGCTGATTTGCAATCCTTTGCCACGATATTCATCAAATAAAACAATGGCTTGCACGTTACGGCAGGCCTGGTTCGCCCCGCACTCGCGCTCGAACACATCCAAAACATCCTGTGCAGCTACGGTTTGATTGACCAACAATGCCAGGTCTCGGGTTACGGCCTGAAATTTGGAAATTTCCTGAAATGCCGGAACAATAACGGATTGCAAAGCAGCCGCATCCAGTTCGAACACTATCGGTGCCAATGGCAAATCATATTTTTGTTGCAATGCAGGATGCAGCTCCCCTACCACCCCGACGGTTTTCCCATCGCACTCGATCTGGGCACAACGTCCGGGATGCAAGGCGGGGTGTTCAGTTTTTGAGAAACGTAATGATTTGGGTGCGAACAATGCTTCGATGTCGGCTTTGACATCGAAAAAATCCACCTGACGTGTTTCAAGTCCCCATTGCTCATCTGCCTGCGGGCCATAAGCCAGACCACCAAGTTTTTTCGGTTCGTGAAATCCGGCAACAGTCAAACCGGCATCAACTACTGACGCATCGCGCAGATACACCGATGCGATTTCAAACAACCGAATCCGGCTGATTTTACGATTCAGGTTATGTCTGGTGTTGGCAATAAGGCTGGCGATCAGGCTCGAACGCATGACACTCATCTGGCTGGCTATCGGATTCTGTATTTTGATCGGATGGTCATTGTGAGAAAAGTCAGTTTCCCAGACGGCTTCGACGAAGCTGTAATTCAATACTTCCTGATAATCGAGGTCTGCCATCTGGTGGCGCACCTTAAACAGCGATCGCGTGTGTTCCGGCAGGATGCGCATCGCGGAGGCAGCAACCGGCGGCAACGCAGGAATATTTTCAAATCCGTATACCCGTGCCACTTCTTCGATCAGGTCTTCTTCAATTTCTATATCGAATCGATATGACGGCGGCGTCACCAGGAATCCGTCAGCCTGCCGAGAAAATGGCAGACCCAGACGGGTGAATATATCGGCAATTTGCGCATCGGTTAAGGGCACACCGATTACCTTGATTGCACGTGCCGTGCGCAGCGTTACTGCCGGACGAGCAGGCAGATTGACGATCTGATCATCGACCGGGCCCACGGCGCCGCCACATATCGAGATAATCAAATCAGTAATGCGTTCGATATTAGTCACGGTATTGCCGAAATCGACACCGCGCTCGTAGCGATGCGCCGCGTCGGTTGAAAAATTAAAGCGCCGTGCGCGCCCCTGGATGGCACTCGGCCACCAGAACGCTGCTTCCAGATAAATATGCTGCGTATCCAGACTGACTGACGTTGCGTCGCCACCCATGATGCCCGCGATTGACTCCAGAATCGCAGGCTCACCAACTGCAGCAATGACACCAATCCATGGATCAACATTCACGGTATTTCCGTTTAATAATTTGATCGATTCGCCGGCCCTGCCCCATCGCACCTCAATACCGCCGGTTAATTTGTCCAGATCAAAGACATGGCTGGGCTGTCCCATTTCCAGCATGACGTAATTGGAGATATCTACCAGCGCAGAAATCGGTCGCTGTCCTGCTCGTTCCAGACGCTGCTTCATCCAGTCCGGCGTAGGTGCCTTGGCATTCACGCCACGAATAATGCGTCCCGAAAAACGGCCGCATAAATCCGGGGCAGAAATTTTGACCGGCAAAACCTCGGTCAATGTAACAGGCACCTTGTTCACAACGGGCCGTTGCAGTGGCGTGCCGGTCAAGGCAGACACTTCACGAGCCACGCCCAGAACGGATAGACAGTCAGCTTTGTTCGGCGTTAGCTTGATTGTGAAGATCAGATCATCCAGGTCCAGATATTCCCTGATCGATGCACCTACGGGTGCGTCAGCTGGCAAATCCATCAGTCCGGCATGATCTTCAGACAGTTTCAATTCACGGGCCGAGCACAACATGCCCTGCGAAACCACTCCGCGCAATTCGCCTGATTTGATTTCAAACGGTTTGCCGTCTGCGCCGGGCGGCAAAATAGCGCCGGCTTTGGCACAGGCGACTTTCATACCGGCCCGTACGTTCGGCGCGCCACAAACGATATTCAACAGCTGCCCGGTGCCGGCGTCGACCTGGCAGACGTTGAGTCGATCGGCATTCGGATGTTTTTCGAGTGACACCACTTGCGCCACCACCACATTACTGAAGGGCGGAGCAACGGTTTCCGTCTCTTCGACTTCCAGCCCTGACATGGTCAGTAAGTGAGAAAGTGCGGCGGAATCCAGTTGCGGATTCACCATGGTGCGTAACCAGTTTTCTGAAAATTGCATAGGTAGAGTCGCGGTTTAAATGTGGTATTGAAAGGAGATTGGCGTTAATTGAATTGTTTCAGAAAGCGCAGATCGCCTTCATAAAACAGACGCAAATCATTGATGCCGTAACGCAGCATGGTCAATCGTTCCAAACCGGATCCGAAGGCGAAACCTATGTATTTTTCCGGATCCAGGCCCATGTTGCGAACGACTGTCGGATGCACCTGCCCGGAACCGGACACTTCCAGCCAGCGACCTTTTAACGGGCCGCTGCCAAAGGCAATATCGATTTCAGCGGATGGTTCGGTAAATGGAAAATAGGAGGGGCGGAACCGCACCTGTAAATCATCGGTTTCAAAAAACGCCTTGACGAAATTCAGGTAGACGCCTTTCAGATCGGCGAAGCTGATATCTTCAGCGATCCACAGACCTTCAACCTGATGAAACATCGGCGAATGCGTGGCGTCACTGTCAACCCGGTAAGTGCGGCCGGGTGCGATCACTTTAATCGGCGCGCTGTTCATGCGCGCGTAACGTACCTGCATCGGACTGGTGTGGGTACGCAGCAGCAATGGTTTGCCGCTGGTGTCATTGCCTTCAATGTAAAAGGTATCCTGCATCGAGCGGGCCGGATGATTTTCAGGACTGTTCAATGCGGTGAAGTTGGTCCAGTCAGTTTCGATTTCAGGACCGTCGGCCACATCAAAACCAATCGAACGGAAAATTTCTTCAACACGTTCCCAAGTGCGCATCACCGGATGGATGCCACCTTTGCCGCGACCGCGACCAGGCAAAGTAATATCAATCGCCTCAGCGTTCAGTCGCGCCTGCATTTGCGCATTCGCAAGTTCATCACGGCGGGCTTCAAGCAACTCTTCAATCTGCACCTTGACGCCGTTGATGATGGCGCCCTGCGCCTTGCGTTCGTCCGGCGTGAGCTTGCCCAGACCTTTCATTAATTCGGTAATCTGGCCAGTTTTACCCAGATATTTCGCTTTGGCATTTTCCAGCGCTGCGGCGTCTTCAGCGCCGCTAAAATCGGCTTTGGCCTGCGCAACAAGATGGTCTAATGAATTCATGCAAATTTTTCCTGCTTGCAGTCATCTGCAAGCTAAAGTCACATTCAAAATAAAACAGGGCAAAGTATGACCTTTGCCCTGTCTCTAAATACAATGTTCAGAACTGCAGAACATTGTCACCAGCAATTACGCAGCCAGGGTAGCCTTAACCTGATTAACAATCGCAGCAAATGCTGGCTTGTCCATCACAGCCATATCAGCCAGAACCTTGCGGTCCAGACCGATAGATGCTTTTTTAAGGCCATTCATGAATACGCTATATGTCATGCCGTGCGAACGTGACGCGGCGTTGATACGGGTGATCCACAGAGCACGGAATACGCGCTTTTTGTTACGACGATCGCGGTATGCATATTGGCCAGCGCGCATAACTGCCTGCTTGGCGATACGATAAACCTTGCTGCGACGACCGCGATAACCCTTGGCTAAATCGAGAACTTTCTTATGACGGGCACGAGCTGTAACCCCACGTTTTACTCTAGGCATGATAACTCCTTAATTATTGAGTATGAGGTTAAGCTGTAGGCATCATACGCATGACTGATACAACGTCAGCAGCATGAACGTTTGTGATACCGCGCAACTGGCGTTTACTTTTTGTGGTCTTCTTGGTCAGAATGTGGCGTTTGAAAGCATGACCACATTTGACGGTTCCACCTGGGCGAACGCGAAAGCGTTTCTTGGCAGAGCTTTTGGTTTTCATCTTAGGCATAACATTACTGTCGGTTTAGGACAGTTCCATTTTTAACGTAATTGCAGGTGGTAACGAGACGCTACTCTTGGATGCCTGCTTTTACTTATATAAAGCAGTGAAATCGTGTTCACTGCTATCTGATCTGAGGACTACATCCCCAGACAAATTCTATTTCTTCTTTTTAGGCGCCAGAACCATGACCATCTGACGGCCTTCCATCTTTGGAAACTGCTCAACCTGTCCGTACGGCTCAAGATCAACTTTCAGGCGCTCTAACATGCGCATACCGATATCCTGATGTGCCATCTCGCGACCACGAAAACGCAAAGTGATTTTGGTTTTGTCACCATCATCCAGAAATTTGATGAGATTACGCAATTTAATGCTGTAATCCCCATCGTCTGTCCCTGGACGGAACTTCACTTCTTTCACCAAAACAATTTTTTGCTTAAGCTTGGCTTCATGCGCTTTCTTTTGCTCCTGATACTTAAATTTGCCGTAATCCATTAAACGACAAACCGGAGGTACCGCATTAGGCGCAATTTCAACCAGATCCACGTTTGCTTCTTCAGATAAGCGAATTGCTTCCGCTATTTTGACGATACCCAGTGGTTCATTTTCAACGCCTGAAAGACGCACTTCTGGTGCAGTAATCTCGCCGTTGATTCGGTGTGTTGACTTGTCAGTAGCTATTGTAGTTTCCTTTTAAAATCCAAAAAATAAGCCGTGCTCCTCGCGCCAGATATCCACTAAGCTTTGCTGGCGATTTCCTGGTTCAGGCGCTCAATCAAAGCAGAAATGGGCATGACGCCCAAATCGAGATTACCTCGCGTACGCACGGCCACTGTATTTGCATCTCTTTCTTTATCGCCAACAACGATGATGTATGGCAATTTTTGAACCGAATGCTCACGTATTTTATAGGTTATTTTCTCATTACGCAAATCCAGGTTGACTCTAAACCCTTGTTTCTTTAGGTTTTCGGCAACCAATTGGGCGTATTCAGCCTGCGCTTCAGAAATATTTACCACCGCCACTTGCACTGGCGACAACCAAAGCGGGAAAGTACCAGCGAAGTTTTCAATCAAAATACCGATAAATCTTTCCATTGAGCCAACAATAGCCCGATGCAACATCATCGGCGTTTTACGCGAATTATCTTCCGATACATATTCTGCACCTAACCTGGCTGGCATGGACGGATCGATCTGGAATGTGCCCACCTGCCAGGAGCGCCCCAGACTGTCCTTCAGATGGTATTCAATTTTCGGACCGTAGAAAGCTCCCTCGCCCGGCAGTTCCTGCCAGGTCAAACCACAGGCGCGCAATGCAGAACGCAGTGCTTCTTCAGCAAAATCCCAGGCTTCTTCAGTACCGATGCGGTTATCGGGACGCGTCGCGATTTTGATTTCAATATTTTTAAAGCCAAAATCGCCGTAGACTGTCATGGCCTGAGGATGAAACGCCATCACTTCACCAGCGATCTGCTCTTCCGTACAAAAAATGTGGCCGTCATCCTGGGTAAAGCCGCGCACGCGCATGATGCCATGCAGTGCTCCCGAAGTTTCATTACGATGGCACTGACCAAACTCACCAAATCGCAGTGGCAGTTCACGATAACTGCGCAAGCCGGTATTGAAGATCTGTACATGACCAGGACAATTCATCGGCTTGACAGCGTAACTGCGATTTTCCGATTCAGTAACAAACATGTTGTCGCGATAATTTTCCCAGTGACCCGTTTTTTCCCAGATCGATTTATCCAGAATCTGCGGCGTTTTCACTTCCTGATAACCACAATCACGATAAACTTTGCGCATGTATTGCTCAACTTCCTGCCAGATAGTCCAGCCCTTGGCATGCCAGAATACCAGCCCAGGTCCTTCTTCCTGCATATGAAACAAATCCAGTGCCTTGCCGATTTTGCGGTGATCGCGTTTCTCAGCTTCTTCCAGCATAAACAGATAGGCTTCCTGATCTTCTTTCTTAACCCAGGCAGTACCGTAAATCCGTTGCAGCATTTCGTTTTTGGAGTCACCACGCCAATAAGCACCGGCCAGCTTCATCAGTTTAAAAACTTTTAATTTTCCGGTCGATGGCACGTGCGGGCCACGACATAAATCGGTAAAACTGCCTTCAGTATACAGCGACACATCCTGATCAGCCGGAATCGATTCGATGATTTCAGCCTTGTAGGCTTCGCCAATTGATTTGAAATAGGCGACAGCTTCATCACGCGGCAAAACCTTGCGCGTGACCGGCTCATCCTTTTTCGCCAGCTCTGCCATTTTCTTTTCAATCAGCACCAGATCATCCGGTGTAAACGCGCGTTTGTAAGAGAAATCGTAGTAAAAACCATTGTCGATAACCGGACCTATCGTCACCTGCGCTTCCGGGTATAACTGTTTGACCGCATAAGCAAGTAAATGGGCAGTCGAATGTCGGATCACTTCCAGACCGTCCGGATCTTTTTCAGTCACGATAGAAAGATTAATGTCTGACTCGATCAGAAAAGACGTATCTACCAGTTGGCCATTCACCTTGCCGGCCAATGCCGCCTTGGCCAGACCGGCACCGATACCTGCGGCAACCTGGGCAACGGTTAGCGGCGCATCAAACTGTCGCTCAGAACCATCGGGAAGTCGGACTGTGATCATGATATTCTCCAAAACCAAAAGTGGATGAAGCCAAAAGAGTGTACGAAAATCGGAACAAAAAAAAGCGCGGACCAGCCGCGCTTTTTCAAAGTGACAAACGAAAAAGATCCCCGACTAGCGTCGCATACCAGGTGAGGTGGTAGTTCGCGGTGTCATAACCAGGATTGCCTTTCTCGCTCTTAAACTCAACAGTGTTGTCAAAAATATGTGGTGGGCGGTGAGGAATTCGAATCCCCGACCCCTTGGATGTCGACCAAGTATTCTAACCAGCTGAACTAACCGCCCTAAAAGAGCCGAGACTATAGCAAAGTTCATGTGCGGCGTAAAGTGTTTTCACCGACTGCTCATTCACTGTCTGCGGACATCCTGCACGCCATTAATATCGCGCAGGATAGTCAGTGCCTTTTGCAGCTGCGCAGTCGAACCGATTTCAGCAGTAAACGACATGCGTGCCTGCCCCTTCGCGCTTTGGGTACTGACCCCAATGACATTAATTTTTTCACGCGAGAACACTTCAGAAATATCACGCAGCAGACCCTGCCGATCCAGCGCCAGCACATAGATATCCACCGGATAAACGGTTTCCCGGCCTGACTCCCCCCAAGAAGTGAGAATCACGCGCTCAGGCGATTTCTTGCGCATCTCAGCGAAATTTTTACAGTTCGCCCTGTGTATGGAAACGCCGTTTCCCCGAGTAACAAATCCAACGATGACATCCGGCGGAGCAGGTTTGCAGCACTTGGCCAGCTGCGTTAACAAGCCGTCGGTGCCAACGACCAGCACGCCAGATTTAGCCCCCTGCACAACACTTGAGGCACGGCTTTTGTTGATCAGTACTTCATCAGTTAATGCTTCCGGCACCTCGTCATGCAATGCATGTTCAATCTGGCGCAAACTGAATTCTTCTTTGCCAACAGACAGAAACAGATCGTCAACCTTGTCGAACCCGCACCTGCGCGCCAGCTCTTCCAGATTCATCACCGTCTTGCCTTCGCGCGCCTGAGTCTTCTCTACCTGACTTCGTCCCTTGTTCAGGGTTTCCTGCTGGTCCAGTGCATTAAACCAGGCGCGAATTTTTGCCCGGGTCCGGGTTCCAACGGCGAACTCCTCGCTTAACCAGTCTCGTGACGGGCCAGTCTCCAATCCGGACTTGGCAGTAATGATTTCAACTGTCTGGCCGTTTTTCAGCGGCGTGTGCAACGGTACCATCACGCCATCAACCCGCGCACCACGACAGCTGTGACCGATGTTGGTATGCAGATGATAAGCAAAATCAATAGGTGTGGCGGCGTTAGGCAACTCAATTACTCTGGCCTGCGGCGTAAGTACGTAAATGCGATCATCCAGGGTGGTGGATTTCAGTTTTTCAACCCACTCACGCTGACTGCTGTCGTCACCGACCACCACTTCAGTAATATCGGATTTCCAGGCCAGTAACTGCCGCAGCCAGGAAATTTTCTCATCGTACTCCTGACCGGTGAAATTGGAGCCCCCCTCCTCTTTGTAGCGCCAGTGTGCCGCGACGCCGTACTCGGCAAAATGATGCATTTCACGGGTGCGGATCTGCACTTCAAAGCCACGTCCGTCGTCAGCTATCACGACCGTATGCAATGACTGATAACCATTGGGCTTGGGGCGGGAAATGTAATCATCGAATTCGGTCGGATCTGGCGTCCAGATATCATGCACGATGCCCAGTACCGCATAGCATTCCTTGACATCATCGACAATAATCCGAAAGGCACGCACATCGTTGAGCTCATCAAAAGTGATGGACTTGCCCTTCATTTTGTTCCAGATGCTGTAAATATGCTTCGGTCTGCCGTAGACTTCAGCCTTGATGCCAACGGCTTTCATTTCATGCTGCAGTCGGTCTATGGATGTGGCAATAAATTCTTCGCGTTCAGTGCGCTTTTCTTCCAGCATTCTGGCGATGTTCATATAGGACTGTGGTTCCAGGAACCGGAACGATAAATCCTCCAGTTCCCATTTCATTTGCCAGATTCCCAGCCGGTTCGCCAGTGGCGCGTACAAATCAAAAGTCTCACGCGCATACTGCTGACTGGTTTCGTCGTAACGCTTCTGCTCGGCGAAAAAACGCAGGGTAGTAAGGCGTGAGGCAAGCCGAACCATCACCACCCGCATGTCTGAAGCCATCGCCAGCAACATTTTGCGCAGTGTTTCCAGCTGTGTTGAAGCCTGCTGAGCCGCGTTCTTGTTACGACCAGATTCAGGTTGAGCTGCCTGTTGCATCAGGTGCAGTGCACTGAGTCGCATCAGGCTGCGCACGCCTCCAACCAGATCGACAATTTCCTTGCCAAAACGCTGCTCGATCCCTTCAGCAACGTGGGGATCAATTTGCGGCAACTCAAATAACAGGCTGGCGATGCGGGTATCGGCATCCGTTCGCAGGGAACTCAGTGTGGCAGCCACGCCTCGCGAAAAATGCAGGGCATTTTGCCCGGTAACCAGTTCAATGGTTTCATAATGCGGCGCGACAAACTCCAGTGCACTGAGCACTCGCTGCGCATCTTCCTGTGAAAGTCCCGTAACCAGACTCTCCAGACTTTCGCTGTTTGATGCGACAGATGAGACCATGGGTTTGAATAAATTTTAGACTGCGTTATTTAAACTGCGGCAGTAACGACGATTTCAATCAACCAATCAGGCCTGGCCAAATTTGCCTGAACAGTCGCGCGCGGCGGTGTATTACCTGCCGGAATCCACTCATCCCACACTTTGTTCATTGCGGCGAAATTAGCCAGATCGGTGATGAATATCTGGCACATCAGAATGCGGGACTTATCGGTTCCTGCCTGTGACAACAATTGATCAATCTGTTCCAGTACATTGCGGGTCTGACCGGTGATGTCCAGACTGCCATCGGATGTAACCTGGCCAGCCAGATAGGCGGTGCGATTGCAGACTGCCATTTCCGAGATCCGCGCACCGACATGGAACCGTTTGATTTGTGGAGTTTCCTGATTTTGCATTACTTCCCTTTTTGAACAGCAACTAATGTAACGATAAAAATTCTTTTATTGGTGCAATTTGATCATCGTGCACCAATGTGGGGGCATGTCCGACATTTTCAAATTCAATTAACTTTGCCCTTGGTCCACGCCTGGTCATTTCAATTGCGGTCTCAGCTGTCAACAAATCGGACACGGCACCTCGCAGCACCAAGGTAGGACAGTTGATTGCATCATAGGCTGCCCACATCATGACCTCCATTGCCTTGGCTAAATCTGGCGTGATCGCCTGCATCGACATGCCAATCTTCAAATCGTAGTGCCGGATCCACATACCATCTTTATCCTGCTTCAAAACATCTGT
>Ga0075019_10002102_pt1 | contig 11346 bp, 7 predicted proteins | sample ColStrG_CSR_2013_FD_71473 | JGI IMG/M metagenome (GOLD analysis project Ga0075019, IMG submission 71473) | Freshwater sediment microbial communities in response to fracking from Pennsylvania, USA - Cold Stream Run_MetaG_CSR_2013 | ecosystem: Environmental > Aquatic > Freshwater > Creek >...
CAATGTGACGATTTGGGATCAGCAATTGGGAGTTGCGACCACCAGTTGTTTGTCGTCGGGGTCTCCTGGGCGAGAGGTTGCACTGGATCTGGTGAATTCTCTTGCGATTGCGACCAAATCTCGATCGCAAATCGGTTGGATCGATCGAATTAAATAATTTGTCACGAACTCCGCAAAGCAAACGGGAGTTCCTGTGAGAACTCCCGTTTCGTAGGATTCGAATTTCTTCAAATCATTAGCTGATTAATTTCAAAGCGAGCTGAGTCGACTGATTGGCTTGCGCCAACGTTGCCGTACCGGCTTGCAACAGGATGTTGTTGCGAGTCATCTCAGACGAAGCCTGTGCCACATCAGTGTCACGGATTCGGCTGTTGGCGGCACTCATGTTCTCTTCGTAAACGGCCAAGTTGTCGACAGTTGAAGTCAGTCGGTTCTGCAGAGCTCCCAGATTCGCACGATACCCGTTGACCATTGTTTGTGCGTCATCGAGCAAGCCCAAAGAGTTTTGCGCGCCCTCTTTGGATGTGTAATCCAGTCCTGCCAAACCCAAAGAATCCAATGTTGCCACGTTTTTCGAAGCGTCGAAAGAAATTCGATCCTCTTCACCAACGTTGTGCAAGCCAACCTGAAAGTCATACTGTGGAGTTGTCCCATCCAACAGTTTTGTGTTGCCCCACTTTGTTGTGCTGGCAATACGCTGAATTTCAGAAGACAGTTGTGTGACCTCTTTGTTAATGAAGCCACGCTCCGTGTCGCCAACAGTGTCAGATGCGGCCTGGATCCCCAGTTCGCGCAAACGAGTGACGATATTGCCAATCTCGTTCAATCCGCCTTCCGCTGTTTGCACCAGCGAGATACCATCATTCGCATTTCGATTGGCTTGTCGTGCCGATCGAATTGAAGCTTTCAATCGTTCTGAAATCGCCAGACCTGCAGCATCGTCAGCTGCAATGTTGATGCGGCTTCCGCTTGCCAACTGGGCCATCGATTTATTCATCACGCGCTGACTTCCAACCAAGTTCCGCTGCGCATTAATCGCTGCCATGTTTGTTGATACCCTCATACCCATAGTTTCTATCTCCCTTTACGCATTGTTGACCCTCCGTGAATATTTTTTTCCGTGCGGATGATTCCACTTCCCGTGAATCACAGCTGGACATCTCATCGGGAAGGGCGTCAAATTCTCAACACGACGTAGATCGAAAAAAAGTCTGGAACTGTGGTTCGACAGCGGCCTTAGGACGAGTTGATTCCCATCAAAAAGTCCGGGTCCCGTGCCAGGTTGCTCACTCAAACGATGTCAAAGTTTTGGCGGGAGGTTCCCTTGAGAATTGGTGTCCTCACTGGAGGCGGAGATGCTCCAGGCTTGAACGGGGTCTTGGAAAGTTTGGTGCGTGTGCTTGCCAAGTCCAACATCGAGGTCGTCGGGATCCGTGACGGGTTCGAGGGTGTCTACAAAAATGAGACCGTCATTCTCACACCCGCAAGTCTCCAAGGGGTGCATGTGGTCGCAGGGTCACTGCTTGGAGCCTCCAACAAGAGCCGCATCACCGGTCGCGAAGACGAGTTTCGCAAAGCCTTTGGCGCGCTCCGTTTGGATGGGCTGGTCGCCATGGGTGGGGATGGAACATTTGCGGCACTGAAGTCACTTCTCAATTCGGTCCCTTTGATTGGAGTGCCCAAGACCATCGACAATGATCTGGCGGGGACCGAGATGACCTTTGGTTACGACACGGCCTGTGAAGTGATTTCAAGTGCAATTCAATCTCTTCGCGCGACTGCGGAAACTCACCGGCGAATACTGCTGGTTGAGACAATGGGTCGGACCGCAGGATGGTTGGCTTTGGGCGGCGGTCTTGCTGGCTATGCTGATGCCATACTCCTGCCTGAGCGCCCCTTTTCACGACCCGATTTTTTGGCATTTCTGAGAGCCCAGCAAAAACAGAACCGCCGGGGGCTGGTGGTCTGCGTGGCGGAAGGTGCGCACGCCAAGGGTGAGCGGCCTGAAATTCAGTTTCAAGTTCCGGAATCTGTGGAACCCGCGCGATACGGCGGCGTGAGTTTTGCAATCGCGAGATGGATCGAAAGAGAAATTCAATGGGAGTCTCGGAATGTCGTTTTGGGACATTTGCAACGGAGTCAAAATCCAACGGCGACGGATCGATTTCTGACACTTGCGATGGGAGTCACCGCAGCTCATTTGGTGGAACGAAAGGACTGGGGAAAAGCAGTTGTCTTTCGTCAGGGGCGAGTTGTGGCGACTGACATCAATGATTTGATGCAGCCGGCTCGTCAGGTCCCTGCCAAACACCACTGGATCGGATTTGCCCAAGACCTTGGTCTGTTCGTTTGAAGTCAAAGCCAGCAGGGTGTCATGGTTTCAAATTCTGAATTCGAAGCCTGGGACTCGACTTGAAAAAAAATCGAATCTGCCGATGCCGGAGGGGTGAAAACCTACCTCCTCGAAAAAACCAAAAGTCTTCTCGTCTTGGTCTCGGCCCATGAAATTCAAGCGGGACTTGAAAATCAGACTCTCAGTCCGAAAGCTCGCATATTTGATGATCACACCAGCCGTTGGATCGAAATTCAATACCATCCCGATTGGCGCGTGATGCCCCAGCCCCAGCAAGTTCGAGATGTGACAGGCACGGGCCATGAAACAGCGATCATTCCGACTCGCTTGCTCGTCACGAGTTCTGCGGCGGTTGCGACGGCAGAAGCGAAAACTGCAGTTGCCGTGCAGGCGCAACCCAACCGCTGGCCTGCGATTTGGTACTACTTAGCTGGAACAAGCCGGATGGGGCCACTCGATTACCCGCAAATGATTCGGAAAATTCAACAGGGTCAGCTCCGCAGCGAAATGCTGATCTGGCGCTCGGGCATGCCAGATTGGACAATGGCAAGCATGGTGTCGGATTTTCAAAGCGGGACTCTGCGCCAGATTTTTGAAAGAAATTGGCACAATTTGGGCGGGGCGTTCGTCCCACGCAAATTCAAACGAGTTCCCTACCAATGCGAATTTGTTTTGCACAACAAGAAAGTTGTTTGGTCTGCCACAAGTTTTGAGCTTGGTGCCGGAGGCCTTGGCGTTGTCGCCAGCACAGATGGATTTCAGTTGGGCCAAGAGTACTATTTGCACCAGATTGGTCCAGGCCCTGGTCCGAACGTCAACTCTCGAGTTCGTGTGCTGTCGCGTTCGCGCAACGGGATGCGTCCTGGGGAGGCGAAGTTTGCTTTGGAGTTTGTCGACATCAATCGCCGAGACCAGCAAGAAATCAAAGTCTTCACGGACTCGCAGCCGGGTTGACATCCCGGCAAAATGAACGCTCCTCTCACGTCTTTGATTGTCCGAAGGTTGTCAGTTGTGCCAAGCTACGGGTCGGAGAATTTTGACCTTGATGCTTCGAAAAATTGGAATTTGCATTTGGATTTTTTTAAGTTCTTTCTCAGCCCTGAGCCTGGACCTCAGTGGCTCGGTGGCCGTCCGGGACGTGAATTATCCTTTGCCAACCAATGGACCGGTCAATTCGAATCTCACGCAGTCTGAAATTCATCTGATCGGAGAACATGAGTTTTCGCCAGACTCTCAATTCAAGGCGCACTTCATTGGCGTTTTTGATCCCAGTAACAATTCGACAAATGAGCAGTGGTATGCTGATGCTCCTGAGTTTCTTTGGATTCGGAAGTCCTCGAATTGGATTCTCAAAGTCGGCACTGACGTTATCAGTTGGGGTGTGACCGACGGGGACAACCCCTTGGATATTGTGAACAGCAAGGTTTACTTTGATCCAATTCATGCGCAAAAAATCGGTGCAGGCTCAGTGCAGCTCAACTTCTCTGGAGACGAAAATCAACTCGATTTGATTTTTATCCCATGGGCCCGAAGTGCAATTCTACCTGGCGGCAACAGCCGTTGGCTGCCGCGACAAATCTACACGGGCCAATCTGGGGGGCAGCCCTACCTGCTGATTCTTCCAAATTCATTTAGTTATTCATCAACCACCATCGGTGCGCAGTCCCAGGCGGATCAAAACAACTGGGGGGCTCGGTGGCAGTTCCATCACGACAACTGGGAGCTGGCGACTTATTTTTTTGATGGTTTGGCTCCGTTTCCTTTGATCACCCCCAGTGTCTCTGGAACGGAGGTCAGCTTCTTTCCCGTGCAGGTTTTTCAGATCAACTCTGCCGTTAATTTACAACTCCAAGATTACCGACAACAGGTCACAGGTGTGTCTTTTGTGAAGTCGCAAAACAGTTGGCAGTTTAAAGGAGAATCTGCCTACACCAACCCTTTAGGGAATGCCTATACCCTGAAGGGTGCTGTTCTGGAATCTGTTTTGGCGATCGAGAAAAACTGGAATGTCGGTGAAAGCCGCAATCTCATTACGATCCTGCAGTATGCTTATGCCCAGCACTCGCTGAGTGGTTCCAATGACATTTCTTCCTTTTCACGATTTTTTGACAACAACTGGATGGGGATTGTGCGTGGAACTTATCGCGACACGGAGACCTTCACAGCGTTTTATTCATCTGATCAATTGAGTTTTGCGTGGTTTGCCGATTTGTCCTATGAGCACAAATGGAACGACAGCTTGAAAACAAAAATTGAAGTGATGGTCATTGATGGTCCCTTGAGTTCGCCGATAGGAGCCTTTGCCGCGAACAAGAGTGGCGCTGCGAGTTTGGAATACTCATTCTGATGAAGTCGTCGCTGCAGGCGTCAGTCCACTGCCGAAATTAAAAGTGACAGTTCCTTCCGTTTGGTCCCTTGAAACTTGATTGGCTTGAAGAACAACAGTGGGCGCCAAAACAATTTTGGGCAAGGGAAAATCGAATTGTCGACCGTTCAGGAACTTTTCAACAAACGGCAGGATCAGCCAAGTTGCGATGAAACCGCAGTCTCCACCGTCTCCGCAGGTTGGAGCCCATTTGTAGTTCACGTTCAGTTTGTTGTTGTCGGTGGTGAAAGAAAAGAGTCCATTTTCCACTCCGGGTGCCAGTGTCGATTGAACCTGTGCACTCAACTTCAAATACGGAGTCTGATTCGCCGTCATGTCGACTAAAATTGGCGCAGCGAGATTGAGAGACAAATCGTTCGGGGAAGAGTTTGTCCATCCCACATTCGCAACAGAGGGCAAAAATGCATTGTAATTGAAAATTGCGGAACGAGCCCAGTGTCGCAAATCAGGCCAGATAAAAAAGTTAAACAGATTGCAGTTGAGCAAAAATTGAAAAGCCCCGATGTCGTTGGCTTTGCCCGGGAGGTTCCATTGACCAGGGGCCAAATACGCCTTCACCATCGCGGGAACCGCCGAGTCCGGAAAAATCAAAGCCGCGGAATCCTTGAGCGCTAAGTTTTGCACGGGCTTTGTGAAGTGAATCGGTTCCACGGGCTGTCGCATCGTCCACGGCAAAATCAGTCGAAGAGTTCCTTGGCTGATCCAAGCCCCATCCTGCCGCAACGTGAAATCGCTTGGATAGGTCCACAGATCCAAGGGCAGAGAAACTCCATTTTGGACGACTTCTGTCGTGAGAAGTTTCTGTGGCTGTCTCCAATTGTAGACCACTTGCTGTACAAAGTTATCCAGATTTGCGATCACCTGTTGCTGAATGTACTGGTTCAATCCTGTTGGATTCTGCAGTTCTTTTTGCAAAGTGTCCGCAATGAGGAGGTCGAAGCCAGAAGCTCCTTGGCAATGCAACGAAGAGGCCTGGAGGACGGGGTGTCCCAGATGCAAAACTGGAGCTGTGACTTGGAAGCCGACGAGGTCGCCATGAACTTCGGGCGTCAGAGTCGCCGAAATAATTGAGTTGGGATCGTTGATCGCGATTGCAAAACCAGTGCAAGAGGCATTCACAGCAATGTTGATATTGATCCCGTTGAGATTCTTGGTGATCACTTCGTTGACCGAAACGTCGCCGAGCTCGACCAGGATCTGATTCTTTTCCGCGGTGAACTGGATTTGATTGTTGGCCCCACTGACGGCAAATTGCTGTGAAGCAAAGCTCAAATGAATTTGATTGAGATGCAGAGTGGGTTGCGAACCGAGGGAGTAATTCGCCAAATCAAACTGAGTCCTGGTCAAGTAGGCGCTCAGGGCGCGTGTCGCAGTGTCCGAGAAATACTGGCTCGAAATACCGAGAAGATAGTCGCTGTCGACGTGGTCAAGATTGGTTTGGGCTCGGGTCTGAAACGGGGTCAGAGTCAGTGCGGCCACGAGGATGCTGCGAAAGCCAATTCGTGTCATTCGGAAGTTGAAAATTCTTCCGAATGGGGTCAGTCTTGTCGATTCCTGCGGAATTCTCATGAGGCGTATGATATCAGACTTCCAGTGAACACGGGGATCAAATTGAAAAAAATTCTGCAAGTCTTTGGCTCATTTTTGTCACTCATTGCGCGAGGGTCAACCTGGTTTCGCCGCCAGCTCGCCAAAGCTTGGACCGATGCCGACGGCGCGATACGTCCAGAACGAATCCGTCGCGGCGCTCAACTTGTGATGTTACTTTTTCTGCTCCTGGCGGTTGTCGGTGGTATCGAGTCTTTGGGCCTCAAAACCCAATACAACATCCGGCAATTTTTTCCAAAATACCATCCACTTCTCCGGCAAGATGAAATTGTGACCGCGCGATTTCACCTCCAAGAGTCCTCACCCGTTCTGATCGTGGTGCGCATCCCCGATCAAACTTCAGAGGATTGGACCACGACAGCCCACTTGCAGGCCGTTCGAGATTTGACCGCCGAATTGAAGACTTTTTCAGAGGTTCGCGAGGTCCGCGACATCGCCAATCTGCAGGGTGCGATTCCACAAAAAGAGGCTCTGGGAATTGGTCCTATTATCGATTACCTTTCAGTTGAGGCGTTGAAAAAAGAAATTGCATCCAATCCTGTTCTGTCGCCCTTTTTCATTTCGAAAGATGGAAGAATTTTGACCATCTACGTGGTTCTCCAGGAGCTCACTCCGAGCGAGACCGGAGTCGTGAAACGAAAAATTCTGGGAGCCGCACAAGCAAAATTTCCGTTTGCCGAGGCAGCGCTGGGCGGAGTCCCCGCCATCCAAAGTGATGTCAGTGAAATTATTCGTGAAGAAGTTGTGCGCTTCATTGTTGTTGCCGCGATTATGAGTTTTTTGGCCTTGGTCCTTATTTTTCGAAACTGGCAGCCCATTCTTGTCTGTGGTCTTTCGGCACTCCTCACAAACATTTTGAGTGTGTGGGGGATCACTGTTTTTGGTTTCAATTTCAATATCCTGTCTGCGACGATACCCATTCTCGTGACGATGACGGTGATCTCGATTGCGATCCACTCCATCCTTCGGTTGATCGAGCGCAGTGAGCAGTTTCCTCAAAAAAATCAAACCGAGCTGATCGTTCTAACTTTTCGCGAGCTCTACCGCCCGAATCTGCTGACGGCCTTGACGACTTCAGTGGGTTTTTTCACGCTGACGCTCAGTGATGCGCCGATTATCAAGGAATTTGGTTTGAGTGTGGGCTTGGCGCTTCTTTTCACGTGGATCACGGTGGCGACTTTTATGCCGGCGCTTCTGTTGCTTCTCAAGATGCCAATTCTCCGTCCGTGGATGCGGGCCAAGGCCACTTGGCCGTTCTGGATCCTGCGCAACCATCGCCTGGTTTTGGGATTGATCCTCGTGGTTTCTGGAATTGGCGCGTGGAGAGGCCAGCACCTGTCATGGAATGCCAGACTTTTTGACGATCTGCCCGAAAATCATGCTGTTCGCAGGACCACCGAAATGGTCGACCACTCTTTGGGTGGTCTGGTGCCTTTGGATTTGGAAATTCATTTGTCTGCTTCGGCAGCGCAAAAAAACTCAGGCGACAATCTTTGGGCCAAAGAAAAGCGTTTGCTGGCACTCGACGAGCTCGCACGCGAAATTCGCGTCCGACAAGGTGTCGGGAGTGTCCTGACGATGTCGGATGTCTTGCAGGCCTCTGGTCTGCGACGGGGAGTTGGCAAAGCTTCTCCTGAAGAAATTCTTTTCCTGCTGTCGATGTCAGCTGAGAATCCGATGACTCAATATCTTAGCTCGGATGGACAGAGCACCCGCTTGGCAATTCATCTTCAGGACCTTCCGGGTTCGCGCATGTGGAATCTGGTGCAAGACATCCGCCGCGCGGCGAAGATGAAATTTCCGGAGGCCAAGATCCGCATGGCCGGAACGGCTGCCTACGTGCATGACATCAACAACGCCTTGGCCAAGGACATGCTGTTTGGATTTTGGCAGGCCATGGCTGTTATTTTTGTACTGTTGGTGATCTCCTACAGATCGGTGGTCTGGGCGGTTCTGGCCTGTTTGCCCAATTTGACTCCTCCCGCCCTTCTGTTGGGCGCTTTGTCCTTGGGGCAGGTTGCAATCAAGCCTGGTATCGCTATTATCCTTTCCATTTCTTTAGGGCTTGCCTTCAACAACACCGTTTATCTTTTAGAGCGCATGCGCCAAATGTTGGGCAAAGGCGTCAGTCATCAGAAGTCTTTGTTCCACACCTTTTGGTCTGAGGCCAACCCCTGCTTTTTGAGCAGTCTTGTTTTGATTGTGGGTTTCGCAAGTTTTGCAGTTTCTTATTTCAAAATGAACCAATTGTTTGGCATATTCATGGTTCTTTCCGTTTTGACCGGATTGGTGGGAGATCTGATCATGTTGCCAGCACTTTTGCAATTTGTGACCGAAAAAGGCTCTCAGTGGCTTCGAGTTCCTCAGCTTGATCAACCAGTGGCTCGCGAGGCCCCTGCGGCTTCGACCCTCCTCAGCCTTGTGCCGATTTTTTTGGGCCTTTCCGTGGCTCTATGTCCAGGCCAACAGGTGCAAGCGGCTCCGGCCACGGGATCTGCCGTGGGCTCGGAGCTCGATCAACTTGCTCACCGCATGCAGGAGCTTGTGTCGACAAAGGATGAGTCCGGTTCAATTGAAATGATCATTACCGATTCTGACGGATCGACGAAAAAGCGCGAGATGAAATACTCTCGTCTGAATCAAGGCAACGGTCATTTCACGGTGATTCGAATGTTGACTCCCAAGGACCTCAAGGGCACGGCGCTGTTGAGTATCATGCGGCAAAGCGAGAAATCCAAAACTGGAGCCGAGACTTCGCAACAAACTTCTCAACAAGAAGAAAAGTATGTTTTTTTGCCGAGTTCGAAGCAGACACGCAAAGTTGCGACATCCGAAGGAAACGCTCGAGTTCTGGATTCTGAGCTCTACACCGAGGATTTTGATTTGGCGACAGTGCAAACGGCGACGAGCCATCTGCTGCCGAACGCGCCAGATGGAAGTTCGGTGATCGAAACGCAAATTACAGAGACGAAAAGTCCCTATGGAAAAACCATTGCGACGGTCTCGAAAGACGCCCATTTGCAAAAAGCCGAGGTCTTTGACAAGAAGGGTGTCTTGTTGAAAAAAATTGATTTTTTGGGTTACACATCAGTGGCCAGTGGCAAAATACGCGCGGAAAAGATCCTGATTGAAAATGTTCAAAATAAGCGCAAGACCGAATTGCATTTTAAAAACATTTCGGTCAATGCCAACCTCAAAGAAAAAGATTTCACGCCAGCGGCGCTAGGAAGCGGATTCTGAGCGGGCCGCTCGCATCCACAGAAAACCGCTGAGTAAAATCACCGGAAGACAAATCAGCAGACCCGATTTCAGCTGACCTGTTTGATCAGACACCCACCCAATCAGGGGCGCCGAGATGGCGTCACCCAAAAGATGGCAGGCCAAGATTGCCAGAGCCATGGCCGAGGTCCCCAGGTGCTCCGGAGCGTTGGCCAGAATCGCGACGTTAATCGGACTTGTGGAGATGAAAAACAAGAATTGGGTGACGACCAAGCTCGTGATGAACACAGGCACCGAACTTGTGCCAATGCAGACAAAATAGGCGGGCAGCGAGGCCAGCATCGAAAGTCCAGCCAACCAAATGTGCCCCCGGGCAGGGCGCCACTGTCGTGCGCGAGCAATTTGATCACCGAGATATCCGCCGGCCAGGGTTCCCGAAAGACCACAAATAACGGCAATAGCCCCGAAAATTGTGTTGGCTTTGCCTCCTTCGAGATTCAGCTGGCGTTGCATATAACTTGGAATCCAGTGGGCGACTCCGCCGACCACAAAACTGTAGGCCGAGTAACCCAAGACGGCGAATCGATAGGTGGGCTGGCGGAACAATTGTTTGGCCACTTGCCACATCTTGAAGCGAGGTGGCTGAGGCGATTGGCTGTGTTCGCGTGGCTCGGGAAGGCGGTAAATGAGTGCGGCCAAGATCAGGCCGGGAAATCCCAAGACTGCAAATCCAAGTCGCCAGTTCCAGAGCTGCAGGAAAATTCCGCCGGCCACATACCCAAGTGCCGCTCCCACCGGGAGAGCCGTCGAGAAAAGTGCAAGTTTGCGACCTTTTTCTTTTTCCTGGAGCCAAGCCGACAAATAGGGAATTGAGATGACAGTAAAAGCAGACTCGCCAACTCCCAGAAGAAAACGCGATCCTGCGGCTTGCGAAAAATCCTGGGCCCAGCCGGTAATCAGACTGGCCACACTCCACAAAGCGACACCCAAGGCCAGAATTGTCGGGCGCCTGCGGGTGTCACCCAACCAACCGAACACAGGCGAGGTGAACATATAGGGGATCATGAATGAAGTGGCGAGAAGACCGGCTTGCAAGTCGTTGAGTTGCAAATCTTTTTGTATTGCGATCAGAACCGCAGCCAAAATGTAACGGTCAATATAGTTGAGGTAATTGACAAGAGTGAGAAGACGAAGTGGCTGAGCTCGCATTGCTTTTGAGCATAGACCTTGGTGTGCTCACCAGGCAATTTGATTCAGGACTGAATTCGTGTGCGGCGCAATTCGGGAACAGAGACATTGACGACAAGCACGATCACCAAGGTCATCACGCCACCAAACACAACGGAGGGAATCAATCCCATGGCAGTCGCGGCAAGGCCGGATTCAAGCGCGCCAATTTCATTCGACGAAGTGATAAAAACCGAACTCAAAGACAACACTCGGCCGCGCATGTGATCGGGGGTCAGAAGTTGCGTCAGGGTTCCACGGATGATCATATTGATACCATCACAGGCGCCGCTGAATGCCAAAAAGAACAGCGCCAATTGAAACTGTTGAGTTGCGGCAAAGCCCACGATTGAAAGCCCAAAACCGGCAATGGCGATCAGCAGGACCGAGCCCGAAATGACTTTGAAGGGACGTGTCGCCAAAAAGACAGAGACCACAAGCGAGCCCACCGCCGGAGCGGCCCGGAGAAATCCCAATCCATGCGCACCCACGTGAAAAACTTGGTCCGCAAAAATCGGCAAAACTGCGACGGCCCCACCAAAAAGCACCGAAA
>Ga0075019_10002103_pt1 | contig 11343 bp, 6 predicted proteins | sample ColStrG_CSR_2013_FD_71473 | JGI IMG/M metagenome (GOLD analysis project Ga0075019, IMG submission 71473) | Freshwater sediment microbial communities in response to fracking from Pennsylvania, USA - Cold Stream Run_MetaG_CSR_2013 | ecosystem: Environmental > Aquatic > Freshwater > Creek >...
ATATTTACCCTGGCGGAACAAGGCGATCTCGCGGGCGCGTTTTTCATCGCTCAGCACCATCAATTCTTCACCCGCAGCGGGCACTTCGGACAAACCCTGGATTTCGACCGGAATGGACGGACCTGCTTCTGCAATCGATTTGCCGTTTTCATCCAGCATCGCACGCACACGACCGAATACCGAACCCACCAATACGGCATCGCCGCGTTTCATTGTACCGGACTGGATCAGCACGGTCGCAACCGGTCCCTTGCCTTTATCCAAACGCGCCTCGATCACCAGGCCCTTGGCATTGCTGGCACGCGGTGCCTTGAGTTCCAGCACTTCGGCTTGCAGCAACACGCCTTCCAACAATTGGTCGATACCCTGGCCCGACTTGGATGACACCTCGACAAACATCGTGTCGCCACCCCAATCTTCCGGAACCACCCCTTCTGCAACCAGTTCCTGCTTGACCCGTTCGATGTTCGCATCGGGCTTGTCGACCTTGGTAACCGCGACCACGACAGGCACATTACCGGCCCTGGCATGCGCGATCGCTTCTTTGGTTTGCGGCATCACACCGTCATCTGCGGCGACCACCAGCACCACGATATCGGTCGCTTTCGCACCGCGTGCACGCATCGCGGTAAACGCTTCATGGCCGGGAGTGTCGAGAAAAGTGATCATGCCGCGCGGTGTGTTCACATGATAGGCGCCGATGTGCTGGGTGATGCCACCGGCTTCACCCGAAGCCACACGGCTGCGACGGATGTAATCCAGCAAAGAAGTCTTGCCGTGGTCGACGTGTCCCATCACCGTCACCACCGGCGCACGCGGTTCAACCGGCACATCCTTGTGCGTTTCATCATCGATCAAATAGGCGTCCGGATCGTCCAGTTTGGCCGGTTTGGCGATGTGGCCCATTTCTTCCACAACGATCATCGCCGTTTCCTGATCGAGCACTTGATTGATGGTCACCATGGAGCCCATTTTCATCAGCACTTTGATGATCTCGGTCGCTTTAACGGACATTTTTTGCGCCAATTCGGATACTGAAATGGTTTCCGGTACTGACACCTCATACACGATCGCTTCGGTCGGTAACACGAAAGATTCACCCGCCGCCGGCGCAGCTTGCTTGCTGTGCTTGTCGTGACGCTTGCCTCTAACCGGACTGCTCCACGCACCGGTACGATTGCCCAACTTGCTATCCGTCTTGCCACCCTGCGGACGCTTATGCGTTCCCGTGTCATCGCGCTTGGCAGGCTGCTTATCGGAGGTTTTGGCCGGCTTGGCAAAACGTTCTACCTTATCGCCGGGCTTGGCTGCCGCTTTATGCAGCGTGCCCTCTTTTGCAGCTCCTGGGACAACCGGCGCAACTTCCGGCTCAACCGTTTTCACCGGAGGTCTTGCAACCCGGCGCAATACAGGCGCGCCGATAGTTGGGTTGTCCGCGCTGCGTGCGCCAGGCTTAGCCGCGGCTTCGGGTGTCGCCGGTTCTGCATGCTCAGAAACCACAGGTTCGGATGCGGCTGCCGTCGCACCCGGTTCGTCAACGGGTTTGGCTTTTGTACGTGTCTTTTTGGCTTTCTGTTCGGCGGCTTGGCGCTCGGCCAATTCGATCTGCAAACGGGCTTCCTGCTCGCGAACGGCGCGCTGATGGTCGTCTACTACCGGTACAGGAACTTCCGGGACGTGTTGCACAACCGGTTGAACGGACTCCGCGCTTGCCGCTGTCGGAGTCGCTACCACACGGCGTTTGCGCACCTCGACTTGTATCGTGCGTGCACGGCCGGTGTTATCGGCTTTTTTGATCTCACTGGTTTCGCGTCGCGCGAGTGTGATCTTCTTGGCAGATTTATCACCGCCATGCGCTTGCCGCAGATGCGCCAGCAATTGCGTTTTATCTGCCTCGGTAACCACATCCAAATCTTGTTGCTTTTGAATACCGGCAGATTGCAGTTGCTCGAGCAGCAATGCAACTGGCAGCCCCAGTTCAGTTGCAAATTGCGCTACGTTTAATTTTCCCATTTCATTCCTTTAACCACTTATTCCGATGTTACGCAAACCAGGGTGCACGTGCCGTCATGATCAACGCATTCGCCCGGTCGGTATCCATGCCAGTCAGCTCGACCAATTCATCCACCGCAAGATCGGCCAACTGCTCCTGGGTCACGACACCTTTGGCCACCAGGCTGCGCGCCGTTTCTTCGTCCATGCCATCGAGCTTGTTCAGGTCTTCTATACCGTGCTCAACTTGTTCTTCGTTAACGATCGCGGCAGTCAGCAACACGTTGCGTGCGCGGCTACGCAGCTCTTCCACCGTCGCCTCGTCAAACCCATCGATCTCCAGCATTTCTTCCAGAGGCACATAGGCCACTTCTTCCAGGGTATTGAAACCTTCTTCAACCAGAATATTGGCGACCTCTTCATCCACGTCCAGCTTGTCGATGAACAAGCTGCGGATCTTGGAGTACTCTTCGTTGTGCTTTTCACTAGACTGCTCGACCGTCATAATGTTCAATGTCCAGCCGGTCAATTCCGAAGCCAGGCGAACGTTCTGACCGCCACGGCCGATCGCCTGCGCGAGATTTTCTTCTTCAACCACCACATCCATACTGTGGTTTTCTTCATCGACCACGATGCTGCTGACTTCTGCCGGTGCCAGGGCGTTGATCACGTAAGTCGCCGGGTCTTCTGCCCACAAAATGATATCGACACGCTCACCGGCCAGTTCGTTGGTCACACCCTGCACGCGGGAGCCGCGCATACCCACACAAGTACCAATCGGATCGATGCGTGAATCGTGGGACAGCACGGCAATTTTGGCACGGGAACCCGCGTCACGGGCCGAGCTCACGATATCCAATATCTTTTCCTCGATCTCCGGCACTTCCAGCTCGAACAACTTGGTCAGTAATTCGTTGGAAGTGCGCGACAGAATCACTTGCGGACCGCGTGCGGTGCGATCCACGCGCAGCAAATGCGCCTTGACGCGATCACCGACGCGCAGATTTTCCTTGGGGATCATCTGGTCGCGCGGCAACAAAGCCTCGATCTTGCCGAATTCGATGATCGCATTACCGCGTTCGACACGCTTGACGGTACCGGACACCAAATGTTCCTTGCGGTCCATGAAGTCGCTCAGAATCTGCTCGCGCTCGGCGTCGCGGATGCGCTGAAAGATCACCTGTTTCGCAGCCTGCGCGCCGATGCGGCCGAAATCGATCGACTCCAGCGGCTCCTCGATGAACTCACCCATTTGTATATTGGCATCATGCTTGCGCGCTTCTTCAAGTTTGATGTGCAAGTCGGGAGTCTCGAAGGTCTCGTCGTCCATCACCTCCCAGCAACGGAAAGATTCGTACTCGCCGGTATTGCGATCGATCGCAACACGCACATCCGCTTCGTCGGCGAAACGCTTTTTGGTCGCGGACGCCAGCGCGGATTCCAGCGCGCCAAACACCACTTCCTTATCCACGTTCTTTTCGCGGGATAACGCATCCACCAGTAACAACACTTCTCTGCTCATACCATTCTCCGGCTATTTACCTGCACATCAACAAGGTAGCAAACATGCACGCATGACGCGCAATGTATGCACCTATTAAAAAATCGGCACTAGACGCGCCTTATCCAAATTCGACAACTCGATCGCAACGATCGTGCCTTCCATATCCAGTTGCAATACGCCTTCATGCAGGGGACCGATGATCCCCGTGAAACTCTTGCGTCCGGCCATCGGCATACGCAATTTCAATTGCGCCTTCTCCCCGGCAAAGCGCACAAAATCGCCTGCTTTCTTGAGCGGACGATCCAAACCCGGAGAAGAAACCTCAAGCCTGTCGTAATCGATATTTTCGACCAGGAAAAGACGGGTCAACTGGCGGCTCACGGTTTGGCAATCATCTACGGAGATACCATCCGGCTTATCGATAAATACCCGCAGCATGCCTCGACCCGAGCGTTCCACATCGACCAGTTCGTAGCCCAGACCGACCACCGTCGTCTCTATAATCTTTACAGCATCCATAAATCACGACTCACAAATAAAAAACGGGCTCGAAGCCCATCACAAAACGCGGCGCATTGTATCAAACCTCGGCACTAAATGGAAATTTGTTCACACCGGCAGCATACGGCCAACTGCGAGTCGGCCTCTTTTGGAACAGGGCCGGTCAAAAACCGTCCTCATAGCGCACGGTGATCGGATAACGCCAGTCCTTGCCGTAACTGCGTTCGGTGATACGGATACCCACCGCAGACTGCCGGCGTTTATATTCGCTAAGGCGTATCAGGCGGACCACGCGTCGCACATCGGCTTCGGGGTAACCGCGCGCGATGATGGCGGGGATTGCCATGTCCTGCTCCATATAACACTCGACGATCCCATCGAGCACATCATAGGGCGGCAGACTGTCCTGGTCGGTCTGATCGGGCCGTAACTCCGCACTGGGCGCACGCGTGATGATGCGTTCCGGTATCACCCGGCCGAGGGAATTCCGGTAACGCGACAAACCGTACACCAGAGTTTTGCTGACATCCTTCAACACGGCAAAACCGCCCGCCATGTCCCCGTACAAGGTCGCATATCCGACACTCATCTCGGATTTGTTACCGGTGGTCAACACCAGTCCGCCTAATTTGTTGGACATCGCCATCAGCAACGTACCCCGAATCCTCGCCTGCAGATTCTCTTCGGTAGTATCGGCCGCACGCCCCGCGAAAGTGTTGTCGAGTGCCGCAACAAAATCCCCGAAGATGGGCGCGATCGCCAACTCGTCATAACGTACATCCAGAATCTTTGCCATCTCTCTCGCATCGTCGAGACTGATCTGCGCCGTATACGGGGAAGGCATCATCACCGCATGCACTTTGTCGGCACCCAGGGCATCGACCGCAATGGCGAGCGTAAGCGCCGAATCGATCCCCCCGGACAATCCCAGCAACACGCCGGGAAAGCGATTCTTGCCTATGTAATCTTTTACCCCCAGACACAGGGCACGATAAACGGCAGCATCGGCACCGAGCTGTGCAGCCCTTTCACCGCAGGGTTGACCATTCGAGTCGATTTCCAGAAACGCCAGATCTTCCTCGAGCTGGGGACTTTGGGCAACCAATTCCCCCTGACTGTTCATCGCAAACGAGCCGCCATCGAAGATCAGTTCGTCCTGTCCGCCCACCATGTTCACGTACACCACGGGCATACCGGTTTCTTCGATACGTTCCCGCACCGCGTCATACCTGCGTTCCTGCTTGCCCATCGCGAACGGAGAGGCATTCATTACCAGCAGGACCCGCGCGTCCGCCTCACTCGCCTGGCGGGCCGCTTCCGGCTCCCAAACGTCCGCGCAAATATTCAAACCAAATTTCATCCCGCCGATTTCAAAGACACACGGCTGGCTGCCGTTGGCGAAATATCGCTCCTCGTCAAACACCGCGTAATTGGGCAGATCGTGTTTGCAATACGTCATGACGATCTTGCCATCGCGCAACAACGAAGCGGCGTTATAACGTTTGCCTTTGGATTCGTAAGGATGCCCCACGAGCACCGCAATGCCGGATATTTTCTTGGCCAATTCGTTCAATGCTGCGGCGCAAGACTGATAAAAGCCGCCGCGCAACAACAGGTCTTCGGGAGAGTAACCGCACAAGCTCAATTCCGGTGTCAACATCAGCTGCGCACCCTGTGACTTGGCTTGCTCAGCGCATTGCAGAATCCTGGCCGAGTTTTCCTTAAGGTCACCTAATACACAGTTGATTTGTGCGATTGCCAGCTTCATGTGAATTAAGAAAGAAGTTTATGAGTGCGTATTTTAGCATCGCATGCCAATTGTTATCACGCGCTAGTGATTAAGCTGACTTCATTCAGGCGATAAAAAACGGGCTGTCTCCAGCCCGTTTTAAGTGATACCGACTAACTTGTTGAATTACTGGGCGACGCGAATAACCGAGTTGATTTCCACGCGACGGTTCTTTGCACGACCGGCATCAGTGGTGTTATCCGCAACAGTCTTGGCAGAGCCGTGACCCGCAGTCACGATACGTTTTGAATCCACGCCTTTCTTGACCAGATAAGCCTTCACCGACTCAGCGCGTCTTGTTGAGAGGATCAGGTTGGCCTTTTCTTTACCACGGCTGTCGGTATAACCATCGACCGACAGATTCGCTTCCGGATACTTGGCAGCAAAAACAACGACCTCATCCAGTTGCTTGTGAGCAGTCGGCTTCAGTTTGGCAGAGTTCGTGTCAAAGCTGGCGCCTTCGATCGTCATCGGCTTGTCAGTGAAGATCGTCTTTGGTGCCGGGGCTGGAGCAACAACTGGAGCGGGTGCAACCACTACCGGAGCTACAACGACTGGTGCCGGAGCAACGACTGGCTCGGGTGCCTTAACCACAACCGGTGCCACTACCGCAGCCGCTACTGGAGCAGCGGCAGGTGTGTCGAAGTAGTAGTTGATACCGATCGATGTAGTCTTGTTGGCAATTTTGCCTGAATCGATACTACCCTTAGCTAACAGGTACTCAACTTGAGCACTCCATTGTGGCGCGAATTTATATTCAACCCCTAAGCCTGTGTGCAAACCATTACCGGATGCTGCACTCAGGTCATTACTGGCTGCTGTGTGGCCATAACCAAGTTTGACAAAAGGCAACCAATCACCGTAGGCCAAACCAAGTTTCGCATCCAAACCGTAGACTTTGCTACCAAAGTTAGAGCTAGTTAATGTGTGAGCTGTAGAAGCGTCAACATCATAAAAACCATCCACGCCCAATACCACACTTTGCAAGTCCCAGTTGTAGCCGGCGCTCACGCCATAAGCTGAAGCTGAAGCTGAAGGAAACATAAAGGCAGCATTATTCGCACTGGATTTATTAGAGCCGGCCTGAACACCAACATAACCGCCATCGAATTCGCTGGCTTGCGCTACTGCAACAGTTAGCAGCGCAGATGCCAAAGCAATACTTATCGTACTTTTTTTCATGTTATTTTTCCTTTAATTATTGATGTTAATCCAAAAAAACCGCAAAACAAAAAATTTTTGCCGATTTTCGGTGCGCCATTTTACACGTGTAACTTTATTTCTCAAGTTAAGAAATCATGACACCGAGCGTTGTCTGCGCGCTTCAAACAGACAGATACCCGCACTCACGGAAACATTCAGACTTTCCACGCTGCCCAGCATCGGGATGCGCACCAACTCATCGCAAGTCTCTCGCGTCAGCCGTCGCAGACCCTCGCCTTCGGCACCCAGCACCCAGGCGAGTCCGCCCTTATGTCTGAAGCTGTTCAACTCATTTTCAGCCTCGCCCGCCGCACCCACCACCCAGATGTCGTGTTCTTGCAGCTCTCGCAAAGTTCGCGCGAGGTTGGTCACTGTGATATAGGGGACCGTCTCGGCCGCACCGCAGGCGACCTTCTCGACCGTGGCGGTGATACCCACCGCGCGATCCTTGGGGGCGATCACCGCATGCACACCGAAAGCATCCGCACTGCGCAGGCAGGCTCCCAGATTGTGCGGATCTTGCACCCCGTCCAGCACCAGAATCAACGGCGGCTCGGTCAATGTCTCCAACACGTCGGACAGGTGTTGCACGCGCTGTGCCGCATCGACTCGAGCCGCCACACCCTGATGACGCTTGCTGCCCGCCATGCCGTCCAGACGCGCCGCTTCAATCGGGATGATGCGCACACCCTGGCTTTCGGCCAGCTTGATCAAGTCGCGCATACGCGGATCTTGCCGCTGCGCCTGCAAATAGATCTCCTGGACGCCGTCCGGATTTTGTCTGATACGAGCCGTGACCGCGTGGAACCCGTAGATCAGGCGCAAATCAGCCATGGTGCTTTTTTCCTTTGGCCGATTTCTTTTTGAGTTTGTCTTCACCCGCTTGCTCGTCCGCTTCAGCAATATCGTTGAGTACAAAATCCACTTTCGTGCTTTCCATATCGACTTTCACCACGCGCACTTGCACACGGTCGCCGAGGCGATATTTTTGCCCGCTGCGCTCGCCCAGCAACTGGTGCTTGGCGGCATCGAAATGGAAATAATCCTTGCCCAGTTCGGAGATATGCACCAGGCCTTCAATGTACAGATCATCCAGCGACACGAACATGCCGAAACTGGTCACCGAAGAAACCGTACCGGTGAATACGCTGCCCAGATGATCGCGCATGTAGAAGCATTTCAGCCAGGCATCGACATCCCGTGTGGCATCGTCGGCACGACGTTCGGTCATGGAGCAATGCGTTCCCAGTTCCGCCCACTTCATCGCAGGCTTGTATTGTTTGCCTTGCAACACGGCCTTGATGGCGCGATGCACCAACAGATCGGGATAGCGACGGATAGGCGAAGTGAAGTGGGTGTAGGCATCATAGCCCAAGCCGAAATGCCCGATATTTTCCGGTTCGTATTTGGCCTGACGCAGGGAACGCAGCATCACGGTTTGCAGCAAAGCCGCATCGGGGCGACCCTTGATGCGTTTGAGCAGCTTGGAATAATCAACCGCTTGCGGCTCCTCTTCACCGCCCAGTTGCAGCCCGAACTCTTTCAGAAATTCGCGCAAGGCGACCAGTTTTTCCGGAGTGGGTCCCTGGTGGATACGGTACAGAACCGTGTGTTCGTGTTCATGCAGGAAGTTTGCCGCACACACGTTGGCAGCCAGCATGCACTCTTCGATCAGCTTGTGCGCGTCATTCCGCACCACGGGAACGATACGCTCGATCTTGCCCTGCTCGTTAAAGATCATTTGTGTTTCGACAGTTTCGAAGTCGATCGCGCCGCGCTTCTCACGCGCCTTCAGCAGTTTCTGGAACAGCGCATACAAGTTTTGCAGATGCGGAACGACATTGGCATAAGTCTTGGCCAGTTCGCCATCCGGTTCGGCCAGCATCGCCGCGACTTGCGTGTAAGTCAGTCGCGCGTTGGAATACATCACCGAGGGATAGAAGCGATATTTACCGATCTCGCCGCTATTGCTGACATGCATGTCGCACACCATGCACAGGCGGTCCACCTGAGGGTTGAGCGAGCACAGTCCATTGGACAATTCTTCCGGCAGCATCGGGATCACACGCCTCGGGAAATACACCGAATTGCCGCGCAAGATCGCCTCCCGGTCAAGCGCATCGTTGGTCTGCACATAATGGCTCACGTCGGCAATCGCAACCACCAGACGGTAACCGTCCTTCTCCGGCGCGCAATACACCGCATCATCGAAATCGCGTGCCGTTTCACCGTCGATCGTCACCAGCGGCAGGTTGCGGATATCCTCGCGACCTGCCCAGTCTGCGGCAGAAACCGTGGGTAGAATGGCTTTCGCCTGGCGTTCCACATCGTTCGGAAATTCATGCGGCAGATCGTGCTTGCGCAATGCGATCTCGATCTCCATACCGGGATCGGCATAGTTGCCCAGCAACTCGACGATATGTCCTATCGCCTGGGCATGTTTATCGGGATGCTGCACGATCTCCAGTATCACCACCTGACCGGCCTTCGCCGTACCGGCTCCACCCGGAGCGACCAGAATATCCTGGGTGATGCGGCGATTCTCCGCGACCACGAACTGTATGCCGTGGTCTTCGAACAACCGGCCCACCACACGATTATTGGCGCGCTCCAGCACTTCGATGATCTTCGCTTCGGGGCGGCCGCGCCTGTCCACGCCGCTTTGGCGCACCACGACCACGTCGCCGTGCAACACCTGATGCATTTCTTTTTCGCTCAGGAACATGTCTGCACTGCCGTCTTCCGGAATCAGAAAGCCGAATCCGTCCGGATGACCCTGCACCTTGCCCTTGATCAGGTCCAGCTTGTCCATCACGCAGATCGCGCGTTTGCGGTTGCGCATGATTTGTCCGTCGCGCTCCATCGCGCGCAAACGGCGGGAAAACAGATCCTCTTCCTCATCCGTGACATGCAGCATATCCAGCAACTCATCCTCGTGCATGGGCGCGCCCTGCTCGGTCAGAATCTGTAAAATGAATTCGCGGCTGGGCAGCGGATTCTCGTATTGTTCACGCTCGCGATCCAGAAATGGGTCTTGCTCGCGTAAATCTTGTTTCTTTTTCATTGACAATAAATCCTTTAACAATTAAATTGCGCGCCTTGCAAATCGCAGCCCGGATGGCGGAATTGGTAGACGCGCACGGTTCAGGTCCGTGTGCCGTAAGGTGTGGAGGTTCGAGTCCTCTTCCGGGCACCAAACACAAAGATAGTTCGCGCAAGCGATCTATCTTTTTTTGTGTCCGGAACAAGTACAGCACCTGCGTGCTGTACGCCAAGACTCGAAAGGCATCCGGTACTACGGATGCCGGGGTCGCGCTTGCGTGACCGAGTTCTCTCTCAAACAAGTATCTTGTATTTAGACTTGATAACTCAGCGCCTGAGTTAGAGCGTAGTTCGGTTTATATTAACCGCCAAGTTACCACACATTTTTTTCGTAACTTTTCGCTTAGGCAACTCAGAGTGCGCAGCATTCTACACCAACGGCACTACCCTCTACTTCTTTTATATGTCATTAGTACATTAGCAGTTGCCGACAATCATCCGGCCGGTTGCAGATTTCTCCGCTTATCCAGTTGATGCGTGCAATCCAGCGCGGCGATTTTGTAACACTCTGCCAGCGTCGGATAGTTGAAGACGTTGCTGACCAGATCGCGCACCGTGCCGTTCAGATTCATCACTAATTGTCCGATGTGCACCAGTTCGCTGGCTTGTTCGCCGACGATGTGTACGCCCAATAATTTTTCACTGCGGGTGTCCACGATCAACTTGAGCAAGCCTTGTGCATCGCCGATGATCTGACCGCGCGCGCTGTCCTTGAAATAGGAGCGTCCGATCACGTAAGGAATATTCTCTTCCTGCACTTCTTTTTCGGTCTTGCCCACGTAGGATATCTCCGGGATGGTGTATACGGCCATTGGAAAATTTTCCGCAGACACATGCTGTACTCCGCCGAAGGCATACAACACCGCCGCGCGACCTTGTTCCATACCCGTTGACGCGAGTGCCGGACGGCCGATCAGATCGCCCACCGCAAAGATATGCGGTACGCTGGTCTGGAAATGCTGGTTCACTTCTATCCAGCCATCCGTTGCGACCACTCCGGCCCGCGCCACTTCCAACCCCGCGCTGTTGGGTTCCCTGCCCTGCGCATAGAGCACCGCATCGGTACGGATCTGTTTGCCGCTTTCCAAAATGGTCAGCGTGGCATTGTCTACACGGCGTATCTCCGCGACGCGTTCTCGCATATGGAAGGTGACACCCATGCCGAGAAAACTTTCGGCCAGCACATCCACCACGTCTTCACTCAGATAGGTGAGCAGTTGAGCATGGCTATCCACCACACAGACTTGCACAC
>Ga0075019_10002104_pt1 | contig 11341 bp, 9 predicted proteins | sample ColStrG_CSR_2013_FD_71473 | JGI IMG/M metagenome (GOLD analysis project Ga0075019, IMG submission 71473) | Freshwater sediment microbial communities in response to fracking from Pennsylvania, USA - Cold Stream Run_MetaG_CSR_2013 | ecosystem: Environmental > Aquatic > Freshwater > Creek >...
GTCAATCGCCGGTAAGGAATATCGCGTGCGATGGCGGCATTCACAATCGCCCCGGTACTCGGCCCCAGACGCACATCTTCATCCAGGTCCTTGAGTTCTGCCAATGCTGCCGCCAGGTCGAACGGTGTGTCGGCCAGTGCGGATTGACACAGGACCAAGGCCAGGTCGAATGCGCGGCGTCCCACATCTTCCTCGCTGTACTCGATCACCACCTGGAACACGCCCGCCTGCTGTGTCGCCGATGTGCGACTAAAGGTCACCGGGCAACCCGCTTGTGCCTGCAAGCCCAGCGCGGCCAATTCCAGGACATGCGCCATCGTCACCGGCTCGGCGTGTCCGGCCGATTGCAATAAACCGAGTTGCGGAAAACGCGCACGTAAACTCGCTTCGAAGCCCGGTAACCGGGCAATACAGCATTCATCTCCGACACAGGCCACGATGGCTTCGATCGCGGTGTGGCGACTCCACAAATTCGGGCCGCGCAGCGCGCGTATACGTGATATGTCCATACAGGGTCCTTTATTTTTTAACAGTCTGGACGGCAAACGTTTCCAGTCCGGCACATATCAGTTCGGGCGTTACCTGCAACGCCCAGGCCACAGCGATCGCAGCCAGCAGATTTTCGATTTGTTGCGTGTCTTGTCCGGTGCCTATCGCGGCAATGTTCGACAATCTGAGCAGCGGCTGTTCGACCTCGGCCGTACACAACACCACGTACCCGTCACGCAACGACACGCAACGACCACCCTGATTCCTATGCTCGGTCAGCACTGCCATATCGCGGGCGAAGAACATCACTTCGCCATCGCAATATTCGGCCATTTGCGCCACCAGTGCATCGGCCGCATTGAGCACGGCCACGCCGTTTTTCAACACCACGTCCACCTGGGTGCGCAGCACATTGCAAACTTGCTCCGCTTCCTCGATATAACTCTCGCCGAAATGCCGGACCGGATCCAGATTGGTGACCACACCCACTTGGCAACGATCATAGCCCAAGCCTTCCGACAGGATGACGGCAATACTGTTTTCGATCACAGCGGCTTCGACGTTGCGGTTCAATAACAGCTTTTGTGCATCGGCCCAGGTCGCGCAATCGCGTTTATCCAAGACACGGCCTGAAAAAGACAAACCCGAACTACATGCCAAACCTACGTGCTTTCCGGAGAGACTGAGTAAACTCGCTACGAGTTCAGCAACCTGGGTCTTCCCATAAGTCCCGCATATCCCGACGATAGGGATGCGGCCATCGTCGTCTTCACCGAACAAACTATCCACGATCGCCTTGCCGACCGGGCGCGGTTGCCCTTCGGCAGGTTTGAGATGCATCAGCAGACCCGGTCCCGCATTGATCTCCACGATGGCCGCATCCTGTTCACTCAAGGGACGCGAAATATCTTCGGCGACCATATCCACTCCCGCGATATCCAGCCCGACGATGCGTGCCGCCAGCGACACCATCTCGGCTATTTCGGGATGAACCTCGTCGGTCACATCGATCGCCACGTTGCCATTGCGCACGATCAGTACCGACTTCCCTTCCGGCGGAACAGAGTCAGCGGTGTAACCTTGTCGCTGTACTTCCATGCGCGGCACGGCATTACTCGCCAGATTCACCACATCCAGGGGGAACTCCTCGGCTTCGCCCCGGCGCGGATCAGAATTCAACTGCGCGTCGATCAATTCGGCGATGGTCGATTTACCATCGCCTATCACCGAGGCCTGCTCGCCCTTGGCTGCGGCGGCCAACCGTCCGCCTATCACCAGCAGCCGGTGTTCATTGCCGCGCACATAACGTTCGACCATCACCTCGCTGCCTTCGTCGTCGGCCAGGTGATACGCAGCCTCGACTTCGGCTCGGGTCATCAGCACGGTGGACACGCCGCGACCGTGATTGCCATCGGTAGGTTTGACCACCACCGGCACGCCGATGTCTTCCACCGCATCCCACGCGTCGCTTGGACTATCCACGATACGGCCTTGCGGAACGGGAACGCCGCAAGCGCTCAGCAAATTTTTGGTCAGATCTTTGTCGCGTGAGATGCTCTCGGCGATGGCACTGGTCTGATCGGTCTCAGCCGTCCAGATACGATGTTGGCCAGCGCCATAACCCAGTTGTACCAGATTGCCTTCGTTCAAGCGTATCGAAGGAATGCCGCGCTCGGTCGCCGCATCGACGATGCAGGCGGTACTCGGCCCCAGACAGAGGGCATCGACCATATCGCGCAAAGTGGCAACAGATGCAGCCACATCAAAACTGCTGTCTTGCATCGCGGCCAGCACCAGATCACGCGCCGCATGCAACGCGGCACGGCTGACTTGCTCGTTGCGCGAACGCACCACCACCTTGTAAACCCCGCGCACACCGGTGCTGCGTGCTTTGCCAAAACCGCTTTGCATGCCCGCCAAATTTTGCAGCTCGATGGTGACGTGTTCGAGTATATGTCCGGGCCAGGTGCCGTCGCGCAAACGCTGCAGGAACCCACCGCGTTCGCCGATTCCGCAACGGTGTTCGACCAAAGTAGGCAAGTAAGCAGTGAGGCGTTCATAGAAACCGGGAATCGTATTAGAAGGAGAATCTTCCAACTCGCCGATGTCCAGCCAAACTTCCAGTACGGGACGATATGTCCAAATATTGGGGCCGCGCAGCGGCAGTATGTTGAGAAACTCCATCAGTCCGCCCGGATGAGTAAAGGGGTTGTGTTAAGAAACGCGTTGTGATGCTACACAACGCGCACGTAGAAGTTTTAGTTTACCAGAGGGCAATGTAAAATCGGGTGATTCAGGCTAAACTCAAACGATTCAGGATAAAACCAATCTTTAAAGTGAACACCCCTACTTTCGACCCCCAGTCATTCCCGGACGTTTGGCTAACCGCCGTCAAAGCCTATTTGCACAAGACGGAACAGGTCTACGCGTGGCTGGAGATCAATCTGGACGAGCGCTTGCACTTCAAAAAAAGCTTGTTGCTCATTACCGGGCACCGGCTGGTCTGCTTGACGAGCGGCGAACCCGGCAGCGAATTCCCCTATATCGCACCGCTCAAACTGGAACAGCATGACCATGCCGGCGTGGGCACCTTGACCATATACTCGGGCAATTCGCGCCTGAAATTGTGGCGTTACACCCTGGCATACGACCCGGCAGCACTCCGTTTCATCAAGCAGTTCGAGCGCCAACTCCACATATTCCTCACCGGACACGTGGCCGGCACGGAAATACCCGAATGCTGCCCGCAGTGCGGTGCCGCGCTGGAACACGAGCATTGCCCATACTGCGACACCAATGCAGAAGAAATTCCACCATCCCCCTGGACGCTGCTTCGCTTATGGCGATTCGCACGACCCTACCGCTGGCAGTTGTTGTCCGGATTCCTGTTGATGCTCGCCTCCACCGCCGCGACTTTGGTCCCTCCCTACCTCACCATGCCGCTGATGGACCGGGTGCTGATCCCCTATCAGAACGGGACGCCGATCGATGTTCGTATCGTCACCTGGTTGCTCGCGGGCCTGTTCGCCTCCGCCTCACTAGCCTGGGGGCTGGGTTGGGCCAAGACCTATATCCTGGCACTGGTCAGCGAACGCATAGGCGCGGATCTGCGTACCGTGACTTACGAGCATCTGCTCAAACTTTCGCTGGAATATTTTGGCGGCAAGCGCACCGGCGACTTGATGTCGCGCATCGGCTCGGAATCGGATCGCATCTGCGTGTTCTTGTCACTGCATCTCCTGGATTTCGCCACCGACGTGCTGATGATCGCGATGACCGCCGCGATCCTGATTTCCATCAACCCCTGGCTGGCGGTCGTCACACTGCTGCCGCTGCCCATCATCGCGTGGATGATCCATATCGTGCGCGACAAACTGCGCACCGGCTTTGAGAAGATCGACCGTGTCTGGTCGCAAGTCAGCAACGTGCTGGCCGACACCATCCCCGGCATACGCGTGGTCAAGGCATTCGCTCAGGAAGACCGCGAGGCGACACGCTTCCGCGAGGCCAACGCGCACAACTTGCTGGTCAACGACCACATCAACAAGATATGGTCGCTGTTCTCGCCCAGCGTCACGCTGCTCACCGAGATCGGTCTGCTGGTGGTCTGGGCGTTCGGCATCTGGCTGGTGTCGCGCGACGAGATCACGGTCGGTGTGCTGAGCGCCTTCCTCGCCTACATCAGCCGTTTTTACACGCGTCTGGATTCGATGAGCCGTATCGTGTCGGTCACGCAAAAAGCGGCGTCGGGTACCAAGCGCATCTTCGACATACTCGACCACGTATCCAGCGTGCCCGAACCGGCGCATCCGGTGCATCTGGAAAAGATCACGGGCCGTATCGACATCCGCAATGCCGGATTCCGCTACGGCAACCGCGCCGTGATAAAAGATTTGAATCTGAGCATAGCTCCGGGTGAGATGATAGGACTGGTTGGGCACAGCGGTTCGGGGAAAAGCACGCTGGTGAATCTGATGTGCCGCTTCTACGATGTGAGCGAAGGTTCTATCAGCATAGACGGCGTGAATATCCGCCAGTTGTCCATCGCGGAATACCGCAGCAATATCGGGCTGGTGTTGCAGGAACCGTTCCTGTTCTTCGGCTCCATCGCCGAGAACATCGCCTACGGCAAACCCGGTGCAACACGAGCCGAGATCGTCTCGGCGGCGCGCGCTGCCCATGCACACGAATTCATTTTGCGTCTGCCGCATGGTTACGATTCACTGGTCGGCGAGCGCGGCCACGGACTGTCCGGTGGCGAACGCCAGCGCATCTCCATCGCACGCGCCCTGCTCATCGATCCGCGCATCCTGATACTCGATGAAGCGACCGCATCGGTCGATACCGAGACCGAAAAAGAGATCCAGAAAGCCCTGGACAATCTCGTGCATGGCCGCACCACCATCGCCATCGCGCACCGCCTGTCCACCCTGCATAAGGCCAACCGGCTGGTGGTGCTGGACAGGGGCGAAGTCGTGGAAGTGGGCAACCATGATGAACTCATGGAAAAGCAAGGCGCGTATTACCGTCTGTATCTGGCGCAAGCGCGCAATGTCGACACCGATCTGGACGATGAGCGAATCACGCTCGCGGAGGTTGACGCATGAACGCCTTGATACTGAAGCGCAATGAAGCGGGACAACTCGTGTACACCGACGCCGACGGCGGGTTGCATGAGAACATCCTGGTGATGCGCGCCTATCCGATCACTGCCCCCGACGAGGGCGTCTCCCTGCTAGGTGCAGACGGTCACGAACTGGTGTGGATCCCGTCCTTGGAAGAACTGCCTGAAGTGAGTCGCAACCTGATCGCAAGCGAACTTGCCGTGCGCGAATTCATGCCCAGGATATGCAGCATCAGACACGTCAACAGCTTTGCCACACCGAGTATCTGGCTGGTGGAAACCGACAGGGGCACGACCGAACTCACCCTTAAATCGGAAGACCATATCCGCCGTCTGACGCTCTCCACCTTGCTGGTCACCGACAGTCAGGGTATCGCGTACTTGATCGACGATGTGGATCAACTGGACAAACACAGCCGAAGGTTGCTGGACAGGTTTTTGTAAGTCCATGGATGCCCATCAACTGGAAAATCAGAATTTGCGCCGGCAACTTCAATCCCTGATGGATGAGGCGCGGGTGAATGAACAGAAGTGGCGGCGCCTCGACCAACTGGAAAAACAGCTGATCGCCACGCGCACATTGCCCGAGCTGATACAAGTCATTCTGACCTCATACAAATCCACAAGCGAAACCGATGCGATCACGCTCGTGCTGTCCGACCCGGAAGGCGAAATCAAACGCATATTGGAACTCGAAAATCAGGGAGAGGCGGAAGTACCCGGTCTGGTTCTGCTGGAGAAACTTTACGCCGACGACGCGGAGCCGTATCTGGGCACTTTCGATACCGAACACCCGCGCGCAATTTTCGATCCCTGGCCATCCGACTGCCTATCGATGATCCTCCTGCCATTGGTGCGTCAACAAAAATTGATCGGCAGTTTAAACCTGGCCAGTTGTAAAGCTGAACGTTTTACCGCCGATAACAGCACGGATTTTCTGGAGAGACTGGCGAATATATTTACCATATGCCTGGAAAATTCGCTCAATCATGAGCGGCTAAAACAAGTCGGATTCACCGACCCGCTGACCGGCATCTATAACCGGCGCTACTTCGAAACGCGCTGCCAGGAAGAAGTTGCCAACATACGACGCTATCGCGTTCCTTTGTCGTGCATGTTTCTGGATATCGACAAGTTCAAACGCATCAACGATACCTTCGGTCATCCGACCGGGGATGAAGTGTTGCAAAACGTGGCCGGACAGATCAAATCCCAGTTGCGTAGCAACGATATCCTGGCCCGCTTCGGCGGGGAAGAATTCGTGGTACTGTTGCCGCAAACCGGACTCCAGCATGCGTGCGAAATCGCCGAACGCATCCGCCACACCATCGCCTCTCAACCATTCCACTCCAGCCTGGACAAGGACCTGGCGGTCACCATTTCTATCGGTGTGGCATCGACGCAAAACATTCTGGAGGAGGATGACAATACCATAGCCAAAAGGCTGCTCACCTTGTCCGATGAAGCCTTATACCTGGCGAAGAAAAGCGGTCGCAACAGAGTCATCAATGAAGAAGACGTCAGATCCAACGGTAAAAAGCGCAGCCTGATCAATCTGCTTGGGTTCAGTTGATTCGAAGCTTTGTGTACATCGGCTCCAAAAGTAATCGAAAGCAAGTTTCACAGATCAGAATAAATGGCGGCTTGTGTTTATACTGCGTTCATGCAAACACGCATTTTGTTTTCCTTCGTGCATCGCTATGGGGGTTATCATGAACAACCGGATACGCCAGATCCTCGACCAGATAAACGCTCTCGAGGATGAACTGAAAACTGCCGTCGAAGCACAACAGGAACGATTGCATTACAAGATCGAAGGCACGCGCATCACCTTCGAGCAGACCGTCAGTGCAGCCCACCTCAAAGCAAGAGTGAGCATCGTACGCTGGTTCCTGACTGTCCGCCCGCAAAACTATTTCACCGCACCCATCATCTACGGCCTGATCGTGCCGTTGGCATTGTTCGATCTAAGTATCAGTTTCTACCAGCTGACCTGCTTTCCCATTTATGGTGTCGCCCGGGTACGACGAGCAAATTACATCGTGTTTGATCATCAGCATCTGGCCTATCTGAACATCATAGAAAAACTGGATTGCATCTATTGCTCATACGCGGTCGGATTACTGGCCTACGCGGGCGAGATCACCGCTCGCACCGAACAATATTTTTGCCCGATCAAACATGCGCGTAAGATCCTGGGTGAACATGCTCGCTATGCGAATTTTTTGGGTTACGGCGACGCGGAAGATTTCCATGACAGACTGGAGAAATTTCGTGCCGAGCTGGCCGTGGAAGCCGCTGAAAAGAACCGTAATAGCAAGACCCGCTCGTAAGCCGTCCAACTTAAACACTGCGCCAAATCGGCTTGGGTTAGTCTCGCTGACTGTTTAAGTTTGCCAGGAACGTGCTACCGGTATTCATGGCGAGCGGTTTGCAGATGCTGATTTACAAAACAAAGTGCTTCATTTTTGCTGCTCGGATTTCTTCCAGCCTGTTCCAGGATTGAAACTCGCGATCCTTGCCGCGATGGATCGTGTCTTCGGTCCCAGATCCTTTTCGTAGATCACCCCTTCATGATTGACCAGAAAGCTGGTGACTCCTGATGCGCCATAACGTGCCGGGTACGCGAATACGGCAAAGCCGCCGATCATCTTGCCATTGATACGGTAATCTCGTGCGCCGTCCGGTGCGTCTTCACCCTGGCGTGTCAGGATACGGTAGTAATATCCGTGATAAGGTTTGCGGCGCAGCACCCCGGACCGCGCGTATCCCTCATCGGCAGCCGCCGCAAGCAACGCACCGAGCGGACTCTGGGATTCGTTTGCCTGGGCCGGCCAATACAATCCATCGTGTTTACCCGTGCTGCTGACAAACCGGGACGCATAAACCGGAACACCCTCGTTGCCGGGATGCAGGGCGACGTATTCGCGTTCCGCATCGACGATCGCCAAACACACCTGAATCGTTTCAAGTTCATTGCGGCCGATACGCCGTTTCAGTATTTCGCCCTCGCCTTTGACCGTGTCGAATCGCCAACCGTCAGCATGTTTGACCAACGGGATAGGCATCGGCCATTCGTCTTTCCCGATGACCAGGGTCGCTTGCGCATCGCCTGCGGGCACAATGCTGTTGGCCTCGTCGTAGGATTTGCCGAAGGCTTCGCGACTGCGTGCATCGGCCACTTCATCGCCCGACCTGAGCAGTTTGTTGCCCCCGGGTCCGAAGATGGCGCGCAAATTCGGTTCGTCGTTAGCCTTCACGGCTTTGATCAACGCAGATACCGCCGCTTGCGGCGATATAAAGGATAACTGGGAGGCATATGACGCTGTCGGTACAATGAGAACCAGCCCCGATGCGCACAAGATGGTGCTCGCGATGCGCCAAACTAATATTTGCAAAACCTTCACTATTCGTTCCTCCCGTTCAGTAATTCGAGGCACTCGTACCTTGGCATCCCTGATCTAAGCTTAATCTGCCATAGATTTTGGTTTAGCAAGCTGGCTCTCAATGGTGATCCGATTTGGACGGTTCTCGCAATGGTGCAGCATGCGCGGGAGACCTTCCCGATAAACTGGCATCGCCGCGCGCGCTAAAGTTACGTGCATCCGCACCGCGACCGACATTCTCAAATGCATGCGGCCTCGGCTCAACGGCCGGTTTGTTCACACTGCGCGGGGCTTTCGATTCGTGGATTTCGCGCGTGCCTGGCTGCGGAATTTTTTCGTGCGTTTCGCGCACTGTAGGCTGCAAGATTTTTTCGTGTATTTCATGCACCGGAGTATTTTGAACCGGCTCCCTGCGCAAGCGATTGTCGAGTTCACCGGGACGCATGTTGAATGCCGGCTCATGACCGCTGAATTCGGTGCGCGACGGTGACCGGGGATCCGCACGGCCGAATCTCCGGTTCAGTTGCACATCACGATATGGCACCCCGTGCCGATGATCAGGATCATGCTCCCACGTATGCCGCTCTTCTGGGTGCCTGTGATCGTGGATATAGACATCATGATTGTGCCAATCCCAGGAACCGATGATCAATCCGGTGCCGACACCGATACCCACACCCCATGCAAACCCGCTTTCCCAGCCATAACCCTCCCAGGGTGACCAGTACACCGGCGGGTAATCCGGCCACCACCAGGACCCATACACCACAGCAGGATCATAATACGGCACATATACCACCTGGGGATCCGACGGAGCGACTGCGATGTAATCGTCCGACTGCATAACCTGAACTTGCGAGTTGGAACTCAGGTAGCCGGCATCCTGGGCCTTCTGACGCAACAGCTGGACTGTATCCATCACCTGCGACTGTTGTCCGAGAAACGCATCGCCCAATCGTTCCGTCCACTCGATGTTTTGATTCAGCGTTTGCAGCACCTGAGGATAAGCAAGCAGCGACGTGACACTGGGATCCCAGTTTCGTGCGCCTGCCGACCGGACCGCCGCATCACCGTTGAGGGCCGGATGCGCACTCGACCAACGTGCCGCCTCGACGATTTCCAGTGGGTAGGTCGCCGCCATCAAAAGCTGAGATAGCAAGGGGTCAGGATACAGCGCGATGGGTGCGAGCATCTGATCGAGCTCTTGTTGCGTGAATGTCTGGTTGGCCTCCGCGGCCGGTACCGTCTGGGAGAATATCCCCAGCAGAACCAGCAGCAACGAAATATACCTTGCGTATTTTTTCATGGGTAGCCTACCTCGTTTGATCCCGAACAGTCGTACACATCAGACGACGACTATACGCCGTTTCAAAGCCCGGGCAGGACAACTCGCAACACCCTGGGTGCAGCATTGAACACCCTATCGACTGATTTGCGACACTGAAAAAATGTTAAAATTTGTTTCCGCGTTTAAACGGATACATCGCAGATATCATGACCGAATTTACCTGGACGAAAAGATTGAGCGTCGGAAATGCACTACTCGACTCCGACCATAAAAAATTGATAGACTTGGTCAACCACGTTGAGCTCGCCATCCGTGCAAAGGATAGGGATACCCTGCCGGAAATATTCAACCAGCTGCTTGATTGTGTATCGGTGCACTTTGAAAATGAGAAGCAGATCGCCCGGATAATCGACTTTCCTTTTGCGGAACATGAATTGGAATATCAATATGTGCAGCAAGAACTCATGCGCATGAGGGATGAATTGCTGAGCAAGGATGGACGCTGGTCTGAAAGTGCGGCGGAACATTACTCCTATTTTTTAAGTGCCTGGTTCTCCGATCATCTCACCGAAGAGGCAGGGTTGATGAAACCGATGCTAAAAACCCTGCCCTACGACTTCAATCCCACCTCGGATACCAAGTGATACCCAGGGGCAGCAGAACAAAATGAATAGTGCTATAGTTTTGCCGGCTTATTGGTACTCAAACCAGAGGGAGTGATGATGCGCGGTATATGGATCGTATTTCTGGCTATGCTGTTGAGTAGCTGCGGTTACAACACCTTTCAAACTGCCGATGAGCAGATCAAGGCAAGCTGGGCGGAAGTATTGAACCAGTATCAGCGGCGTGCTGATCTGATCCCAAATCTTGTGAACACCGTAAAGGGTTATGCCGCGCAGGAGCAGTCGGTACTGCTGGGCGTCACCGAGGCGCGTTCCAGGGTCGGCAGCATCCAGGCCACGCCGGAACTGATCAATGACCCCCAGGCATTCGCCAAATTCCAGGCAGCACAGGGCGAGTTGACCTCGGCATTGAGTCGCTTGCTGGTCGTGACGGAGAATTATCCGCAGTTGAAATCCGACCAGAATTTCCGCGACTTGCAGGCGCAACTGGAAGGCACTGAAAATCGCGTGACCGTTGCGCGCGATCGTTACATCAAGGCGGTGCAGGAATACAACATCGCGATACGCACTTTTCCGAGCAACCTGACCGCGATGCTGTTCAGCTATTCCGTAAAACCCTCGTTCACGGTGGAAAATGAGAAAGAGATCTCTCATGCACCGACGGTGGACTTTGCAGCACCCAAAGCGGCCTTACCGGCAAAATAAATGAATAATTTTGCGCGGCTGATCTTGCTTGCGCTGCTGCTGACCGGAGCGGCGCGGGCCGAAGTGGATGTGCCGCCGCTGGTGCATCGCGTCACAGACCTCACCGCGACACTGGATGCACAGCAAACACAGGCTCTCGAATCCCGTCTCGCCGAATTTGAAACTAAAAAAGGCGCCCAGCTAGCGGTACTGATCGTGCCGACGACACAACCGGAAACCATAGAGC
>Ga0075019_10002105_pt1 | contig 11339 bp, 11 predicted proteins | sample ColStrG_CSR_2013_FD_71473 | JGI IMG/M metagenome (GOLD analysis project Ga0075019, IMG submission 71473) | Freshwater sediment microbial communities in response to fracking from Pennsylvania, USA - Cold Stream Run_MetaG_CSR_2013 | ecosystem: Environmental > Aquatic > Freshwater > Creek >...
ACATCGTTCGTCGGTCAGGCGATTCTGGCGGAGGCTTCGTTGTCCTATTTGGGGCTGGGCGTGCAGGAACCGGTGCCGGCTTGGGGGCTGATGTTGCAGGGCGGGGCCGAGGAGTACGCCTCCACCGCGCCGTGGATTGCGATTTTTCCCGGTTTGGCGATCATGCTGGCCGTGCTGGGGATCAATCTGTTCGGCGATGCGCTGCGGGATGCATTGGATCCGAAATTGAGGGAGCGTTGAACATGGCCAATATCGTTCTGCTGCATGGCGCCTATCAGGGCGGTTGGATCTGGAGCAAGGTTTCGTCCGTGTTGCGGCGCGATGGGCACAACGTTTTCGCTCCCACCCTGGACGGGTGCGGCGAACGCCGGCATGCGTTGCGGCCGGGCATCGATACGGAGAGCCAGGCGGCGGAAGTCGCCGAGATGCTGTTCTTCGAGGATCTGACGGATGTCGTTCTGGTCGGGACGAGCTGCGGCGGCATGGTCGGATGCCGCGTTGCCGAGTTGGCGCGGGAGCGGATCGGCCGCGTCGTGCTGGCCGACGCGCTGGCGCTGATGAACGGCGAGGCGGTGTCGGATCACGTGAAGCGGCCCACCGCCGTTACGACCGATCTGGCAACGGGTCCGTCGTATGAGGACGCGGCCAATCGCATGTTCAGTTCCTTGCAGGGCGAGACCAAGGCCTGGGCTCTGGCCCGTTACACGCCGCACCCGGTTGCCGCGATGGCCGCGCCGGTGAAGCTGGACAGCTTCTGGCAGAGCGAATGGACGGCGTCGGTGATCTATTGCACCCAAGCACCGAACCCCGGCGAGGCGCACCAGCGGCGCGCCGCCAATGCGTTGAAGGCGAAGTGGTACGAACTCGATACCGGCCACTATCCGATGTTGACGGAGCCGGAGGCGCTGTCCCGCCTGATCATGACGGTCTAGCGTGGATGAGGACGCACTGGTCGGGCTGATCCCCCCGTTGCTGGGCACGCTGCGGGCGTTGGAGGAGATCGGTCGCTATCTGCATCCGCCGCTGCTTTCGTCGTCGATCGAGCGGTTGGGCGATTTGGACCGTGCGCTTCACGCGGCGGTGGGGAGGTTCGGTGCCGCCGACTGGGCGGAGCCGATGCATCCGTTCCGCGACCAGATGCTGCTTGCCTGCACCCACACGTTACGGGCGGCGGACGGATTGCGTGCGGCGCCTTCCGAAGCGCAGCCGCTGTTCGCGGCTTCCCGAGCGTTGCGGCAGACGGGGCGCGCGGCCGAGGCTTTGTATCCGGTCGCTGCCATGTTGCCCCCGGTCAGCCGGTATTTCCTGGAACCGGGTGCCGCCGACCGCTCCGGCGAGACGCCGGAGGGCAGCGGCGTCCTGCACGCTTCGAACGAAACGGCCATGCGCGGCGGGTTTTCGGTTTATGTGCCGGAATGGCTCGACCGTTCCCAGGCCGTTCCCGTCGTTTTTGCTTTGCATGGCGGGTCCGGTCATGGCCGGCTGTTTCTTTGGTCCTGGCTGCGGGAGGCTCGGTCGCGCGGGTTCATTCTTGTGGCGCCGACCGCGCGCGGGGACACCTGGTCATTGATGGACCCGCCGGAGGATGCCGATAACCTTTCGGGAATTCTGGGGGAGCTCGAGCGCCGATACCGGATCGACGCGACCCGGCGTTTGCTGACGGGGATGAGCGATGGGGGGACGTTCACCTTGCTCAGCGGGTTGGATTCGGACTCGCCTTTTACCCATCTGGCGCCGGTGGCCGCGAGTTTTCACCCGATGATGCTGGCGATGAGCGAACCGGAACGCATCCGCGGGCTGCCGGTCTATCTGATACATGGGGCGCTGGACTGGATGTTTCCTGTTTCGGTTGGGCGTATGGCGGCGGGGTCGCTGAAATCCGCGGGGGCGGCGGTGGTGTACCGGGAGGTGGCCGATCTTTCGCACACCTATCCTCGGGATGAGAACGCGGGCGTGTTGGATTGGTTCCTCGGTTAGACCGCCTTGCGCTGCGAGGCAGGCGCGACGGGGCACGACCGGTGCCGCTGCGAAAGAAAATATTTTTCACCACGCGAGGCACTGAGGCACAGAGAAAACTGCTGAAAAAACCTCAGTGCCTCGCGTGGTGAAATAATATCAGGTGGTGCCGCGATCGCTGGCAGAAGTTGCGTCCGGCGATGGATGTCGGTGACCTGCTAGGCCCCGCAGCCTTCATCGCGCAGCAGGTCCACCACCGTATCGACCGGCACATCGCTCGATGTGAAGGCCTGGCCGATGCCGCGTGCGAGCACGAAATGCAGGGCACCGTCGCGGACCTTTTTGTCGCGGCGCATATGACCGACCAGCGCGGACGCGGAGAACCGGCGGTTCAGCATGCGCAGGTCCGCGGCCATCCCGACGGATGCGACGTGCGACACCACCCGCTCGGCATCCTCCCGCGAGCAATGACCCAGGCGGGCCGACAGCTTGAAGGCCAGACCCAGGCCGACCGCGACGCCTTCGCCGTGCAACAGACCGCCGTCGTAGCCGTAATCGGCCTCCAGCGCGTGTCCGAACGTGTGCCCGAGGTTGAGCAGCGCGCGGCCGTCGTTCGGTTTTTCCTCGCGTTCGTCGTCGCCGACGACTCCGGCTTTGAAGGCGCAGGCGCGTTTGATGGCTTCGGCCTGGGCTTCCCGGTCGCCACCGACGACGGCTGCGCCGTTGGCCTCGCACCAGGCGAAGAAGCCGGCATCGCCGATCAGGCCGGCCTTGGCGATTTCGGCATAGCCGGCCTGGAGTTCGCGCCGGGGCAGGGTGGCCAGGACCCCGGTATCGGCCAGCACGGCCTTGGGCTGGTAGAAGGCGCCGACCAGGTTCTTCCCGAATCCGGTATTCACGCCGGTCTTGCCGCCCACCGACGAATCGACCTGCGACAGCAGGGTGGTCGGGATCTGCACGAACGGCAGGCCGCGCAGCGTTGTCGCCGCGGCGAAGCCGGCGAGGTCGCCCACGATCCCGCCGCCCAGGGCGATCACGGCAGTGCGGCGTTCGACCCTTGCCTCCAGCAGGGCGGAGACGATGGTCTGCCAGGTTTCGAGGGTCTTGCCGGCCTCCCCGCCCTCGATGACGACGGATGAGGCCGCGAAGCCGGTTTCCGCCAGTCCCGCCATCAGCGTTGGCAGATGCAAATCCGCGACCGTGCGGTCGGTGACCACGACGGCGCGTTTCTGCGGCAGCACGGGCGCCAGCAGCGCGCCGGCTTTGGCGAGCAGCCCGTCGCCGATGACGACATCGTAAGACGACTGCGACAGCACGACGGACAGGCGGCGGGGCGGTGCCCAGGCGGCGAGGGCATCCAGCACCTGTCCGGTGGTGATGTCCGGCGCCTCATCCCCACAGTCCACGATCACATCGGCCTCCGCATAGACAGGGTTTCGGATTTCGGTCAGCCGCCGGAGGGTTTCTTCCCGGTCGCGATCGGCCAGCAGTGGGCGGTTATCGCGGCCGGCCACGCGTTTCACCAGGGTGGGGACGGGGCAGCGCAGCCAGACCGAGACCGCGTCCCGCCGGGTCGCGGCGCGCGTCGAGGGGTCCATGAAGGCGCCGCCGCCATAGGCCAGCACCATCGGGTCGCCGGCCAGCAGGCGGGCGATGACCCGGCGTTCGCCGTCTCGGAAGGCGGGTTCGCCGTAGCGGGCGAAGATTTCGGGAATCGTGCAGCCGGCGGCGAGCTCGATCTCCGCATCCGCGTCGCGGAAGGGAAGGCCGAGCTGGGCGGCCAGACGGCGGCCGATGGAGGTTTTGCCGGCGCCCATCAGTCCCACCAGGACGATGGACTTGCCGGTTAAACTCTGGAGAGGGAGCGGGTTCTCCCGCAAAGCGGTGTTGCGTGTCATGGTCGCCAAGGCTAGCACACCGTCCCGTGCGGGGACCATGATACCCCCGCGTTTAGCAGGAGCGCCCACCGTCCCATGACCCGCATCATCCTGATCGTGGTTGCGCTTGGGCTTCTGGGGGCCGCGGGGGGCGTGCTTTATCTTGGCGCGTTCCCGCCCGATCCGAAGACCCAAGTCATTGAAAAGACGCTGCCGAACGACCGTTTCCAGGTCAAATAGCCGGTGGCCACCACGGATCGCCACGTCGAGGCCTTTCTGGAAATGCTGGCCGCCGAACGCGGATCGGCCCGTAACACGCGGCTGGCCTATGAGTTGGACCTGACCGATTTCGCCAGCTTCACCGAACGGCGGCATGTGCCGGTGGCCAAGGCGGATGCGGCGACGGTGCAGGACTACATGGCGTCCCTCCAGACCGCCGGGCTTTCTGCCCGCACGGCCGCCCGGCGTCTGTCGGCTTTGCGGCAGTTTCACCGGTTTCTGCTGCGGGAGGGGATTCGCACCGACGATCCGACGACGTTGCTGGACACGCCGCGGCTGCCGGTGTCGCTGCCGAAGTACCTGACGGAGGCGGAGGTCGATGCCCTTATGGCGGCCGCCGTGGACCATCCTGGCCGGCCGGGGCGCCTTGCGAAGGCCGCGCTGGAGATTCTTTACGCGACCGGCATGCGTGTTTCGGAGTTGCTGGCGTTGCCGCGGTCGGCCCTGTCGGGGGATGCGGTGCTGCTGATGATCAAGGGCAAGGGCGGCAAGGAGCGGGTGGTGCCGCTATCCGACGCCGCTAAAGAAGCCGCTTCGGCGCTGGTCGCCGGTTCGGACGGGAAGGGGCGCTGGCTGTTTCCGGGGCGCGATCCGCGGCTGGCGATGACCCGGCAGGGCTTCTTCAAGCTGTTGAAATCGGTGGCGTTGGAGGCGGGGTTGGATCCGGCCAGGGTGTCGCCGCACGTGTTGCGGCATTCCTTCGCATCGCATCTGCTGGCGCGCGGGGCGGATCTGCGGACGCTGCAGGTTTTGCTGGGCCACGCGGACATCGCGACGACGCAGATATACACACATGTGTTGGCGGAGCGGTTGCAGCGGTTGGTGGAAGCGCATCATCCCCTCGCGGTTGGGCATGCTTCCCATTTGGGCAATCCGTGCTAAACGCCCCGCCCGATGCGCCATTATCTCGACTTTGAAAAACCAATCGCGGAACTCGAAGGCAAGATCGAGGAGCTTCGGCGCATGTCGGAGCCCAACGGTCTCAACCTGGCTGAGGAAGTCGCGAAGCTGACCCTGGCCGCCGACCGGGCGCTGCGGGCGGCGTATGCCAAGCTGACGCCTTGGCAGAAGACCCAGGTCGCGCGCCATCCCGAACGGCCGAAGGCGAAGGACTATATCGCCGCCCTGATCCAGGAGTTCACGCCGTTGGCCGGTGACCGGGCGTTTGGGGACGACGCCGCGGTCTTGGGCGGGATCGGGCGTTATCACGGCCATTCCGTCGTTGTGCTCGGCACCGAAAAGGGCGCGGATACCGAAAGCCGGGTGAAGCACAATTTTGGCATGGCCCGGCCTGAGGGCTACCGGAAGGCCCGCCGGCTGATCGAATTCGCCGGCCGGTTCCATCTGCCCGTTCTTTCTTTTGTCGACACGTCTGGGGCATTTCCCGGGGTCGATGCGGAGGCTCGGGGGCAGGCCGAGGCGATCGCACGTTCGATCGACGCCTGTCTGGAATCGCCGGTACCGCTGATCGCCACCATTATTGGGGAGGGCGGGTCCGGCGGCGCCATCGCTCTCGCGGCCGGCGACCGGGTGCTGATGATGGAGCATGCGATCTATTCGGTGATCTCGCCCGAAGGCTGCGCTTCGATTCTGTGGCGGGATCCGCAGCAGAACGCGACGGCGGCGGAGGCTTTGCGGCTGACCGCCGACGATTTGAAGCGGTTGAAGCTGTTGGACGCGGTGGTGCCGGAGCCATTGGGTGGGGCGCAGCGCGACCCGGACGCGGCCATGAAGGCGGTGGACGCGGCGGTGTGGGAGATGCTGGTGCCGCTTCTGCGGGTGGATGGTGCGATGTTGCGGGCACAACGGCGCGAAAAATTCCTCGATATGGGGCGCGAGGCGCTTCTGTAAGAATTCGGCCCCTTGCTATCGTTCAGCCGCCAATCGACACTTGGCGCCTGACGGCAATAGGGAAATGCGTCTGTGACAGTTGGATTTCAGCATTCGGCGTTTGGCTTGCCATGCGGTTTGTGAAGCTATCCGTTACGACGACCGGTTCGGCGCTGTTCCTGCTCGACGTTGTTTTTTTCGCGTTCATTTGGTCGGTGGCGCTTTGGGTCGGCGGTCCCGCCAGTTTGGCGCTGTTCGGGGAACAGTTCGATACGCGGGTCGCGACTTATCCGCTTGGCGTGCTCCTCATGTTCTATGCGATGGGCCTTTACCGCCGCGAGGCCATTCTGGAATCGCGCAAGACCGCGGCCCGCATTCCGCTGGTTGTCGGGATGGGCGGCGTGCTGGCCATCCTTGTGTCGGTGGTCGCGGGTCTATCGGGTCCGAAATTGTTCGGTTGGTATGGCGGCCGCGACCAGGCCATGCTGTTCGGCCTTGCGACTGTCGCGTTGACCTTCGGCGCGGTGGGAGCGCGGATGGTTTTCGCATCGCTTCTGCATCTGCGGATTCTGCACCGGCGCCTGTTGGTGATCGGGGCGGGCAATCGCGCGTACGACCTGATGCGGATGCTCACCAAGGAGGGCAGCAATCTGCACTACGACCTCGTCTTCCTGCAGGAGCCGGCGATGGGCGAGGTCGACGAGCGGCTGCGGGCGGAGCCGGGCGTGCGCATCCTGATGCAATCGGATTGCAGCATGCTCGATGCCGCCCGGCTGCATCAGGCGGACGAGATCGTGGTCGCGCCCGACGACCGTCGCGGCATGGATCTTCATCGTTTGCTCGACTGCAAGAAGGCCGGTTTCCCCGTCGTGCAGTATCTGACGTTTATCGAGGCCGAAATTCGCCGCATCGATATCAAGCGGTTGGAGGTCGGATGGCTGGTTTTCACGGAAGGGTTCACTTTCAGCGCGATCGACCGTTTTCTGAAGCGGGCCTTCGATCTGGTAGTCAGCTCCCTGGTGCTGGTTCTGACCGCGCCGCTGCTGTTGGGGGGGATGCTGGCCATCCGCTGGGAAGGGCCGGGTCCGGTCTTCTACCGGCAGGAGCGGGTCACGCGGGACAATCGCGTGTTTTGGATATTGAAGCTGCGTACCATGCGGGTGGACGCCGAGGCCGGCGGAGCGGTCTGGGCCGCGACCCACGACAACCGGATCACCAAGGTGGGCGCTTTTCTGCGCCGCGCCCGGATCGACGAGCTGCCGCAATTGATCAACATCCTCCGGGGCGAGATGTCGTTTGTCGGTCCGCGTCCCGAACGCCCGGTGTTCGTGGCGGATCTGGTGGAACAAATCCCGCTCTACAACGAACGCCATATGGTTAAGGCGGGCCTGACGGGTTGGGCCCAGGTGAATTACCCCTATGGCGCTTCGGTGGAGGATGCGCGGTCGAAGCTGAGCTACGACCTGTATTACGTGAAGAATTTCTCGATTTTGTTCGATTTCGTGATTCTGCTGCAGACTCTGCGCGAGGTGCTGTGGCCCAGCGGCGTGCGATAGAACCGCCATAATCGAGGCCCGGTTCGGCCACATTACCATGTTGTTATGTGGGCATGAATTCAGGAGCTTCATGAGTTGCGCCGCCATTTGCTGCTTGCCGGGCTTTTCGCATTGTTGCCGAAGCCGGGGCGCGGTGAGGACGTGGTTCCGCCACCGCTGTCCGGCATCGCCGCGGACGTACTGGCGGGTTTGATCGAGTCGACCCGATCTCGGGCCATCGCCGAAGGCGTTCGTCCGCTGCCGGGTCATGTTTCTCGCGGTCTGCTGGGGTTTTTCCCCGACGGCCTGCTGCGCCGGGTCCGTTATGGAACGGGCGATGCCGGCCGAGCCGTGCTTCCTGCCCTGGCCTTCGGTTATGGGGATGCGGCGGCGGTGACGTTGGGCGATGTCGTGCTGTTTCGCGATCCGCATCGGGCGCTCACCGATCTCAAGCTTTGGGCGCATGAGCTGACGCATGTCCTGCAGTATCAGCGCTGGGGTATTGCCGGCTTCGCGGAGCGTTACGTCAGCGACGCTCGGGCGGTGGAGCGGGAGGCGTACGATAACGCCGACCGCTTCGTCGCCTGGCGTGCGCGGTAGCGAAGGGCGGCCAGGATGCTGAGCACCGTCGCGATCGCGCCGATTGGAGCGGGTTCCGGTATCGGCTCGGCGCTGCCGCCAATGGCCAAGGTTCCTCCCAGCGCTTGGTTGACGGCTGCGATACCGGTGCTGTTCAGCGGGATCGCGATTGAGGTGCCGCCGGTGGAGATCGTTTGTGTCCCGCTGTATCGCGTGCCGGACTCCAGGTCGGCATAGATCGCGGCATTGGGCGCGGCGTTCAGATTCTCGAGCGTCGCCAGCGGCGTGGAAACATCCCACAGCGTGAGGGAGGGCATGCCCGAGACCAGTCCGGTATTGAGGTCGAGGCTTGCCGCGACGACCGTCCCGGAGCGGCCGGTGAGGTCGAAGACGAAGAAGTCATTCCATTGTACTCCGAAACACGACCCAACGATCACGTTCGTATTGCCCAGGAAATTCTGTTCGGTCGGGCTCCACCATCCCTGGTCCGTGACAGTGATGACTTCGCTTTGGCCGTTGGCGAACGACAGGGCGATCGCACCAAGGTCGGTGCTGCCCGCCAGCGCATAGGTTTGGCCTTGTGCGTGGAGAGGCTGGGACAGGAAAATCAGCAGGGCGATGACGTAGGGGTAGAGAAGCATGGGTGACATCCGTCGAACAGATAGAGAACTCATGGCAAATCGCGTGCCACCACGTTAACCTGTTGACCTCGGGCGCATTATCGTTATCATAACAAACCGTCGTGGAGTGTCCTGTAAAATACTCCGACAAACGATCCGTATAAGAAACATACAATCGTGTGTGTGGGGATCTCTGCCGCAACGCCGGCGATACCCGTGTTGGTCGCTGACCGCTTGACGGTGCCGGCCTTGTGGCTACTATCATGATAGTGATTGATCAGGCCCCCCACATGCAGCGCAAACGCTTTCACGCCATGACCTGCCCGATTGCCCGCGGTCTCGACCGTGTCGGCGAGTGGTGGAGCATCCTCATCCTCCGCGACGCCTATAACGGCATGACGCGGTTCGACGCGTTCCAGAAGAACCTTGGCATCGCGCCCGGTATGCTCGCCCGCCGGCTGAACACGCTGGTGGAGGGCGGGCTGATGGAGAAGCGCCGCTATTCCGACAAACCGCCACGCGACGAATATGTGCTGACTCCGGCCGGCCGGGACTTCCGGCCGGTGCTGCTGGCGATGATGGCCTGGGGCAACCGCCATTTCACCCCGGACGGCATCCGGGTGCAGGTGGTGGAGGCAGCGACGGGCGTTCCCGCCGATCCGGTCCTGGTGGATCGGCGCACCGGCCGAGTCCTGGCCGAACCCGACTACATCGTCCGCCGGGAGAGCCAGGCATGAGCGCCACCACCATGAGTCCGCGCACGATGCGCCTGTTGAACGGCGCGATCGTGCCGACTCTGATCGGCATGGCCTGGCCCAACATCCTGGTGATGCTGGCGCAGGCCGCGACCGGGTTGATCGAGACCTGGTTCGTCTCCCGCCTTGGCGGGGACGCGCTGGCTGGGATGGCGCTTGTCTTTCCCGGTTTCATGATGATGCAGATGCTGTCGGCCGGGGCGATGGGCGGCGGCATATCCTCGGCGATTGCGCGGGCCTTGGGCGGGCGGCGGCGGGACGAGGCAAACGCCCTTGTCGTGCATGCGCTGATCATCAATGCATTGCTTGGGTTAAGCTTCGCGGGTCTGTTTCTGACCTTTGGCCGGTCGCTGTACAGCGCGATGGGCGGGCAAGGCGGCTCGCTGGAGGCGGCGATGGTCTATTCCAACGTGGTCTTCGCCGGGAATATCGTGGTCTGGTTGATGAACGCGCTGGCCAGCACGATCCGCGGCACGGGCAACATGCTGGTGCCTTCGCTGGCGATCTGCTGCGGCGTTGTGTTGCTGATCCCGCTCTCGCCTTTGCTGATCTTCGGCTACGGGCCGGTGCCGGGCTTCGGCATCGCCGGTGGCGGTATGGCGGTGATCGGCACCAATCTGCTCGTGATGAGCGTGCTGGCCTGGTACCTGCTGCGCGGACGGGCTTTGGTGCGGCCGGTGGTGGCCCGCCTGCGTTGGCCGTTGTTCGGCGACATTCTGCGGGTCGGCGGCGTCGGGGCGATCAGCACGCTGCAAACCAACCTGACCATCGGCCTGACCACGGCCCTGGTGGGTTCCGCCGGTGGACCCGCGGCGGTGGCTGGCTTCGGCACGGGATCGCGGCTGGAGTATCTGCTGGTCCCGCTGGTGTTCGGCCTGGGCGCCCCGATGGTCGCATTGGTCGGGACCAATATTGGCGCCGGCCAGCGGGACCGGGCGCTGCGGATCGCTTTGACCGGCGGGGCGCTGGCCTTCGCGCTGACGGAGACGATCGGTCTGACGGCCGCGATATGGCCGCGAGCGTGGCTGGGTCTGTACGGCGACGATCCGGCTATGCTGGCAACAGGTGGGGCGTATCTGCGGACGGTTGGACCGTTCTACGGGTTTTTCGGTTTGGGCCTTTCGCTGTATTTCGCATCTCAGGGTGCTGGCCGGCTTTTCTGGCCGTTGTTCGCCGGGCTGATCCGCATGACGATCGCTGTTGGCGGCGGCTGGTTGGCGTTCCGCCTGACAGGGTCGTTGCAGGGCACATTTTGGGCGTTGGCCGGGGCTTTGGCGATTTACGGCACGACGCTTGTCACGGCGATCAGGGCCGGGGTTTGGTTTCGGCGTTAGGCGACGCCCAACATCAAATGAGTCGATTGGTCTCTTTTCCCGTCATTCCCGAGCTTGTCCCGGGGACCGATGAGGGTAGCAGAAAACCGCGGATTCGTGCCGCTATAGGTGGCCGGACAAGCCCGGCCATGACGAGTTGGGCAAATGCCACCGCGCGTACGCCCCGCCAACCCCGCGCGCATACCGGCGGCCCTAAACAATGGAAGAGTCATCGTTTAGGGCGGCTGGTGTTAAGGGTTGGTGTGGGCAAACCATTTGTTTGGGCGGCATCATCTGTTGCCGATGCGTGTACGCCGCCGAGCACGGGGTAGCCGAGCGACACGCAAAAATTTGAGAGATTTTTTGATCGAAGGATGCGGAAGGGCGGTGTTCCGCCGCGAGAGCGGAATTTCGCCGGAATCACGCATCTACGCAACGAATTATGGTGCTGTCGTGTCGATCGGCCATGCCTCGCAGCGTCAAACCGGACCGACGACCGCATTTCAACACAGAGTTAGCCTGCGGCCGGGGCCGCACCGCCATGGAAGAAAATGGCGGTGCCGTTCGGCCTGTGCCCTTGGGCATGGGGTAGCGG
>Ga0075019_10002107_pt1 | contig 11335 bp, 6 predicted proteins | sample ColStrG_CSR_2013_FD_71473 | JGI IMG/M metagenome (GOLD analysis project Ga0075019, IMG submission 71473) | Freshwater sediment microbial communities in response to fracking from Pennsylvania, USA - Cold Stream Run_MetaG_CSR_2013 | ecosystem: Environmental > Aquatic > Freshwater > Creek >...
GTTGTTGTTGCCCGCCGAGCCGCCGGTGAACACGCCGCCACCCTTGCCGGCGTCGATGATGTAGGTGCCGGTGCCGCCGAGCACGGTGCTGGCCGAGGCGCCGCCGAGGAAGCTCAGTGTCGTGCCGGTGCCGGTGCCGCCCTGCACCAGGGCGCTGCCTGCGAAAACCTGGACCGTTGCAACACCCGAACCGAGCTGCACGGTGTCCGTGCCGTCGACGCTGAACACGTCGGCGCCGGAGCCGCCGGCGAAACTGTCCGACCCGCCAAAGCCGCTGATGCTGACATTGGCGCCGTTGCCGGCGCTGATAACGTCGTTGCCCACGCCGCCGGTCAGCGTGTCGCCGCTGCCGCCGCCGGTGATGGTCACCGAGCCGGCGCCGGCCAGCGAGCTGCCGAAGATATTGTTGTTGCCGGACGAGCCGCCGGTGAACACGCCGCCACCCTTGCCGGCGTCGATGTAATAGGTGCCGGCGCCGCCCAGAACAGTGCCGGCGCTGTTGCCGCCGACATACCTGAGTGTCGTGCTGGCGCTGGCCGAGCCCTCGACCAAAGCCGAGGCTCCAGCGCCCGAGAGATAGACGGTGGAGGCGCCGGAGCCGAGTTGAACGGTGTCCGTTCCCTCGACGATAATGACATCCGCGCCGGAGCCGGCGACGATCGAATTGTTGCCGGCGCCCGCGTCAATGGTGTCGGCACCGCTGCCGGCAATGACGGTGTCATTGCCGGTGCTCAGCGTGACCGCGTCCGCGCCGCTGTTGCCGGCCAAAGATATGCTGTTGGCGCCGCCCAAGGCTGCAATCGTGAGCGCGCCCGTGCCGCCGGTTGCCTGGAACGTGAAGCCACCGGTGCTGCCAAGCACGGTCTGGGCCAGGTTCGCGGCGGTGGAGACCGTTGCGTGACCGCCGGGATTGTCGACGACAATGCCCTGATATGTCGACAACGTTCCGCTGCCGCCAGCCGGAACGATGATCATGCCGCTGCCGCCCGGGGTAGGGCTGCCACCCACCAGCGTGTCGACGGTCAGGCTGGAGAAGCTTGCACTCAGACCGGCCGCGAGACCAATTGCAACATTGTAGGCGCTGTCGGACACGTTGAAACCAAGATCAACCGCCGGCTTTCCGGTCCCGCCTGTCACTGTTACATTCGCAGCCATGGATCATACTCTCTGGAATGAGGCGAGGAAACGTGAAGGCAGGACCAGGGAACCCGACAACATGTTTCTCTGTTAATGTATGGATAACATATCCATCACCGACGAGAGAAGTGAGATTTCCGCATCTGCGAAGAGTTTCGCCGATCGACGGGTAACATGGTCGTGAGGCGCATTGGAGCAGCGGAGATTTCGCGGAACTTTTGGCTCACGTGACTATTCAGGCTTTCGGGCCACCGATGTGAACCTTCGGTGAGTTTTCACGATTAGGCATCAACTTTCACGGATACTTCGAGGTGGCTATTTTTGATCGATTTTGGATAAAACTTCCACACGAAATCGGCAACAAGAGCGCTCGCCCGACAAAAAGCCGAAGTCAACATTCAATTACAATCAATGTTTCCCGGGGCATCAACCGGCCCATCGAGATCATTGCACCAGAAAAATCCACGCATTCTCTCTCGAATATCAGTTTTTTTGGATGATATTGTGAATTCGTTGGATGTGAGACGTCAAATGCGTTGCCATATCGAGGTGACGCTCGGCAAAGGCCCGGGCGCCAGCGCGCAACTCCCGGTTGCGTTTTCGATCTTCAATGAGGGTCAGGATTGCGTCTGAAAGGGCGTCGGACCGCAATGGTGGCGTTAAAACGCCGTTGCAGCCCGGTGAAATGAACTCCGCAACCGAAGGAACGTCAGCGCCGACGATGGCGCAGCCGCAGGCGAGCGCCTCGCGCAACGACCAGGAGGCGACGAAAGGGTAGGTCAGATAAACGTGCACATCCGAGCGCTGCAGCAGGCGCAGGAAGCTTTCATAGGGCACCTGACCGGGAAACAGCACCCGGCTGGCGTCGTATCGGCCGGCGAGCTCGCGCTCGAAATGTGCACGCCAGGTACCCCCGGCCAAGCTTGGCCCGTAGCTGACGGCGTCGCCGCCAACCATGACGATTTTCACGTCCGGGCGGGCCAGCAGCGCCGGCAAGGCACGCATCATGACGTGGAAGCCACGATAGGGTTCCAGATTGCGCGCCACATAGGTGACCAGCCGATCGTTCGGCAAGATCTCGAAATCCCCGATCCGCAGCGGCGTCCTGCGCGCCAGCGGGTCGGGGCGGCACAGGTCGAGGTCCGCCCCCTCGGGCTGCAGGCCGATTTGCTCACGGGCCCAATCGGGATATGTCTCGCGTTGAAAGCGCGTCGGTGTCTGACCGTGCTGGTTGAGCGCCAGTGCCAGGTGATTGATGGTGTTCATGGCCCGGACCGCAGGCAGCGCCCCTTCGACCGCCGGGAACTCGGGATCGAAATTGGTGTCCTGGCCCTGCGCGCGATAGTAGAATTCGAAATAACCAAGCAAGGGCGCCTTGGGCCACACGTCGCAGAGGTTGAGCAGCTCGCCCCAGCCGTGATGGCCGATGATGATGTCAGGTTCAAAGCCGAGTTTCTTGATCTTGAGTGCCGCTTCAGCGACGCGGTCGGCGCGGTGGCCGGCGAACTCCAGATCGCGGGCGATCGGATGAATGTCATCGCGCCGGCCACGATTGAGGTCGTAGACGACCTTGCGAACGCCACGGATGGTGTTGGTGTTCGGGGCGCTCAGAAAGACGATGTCGTTCGATCGGTCTGCGACGAGCCTGCGCACGAGATGTAGATACTGACCCGGAAAGTTCTGGTGCACGAACAAAAGACGCAACGGATGTTGACCTCTGCTGATATCTCGCATTACGGCGTGGCAGACGCCGCCATGACGTCAGCTTGAAGCATTGCATTTTTCGCCGCTAGGATCACAGCAGGCGATGGTTGCGAGAAAGTTTCTGATGCCCCTTCATAAAATTGACGACAGCGTTCGCGCCTTGTTTCGCGAAAGCTTCATATCGCTCGCCAGAAATGGGGATTTCGCCTACCATCCAGAGACGGTGTTCGAGCCGCCGTTCACCTTCAATGCCGAATCCGGTCATGACAGCATCCTCACGCTGGGCGCCTTTTCGTACACCAACAGCGCCTTCTATGGCAGCGAGCTGCGGATCGGGCGCTATTGCTCGATTGGCTCGGGCCTGCATTTCGGCCAGATCGAGCATGCGACGACATGGCTGACGACATCGAATTTCACCTACGACCGATGGTCGTTCTACGACTTCGCGCTTGCCCACGGGGCCGAGGACCGGACGCGGTGGGAGGTGCCGCCGCGGCGGGCCTTCATTGAAATCGGCAACGATGTCTGGATCGGGCAGAACGTCTATCTGAAATCCGGCATTCGTGTCGGTGACGGCGCGGTGGTGGGGGCGCATGCGATCGTGACCAAGGATGTTCCGCCCTATGCGATCGTTGCCGGGAATCCGGCGCGGATCATCCGCTACCGCTTCGCCGATCCGGTGATCGAACGCCTGTTGCAGATCAAATGGTGGCGCTTCGCCTTTCCTGCACTTGCCGGGATCGACCTCACCCAGCCGATCCAGGCCTTGGATCAGATCGAGCAGGCGGAAGCGGCAGGCACGATCACCGGCTATTGCGTGCCAAGACTGCGCATGGCCGATCTGGTGCTGGCTGGACAGGCCAGGCAGGAAGCTTCATGAGACGGCGCGGCAGGAACGGCGCTGCAGATCTGGGGCCCGATGGAGGACACGAGGCGTGATCGAACAGGCCCAATTGCGCGAATTGATCCGGACGGCGCCCGGTTTCGAGCAAACCAGCAACATCTTTCTGTCGGCCTTCCAGACCGCTTGCGCGGCCAATCAGCTACCGGAATTTCGCGCCACCTGCGCGGCCCTGTTCGCCGATCCGGCGAGCCCGTTTTGTCGTCCCTATGCTTTCGCCTACGAGGCACGCGGCTTCATGCATGACTACGACTTCTGGCTGCCGCCAACCGCGACCGAGGCGTTTCGCCCCAAGCCGGAACTGATGAACGAACTGGAGCGGTGCCTGGCGCGTCCCGAGGCGATCAACTGCCGCGACAACTATTACTGGCTGATCGTTTCGGGGTTGATGGAATTTATCCGTGGCGACATGAATCTGGCGTTCCGGCAACTGTCGTTGGCGGCGACCTATCCTGATCTTTACCGTATCGCGCGGTGCGACATGGGCGGGGGGGCGGTGTTTGCCAAAACCTACCCAACCGCGGCCGATCTGGCGGCGGCACACGCGACGCCGCAATTCGACCGCCAGGCGCAGTTCGTGAAGCGGTTTGCCACGCCGCCGCGATTTGCCATCAGCATGGCGTTCGACCAGATCTATGGTCAGGCGTTCGGCGGACGGTGGATCGACAATGTCGAAACGCTCGCGTCAGCCGGAGTTGGTCTGCATTTTCATGCCATGTTCCGCAGCGCTGTCGATGAGGCGCTGATCGTGGATCTCGTCAGCGCCGCGGCCGCCCGCCAGGTGCCCCTGGCGATCTCGATCGAGGCAGGGGTGACGCGTTCCAACGCGTATTACGCCTCGGCCCGCTTCCTGAAGGGCGCGAGCGTGCTGCAGCAGATCGGCTGCCCGATGGTGCTGGTGGATGCGGACGCGTTCATTCCCGATCCGAAAGTGTTTGCCGAGGTGCATCTGCCACAGATGCTGGCGGAGACCAGGATCATGGGATTGCTGTCGGAAGGCCCTTGGAACGGCTACCTGCCCTGGCGGCGATTTTCCGCGGGATGGGTGCTGTGCCCGCAGAGTGAGCATGCCCGGACGTTTCTGGACACCACTGCCGACGCGATCGACTATTTCTGGGACTCGCGTGAACGCAACTGGTGGATTGACCAGATGGGGCTGGAGATTGCCAAGCGGGTAAGCGAATCGCAGCATGACGGACCACGGTTCGGGTCGATCTACACGGAGTTGCCCAACCTGTTTGACACCAGCGAAGCCTACAAGATCGAGCAGATTTCAAGGCTTCCGGCGATGCGGGCGCGCATGGACGGCGGCCTCAACTATTGGGAGGCCTTGTTCGATCTTCACGAGAAGTAACTTATCCGATCAAAAATTTATTTTTATTTAACAACCATCAGTCAATATACTTACGAATTGCCACGTCGCAGTACATTCCGCTTTGCAGGCAGAAGAACAGCATTTCCCACCCTTCATCGATCATGAAGTCATTGGTAGCCTGCACGACTCCATAGCGCGTGTCTGTCATATAATCGTGCATGATATAGTCGTTCAAGATGATCCATCCTGACGGTGCGACCTTGTTTTTGATAATGGCGAGCTCAGCCATGACGGCATCATAGGAATGATGCGCGTCGACGTAAAAGACGTCCACCGAGGCGTCGGGCAGCGTGGCGAGCATGTCCGTGCTGTTGCCTTCCAGGAGCGACAGCCGGTTTTGTTCGATCTGAGTGGCGAAACGATCGCGGAAATACGCGGCGTGCTGCCGACCTGCCAATGCTTCGCCAATTCGACCGCCCCACATCTCGGGGTATTCATGCAGGGTGAAAAGATCGAGTGCGATGAAGTGCTTGATGTCTCCGCCCGCGATCACCTGTTCGCTGAAATCGCCCAGCGCCACGCCGACTTCGCAGAATGTGATGTCCTTGGGCAGGAATGGGATCATCGCCTCGCGATACGACAGCACGCGCGCATTCTTCAACAGGTGATCCGGCAGGACACGGGCTGGGCGAACATCAGACACGGACACCACTCCTTACGAAACATCGACAGCAGGCCGATCCAATGCTCTGGCCGAACAGTGTAATCCGCCTCAATGGCCTTCAGCAACGAGCGCCATGCCACTCAAAAGAATTGGTATCTGATTCCCTCACCCCATATAAGTGGGCTGTGATAAATTCCGGGGCACTGAGCTTGCTGGTTCGAACCTGCCGCGCCCGTGATGATCGCACGCGGCTCCCAGTGTGCGCCGCCCTCGAAGCCTGCAAGGACTTCGAAAATGGCCTGGGATAGCAAGCTCAACCAGCCGCGCCTGGCCAAGTCTGAGGCGCCCCGGATTCCGGCGGCGCGGGGAACACCGGCCGCCGTGTCCGAGGCCAGTGTCTGGCGCAGGCGAGCGGTGGGGCTGGCCGAACGGCTGATGCGGACGGATGCGGATTTTAGCGTGGTTTCCCCTGTCCTCACGTCCGGGCGCAGCAGGGGTGATGCGGTCGGTCTGGTGAACCGCCTGCTCGATCTGGAGGATCGGCTGTTCCGGCGCGTGGACCGGATTGCCTCGGCCTATCCGGCTCCCTCGGCTGCGGGGTTTGACGTGCCGCGCGATCGGCATCCCTGGAAGGCGCGCGACCAGCCGGAGGCCGTGATCACCGATCCGTACGATCGCCGGGTGGATGACTGTGTTCTGGCGGAGGCGGCACGCGGTGCGCGGTTCCTGGCGCGGCATGGGCTGTTGGGCGATGCCCCCGATCATGCGGCCGCGCGCAATTTCCTGCTGGCGCACAAGGCCGTGATGAGCGACGTGCCGGAGGTGTCGATCGTCATTCCGGTGCATGGCCAACTGGGCCACACGCTGAATTGCCTCGACAGCCTACTTTCGCATGCCAGCCGTCATTCGCGGGAGGTGATCGTGGTGGACGATGCCTCGCCTGATGATACGGCTTCGGTGCTGCGGCGGCTGCCGGGGGTGCGGCTGCTGCGCCAGACGCGCAACCAGGGGTTCATTGCCAGTTGCAACGCGGGCGCGGCCGCGGCACGTGGGCGTTTCGTGGTGCTACTGAACAACGACACCCGAGTGGTTTCGGGCTGGCTCGACGGACTGATCGACAGCTTTGCGACGTTTCCGCAGGCGGGGCTGGTGGGCTCGAAGCTGTTTCACCCCGATGGCTCGCTGCAGGAGGCCGGGGGCATTCTGTGGCGCGACGGCTCGGCCTGGAACTATGGCCGGGGCGATGATCCGAACCGGCCGCAGTACAGCCACGCCCGCAAGGTGGATTTCATTTCGGGTGCCGCCATCGCCCTGCCGCGCGATCTGTGGCTGGCCTTGGGTGGGCTCGATATGCATTACGCCCCGGCCTATGCCGAGGATGCCGATTTGGCCATGCGGGTGCGGGCCGCCGGGCGGGAGGTGTGGTTGCAGCCGCAGTCGCGCGCTATCCATTACGAGGGCGCCACCGGCGGCACCGATGTTTCATCGGGGGTGAAGCGGTTTCAGACGGTCAATGCCGGCAAGCTGTATCTGCGTTGGCATGAGGCGCTTTCGGCGCATCGTGCCAATGGTGTTTCCGCGTATTTCGAACGTGAGCGCGCGGTGCGCAAGCGGGCGCTGGTGATCGATGCGACCACGCCGACGCCGGGGCAGGATGCGGGTTCGGTGACCACGGTGGCGCATCTGCGGATGTTGCAGGATCTCGGCTACAAGGTGAGCTTCCTGCCGCAGGACAATGGGCTGTTTCAGCCGGGTGCTACGACGGATCTGCAGGCGATGGGGGTGGAATGTTTTTACGCACCCTATGACATCGGCGTCGATGCCATTCTGGCGCGGTACGGGCGGTTGCTCGATGTGGTGCTGGTGTTTCGCCCGACCGTGCTGGAACAGGTGATCGGCAGTGTTCGCGCGCATGCGCCGCAGGCGGTGCTGCTGTTCAACAATATGGATCTGCATTTCCTGCGCATGCGGCGCGAGGCGGAGCTAGCGGGCGATGCGGCGCTGTGGCGGGCTTCGGAGGCGATGGAGCGACGCGAGACGGCGCTGATGCGGCGGGTTGACTGCGCCATGACGCCTTCGAGCCATGAGCTGCCGGAGATTCTGGCGCGGGCGGTTGGGGTGCCGGCGCTGGTGATGCCCTTCATTGCGAAGTTCCATGGCACGGCTGTGACTTTTGCTGATCGGCGGGACATCTGCTTTTTGGGTGGGTTTCGCCATTCGCCCAATGTGGATGCGGCCCGCTGGTTCGCGCGTGAGATTATGCCGCTGCTGCGCCGGGCCGAGCCCGGGATTCGCTTCATTGTTGCTGGCAGCCATCCCTCGCCCGAGGTTCTGGCGCTGGCCTGCGATGATGTGGTGGTGACCGGCATGGTGGCGGATTTGCGCGATGTGTTCGACGCCGTGCGGGTGTTCGCCTGCTGTGTGCGCGCCGGGGCCGGGGTGAAGGGCAAGCTGGCGGATGCCATGTCGTATGGCGTGCCCGCCGTTTCCACCACGATCGGCGCCGAGGGGATGGGGCTGGTGGATGGGACCGATCTGCTGATTGCTGACAGTGCGGAGAATTTCGCCGCTGCCTGCCTTAGGCTGTATCGCGATCCGCAGTTGTGGGCCCGCTTCTCAGCGGCTGGGCAGGAACGGGTTCGATCGCTTTATTCGCTGGAACATGGTGCGGCGGTGTTGCGGCAGGGGATCGAGGCGGGGATGGCGCGGCATCGTGGGCTGGCGTCAGCCTGAGTTGTCGGCCCGGGCAATCGCCTCCAGCAGTTTCCACACATAGGGAATGAAGGAGCGGCCGGTTTCCAGGTGCCAGCGTGTTTCGCTGCGGCGCCAGAGGGTGATGCCGGTTTTTTCGAAGATGGTGCGGGTGCACATGCCGACCGGGAAGGCCTGCAGCGTGAGGTCGAGCGGGACGGCGCCGTTGAGCGTTTGGGCGGCCAGGGGGCCGGACAAATGGAGTGCGGCGTTGCGGTGGGAGATGTCGACCAGGGAATGTGCTGTTCCCGACAGGGCGGTTGCCAGGGCGGCCTGTGGGAGCTCGGGCGCCAGGAGCAGCCATTCGTCCGGGCCGAGCCACAGTGCTGCCACTTCGCCTTGTGTTGTGGACTGCATCGGGCCTGTCGGAAGGGCGAAACCCAAGGCCGGGGAGGCATGTTCGGCGACAAGGCCCTGCAGCAGCAGGCGCTGCAGGGGTGGGGCTGCTGCGATCGTGACGTCGCCAATCGTGGTTGTGGCGAAGCCTGCCAGCGGCATGGTGCGGTCAAGCATCCAGGCGTACTCCCTGCTTGTCGAGAAACACCGGGTCTGTGACGAGGGCTGCGATGCTGCCTTCTGGCATCGGGATATGCAGGGTCTGGCCGATCCTGGCCCTGCCGCCCTGGATCAGGGCCAGCGCGATCGAGCGGCCGAGGGCGGCACTCTCGTAGGATGAGGTGACGTGGCCCAATGACGGCGTGCCCCGCGCATGGTTGGGTGTTTCGGTGATCTGAGCACCTTCCTCCAGCACCACGAAGGGTTGCTGGGTGAGCAGGCCGACGAGTTGCGGGCGGTTGGGCAGCAACATGTCCGGACGGATCAACGAGCGCTTGCCGACGAAGTCGGGTTTGGATTTTCCGATGGCCCAATCGAGACCCAGATCGTTCGGCGTGACCGTGCCATCGGTTTCCTGGCCCACGATAATGTAGCCTTTTTCGGCGCGCAGCACGTGCATTGCTTCCGTGCCGTAGGCGGTCAGGCCATGCGGTTCGCCGCGGCGCCAGATCAGGTCCCAGGCGGCCGGGCCGTGGTCGGCGGGGATGTTGATCTCGAAGCCGAGCTCGCCGGTGAAGCTGACGCGGAACAGCCGGCAGGGGATGCCGCACAGATGGCCGCTGCGGACCGACATATGCGGCATAGAGGCGGCTGAGATGTCGATGTCGTCGAACAGGTCTTGCAGGATTTCGCGCGCCTGGGGGCCTTGGACGGCGATAGTGGCCCATTGCTCGGTGGTGGACGTCAGCCAGACCCGCAGATCGATGAATTCGGTCTGTTGGTAGTCTTCCATATGCGCCATCACGCGAGCGGCGCCGCCGGTTGTCGTGGTGACGTGGAAGCGGTCGGCCGCCAGTCTGCCGATCACACCGTCATCGATGACGAAGCCGGCCTCGTTGAGCATGACGCCGTAACGGCAGCGGCCGGGAGCAAGTTTGGCCCAGGCGTTGGTGTACATCCGTTCGAGGAAGACGGCGGCGTCGGGGCCGACGATTTCGATCTTGCCGAGGGTGGAGGCGTCGAAGATGCCGGCGGTGGCGCGAACGGCGCGGGTTTCGCGCTGCACGGCGTCGTGCATCGTCTCGCGACCTTGGGGGAAATAGCGCGCGCGCTTCCAGGCCCCGACGTCTTCGAAGACCGCGTTGAGGTTCGCCGCGCGGTCGTGCAGCGGGGTTTGCCGGATGGGATCGAACAGATCGCCGCGTGAAAGGCCCGCGAAGCTTCCGAAGGTGACCGGCGTATAGGGTGGGCGGAAGGTGGTGAGGCCAACCTTGGGCAAGGGACGGTCCAGCGCTTCGGCCGCGATGGCCAGCGCATTCATGTTGGAGGTTTTGCCCTGGTCGGTCGCCATGCCGGTGGTAGTGAAGCGCTTGACGTGCTCGATCGAGCGGAAGCCTTCGCGCACGGCCTGGCGGATGTCGCTGGCCTTCACGTCGTTCTGGAAATCGACAAAGCCGTCGCGTTGCGCCGTGCGGATGCCGCAGCCGGGAATGATTTCATCCACGACGCATGGAGCTTTGCGCGCCCCGGGATCGCCCGCGGTGCTGCCTTCGGCAAAGGCTGCGGTCAGGCCGAAGCTGCCGTTGCAGGCGCCAACGCAGATGACGTTCTGCGTGATCTCGCCGGGGACGAAGATGTCGCGCGCGGCATCGAAGATGAGCTTACCGCGTGCCTGCGAGAACAGGTGCACCACCGGCACCCAGCCGCCGGACATCAACACCAGGTCGCAGGCCAGGGTTTGAGATTTTTCCGACGTTGTTTCGAATTCCAGGCTTGTGACCCGCAGCCGGCCGTTCGTGCGAAGCGGCCGGGATCCGCATTCCACCCGCAGGCCGAGGCGCTCGGCCAGGGCTGCGGCTTCGGGCCCCGGCGCCGCACGCATCTCGACGATCACCACGATCGGAACACCGGCGCGCAGCAGGGCTGCGGCTGCGCTGTAGGCGCTGTCGTCGCTCGTCACGATGGCAGCTGACGTGCCGGGACGCACGGCCCAGCGGTTGATGTAGCTGCGCACGGCACCGGCAAGCATGACGCCGGGGCGGTCGTTGGCCTCGAACACCAAGGGACGTTCGATGGCGCCGGTGGCGAGGATGATGCGCTGGGCACGCACTTTCCACAGGCGTTCTCGTGGTGCGGCGGGGTGTGGTGCGACCAGGTGATCGGTGACGCGCTGGCTGAGGGCCACGAAATTCTGTGCGTAGCTGCCGAAAGCCGTTGTTCGCGTCAGGATCGTGACGTTTTCGCGCGATGCCAGGAGTGCTGCCGCCTGGGCGACCCAGGCCGCTGCGTCCTGGCCTTCGATCAGGGCCGGTTCGTCGAGCAGGCCGCCGCCGAGCTCCATCTGTTCGTCTGCCAGGATGACTCGGGC
>Ga0075019_10002109_pt1 | contig 11333 bp, 9 predicted proteins | sample ColStrG_CSR_2013_FD_71473 | JGI IMG/M metagenome (GOLD analysis project Ga0075019, IMG submission 71473) | Freshwater sediment microbial communities in response to fracking from Pennsylvania, USA - Cold Stream Run_MetaG_CSR_2013 | ecosystem: Environmental > Aquatic > Freshwater > Creek >...
CTGCGGCTGGTGCGCCACATCACCCACCGCATGGCGGTGATGTACCTTGGCAAGATCGTCGAGACCGGGCCTACGGAAGTGGTCTTCGCCAACCCGCTGCATCCGTACACCCGCGCCTTGCTCGGCGCCGTGCCGCGTCTGGATCCGGACGCGCCGCGCACGTCCGAGCCGGTGCGCGGCGAGCTGCCGAGTCCCTTGGCCCCACCCACCGGCTGCACATTCCACCCGCGCTGCCCGCTCGCCGGACCACGCTGTGCCCAGCAAGCCCCGCCACTGCAAAAGATCGGCGCAGTCACAGTGGCCTGTTGGGAAGTCCACTAAAAGCGAATGAAAGTTTTTTGGTTCTTTTTTTCAAAAAAGAACAGCCCTTCTTTTTGAAAAAAGAAGCAAAAACTTTCATTCGTTAGGCCCGCACCCGGTCGGCGAAGCTTTTGCGAAACTTTTGAACCTTCGGTGCCACCACTGCGCGGCAGTAGCCGCTGAAGGGGTTGCGGTTGAAGTAGTCGTCATGCTCCGCCTCGGCCGGCCAGAATTTCGCAAGCGGCTCCAGTTCGGTGACGATCTTGCCGCCCCAGATCCCGGCTTCCGTGATTTCCGCCATCACCGCGCGGGCAGTCTCCGCCTGGGCCTCGCTGTGGGTGAGGATGATGGAGCGATACTGCGGCCCCACGTCCGCCCCCTGGCGGTTCGGCGTGGTGGGGTCGTGGATGGTGAAGAACACCCGCAGCACATCGGCGTAGCTGACCTCGGCGGGATCGAAGGTGACCTGCACCACCTCGGCATGGCCGGTCTGCTTGCCACACACCTGGGCGTAGCTGGGGTTTTCGACATGGCCGCCGGCATAGCCGGACTTCACGGCGCTGACGCCCTTCATGCCGAGATAAACGGCCTCCAGGCACCAGAAGCAGCCGCCACCCAATGTTGCCGTTTCCATCATCGTCTCCTTCGCATACGTCGCTCAGATGGCGTTGACCGAGCAACACATCAACCCGTTACAGGAACCCCGTCGAAAGCCATGGAATGGCCGCGACCAGCAGCAGGCCCGCCAGAAGTGCCCCAATGTAGGGCAGGATGCGTTTCATGCCGGCGTCAGGCGAGACCCGGCCGATGGCGCAGGCGGTGTAATAGCCAACACCCATCGGCGGCGCGAACAGGCCGATGCCCATGGCGAGAATGACCACCATGGCATAGTGCACCTCGTTGACCCCCACGGCGCGTGCGATCGGGAACAGCAGCGGCCCGAACAGCACGATGGCGGGAATTCCTTCCAGCACGCTGCCCAGGATGACGAAGGCCAGGATCGAGATCAGCAGAAACCCAAAAGAGCCACCAGGCACCGAGGCCATGGCGGTTGCAAGCTGCTTGGAAAACCCCGACTGGGTCAGCGCCCAGGCCATGCCGGTGGCGGTGCCGATGATGAACAGGATGGCGCCGGACAGGCAGGCGGTCTCCACCAGCATGGGAAACAGCCGGCGCCAGGGGAACTGCCGGTAGAAGAACAGCCCGGCCAGCACCGAATAGACCACGCCGATGGTGGAGACCTCGGTGGCCGTGGCGACACCCTCGACCACCGCGGTGCGAATGACGAAGGGCAGCAGCAAAGCGGGCAAAGCGATCACGAAACGTCGAAGCACTTCTGATCGCGCAGCCCGCGGCGGCAGGGTTTCCACACCGGCGCGCAGCCGCGCCACCACCGCCAGAATCACCGCCAGCACGAAGCCCGGCAGCAGCCCGCCGGTGAACAATGCCGCGATCGAAACCCCGGTCACCGAGCCGATGGTGATCAGCACCAGCGAGGGCGGGATGGTCTCGGTCATGGCGCCGGAGGCGGCAAGGATGGCGATCAGCTCGCCGTCATTGGCGCCGCGCGCCTTCATCTCCGGAAACAGCACCGGCGCCACCGCGGCCATGTCGGCAGCCTTGGAGCCGGAAATGCCGGAGACCAGATACATCGCCCCCAGCAGCACATACGAAAGCCCGCCGCGCACGTGGCCGAGCAGCGAGGCGAGGAAGGAAACCATGGCGCGGGCCATGCCGGTCATTTCGATCAGCAATCCCAGAAACACGAACAGCGGCACCGCCAGCAGCACCAGCGTGCTCATGCCCTCGTCCATGCGCGACACCACGATCGTCAGCGGCACGCGGGTGACGGTGGACAGGAAGGCCAGCGTGGCCGAGCCGAAGGCGAAGCCGATCGGAACCCCCAGCAACACGCCGGTGAACAGCAGGCCCACGAAGAACACCACCAGGTTCCAGTTGCCGATGCCCTTGAGGACGGGCGCGCCCAGCCGCAATGCCAGGACCAGCACCGCCAGTCCAACCACGGCCACCAGCACGTCGCGAAAACCCAGCCGCAGCAGGCGAATGGCGCAGGTGGCCAACATGAGCGCCAAGCCAACCGGAATGGCCGCGGCGCGAACTTCGTTGGACCAGCCCAACGCCGGGGTTTCGATGAACCATTCATCGTCGGCGTAGTCGCGTGCCCAGGGCAGGATCAGGACCAGGAACAGCATCGGCACCGCCACGCCGAGCGCCTCCGCGCGCGCGCGCCAGCGTGGCGACATGGCGCCGACCAGGGCCGTCAGCCGCATGTGCTCGCCGCGTTGCAGCGCGATCACCGCCCCCAGCATCGCCAGCCAGAGGAACAGGATGGAGGCGAGCTCGTCCGACCAGGTCACCGGGCTGTGCAGCACGAAGCGGCTGAACACCCCGGCGAACAACACGCACATCTCGACGACGACCAGCACCGCCGTCGGCCCTTCGATCAGACGGCGAAGCCAGAGCTCGAGTTTGATCAAGCCAAGGAGCCGACGGCGGCTTCGAGCGTGTTCCAGGCTTCCGGCCCGAACTTGCCGCGCCATTCGCTGTAGAACCCGGCAGACTTCAACGCTGCGCGGAACGACGCGGGATCGACCGAGCTGAACGTCAGCCCCTTGGTCGACAAGGTCGACTTCAGCGACGAGTTCAAAGCCGCGATATCCTTGCGTTCATCCAGCGCGCTGCGGTTGAACTCGCGTTCCACGATGGCGCGATCGGCCTCCGGCAGGGCCTCCATCGCCTTCTTGTTGCCGAGCATCCAGAACCCGTCCCACATGTGGTTGGTCTCGCTGAGGTATTTCTGCACCTCGTAGAGCTTGCCCGAGTCGATGATCGCCAGAGGGTTCTCCTGGCCGTCGACGATCTTGGTCTGCAGCGCCGAATACACCTCGGAGAAGTTTATCGAGGTCGGCGATGCGCCGAAGGCGGTGAACATGCCGGTCCACAGCGGCGAGACCGGCACGCGGATCTTGAAGCCTTTCAGATCGTCCGGTGTCTTGATCGGCTTGGTGGCCGAGGTGATCTGGCGATAGCCGTTGTCGTACTGCTTTTCGAAGGCATAGAGCCCGCGCTTGGCCACCTCGCCGCGCACCAGGGCCCCCAGTTTGCCGTCCATGGTCGACCACACCTGGTCGTAGTCCTTGAACGCGAAGCCGATGCCGTTGATGGCGGCAACCGGCACCAAGGTGGAAAGAATGAGGCCGGACAGCGTGAACATCTCCACGGCCCCCGAGCGTAGCTGGCTCAGCGTGTCGGTGTCCGAGCCGAGCTGGCTGTTGGGGAACACCGTGATCTCGACCCGGCCCGCGGTTGCCTCCTTCACGCGGGCGGCAGCCTCGGTGGTGCGGATGTGCAGCGGGTGGGTGACGGCGGTGTTGTGGGCGTATTTGTAGCTGAATTCGGCGGCATGGGCCGGCCTGCGGTGGATGGCGACCAGCGGCAAGGCGGCACCGGCGGCAAGCATGCTGCGACGGGAAAACAGGGACATGGCGTTTCCTTTCGGCTGCGCGCCTTGTGGCGTCGCAATTGTTTCGTGCCGCCCCACGGCGGCGCGCGACTCTGGTGGCTCGATATTCTCTATTCGAGACCACGTTGCAATGGTGGTTGTGGAGGTCGATGCGCATGGATGTGGTTGCGGTTTTGCTGGCGGGCGGGCAGGGCAGCCGCATGGCGGTGGACGGGCAGGGGCCCGACAAGCCGCTGCGCCTGCTGGGCGGGCGCACGCTGCTCGACCATGTCATCGACCGTGTGCGCCCGCAGGTCGGCGCCATGGTGATCAACGCCAATGGCGACCCCGCCCGCTTCGCCCGATGGGGGCTCGATGTGGTGGCCGACGAGGTGCCGGACCAGCCAGGTCCGCTCGCGGGCATATTGGCCGGGCTGCGCTGGGCGGCAGCCCATGGTGCCACCGACCTGCTCAGCATTGCCGCCGACACTCCCTTCCTGCCGACCGATCTCGTGTCACGCCTCGATGCCGCACGAAGCGAAGCTTGTGTGCCGCTCGCCTGTGCCGGCTCCGGCGGCTGGACCCATCCGGTGATCGGGCTATGGCCTGTGATCCTGGCGGACACGCTGGAAGCCGACCTCCGTGCCGGCACCCGCAAGATCGACGCCTGGACCGCCCGGCACGGCGTGGCCACCGCGGTTTTCGGCTGCGATCCCTTCGACCCGTTCTTCAACGTCAACCGCCCGGAGGATCTGGCGGAGGCTGCGTTGCTGTTGAAGTAAGGCGCTGCGAGAGGCGGCGACTTCGCCGACGGCGTGATCTCCCAGCAGGCCGCCCTGGCTCGGTGCGACCGCGTGATCACTTTCGACTGCAACTTCGCTCGGATCGGCGGTGGCATTCCGGTGACCCTGCTTCAGGCTTGATCTGAATCAATGCGGCCACGCCGGCATCACGCCAGGCTCGCCGACATGACCGAACACGACCTCATCAGCCGCTACGACGGCCGCGTGCCGCGCTACACAAGCTACCCGACCGCGCCGCATTTCCACGCCGGCATCGGCGCCGACACCACCGCGCGCTGGCTGGCGGAATTGTCGCCGGAGGTGCCGATCTCGCTGTATCTGCACGTGCCCTTCTGCGACCGGCTGTGCCTTTACTGCGGCTGCAACACCACCGTGGTCCGCCTCGACGCTCCCAAGCGCACCTATGCCGCCACGCTGCAAGACGAGCTTCGCCTGGTCGCAGCCCACATCGGCCATCGTGCCCAGGTCAGCGCCATCCATTGGGGCGGCGGCACACCGACCAGCCTGCCTGCCGACTGCCTGACCGATATCACCACCTTGATCCGCAGCCTGTTCGAGGTGCTGCCCACAGCCGAGATCGCCATCGAGATCGACCCCACGGCACTGCCGTCCGACCGGCTGGCAGCCCTGGCGGAAATGGGCATCAACCGTGTCAGCCTCGGCGTGCAGGACTTCGAACCCGCCGTGCAGTCCGCGATCGGCCGCATGCAGAGCTTCGAGACCACGCAAGACTGCGCGCAATCGCTGCGCGCCCTGGGCATCAACTCGCTCAACCTCGACCTGATCTACGGATTGCCCGAGCAGACCGAGGCAAGCGTGATCCGCACTGCCCGCCAGGTGCTCGACCTCAAGGCCGACCGCATCGCCGTGTTCGGCTACGCCCACGTGCCCTGGATGAAGCGCCACCAGGCGCTGATCCCCGACCACAGCCTGCCCGGACCCGCCGCGCGCTTCGCCCAGCGCCAGGCCATCGGCAAGGTGCTGGAACGCGAAGGCGGCTTCGTGCCGGTGGGGCTGGACCACTACGCGCGGCCCGGCGACGCAATGGCCCTGGCAATGAATGACCAGACCCTGCACCGCAGCTTCCAGGGCTACACCACCGACGCCGCAGCAGCGCTGATCGGCCTCGGCGCCAGCGCCATCGGCGGCCTGCCACAAGGCTACGTGCAGAACGCAACCGGCGTGCCCGCCTACACCGCAGCCATTCGTGCTGGTACGCTTGCCACGGTGCGCGGTGTCACCCTCACAGAGGATGATCGCCTGCGCCGCGGCCTGATCGAACGCATCATGTGCGACCTGTCGGCCGAAATCCCGGCCGAACTCGCCAGCGAGGCAGCCGGGCTGGACCGCTTCGTCAACGACGGACTCGCAACCTTCGATGGCACGCACCTCACCGTCACCGAGGCGGGAAGACCCTTCGTCCGCAACATCGCAGCCCTGTTCGACGCCTATCTTGCCACCAGCGAAACAGCCCCGCGACATGCCCGCGCGGTCTAACCGGCCAGACGCACCCAGCCGTCATGGGTGAAGCCGCGTCACGGATGTCGCCTCATCGCCCCCAACGCAGGACGACACCAGCTTCTGCTCGATCGCGATCGCCTGCATTGAATCGCCGCCCCGGTTGTTGCCCACCGCCGTACAGCGGACCGTCCCCGCGCCAGATCAACACCGCGCCTGACTATCGCAACACCGGCACAAGGCGCTACCCTGCGTGCCAGGCAAGCGTTGGAACCCACATGTTCATTCTGGTCATCGGCATCATCCTGTTCCTGGGCGCCCACAGCCTGCCAACGCTGCAACCCACCCGCGCCGGGCTGCTCGCCCGCCTCGGCGCCGCCCCCTATCGCGGCGCCTTCTCAATCGTCTCCCTGCTGGGCCTGGCGCTGATCGCCTGGGGCTTTCACAGCTACCGCCAGGAAGGCTGGGTGCAGATCTGGGCACCGCCGATCTGGACCCGGCATCTGACCATCACCCTGATGTGGTTCGCCTTCGTCGCCATGGCCGCCATGGGCCCCAAGCCAAGCCGCATCAAGGGCTGGCTGCGCCACCCCATGCTGGTCGCGATCAAGATCTGGGCCCTGGCGCATCTGCTCGCCAACGGCGACCTCGGCGGCATGGTCCTGTTCGGCAGCTTCCTGGCCTGGGCGGTCTATGACCGCATCTCGGTCAAGCGCCGCGGCGACCTCGGTGCCCCCCGCGTGTCATCCTTCACCCGCAGCGACGCCATCATCGTGATCGCCGGCACGCTGGCCTACGTGCTGATGATCGGAGCGCACCCGTACATCATCGGTGTCCCGGTCATCGCCATGTAGCGTGGGATGCGCTTGGGCATCCCACGGCCTTTGTCGATGCGGGCAGTCACCCGTGGGATGCCCAAGCGCATCCCACGCTACGACGCCCCCTTCCGAGAAACTCCCTCGCCAACCACCTCTGAAGCATCCGCGTCGAACACAATTCGCTCCGCACCGGAAACACACAGAAACCGACGCCCCTTGGCACGCCCGATCAAGGTCAGCCCGGCCTGACGCGCCAGATCCACGCCCCAGGCGGTGAACCCGCTGCGGCTCACCAGAATGGGAATCTCCATGCGCACGCATTTGATCACCATCTCCGACGTCAGCCGCCCCGTCGTGTAGAAGATCTTGCCCGCCGGCCCCACGCCGTTGAGCGCCATCCATCCCGCGATCTTGTCGATCGCGTTGTGACGCCCGACGTCTTCCATATAGACCAGCGGCCGATCCTCCTCGCACAGCACGCAGCCATGAATGGCGCCGGCGGTGAGGTAAAGGCTCGGCCGCGTGTTGATCTTGCGGCTCAGCGCATACAGCCACGATGTCCGCAGCACAGCCGCGGGGTCGAGGACGATGCTCTCGAACCGCTCCAGCAGGTCGCCAAACGCGGTACCCTGGGCGCATCCGCTGGTCAGCGTCTTCTTTTTCAACTTCTCCTCGAAGTTGGTGCGCGCCGCCGTCCGCACCACCACCACATCCAGTTCCGCATCGAAGTCGATCGCCTCGATCACATCATCCGGCCGCAGCATCGCCTGGTTCAGCAGATACCCCACCGCCAGACAGTCCGGCCGATCGCCGATCGTCATCATCGTGACGATCTCCTGCCCGTTCAGATACAGCGTGAGCGGCCGCTCCACCGGCACACGCGTGTCAGCGGCGGCACCGGTATGATCGATGCCGGACACCGCGCGCGACAGCGTCGCGTCGTCCGGATCGGGGGCAACCAGCCACTCATCCATACAGCAGCCCCAGGGCGATGATCGGTGCCACATCGCCCGGTGCCAGCTCCACCATCGCCTCCGGCAGCACCATCAGCGCATCGCTCTCGGTGAGCGAGGTGATGATCCCAGCACCTTCCTTGGGAAAGCGATGCGCCAGCCCATCGGCATCGAGCACCACCCGAACATATTCGATGCGACCCTGCTTCTTGCGATAGGCAAACCCGGCCTCCGCCAGCATCCGCGGCGGCGGCACAAAAGTGGCACCGGCCAGGCGATCGAACAACGGGCGGCCAAGGGCCGAAAACGTCACCAGGGCCGCCACCGGATTGCCCGGCAGCCCCAGCAGCGGCACCCCCGCGATCTCCCCCAGAGCCACCGGCCGCCCCGGCTTGATCGCCACCCGCCAGAAGGCGATCTGGCCAATTGCCTCGATGGCGGCGCGAACATGGTCCTCCTCGCCGGTGGAAACCCCGCCGGAGGTCAGAATCAGGTCGCAGCGTCCCGCCGCCTCGCGCAAGGCCACGGCGGTGGCATCGGCGCGATCCGGTAGAATGCCGCCATCCTCGGCCATAGCCCCCAGCCTGGTCAGCAGCCCCAGCAGCATGGCGCGATTGGCGTCATAGATCCGGCCAGGCGGCAAAGGCCCCGGCGGATCCATCACCTCGTCGCCGGTCGAGAACACCACCACCCGCAGTTTCGTGCGCACCGGCACCCGGGCAAGGCCGAGGGCCGCCACCAGCGCCAGGTCCGGCGGCATCAGCCGGCGGCCGAAGGGCAGGGCGCGCGCGCCTTTGGCCACATCCTCGCCGGCCGGCCGCGCATTGGCGCCGCGCTTCAGCCCGGGCTGCAGCACCACTGTGGTGTCGGTGACCGCGCAATCCTCCTGCATCATCACCGTGTCCAGCCCGTGCGGCATCACCGCACCGGTGAAGATCCGGCTGGCATGGCCGGGCGAAACCGCAGCCGGGCGCTGGCCCGCGGCCGTTCGCCCCTGCAGCGAAAGCGTGGTCGGACCATCCGAACGCAGGTCGGCATGGCGAAACGCATAGCCGTCCACCGCCGAATTCAGCTGCGGCGGCAGGTCGACCGCAGCCGTCACATCGCTCGCCAGCACCCGGCCCACCGCATCGCGCACCGCCAGCGTCTCGATGCCACACACCGTGCGAAACCGCGACGCGATCAACGCCTGCGCCTCGGCCAGCGGCAGCAAGGCGCCGCCGAAGGCAAAGCAATCGTCGCTCAACTGCGCCATCATCACGCCTCCTGCCGTGCAGGGTGAGTGACGCCCGCCCGCCCGCGCGTCAAGCATCCAGCTTTACCTGTGCCGAAGTGTGGCTATCTTGCCGCCGGACCAAGGGGAGGCCACGACCAATGACCACCGATCTCGACATCGCGCGCCGAGCGATTCTGCGCCCGATCAGCGACATCGCGGCCCAGGCCGGCATCCCCGAACAGGCCCTGGAACCCTACGGCCGCACCAAGGCCAAGATCGACGCCGGCTTCATCGCCGGCCTGCGGGATCGACCGAACGGCGCGCTGGTGCTGGTCACCGGCATCAGCCCCACCCCCGCCGGCGAAGGCAAGACCACCACCACCATCGGCCTTGGCGACGCGCTGCACGCGGCAGGCCAACGCACCATGATCTGCCTGCGCGAGCCCAGCCTCGGCCCTTGCTTCGGCGTCAAGGGCGGTGCCACCGGCGGCGGCCAGGCGCAGGTGGCGCCGATGGAAGACATCAATCTGCATTTCACCGGCGACTTCCACGCCATCACCTCGGCGAACAACCTGCTCGCAGCCCTGATCGACAACCACATCCACTGGGGCAATGCCCAGGGCCTGGACCCCAAGCGCATCACCTGGCGCCGCGTGCTGGACATGAACGACCGCGCTTTGCGCAGCATCATCAACGGACTGGGCCCCGCCAACGGCGTCACCCGCGAGGACGGGTTCGACATCACCGTGGCCTCCGAGGTCATGGCGGTGTTCTGCCTGGCATCGGACCTTGCCGACCTCAAGGCCCGGCTCGGCCGCATCATCGTCGGCACCAGGCGCGACGGCAGCTTCGTCACCGCAGCCGACATCAAGGCGGACGGCGCCATGGCGGTGCTGCTGAAAACCGCCCTCTCCCCCAACCTCGTGCAAAGCCTGGAAGGCACGCCCGCTCTGGTCCACGGCGGCCCCTTCGCCAACATCGCCCATGGCTGCAACTCGCGCATCGCAACCGAACTCGGCCTGAAACTCGCCGACGTGGTGGTCACCGAGGCAGGCTTCGGCGCCGATCTCGGCGGCGAGAAATTCCTCGACATCAAAAGCCGCATCGCTGGCCTCAAGCCCGCCTGCGCCGTGGTGGTGGCCACCGCCCGCGCACTCAAGATGCACGGCGGCGTCGCCAAATCCGACCTCGGCCGCGAGAACATCGCAGCCGTCACCCAGGGCTCCGCCAATCTGCTGCGCCACGTCGAGAACATGCAGCGCTTCGGCCTGCCGGTGGTGGTGGCGCTGAACCGCTTCACCTCGGACACCGACGCCGAAATCGAAGCTGTCCGCGAGGCCCTGCGCCCAACCGGCGTCGAAATGGCGCTGTGCACCCATTGGGCCGAGGGCGCCGCCGGGGCTGCCGAGCTCGCGCGGCTGGTGCTGGCCCGCATCGCCGCAGGCGAGGCCAACTTCGCCCCGATCTACCCCGACGAAATGCCGCTCGCTGACAAGATCCGCACCATCGCCACCACCATCTACCGGGCCGAAGACGTCGACATCGCCCCCACGGCCGCGAAAAAACTGCGCGCCTACACCGCGGCCGGCTTTGGCCATCTGCCGGTCTGCATGGCCAAAACCCAGTACAGCTTCAGCGCCGACCCCACAAAACTCGGCGCCCCCACCGGTCATATCCTCCCGGTCCGAGACGTCCGCCTCTCCGCCGGCGCCGGCTTCATCGTCGCCATCTGCGGCGACATCATGACCATGCCCGGACTGCCCCGCGTGCCCGCCGCCGACAGCATCTCACTCGACGGAAACGGCGAAATCGTCGGTCTCTTCTGATCGTCAGCCAGCAGAATTGAACACAAAGACACAAAGACACAAAGACACAAAGAATTCCGGCCGCGTGACACCAGCGGCATTGGTCCGGAACTCTTTGTGTCTTTGTGTTCAATTCTGCCGGCCCGCGACCGGCCACGCACAGCAGGCCCGACGCCACAGGGGCATCAGGCTCACCACACCATCAAAGCACGGCACGTCCCTTCAATCGCCATCCCAGCGGATCCGGTGCGGCATCATCGGCCAAGGCGGTTCGGCCGCCTCAGCCCGGACCGGAGCCACCGACGCATCACCCACCTCCCGCACCGGCAAAACCGTCACCGCCGCCGACATCACCTCCGGCCGACTCCCACCCTCCAGCATCGCGGCCTCGATCCCCAGCATCCGGCACAACGGCGCCAGCACCCGCCGCGCCTGCGGCGAGGCCTCCAGCAGCGCCTGCATCTGTGGATCGGCCAACTGGCCCCGCAGCTGAGAGGCAAAATTCGCCGCCTCATAC
>Ga0075019_10002115_pt1 | contig 11320 bp, 12 predicted proteins | sample ColStrG_CSR_2013_FD_71473 | JGI IMG/M metagenome (GOLD analysis project Ga0075019, IMG submission 71473) | Freshwater sediment microbial communities in response to fracking from Pennsylvania, USA - Cold Stream Run_MetaG_CSR_2013 | ecosystem: Environmental > Aquatic > Freshwater > Creek >...
GATGCTCTCCGAGTCGCTCATTGCGGTCATCTCGCAGGCCCTGATCAAGCTCAAGGACGGCAGCGGCCGCTGCGCGGCGCACGAGATCATGATCGGCACGCCCGCCATCCGCAACCTGATCCGCGAGAGCAAGATCGCGCAGATGTACTCCATGATCCAGACCGGCGCCCAGTTCGGCATGCAGACCCTGGACCAGTGCATGATCGAGCTCGTGCGCCGCAACGTCATCAGTCCCGCGGAGGCGCGCATGTACGCCAAGAGTCCGGAGAGTTTCCCGGGCTGAGGCAGCCCCGTGCCCCGTCCGGCCGCCGCGCGCCGCCTCTGTTTTATGCCCCCTTCTTTTTAGCGAGTACCTGCCATGGAACGCGATCAGGCAATACGCTTCGTCCACGACCTGCTCAAGCTGCTGCTGTCCAAGAAGGGTTCCGACCTGTTCCTGACAGCCGATTTTCCGCCGGCCTTCAAGGTTGACGGGCGCGTGGTGCCTGTCTCCAACCAGCCGCTCACGCCGCAGCACACCTCGGACCTCGTGCGCGCCATCATGAACGACCGGCAGGCGGCCGAATTCGAGGCCTCGCGCGAGTGCAATTTCGCCATCAACCCCACGGGGATCGGGCGCTTTCGCGTTTCGGCCTTCGTCCAGCAGGGCAAGGTGGGTATCGTGCTGCGTACGATCGCCGAGACCATACCCACCACGGAAGACCTGCACCTGCCTGCCCTGATCAACGAGCTGTCCATGGCCAAGCGGGGCATCGTCATGATCGTGGGCTCCACCGGTTCGGGCAAGTCGACGACCCTGGCGGCCATGGTCGGTTACCGCAATGCCAACAGCCAGGGCCACATCGTCACCATCGAGGACCCGATCGAATACGTGCACCCGCACCGCAACTGCATCGTCACGCAGCGCGAAGTGGGCGTCGACTGCGATTCCTGGCACATCGCCCTCAAGAATGCCCTGCGCCAGGCGCCCGACGTCATCCTCATCGGCGAGGTGCGCGAGCGCGAAACCATGGAGTACGCGATCGAGTTCGCGGAAACGGGGCACCTGGTCATGTGCACGCTGCACGCCAACAGCACCAACCAGGCCCTGGACCGGGTCATCAACTTCTTCCCCGAAGACCGCCGCTCGCAGCTCCTCATGGACCTGTCGCTCAACCTGCGCGCGCTCGTCTCGCAGCGCCTCGTGGCCTTCAAGGACCGCAAGGGCCGCATCCCCGCGGTGGAGGTGCTGCTCAACACGCCCCTGGTCTCGGACCTCATCTTCAAGGGCGAGGTGCACGAGATCAAGGAAGTGATGAAGCGCTCGCGCGAGCAGGGCATGCAGACCTTCGACCAGTCGCTCTTCGACCTGCACGAGGCCGAGCTCATCTCGTACGAGGACGCGCTGCGCAATGCCGACTCCGTCAACGACCTGCGCCTGCAGGTCAAGCTCAACTCCAAGCTCTTCGGCGGGGTCGCCAGCATCAACCGCGGCATCGAGCACCTGGGCCTGACGGGCTGAGTTCGGCCGGGTCCGCAAGCTTGTAGACTCCGGGCTTGGCCGCGCCGCCGCGGGTAGCGGGCGCGGCCCTCCTGCCGCCCGGAAGCGCCTCGCCCATGAACTTCTTTGCCAAGCTCTATTACCGCCTGCGCAAGGCGGCCAAGGCGATCCAGCTCTATCTGGTGATTGCCGGGCCGGGCATCGTGGTGATGGTGGCTGACAACGACGCCGGCGGCATCACCACCTACGCGGCCACGGGCGCCAAGTACGGCTACAACCTCATCTGGTTCCTGCTGCTGCTCATCCCGGTCGCCTATTACGTGCAGGAAATGACCGTGCGCCTGGGGGCCGTGACCAAGCGCGGGCATGCCGAGGCCATTTTCTCGGGCTTTGGCGCTTTCTGGGGCTGGTTCTCCCTCATCGACCTGATGATCGTCGACTGGATGACCCTGGTGACCGAGTTCATCGGCATGACCTCGGCGCTGGAGATCTTCGGCATCCCGCCCTGGCTCACGACCGTAGGCGTGATCCTGCTGCTGGGAACGATCGTGCTCAACGGGCGCTACTGGACCTGGGAAAAGATCGCGCTGCTGTTCTGCGCGCTCAACCTGGTCTATATCCCGGGCGCCTTCATGGTCCATCCCTCGGTGCACGACATCCTGCACCAGGGTTTCGTGCCCAACTTCCCCGGGGGCTTCGATGGCCAGCTCTTCTTTTTCCTGATGGCCAACATCGGCACCACCATCGCGCCCTGGATGCTGTTTTTCCAGCAGAGCGCCGTGGTGGACAAGGGCATGCTGGAAAAGGACATTCCCTGGGGCCGCTTCGACACCTGGCTGGGTTCCGTGCTTACCATCGTGGTGGCCGTGTTCATCGTGGTGGTGACCGGGACGGTGCTGCGCGGCGTGGATATCGAGAGTGCGGCGCAGGCCTCCGCGCAGCTGCAGGAGACCCACCACTGGGTGGGCACCTTCATGGCCATCGGCCTGTTCGACGCGGGGCTGCTCGGGGCCATCTGCATTTCGCTGGCCAGTTCCTGGGCCTTTGGCGAGATCTTCGGCTGGGCGCATTCGCTCAACACCAACATCAAGGAGGCGCCCTGGTTCTACGCCAGCTACTTCCTGACCCTGGTGAGCGCGGGGGCCGTGGTGCTCATCCCCGGGGCGCCGCTCGTGCTCATCACGCTGTTCGTCCAGGTGGTCGCGGTCACGCTGCTGCCGGCCGCCCTCGTGTTCCTGATCCTGCTACTGAATGATCGCGAGCACATGGGCGAATACGCCAATTCGCCGCTGCAGAACCTGATCGGCGGCAGCATCGTGCTGGTCATCATTGTCCTGTCCACGCTGTATGGCATGAGCGTGCTTTTCCCCAGCCTGTTCGGATAGGAGCCCAGGGCATGCTGCGCAGTATCAAGGGTCTGGTGGGCAAGTTCCGCTCCATCAATGCGCGCTACCACACGCCGCGCATCGCCATGTCGCCGCTGGTGCGCGCGGCGCTCATGGTGCTGCGGGTCTATCTGCTGCTGCTCGTGCTGCTTATGGTGTACAAGTTCGCCACCGTCGTGGCCGCCTGATGCGGCCTGCCTCCGTCCTCAACCGCGTCAGCTGCACCGAAAGCCGCTAAGCATGGTCGCCGTCGTTGAACCCGCGTTTTTCCTGAGCGAAATCATCCGGCGCCGGGTGTACCGCCATTCGCAGAAGATCGGGCGCCTGCAGGACCTGGTGATCGTCGAGACCGGCAAGCTGCCCGAGGTGGTGCAGCTGCTGATCCACCGCCCCTACGGCGAACCCGCGCTGCTCGTGCCCTGGGAGAAGGTCGTGGTGATCTCCACCAACGAGATCGCCATCGACATCGACCGGCTCGAGGACTACCAGCACGCACCCGGGCCCGGTGCCATCTTGCTGCGCGACTACATCCTGGACAAGAAGATCCTGGACATGGACGGCCGCGAGATCGAGGTGGTGTATGACGTCAAGCTCGCCTTCCAGGCAGGCAAGCTCTACGCGAGCGAGGTCGATTTCAGCCGGCACCGGCTGCTGCGCCGACTGGGCCTGCGCCACATGGCCAATTTCTTCGCCCAGCAGGCCGGCAGTGATGCCACCGTGTCCTGGCTCTATGTCCAGCCCCTGCCCGATGACCTGGGCAGTTTTTCGGGCAACGTGAAGCTCAACGTGCTCAAGTCCAAGGTGGCCGAGATGCACCCGGTGGACCTGGCCGACATCCTCGAGGAGCTCGACAGCAAGCAGCGCGAGGCGCTTTTCAATCAACTCGAGCCCGAGCACGCCTCGGAGACCCTCGAGGAGATCGAGCCACGCGTCCAGCGCGAGCTCATGGCCACCATGCAGCACGACCGCGCGGCGCGCCTGCTCGGCGAGATGAGCCCGGCGCAGGCCGCCGATATCCTGGCCATCCTGCCGGCGCACGATGCCGATGGCATCCTGGCGCTGCTTGATGGCGAGGATGCCTCCAAGGTGCGGCGCATCGTCGAGCACCACGACGAGAACATCCTGCTCTTCGCGACCCAGGAGGTGATACGCCTGCCCGAAAAGACGCGGGTGCAGGACGTGCTGAGCGGTTACCGCGAACTGGCGCGGGACAAGGACGTGCTCACCTACATGTACGTGGTCGATTCCGGCGAACGCCTGCTGGGCGTGGTCGGGCTGCGCGATCTGGTCACGGCCGAGCCGGGCGCCAGCCTGGGTGAGCTCATGACCGAGCAGCTCATCGTCCTGCATCCGGACGAGACCCTGCGCGATGCCGTGCATGCCATTTCGCGCTACGGCCTGCGGGCGATCCCGGTGGTCAGCGAGAACCGCCAGCTCCTGGGCGTGGTTTCCGACCACGACGTGCGGGGACTTAAACCCCGGCTCGCCTAGGCGGCCCCCGGTACCGGGCGCTCGGGCGCAGGACCCCTGCCGGGCGGTGGGTTTTGGGTCGGCGAAATTCCATATTATGGAAAGTTATCGCCTGCTGTTCCGCCTTGCGCCCCAGGGCTGGCCGGGCTAGAATCAGCGGTTTATCGACATTCGGCAAGGCAGACAATCCCATGGTGGTGATCCGGCTGGCTCGGGGCGGTGCCAAGAAGCGCCCGTTTTACAACATTGTTGCGACCGACTCGCGTAATCCGCGGGATGGGCGTTTTATCGAGCGCGTGGGTTTTTACAACCCGGTTGCGGCCGAAGGTGACGTCAAGTTCCGTATTGCGGCCGATCGCCTGCAGCACTGGAACGGAGTTGGCGCCCAGATGAGCCCCACGGTTGCGCGCCTGGTCAAGCAGTTTGGCGGCAAGGAAGGGATTGCACCTGCGGGCGCCGGCGTTGCTGCCGAAGCTGCCGCGGCGGCAGCCTGAGTTTTCGCAGGACTTTTTTTCCGGCGCGGCGCGGTTGTCAGCGACGCTGTCAGCGACGCTAACAGCGAGGCTGCAGGCAGTGAGTGCAGCAGTGGTGGATACCGCAGGTCTCGAACCGATACCGGCCGACCTCGTCGAGCTCGGTTTCCTGCGCGGGGCCTTTGGCCTGCTGGGCTGGGTGCACGTACAGCCACATTCGGGTGACGCGGCCGTGTTGCGCGGTACGCGGCGCTGGTGGCTGCTGCCCCCGGATACGCAGCCGGCGGCTCCGCGGCGCGCGCTGGTGGTAAGTGGTGTGCGCACCCAGGGCGCGGCGCTGGTGGCCAAATGGGAAGGTTGCAGCGACCCCGAGACCGCGCAATCGCTCAAGGGTTGGCGGGTGGGTGTGGCGCGAGCGGATTTTCCGCGCCTGCCGGCCGGACAGTATTACTGGGTAGACCTCGTTGGCATGGCGGTCCACAACCGCCAGGCAGAGGTGCTCGGCGTGGTTGCGGAAGTGCGCAGCAATGGCGCGCACGACCTGCTCGAAGTGCGGCGTGCACCGGCGCCCGGCGCGCCCGAGGGCAGCCGGGATACGGTGTTCCTGATCCCTGTGGTGGCCGCCTATGTCGACGACATAGACCTGCCGGGGGGGCGCATCCTCGTGGACTGGGATGCACAGTGGTAGGCAGAATGTGGGGTACCCGCGGGTGGTGAGAGGGTAGGGGCAGGATGCGGATCGACGTTGTCACCCTCTTTGCCGGGATGTTCGATGCCCTGACCCAGCATGGTGTCTCGCGGCGGGCGCGCGAACAGGGTGCCTGGGAACTGGTGTGCTGGGACCCGCGCACGTTTACGCAGGACCTGCACCGCACGGTCGATGACCGACCCTTCGGTGGCGGACCCGGCATGGTGCTGATGGCCGAGCCGCTTGCGCTGTGCGTGGAGGCGGCCCGCGAGCAGCAGGCGCTCGCTGGTTGCTCGGCGAGCCGGGTGATGGTTTTATCGGCCAGTGGCGTACCACTGCGCGATGCGCGGGTGCGCGAGCTGGCCGTGCTGGCGCGCCAGGGTGGCACGTCACCGGGCCCTGGCCTGGGGCTGATTCTGGTGTGTGGTCGTTACGAAGGCATAGACCAGCGTTTCCTGGACGCTTTCGTGGACGAGGAAGTATCGATCGGGGATTTCATCCTGTCGGGCGGCGAGATCGCCGCCATGGCACTGATCGATGCGGTAGTACGGCATTTGCCGGGAACGATGAAGCAGGCGTCGGTGGAGGATGAGTCCTTCGTCGACGGTCTGCTCGACGTTCCCCATTACACCCGGCCGGAACTTTGGCGCGGGCGTGCAGTGCCCGCGGTGCTGATGTCGGGGCACCACGCGCAGATCGCGCGCTGGCGGGAGGAGCAGTCCCTGGCCCGGACGCAGTTGGTGCGACCGGACCTTTTGCAGCAAAGAGGCAGTACGAACTAACCCCATCCTCTGGGGCGGACCATAACAAGGCAGTGCCGGCGCGTGCGTCCCTTGGACGGACGTCGCGGGTATCTGCAAACAGTGCCGCGCCACGATGGTTTCTGGAGATACCGTGAACATCATCACGCAGTTGGAAAACGAAGAAATCGCCCGCCTGAGCGCGGTGCGCGCCATCCCCGTATTCGCCCCCGGCGACACGGTGATCGTCAGCGTCAACGTGGTCGAAGGCACGCGCAAGCGCGTCCAGGCCTACGAAGGCGTGGTCATTGCGCGCCGCAACCGCGGCCTGAACAGCTCCTTTATCGTGCGCAAGATCTCCAGTGGCGAAGGCGTGGAACGTACGTTCCAGACCTACTCCCCGCAGATCGCCTCGATCGAGGTCAAGCGCCGCGGCGACGTGCGCCGCGCCAAGCTGTATTACCTGCGTGAGCGTTCGGGCAAGTCCGCGCGTATCCGCGAAAAGCTCGCCACCCGCAACCCCACGTAAGGGGCGCGGTGCCGGCCTGCGGGCCGGCACCCGCACTGCGGTTCACCAGGAGCGGCCCCGGGCCTGCACACATGCGCGCGCCCGTTGACCCCGAAGTCCTTCCGCACGATCCGGATTTCCCTGCGCAGCGGGGGCCGGCGCTTGCCCCTGCGCGCCTGCAGGCGGCGGCGCTGCGCGAACGTTTTGCGCGTACCGAGGACTGGCAGACCGAACAGGATAGCGATGGCCGCCTGTTCCTCCCCCACCGGGACGTGCGCCCGGCCGCGGTACTCATCGGCCTGCTGCCGCAGCCCGAGGGCTTGCATGTCGTCTTCACCGTGCGTTCCGCGCACCTGAACGACCACGCCGGACAGATCAGTTTCCCCGGTGGACGCGTCGAGGTGACCGACGCCACGCACGTCGCGGCCGCCCTGCGCGAAGCGCACGAGGAAGTAGCGCTCGCACCCGCCCAGATCGAGGTGCTCGGAACCCTGCCGCCCTACCTGACGGTGAGCGGCTACGCGGTTACCCCGGTGGTGGGCCTGATCGCTGCCGATGCACGCCTGGCGGCCGATCCGCTCGAAGTCCAGGAGACCTTCAGCGTGCCCCTGGCCTACCTCATGGACAGCGCCAACCACCAGCGGCGCATCGTCGTGACCGAGCCGCGCCCGCGCGGCCTGTACGCCATCGAGTACTGGGGGGCGCGCCGCTACCTCATCTGGGGTGCGACGGCTGCCATGCTGCGTAATTTCTATCGTTTTCTGCGCGCGTGATTACAATCCGCGCATGAGCTGGATCGCCCTCGTCCTAACCCTGCTGCTCGAACAGGTGCGCGCAACCCCGGCAGCCAACCCGGTCTATGCCGGAGCCACCGCCTGGGCCGACCGCGTCGCGCGCCAGCTCAATGCCGGGCGCCCGCGCCACGGACTCTATGGCTGGCTGCTGGTGGTGGGTGCGGGCGTAGTCCTGACTGCGGTGGCCTTTGAACTGGCCCGCTCCTGGAACTGGTTCCTGGCGCTGGGCCTGGACGTACTCGTCCTTTTCTTCGCCCTGGGATTCCGCCAGTTCAGCCATCCCATAACCCTGATCCAGAAGGCACTGGAACAGGGCAATCCTGAGGAGGCACGGCGCGTCTTCGCCGCCTGGCGCCGCAGCATCGACCCGGACTTTGACCCCACCGAGCTCAACGAGGGCGAGATCGCCCGCCAGTCGATGGAATTTGGCCTGCTGGCTTCGCATCGCCATGTCTTTGGCGTGCTCTTCTGGTTCCTCGTCCTTCCCGGTCCCAGCGGCGCCGTGCTCTACCGGCTGGCCGAATACCTGTCGCGGCACTGGAACCGTCCGCCCACCGGCGGGGAGGCCGCCATTGCGCCCGATCAGTTCGGCGCTTTTGCCCGCGACGCCTACGCCTGGATAGACTGGTTGCCCACGCGCATGACGGCACTGGGTTTTGCCATCGTTGGCGATTTTGAGGGTGCCGTGCACTGCTGGCGCCACCTGACCATCGAACCGCGGCCCGACGTCAACGGTTCGCGCGCCCTCATCCTGGCGGCCGCCGGAGGCGCAATGGGGGTGCGCGTGCTGAGCGCCGTGGAATCGGCCAAGTACCTGGATGCGGCCGCACAGGAAGGCGCAGACCTGCAGGAGCCCGGCCCCGATGCCTTGCGCTCTGCCGTCGGGCTTACCTGGCGTGCCATGGTGCTGTGGATGGTGCTGCTGCTCCTGCTGACGCTGGCCTCGGCACTGGCCTAGCGGCGTACCCGGCCGCCGCCCTGCGGATCCTGCGCCGCAAGGAGCTTGCGGTAAAAGGCATAGCGTTCCGCACGTATCTGCCCCCGCGCAACGGCCGCGCGTATCGGGCAATCGGGCTCCTCCGCGTGGCGGCAGTCGGCGAAGCGGCAGGGCTCGGTAACGGCGGCAAAGTCCGGCATCCAGCGCACGAGTTCGTTGGCGTCCAGGTGCGCCAGGCCGAACTCATGGAAACCCGGAGAGTCGATCACGGCGCCACCCCCATAGGCGAACCAGCGCGTTGCCGTCGTGGTCTGGCGCCCATGGCTACCGCCGCGCGAGAGCGCGCCGGTGCGCAGGTCCGAATCGATCAGCAGGTTGAGCAGGGTCGATTTGCCCATGCCCGACTGCCCCACGAACAGACTCGCCCGTCCCCGGCAGTGCTCCTCGAGCAGGGCGCGCGCACCCGCTGCATCGCTGCGTGCCGAGAGCCGTACTACCGGTGTGCCGAGCCCTTCGACCAGCGCCAGCGCGGCCTGCGCGGCAGCGCTGGGCAGGTCGGTCTTGTTGAGTATTGCGAGCGGGGCAACACCGGCTGCGCCGGCAGCGAGCAGCGCGCGCCAGACAAACTCGGGCTGTGGCGGAGGTTGCGCGGCAAACACGATCGCCACCTGGTCGAGGTTGGCGGCCAGAGGCTTCGTGCGGTTGTCATCGGAGCGGTACAAAAGGTTGCGCCGCTCTTCCACGTGCTCGATGACGTACAGGTCGGTCTCGCGCGAGCAGCGCACCCGGTCGCCCACGACGATGTCCTGCCGGCGTCCGCGCCCTATGGCGTCGACTTCCGGTGCTGTGCCCGCGGGGCCCGGTTCCGTGCCGGCTCCCGTGTTGGCCGCAGCGCCCTCGAGTGCGACGATGTAACGCTGGCCAAAGCGCGCCACCACGCGGCCCATGCCGCCGCCCGTATCCTGGGGCGCGGCCGGCTGGTTCACGCGTTGGCGCTGCCTGCGAGGCCGCGCAGGCGGGCGATACGGATGCTGGCCGGCGGGTGGCTGTCGTGGAAAGCCGAATGCAGTGGATCCGGAGTGAGGGTCGCGGCGTTGTCGTGGTAGAGCTTGACCAGCGCACGCACCAGCGATGCCGCCGAGCTGTGCTGGGCGGCAAAGGCGTCGGCCTGGAATTCATGGCGGCGCGAATAGGCGCTCTGCAGCGGTGCAAAGAGAAACGTGAAGAGCGGCATCACCAGGGCAAAGAGCACCAGCGCCAGGGCCTGCTCGGGCATGCCGGGCGCCGCGTGCACGCCCAGGCTCGCGGCAAACCAGTCCTGGGTGCACAGCCAGCCCAGCACCGCCAGCCAGCCCAGCGCGAGCAGCAGGCTGCCCACGATGCGCGCGCGGATGTGGTGCAGCCGGAAATGCCCCAGTTCGTGCGCCAGCACGGCCTCGATTTCATCGAGCTGCAGGCGGGCCACCAGGGTATCGAAGAAGACGATGCGTTTGGCCGCGCCCATGCCGGTGAAGTAGGCGTTGCCGTGGCTGGAGCGGCGTGAACCGTCCATGGTGTAGACGCCGCTGCTGCGAAACCCCGTGCGCGTGAGCAGGGCGCCTATGCGCTCGCGCAGCGGGCCTTCGCCCAGAGGCGTGAAGCGGTTGAACAGCGGGGCGATGAGGGCGGGGTAGGCTACGCTGAGCGTGAGCGAGAAGGCGGCCCAGCCCAGCCAGGCCAGCACCCACCAGTAGGTGCCGGCGTGGCGCATCAGGCTCAGTACCAGCAGCACCAGGGGCAGGCCCAGCACGACGCCCACGAGCAGCGACTTGAGCGCATCGGCAAAAAACAGCGCCGGACTCATGCGGTTGAAACCAAAGCGGGCCTCCAGGCCGAACTGGCGCCAGTAATCGATGGGCAGCTCGATGAGCCCCAGCAGGCCAAAGACCATGGCGAGCAGCAGCAGTTGCGCGCCCAGGCCATTGCCCGCCAGTGCGGCCGCCTGCAGCGCCAGCCACTGCAGGCCACCGCCCCAGGTCAGGGCCACGAAAAGCGCGGCGCCAACGAGTGTTTCCTGCATGCCCAGGCGCTGCTTGGCGATGGTGTAGAGCGCCGCCTTGTGGTGGTCCGCCAGCGGAATGGCTTCGGCAAATTCCGCTGGTACGGCATCCGCGTGACGCGCCACATGGCGCATCTGGCGCACGGACAGCCAGAGCCGGAGCACGAGGTGCGCGGCGAGCAGCAGGGCAAAGGCGAGGGAGAGATCCGTAGACATGTCAGTGTGGGGCGGGTGGTGGAGGGGGAGCGGACCGGTACCGGGCGGGGGCGCAGGCCCGCATGCGACAATGCCGCCCAGGACGCGCAGGTGGCTGGGCGCGGTAGCACGCTTTCTGTATCCAGTTCTGGATCTGGCACGGTTTCCCGAAACGAAAATTATGGCACACGAAGCTTCCGCAGCACCGACGGTGACGCACGTCGCCGCGCAACCCCTGGTCGATGACAACCACCTCATCTGGATCGACATGGAGATGAGTGGGCTGCATCCGGATTCAGACCGCATCCTGGAAATTGCGGTCGTCATCACCAACAGCAACCTCGATACCGTCGCCGAAGGGCCCATCGTGGTGGTGCACCAGAGCAATGCGGTACTCGAAGGCATGGATGCCTGGAACCAGGCCACGCATGCGCGCTCGGGCCTCATCCAGCGGGTCCGGGAGTCCAGCCTGGAAGATGCGGCTGCCGAGGACGCCATGCTGGCATTCCTCGCGCAGTACGTGCGGCCCGGCAAATCGCCCATGTGCGGCAATTCCATCTGCCAGGACCGGCGTTTCCTGGCGCGCTGGATGCCCCGGCTCGAGGCCTTCTT
>Ga0075019_10002116_pt1 | contig 11313 bp, 17 predicted proteins | sample ColStrG_CSR_2013_FD_71473 | JGI IMG/M metagenome (GOLD analysis project Ga0075019, IMG submission 71473) | Freshwater sediment microbial communities in response to fracking from Pennsylvania, USA - Cold Stream Run_MetaG_CSR_2013 | ecosystem: Environmental > Aquatic > Freshwater > Creek >...
CTGGGCTTGAAAAGCCAGAAAAGCCACCAAAATAACGATTATAACAATCGCTTAATTGAATATAAATAAGACCAGCGGCTGGGCCAGTAGTTCCACCGGGCGAGCCAACGGCTTTTGTTGCCGATGTCTTCATATATACGTTAGAAACACCAGGACCCTTAAGATTACGAATACCAAGACCATTACCATTGGTTGAATCAACTACAAAGTTGCAATCAATCAAAACTGGTTTAGTATGTAAAGTATTAAAAAACTGTGTGAAGCGTCGATTAGCAATAGATTTATCCTTCTTTCCTTAGCGGCAAAATGCTCGCTATGTTGGTTTTTTCTGCCAACCCATTGTTATGTTTATTCAAATAATCAATAGCTGAATAAAGTCTTTCAACATTATCCTTCATATATCCAAGAGTAAGATTACAAGGAACACATAAAAGCTGTCTTATTTTGCCAGTGCTATGATCATGATCAACACAAAGAACACTTTTTAAATCGGATTGATGAGCGTTACATATCGCACAACATCCTTTTTGATTTAAAAACATATCGTCCCAGTCTTTCAAAGATAATCCATAAGATTGCCTAAGATTAAAGGCTCTATCTGACTTCTTATATTTTTCAGGATTAAGTCGATAATCTTCCTTGCGTTCAATCAATCTACATTCTTTGCACACAGACGCATATCCAGCCCTTGACGTATAAGCCTTGTTTCTTCCTCCTGCTTTATAAAAGCAATCAAAGGATTTAATTTGCTTACAGCGTCCACATTCTTTCATAAATCTCCTAAGGTTAGAGTTTTACTTATTGCATGGCTCCCCAGCCGTATATAAGAGGGGCTTTTTTACAAGAGCCCCTGAACTTGTTTATCTAACTAAAACTTAGAACTCAGATAATTGAACCTGAATCGCGCCATGATGGCCTGGATGTTTTGGATACATGTTGAGGTACGATCCAACTCGCAACTCAGCACTATCTACACCAGGAACACGTAATATTTCGATTTCATCCATGTACTTAAGGATGTGCGGAGCTTCATTCTGCGAGCGAAGAACCCAATCTTCCATCTCAAGAGCAAAGACCCAACCATCTGGGCATGAACGATCTGGAAAGATGCTCATTACAGTATTGGCACCATTAACTTGAACACCACGGAAGCCAATCTCGCCCACTTTTTCGTCAACATAGACAACCTTGCTGCCAAGTGAAGTGATAAGGCTTGTGTAAGTAGCATACGAACATACGCCCGTATCAACTCGACCGCCCTGCATAGCGATTTGACCAGTACCGAACAAAAGACCTTCTTCGATGCTAACGCCAGTTTGGTTAGAGTTAACGCCACTTAAGCGTTGAACATCTAAAGAGCGATTAACACCAAAGAATGTATCTCCTGAACCTGGAGCAGTAATCGGTAACCAAGCCTGCAATCCAGCAAGTTTCAACAAGCTGTTGGTAGTTGTGCTACCAGCTGGCTGGAAGTTGTTGTTTGAAGTGGTGGGTAGATCGCCTTGTACTGCCAAGTAATAAGTAGCTGGCCAATCCGAAGCAATGTTCGTAGCGCTTGTTACGTTAAACGTACCAGCATTACGCTGAACTGCAGAGATAACAGCAGTATCTGTAGGAGCTGAACCAGAGCCATCGATGTTTTGAACAGCGACAAGAACTTGGTTAACTTCGAATTGAACTGTGTCGTCTGGATTAGCAAGAGTAACAAGGTAATTCGTACCAGATACGTTAGCTACAGAAGCAATCTGACCAATGGTACCAGCGCCGTTACGGAACATTGCCGAAGCAATACGGTTAACAGCAGTCTGCCAAGCAGCATCGATCATTAACTCAGAACCATCGATGAACGCGCCTGGATCAGTAGTAGCAGCGGCGAGCAGCTGCCCGTCGATACTTGCCAAAGCGAAATCAGAAGTACGAGTAACCAAAAACTCTGCAACCTGTGGCGAGCTTTGGTTAGCATATGCATTGGCGAATGTTGCAGAAGCACCACCGCTTGAAAGCGAGTATACTACCGAATTTGGATAGTACTTACCCGGGAAACGAGTCTCTTTCGAGATCATGGCCAAAAACGGATTGTCCTTATAGGTCAACCATTGAGCCTTCTGTGAATCATATAATTCTTTCAAAATACCGGAAACACTGGATTGTGTAATAGCAGCCACGTTTTACCTCAGATTAATTTAATAATTACCGAGCTTGTCCGTGGCCCATGTCTGATGGCCGATAATGTCTAATGACTCACTCACATATAAGTAAAAAGCTCGCAGCCCTCATGTTTTACCCATAGCCAAAAGAGCATTAACTAACCGCTGCTTCTTTTGATCCCTAGTCTCAGACCTAGGAGCAACACTAGCCGCAGTTGTTGGTGCTATAGCATTAGTAAGAGTCTTTGGTTTAGCATTCGACTTCAATGGTTCAGCATCTTTTAAAGATGTTGGCGCTGATTTATCACTAGAAAGAGCATCGGTTTTGGCGGCTTGAAGCTTTTTAATCCTAGCCCTGCGCTCTTTGTCTTGTTCTTCTAATAGTTCTTCAACAATATCTAGCGCATCAGTGTGTGATAATAGTTTGCCAGTCTCTTTAAGCTCATCAACTATCACTTGATAGGCCATTGTCTCCGCTTCTGGACCTTCAAAAGTACAAAAGTCATATTTATCAGGATTATCCTTAATCGAGTTCTTGATATCAGTCTTAAGTCCAGTGACTAGACGATTGTTATAAGCTGTTTGATTCTCAGCCTTCTCTTTGGCCATCTCATCACGAAGAGTTTGAGCCTCTTCTTTAGCTACTCGCCGAGCTATGTCTTCAGCCGTTGGCTCTTTAATATCAGCCTCAGCCATAAAATTAACAATGTCGGTATCTGTATAACCAAGAAGTTTAAGAGCCGCCTTCTTATCTTTACTAAAGGTCTCGTCAAACTCTTTACCGCGCTTGAGATAGCCATCGGCAACTTCTTTATCCTTGAGATATTGTTCGCGGTCTTTCTTTAAAGCCTCCCGCTCTTTTATTAAAGCTGCTTCTTTTTTAGCCAATATAGCTAACCGGCTAGATTGAAGTTCTTCCTTTGGCGCAGCGGCCTCCGGTTGACTATCTGCGTTGCCGGAGGCTGGAACATCTGGAGTGAGTAGACTTGGTTTAACTTCATGTGAAGAGGCTGGAAGCCCTGTCATCAATGCCATTGCCGCTGCTTTACTCATACGCCGACTCCCGTCTCAGTTGAGAATGTTGCCATGCCCGCCTTATCAACTCCCCATCGAAGGTCTTTAGCTTTGCGCTTTTCTTTTTCGATGAGAATTAAATGCTCAACACCCGCCTCATCTTTCCACCAACATTCACCAGCTTTATAAAGAGCCATCGCACGATGTCTCCACTCGCTTTCTAATCTCTTATGTTCACGAACCATATTAGTTAGAACATGACCTAGATCATGAGCCGAGAATGGTTCTTGCCTAGTCCATTGATCACCATCAGGAAAGGTTAAGACATAAGTCATGTAACAAAGCTGTGTGTGTTTTCTATCTCTGAACTTGTTTCTAGCTATTCTAATAGGCTTCATGCGGCCCCCGCTGTGTTGGGAATCATGTTGCTAGTTGGTGTTGGTGCTGGATTAGCCATAGGTACCACCGGGCCTCCTGGAGCTGCAGGGCCAGCCGCTGCCATCGGAGGTAGTGGTGGTTGAGTTAATCCAAGTGCATCATTAATATAGGCCATGAACCTGCGAAGCTTTGCCAGTCTTGCCTCTGGGCAGTTATTAAGCTTGGCGTAATTCATGTATTTGAGCGAATAGTCCATCGCGAGATTAAGATCCCATTCCGAATCAGGACGTACGTTCTTACCGTCATATAAAATATCCTCTATTGATTTGCAAATTAAATCCTCAGCAGCATTTGCCAACTTATCGGCCATCTCAACGTCTGGCATAGTTAATAATCTGCGACCAGCTCTAGGCGTAATCAGGCCAGCCTGCATATATTCTTGAACAGTCTCAAGCTTTGCCATTGGCTCTTCTGGTAATTCAGAAGTTGGGAAAGCTTTTAATTGGTATTCATCATCTTTTAAACCAATCTCAGACCAATCAATTGACTCGATGAAGTTAGTATTAGGATAAGTGACCTTATATGATCCTTTTTCCTTATGAACATCCTTCACCACTTCAATCATCTGTCGAGCAATCTCTAAAGCTGCTTTCTCACATTGTTGAGCAATGAATAATTGTCTATCTTCAGTAATCTGATCATAGGTCCTAAGTGCTGCGCCTGAGTTAACGCCCATTGGCTTCATGCTAGCCGCTTGCATTTGGCTAACGCCTTCTTGTCTAAAGCCTTTATCTATCAGCCCATCAATCCATTGACTCACTTCTGGCTGGATAAAGCTTGGAGCTATGTATTGAGGCGGAATATTGCCAGACCATTTGATAATCGGCCCAACTTCATTATTAAAATGCTGAGTCGGTACCTTATCGCTAATATGTGACAGGATCTTAAATGAGCCGCCCATCCACATCGACTTCTGAACTAGAATCATCGAGCGATTAATCTCGCCCTGGATGTTTTGAAGCCTTTCACAAGCTCCTTGCCCCCAGAAGCCAGTCGCACGCTTGGAATAAGGTAAGACAACAAACGGATAATAATTCTTTTTGTACTCTTCTTTATAAAGAACCTTACCAATATCAGGCAAAGAGATAACACATAGGCCATTGGTAGCCTTTTTACTAGATGGCAAATGCCAGCTCTGAGCTACTGCAATTAAATCAGCAGCTGAAGGACTAGAACCTACTTCAGATTCACCAGCAGGCGGGCATCGTTCAATAGCCTCAATGTTCTCAGGTGTATCGCCAAACTCTTCCATGATGATTCCACGATCGGCAACTTTAATCCTGTGCAATTGTCTTGGCTTATTGCTTACAGTGCTTTCGACTAGATCTATTAAAAACTCATGAGGATAAGCTCTTTCAACCGCAGCCCTATCTTCAGCATCTCGATAAACATATAAAACTCCATCGCCCCAAATGCCAGCATCGCGGAATTGATAGACTCTCTTTGTATGAACATCCTGCTCATAGAAACAACCTTCGATGAACTTAGATAATTGTTCAGCCTTACGCTGCATTCCCCAAATACCACCAGAGGTGATAAAGGTAGGGACAACCTTATTCTTAGCAATCTGTGCTGTTATAGTATCCACCACGCTAGCACATAAATTAAAACTAATACGAGAAGCCTGTGGAGTCGAAACGGCATTTGATGTGCGAGAAAAAGAAGCACCAAGTTGATTATATGCCTGAGAGTTACCATAAAGCCTCGTTGCAACAGTTAATTGATTAACTCTTTGCGATTGATGTTTTTGAATGAACTTAATTGTACTAGCTATCTGATGAGCTAAAGCATCATCATTATCAGTCTCTCTCCACCAATAGTATCGACCGCGGTCATCGCCATCGACCTGTGCCTCACGAGTGACCTTGCCATCAACTGACTGAGTCATCGTCTTTTTAGAGATTGTTTTATCCATTTAGTTCCTCAGTTTCTTTTTTCTGTTCAAGCTGTAATTCTTTAATCGATTGCATTTCATCATAATAACCAGTTGACCAATATAGGACTTCTTCGTCGCTAATGTGATCATATGGAGTAATTGGTTGAGTAATATCATTCTCTTGTGTTGGCTCTTGAGCATTAGGAACAGAGAACTTAATCCCATCAACTTCAATTGATTCTAGACCATTGTCTTTGGCGAATTCTAAAGCATCTTTAAGCTTTTGCTTATTCATCGTTGCCTCTTTTGTACATGATATCTAATGCGGTCTTGTTCATCTTCCATTTCTATCATCATCATTAGATCATCTTGATTTTCTTCTGCTTCTTGTTTTTTAGCTTGCTTATTAATCGAGTCTTCCATACGTTTAACTTCTCTAGCGGCCCATGCGGAAGAACCAGCAGGAACAATATCCCTAGGCTCATTGGCGCTAAGAGGACGAGACATAAGTCCATATCTAGCCATGTCATAACAATCGTCACCGCTCATTGGATCGCCATCATTGGCATTTTGTTTAAGAACATCTTCCGGCCTATCCGGATCAACTTGCATTCTTGCAATCGCTTCATAGGTTAAAGAACAAGTATCAAAGATAAAGAACTTAGGTTTCTTATTTGGCTTATCATTCCAAGCTAGATAGTTCCTAAGATTGGTAGCGCCTTGAATTCTATCAATCGCTGCTCTAGTTAATGATATTCCGTGATTCTGGAATTCTTCGGCTATTGTTGGGGCGGCCTTTTCCGATATGACTTGCTTTTGAGCCCAGCAATCCCATCCTGCGACAATCGGATTAAGCAGTGATGTGTCTTCGTATTCTGAGAGTAGCTTTGCGAACTGGTCAACTCTACGTCCAGACTGGACACACTCTCGATAAAGATAGACGTTCCCATCGCCGTCACATGCGAACCATCCAAAAGCTGCCGGATGAGTGAAGCCAAAATCATATGCTCCGAACCTAGTCCAGTGTTTCGGGATAGTGAAAGGCTTAACGAGATGAATCTCACGCCTAATCTCGCCAAAATATTGACCAGCAAAGATATCCCAATCACCATAGCGATATGCCTTTCTTAGGGCTTCATTTGGTTCTGAGTTAAGTCTGTGGACATATTCTGGATCGTTTTCAATAAGGGCTGGATTGTCATCGACCAATGCTTGGATAAAAGCATAATCTTCTGGCCGCTCTCTCTCATTAAATCGTCTTTCGACGAATATTCTTTTGAGCCAGGTGTGACCAATACCGCCTGGATTGCCTGTAAGGAGAGTTCTAGGCTTGAAGCCAGGCGTTGCGCTTCGGTTAGAGCCATGGAGAGTTCTGAACATTTGCTCAGTCCATTGTCCGGCTTCTTCGATTGCAAGGTCTTCAAACTCTCGTCCTTGGTAGAGATCAACGTCTCGTTCATTTTCGCAGTGGCAGAATTCGAGAGTGGATCCGTTTGGAAGACTGAGAAGCTTTTTTGATTCATTCCAGTATTCTCTAAGGATTGGGTATTCTTTAAAGATTGGTCTGATGTGGTTTCCTTCGAGCTCTTTATACGTGCGTCGAAATAAACCTCCATGAGTTCTCGGATATTGGAACCGTCTCCAGAGCATAATATCTCTGATTCCTTTTGATTTGCCGCCACCGCGAGCGCCTCCATAGAATGTTGTTGGTGTTTCTTCTACAGCCTTGAGAAATGCTATTTGCTTAGGCTGTAAGGCAAATCTAATCTCCATTACTTATGCGCCCTTTAGCTATCTCCAAATACTCTTCATTCATCTCAATGCCCACAAACTGAAATCCTAAGCTCTTTGCCGCGACACCTGTCGAACCCGAACCCATGAACGGGTCTAGCACTGTGCCATCCTGCGGTGTGACGAGCTTGATAAGATATTGCATGAGCTTGATCGGTTTGACGGTTGGGTGACTATTGCCTTCGCCGCGCTCTCGCTTAGATGCTTTTGCGACGTAGAAGAATCGGGATGCTCCACCTTTATTAGCTTCTCCCGTCCATGTCTTTTGACCATCATAAGCCATCGAGGTCTTGCTTGAATTAACCGCTACGTATGGTTTTAAAGATCCACTTTTCAACATGCCACTCTGCTCATCCAATACCGCTGCCGCGTCTTCATCGAAGAGAACATTGGCGGGCCAGCGGCCTTGGGGATTTGCTTCAGTGGTGATCTGAGCCTTTCCTTCGCCAGATTTTGCCCAAATACCGCTTTGGAATGTCCGAGCGCAGTTTTTAGCATGATCTATGCCAGCGGCAATCCGACTCGCATCAATATTCAACCCACCAACACCATACTTCTCGAAGTTCTTGGCGACAGTTCCCTCGATAGGCTTGCGGGCTAAACAGATTGGTTCATTGGCTGGTTTAAGGGCTGTACCACCATGCTCGCCATTATGTGATTTAGGAAATCCTGAACCGTAAATCCACATAACTTGATCTCTTATCTCAAACCCTGAGTCTTCAATATTCACAACCATGCGGTGATAGGTTCTAGTGCCACCAAAGCTTAAAACATGTCCACCTGGTTTAAGCACTCTTAAAACCTCGCGCCATATTTCAACCGATGGAACATCATAGTCCCATTTCTTCCCCATGAACTTCAAACCATACGGCGGATCAGTGACAACCGAATCAATCGAATTAGCCTCAAGAGTTTTAAGCTGATCTAAGCAGTTGCCGTGAGGCAATATCATTTAGCGCCGCCGACATAGTTCTCTAAAACTACTTTTAAAGATTCATCGGCTGTTGATATGTCTACGGATCGCTTTTGCGAATATAGATACTTGCAAGCTTCTTTCATTGCATTAAGTCGAGTCTCTTCTTTTTCACCATCTCTTGCGATGAGCATTAGACCTTCGAATGGGTCTAGGCCTATCTCTTCGCAGATAGCATAAAGATCGCGAGCGACTGCTTCGGTCTTTTTATTCTTAGTTCCTTTTGCTCTTCCACCATGTCTGACGCCCATAGCTACTTTTCACCATTTTAGTTTTGTTACTTCTTGACTACTGCTTTCAATGCTGGGGCCTCTGGCATGAGCTCAGCGCCTCTGATGTTGGCATATGGTATGAGTATCTCACGTCCGTTCTTGCCGCTTATAGCGACGACGCCAACGTCTGTGCATTCAAGTGTTGTTCCGGTTTTAGGCGATGAGTTAAGGCTCATCTTAGCGCCTAGTAGGTGTAGACCGATACCGAGTTCAACAGTCTTTGCGAATCTGCCAATATATGATTTAGCCATTGATTAAGCCTTTCTTAAAAAGAATAAAAGGGTCATAGATTAGTTCTGGGTATTTCTTATTGATTTTCTTTGCATCATTGGTGCAGTTAGAGAATCTCAAGGTCTTAGCGTTTGGATAAACATCTTTAACCAATTCCTTAGCAATTCCGTAGCCTTGAAATAGTTCTTTAATATAAATGAAGTGGATTACGTCTGGTAATTCATAGATAATGTAACCGAGAATGGTATTATCATCGTTTAGTTCACATGCGATTGAGATATTAGCTTGGCCTAAAATGTGATCGATTACTTGAGTGAAGCCAGCGAAGAAGATTCGATTGCTAGTGGCTCTGCCTAGAGCTGAGTCTGACTTCATTGATTTGCTAAATGTAGCTAAGATAAAGTTAACGTCTTTTGGATTTGCTGGTCTGATATTAAAGTCTTTAGCCATATTCCCTTGATGCCAGTGACTCTTAGGCATTCAAGATTAAGGAAAAAGCTCGCGGCCCTCCATTTGCTGTATAGCTATTACCAGGCCTGTGTATCGCCTTAGAACACTTTGAACATAGGTTCTAGAGAAGCGTAGTTTGATTACTATTTCATTAGTTCGCATACCATTTGAGTAAAACGACATTATCCGTCGTTCAAAGGCGGGCATATCTTTGTAGTTGGTCATTAGCTTATCTAGGGTAAGGAAAAAGGTTAGGATTCTATCTCTGTTTTCGAAAGAGATAGTTCTTCGGTCGTATTGTTTTAATCTTTCGTTATGGTCTTCAATATCTGTAAAGCCAGACTTTTTAAGATTTAATGCCCATTGGGCTTTAAGATCTTTTGGAATCCTTTCCATCAATATCCTCATGCTTTACTATCTCCATGTTAGATTTCGCTATGGTCTATGTCTGAATCCTTCCAGTCATCATTATTCTTACATGGTTGACAGATTCTGTTAGTTTTTAGGTTATTAGACAAGAATACTTGCTCGCATTTTAAGCATTTAACCTTATGATTACGCTTTCGCCGCTTCACTCCGCGCTGGAGTCTTGGATAATGTGGCTTCATACGATTCGTTGTCTTTTGAGGCTGACTATAAAGCTCGCAAACTGTTCGCAATCGATCTCCTGAGACTGTGGGTGAAGAAGCTGCGTAAAGCCTGATTCGTATTGAAAGGCATGACGGAGCTCGTGTAAAAGCGTGCGATAAAGCAGTTCACCAGTCAATGAGTTAAGAAGTAAGATCTGCTTAGATTCAAAGATGCATAAGCCTATAACGCCTTCGCCTAGACGTTTTTGCGGGACTTTAGTTACTTTGTAATCATGGCCCAAGATGTTTATAATTTTCCTAGCCATCGATGCCTCCCGTTTAAAACCATTGGAATAAGCTGAGGCAAGCCATTAATAATCATAGCAACGCCTATAATTGGTCTATGAAGATTCATCTTATTATAGGCAAATGCCATGGCTTTATCGTCAATGAGAGAACCGCAGTTGAGCTGCCAATATAAGCCTGTAGAGTTTGCCCAATAGTTTATGCTGTATTTTTCGTGGTAATGGCCGCATGCCGCGCTGATTGATACAGATTTTGATAGATTCATATGATGGCTAGTTTTGCCATGAGTAAAGTAACAGCTCGCTCCATTACTCATTTTGATTGTTAGATCGAAATGCCAATGCCATCCAGGCGGGGCTCCTAGCATCTCACGATAGCCTCTAAGGGCTGCTTTAGGTATTCCAGCGGTCTTTGCTTTGCGATATACTAAAGAGCCGTGGTTGCTCTCTAATACGTCCACAGAGGGGAACATTTCGAATATCTTTTTAAGTAAGTTTTTAGCCTTTTCAAGTTCGGGACCTGCGGAGTCTAGGTCTGGATCTGATTCATGATATGATAGCGCATGACCATCTATTTCATCACCTAAACAAATGACCCTATCTGGCTTATATTTCTTTTTAACCGCAGCTAAGAACGTCCAAGTATCGGCGTGCATATATGGGCTGTGAAGATCTGGCACCACAAGAACTCTTGCATTTTTAGACTTCATGCGAAGATCTTACATGGTCTGTAATTCTTAGCTACGGGGCTTAGTGCTAGTTAATCGATCTTAACTCCGCAGTAGGCACCGAAGCTGGCCCAAAGTATTACTAGGATGTTGAATGATAACCAGGAGAGTAGCAGGGTCATGTTAGCCCCAAATGAACTGCAAAAAATTTAACAGCAGCACAAATTAACATAAGCCAAAGGCAAAGTGCTATGCCAATCCCAGAGAATCCCATCACAATTATAAAAGTTAAGATTGCTCTGTAGAGATAGTCCATAAGTTGCTCAAGAAAATTATCCATTTTGCTCATGGCCATTTTACCCAAGTAAAACCAAGCCAAGCAAGCAAGGCTTCACGCTTAGTATTACTCGCAACACCAACCCAGCCGACGTTAGCCCATCGCCAGTCTACTGCGTAGCCATTAAAGTTAAATTTTATTCTTGGACCTTTCCACCACATGAATTTCATTTCTCCCCCTTCGCTATCGCCTCAAGAAATGCGTTATCTAATTCTATTATAGGTTCTGGCGTATAATAAAGA
>Ga0075019_10002117_pt1 | contig 11310 bp, 15 predicted proteins | sample ColStrG_CSR_2013_FD_71473 | JGI IMG/M metagenome (GOLD analysis project Ga0075019, IMG submission 71473) | Freshwater sediment microbial communities in response to fracking from Pennsylvania, USA - Cold Stream Run_MetaG_CSR_2013 | ecosystem: Environmental > Aquatic > Freshwater > Creek >...
TCCAGCCGGTAGGGCGCGGTGATCGGGTCTTCGAGATCGAGATGCGGCGAGATGGCGTCGGAGGCCGCCTCGCAATCCTCGACGCTCATCGTCCCGTCCGGCTTCTCGGCCATCACTTGCAGAATCGGCTCGGCGGCGGAGGACAGTTTTACGCGCACCAGCCGGTAGCCGACCGCGCGCAGCGGCGAGGCGACCAGCTCGGCGATGCGCCGGGCGGGGCCTGTCTCCTCGATGAGCCGCGCTTCGTCGAGACCCTCGGGGGCCTCCTCGAACGGGGCGAGATGTTGCGCTTCCATGACCCTGCGCCAATAAAAAAGAGCGGGTCCCGGTCGGGGCCCACTCTCAAAACCTCTCCGCTTTCGCGAAGCTATGAGAACAACTGGACGCGCATATAGAGGAGGCGGGCGGGGAAAGCAAGGGGAAGATGATCGCTGCGTTTTGCAGGGCGTGACGGCAATCAAGTCTTCGAGTCGTCAGTGGGTTCGACGGCGGGTTTTCGCCTCGCTCCCTCCGCGCCCAGCGGCGCGACGGGCGTCATTCCGTCCGGGCGCAGGTCGGGATGCGCGCGGTAAACGACTTCCAGAACCCCGAGATCAAGTTCTATGACGATCCGACCCCATTTATCCATGACATGCCTGAAATCTTCCTGATCGAGCCGAAGCTTCAGGAAATCTCCCCAGCCTCCCATCAGCGCGAAAACCGCTTCGATTCGCTTTGTGAACTCTATGGCTGTGTCGCGATCCACTGGATTTAATTCCTCTCCGGACAACGATCTTGGCCTGCGCGGTTCGGGCGAACATGACGCCGCCACGTCGGAGCTAGAGTCCAAACTTCATGCTATAATGACGGAATGTCATGGTCCGCCGCCACCGCCTTCAAGAGCGCAAGCGATCCCGTCCTCGCCCGCTTTAAGATGGAACTCGGACGCGCGTATGGCGTCAGGCTTGAGCGCGTGGTGCTGTATGGCTCGCGTGCGCGCGGACAGGCGCGGGCGGATTCGGATTACGACGTCGCCGTCTTCCTGAACCCGAGCGAGGGGCTTTGGCGCGAGAGCGGCCGGCTCGCCGAGATTGAGACTGAAATCCTGTTCGACACCGGCGCAGTCGTCAACGCCCTGCCCTTTTCTGCCGCCGCCTATTTCGAATCCACGCCGCTCATGCACGAACTGCGGCGCGACGGGCTCGAACTATGAACCGTCCCGAAACCGCCGCCTACATCGCCAAAGCCCGGCAATCGCTAAAGGAGGCCAGCGTCCTGGCCGTCAACGATCTCGCCGACGCCGCAGGTCGGGCGGCTTACCTGGCCGCCTACCATGCAGCGCAAGCTTTTGTGTTCGAGGTGACTGGAAAAGCCGCCAAGACGCACAATGGCGTTCGCAGCGAATTCGCGCGTCTTGCTCTTAACGAACCGCGCATCGACCAGGCCTTCGCCACCTTTCTCGCGCGGACCTATGCTCTCAAGGAAAACGCCGACTATGCGATTGGGGTTGAAGCGGCGCTTTCAATATCCGATGCTCAACAGGCCATTGAGGGCGCCGACCATTTTGTGGACGAAATCGCAAGGATCTTGCAATCGTGAGCGGACGGCGACGCCCGCTTGGCGCTTGCCAGGCTAATGTGGCGCGACAATTATTTCACAGCTTTTCTCAAATGAAGGCCCTCCCATGCCCTTCGCCGGTTTCGGCCCCAACGCCCTGCCCTTCCTCAAGGCGCTCGCGTTCCATCAGACCAAGGAATGGTTCGAGGCCAACAAGGCGACCTACGAGAGCGACCTTAAGACCCCCATGGGCGATCTCGTCGAGACGCTCGCCGTCGCCTTCGCCAAGGCCAAAATCCCGCTGAAGGGCGACCGCAAGTCGGCGCTGTTCCGCCTGCATCGCGACGTGCGCTTCGCCAAGGACAAGAGCCCCTACAAGACCCATGTCGGCGCGGTGATGACGCGAACTGCAGCCAAGGGCGAACCCGGCTTGCTTTACATTCACATCGAGCCGGCCGGCTGCTTCACGGCGGCGGGTTTCTACGATCCAGAACCCGAGACGCTCGCCCGCTTCCGCGCGTCGATGAAAGCCAGGCCGCAGGGCTGGCAGAAGACGCTCGCCGCGCTCGCCAAGGCCGATCTCGCGCCGGACCCCGAACACGCGATGAAGCGCAATCCGCGCGGCTTCGAGAATATCGAGGACGAGGCGATCCAGGCCGGCGTGCGCTTCAAAACGCTGGTGGTGCGCCGCCCCCTGCCCGACAACCTGATCGGCTCGCCCAAGTTGGTGGACGACCTCCTCGCCTTCGCCCGCGACGCCAAGCCCCTCCTCAATTGGGGCTGGGACGCGCTGGGCTAAGGCGTTTTCGGGTGGCGGAGGGCGGCGACGTGAGCGAGAACAGCTCCATGTTAGACATACCCGCCTCCGCCGATTACGCCACCGTCCGCCGCGCGCTGGAGTTCGTCACCACGCGCTGGCGCCAGCAGCCCTCGGTCGAGACCATCGCCGAACACGTCGGCCTCTCGACCTCGCATCTGACCGTCATTTTCCGCCGCTGGGCGGGGCTTACGCCCAAAGCTTTCTTGCAAGCCATCACCATCGAGCGCGCCCGCGAGTTGCTGCGCGATTCCGCGACCGTGCTCGACGCCGCTTACGAGGTCGGCCTGTCCGGGCCGGGGCGGCTGCACGATCTGTTCGTCACCCACGAGAAGCTGACGCCCGGCGACTACCGGCGCGACGACCTCGTGCTAAGCTACGGCTATCATCCCTCCCCCTTCGGCGAGGCCATCGTCGTCGCCGCGCAGCGCGGGCTGACGGGGCTGGGTTTCGTCGATGACGGCGACCGGACGGCGGCGCTCGCCGACATGCAGCGCCGCTGGCCGCGCGCGCGCTTCGAGCCTGACGACGAGGCGACCGCTCCGCTCGCCCGCCGCGCCTTCGACAGCGAGCAATGGCGCCCCGACCAACCGCTTCGCGTCGTGATGATCGGCGGCGATTTCGAGGTGCGTGTGTGGGAGACGCTGCTTTCCATTCCGCTGGGCCGCATGACGACCTATGGCGACATCGCCAACAAGCTCGGCAAGCCGACGGCGGCGCGGGCTGTGGGGACGGCGGTCGGGCGCAACCCCATCTCGTTCGTCGTGCCCTGCCATCGCGTGCTGGGGCGCTCGGGCGCACTGACGGGCTATCACTGGGGATTGACCCGCAAGCAGGCGATCATCGGCTGGGAGGCGGGGCGGGCCGCGCCTTGAAGGCGGCTTGCGAGCGGCGTAAGCTGCTTGCGCTTTAGGGGACGCTGCGATGGCGGAGCCGGAAAATCTCGCTTTGGCTATCCTGCACGAAATGCGCGCGGAGGCGAAAGATGGGCGCTCCGAGATGAAGGATACGCGTTCCGAAATAGCCACTAAGAACGACGTCGCCAACCTGCGTTCGGAGATGAACTCACGCTTCGCCGACGTCGCCTCCGACATGATGGATCTGGAAAAGCGCCTTGGCGACCGCATCGCCACCTTCAGCCGCGCCGTGATGGAATATCATTCCTCCACTATCGGCCATGGCGTTCTCTATTCCGAGATCGACGAGCGCGTGCGCCGCATCGAGCGACACCTCAAGCTAGACGCGTCCTAAACCTCCGCCAGCCGCCGCAGATAGGCCCCGTAATCGCCCTTGTAGGCCGCCGCCAGCGTCAACACTTGGTCGCGCGAAATCCAGCCCGCGTGGAACGCGATCTCTTCGGGACAGGCGACCTTGAAGCCCTGCCGCTTCTCCAGAGCGCGGATGAACTCGGCGGCTTCAACCAGCGAGTCCGGCGTGCCCGTATCCAGCCAGGCGAAGCCGCGCCCCAGCCGCTCCACCGTCAACTCGCCGCGCTCCAGATAAAGCCGGTTAAGGTCGGTTATCTCTAGCTCCCCGCGCGGCGAGGGCTTCAGCGATTTGGCGAAGCCGCTCACGCGCTCGTCGTAGATATAAAGCCCCGTCACCGCCCACGACGACTTCGGCGCCTTGGGCTTCTCTTCAATCGACAGCGCCCGAAAGCCAGCGTCGAACTCGACGACGCCATAACGCTCGGGGTCCGTCACGTGATAGGCGAACACCGTCGCGCCCGGCCCCCGCTTCAGAGCGGCGTTGGTCAGCATTTCCGACAGCCCGTGGCCGTAAAACAAATTGTCGCCCAGCACGAGTGCGCAGCGATGGCCGCGAACAAAGTCCTCGCCAATAAGGAAAGCCTGCGCCAGCCCGTCGGGGCTTGGTTGCTCGGCGTAGGACAGCGCCAGCCCCCATTTGCTCCCGTCGCCCAGCAAATCCCGAAACATCGGCAAATCGCGCGGCGTCGAGATGATGAGGATTTCGCGCACGCCCGCCAGCATCAGCGTGGTCAGCGGATAATAGATCATCGGCTTGTCGTAGACGGGCAGGATCTGCTTGGAGACCACTTGCGTCATCGGATGCAGCCGCGTGCCGGACCCGCCGGCCAGAACGATCCCGCGCATCAAACCTCCAACAGCCGGGCGACCACCGGCTTCAACGAGTTCCGCCATGGCGGCGGGCGAATTCCGTAGACGCGCGCCAACCGCGCGCCGTCGAGCCGCGAATTGGCGGGACGACGCGCGGGCGTGGGATAGTGCGCTGTGGGGATCGGCGTCACCTTGACGGGCTTGCGGCCGAAACCCTGCGCCTCGTGGAAGATGGCTTCCGCAAACTCCGCCCAGGTCGCTTCGCCCGCGCCCGTCAGATGAAACACGCCGTAATCTTCCGCCCCCGGCCGCGCCAGCACACGCAGCCCCACGGCATAGATGGCGTCGGCGATGTCGAGCGCGCTGGTTGGACTGCCGCGTTGGTCGGCGACGACGCGCACCTCGTCGAACGTTTCGCCGAGCCGCAGCATGGTTTTCACGAAATTGGCGCCGAACGGGCTGTAGACCCAGGCCGTGCGCAGGATCACATGACGGGGATTGGCGGCGGCGACCGCCTCCTCGCCCATGAACTTCGAGACGCCATAAATGCCAAGCGGAGCGACAGCGTCGTCCTCGCGATAGGGGCGTTCGAGCGATCCGTCGAAAACGTAGTCGGTCGAGAGTTGGATGATCGGGGCGCCCAGCCGGCGCGCCTCCTCGGCCACAAGACCGGCGCCCTCGCCATTGACGCGAAGGGCGAGCTCCAACTGGCTTTCGGCTTTGTCGACAGCCGTATAGGCCGCCGCATTGACCACGACGTCCGCCGTCTCGCCGTCGAAAGCGTCGCGGATCGAAGCCGGATCAGCGAGGTCCAGTTCCGGTCGCCCCAGCGTCAGCACCTCAACGCCGTCGGGCGCGCGCTCGCCCAGCGCGGTGACGACCTGGCCCTTCTGGCCGGTCACAAGAAAGCGCAAAGGTCGCGTCAAAATTGGGCTCCAAGGTCGGCCAGCCTCGGATGCTTACGGTCTTTATCAGACAAGATCGCCCGCGCCGGATCGACGCCCCAATCAATGCCGAGCGCGGGATCGTCAAAGGCGAGGCCGCGGTCGTGCGCGGGCGAATAAAGGTTTGTGACTTTGTAGAGCACCTCGCAATCGGTCTCCAGCGTGCAAAACCCATGGGCAAAGCCAACGGGAACCAGCAATTGCCGCCAGTTCGCCGCCGAAAGCTCGACCGCCACGTGTTTGCCGAAGGTCGGCGAGCCGCGTCGCAAGTCTACGGCGACGTCCAGGATCCGCCCCTTCGCCACGCGCACCAATTTGGTTTGCCCGAACGGCTCCAACTGGAAATGCAGGCCGCGGATCACTCCGGCTTGCGCCGAATAGGAATGATTGTCCTGCACGAACAGGCAATCTAGCCCGGCGTCGGCCCAGGCCTTTGCGTTATAGACCTCGGAGAAGAATCCACGATGGTCGCCGTGTTTCTTGGGACTGACGACCTTGACGTCGGGAATGGCGGTAGCTTCAAACAACATATTCAAGCCTTCAACCCCAGCCGCTCGCCGCGATAGGCGCCCGAGCGGATCGCCGCCCACCACGGCTCGTTGTCCAGATACCAGCGCACGGTCTCACGCAGGCCCGTCTCGAAATCATGACGAGGCGTCCAGCCCAATTCGCGCTCGATCTTGCCCGCGTCGATGGCGTAGCGCGCGTCATGGCCGGGGCGATCCGTGACGAAGGTTATGAGATCGCGGCGCGAGCCTTTGCCCGGCGCCAGTTCGTCCACGAGATCGCAGATCGCCTCGACAACTTGCAGGTTCCGCCGCTCCGCGCGACCGCCGATATTGTAGCTCTCGCCGATGCGGCCCTTCTCGACGACGCTCAACAAAGCCTCGGCGTGGTCCTCGACATGCAGCCAGTCGCGGACGTTGTCGCCGCGCCCATAAACCGGCAGCGGCTTGCCCTCCAGCGCGTTGAGGATGACCAGCGGGATCAGCTTTTCGGGAAAATGATAGGGCCCGTAATTGTTGGAGCAATTGGTCTGCACGGTCGGCAGCTTATAGGTGTGGAGCCACGCGCGCACGAGATGATCGGACGCGGCCTTGCTCGCCGAATAAGGCGAGTTCGGCGCATAGGGCGTGTCCTCGCGGAACAGGCCGTACGCGCCCAATGAGCCAAACACCTCGTCGGTCGAGATGTGGTGGAAGCGGAAGGCGTCGCGCACCTCGGCGCCGGCGGCTTTCCAATAGTCCAGCGCCGCCTCCAGCATGACGCCCGTGCCCACGACATTGGTGCGGATGAATTCGGCGGGGCCGTCGATGGAGCGGTCGACGTGGCTTTCGGCGGCCAGATTCATGATCCAGTGCGGGCGGAACCCGTTCAGCGCATCATCGACCCCTGCGCGATCGCAAATGTCGCCCTGCACAAACGAAAAGCGCGCATGGTTGGCCACCGGCGCCAACGAGGCCAGATTGCCGGCGTAGGTGAGCTTGTCGAACACCAATATTTCATGCGGCGTATAGTTGACGATCCGGCGTGCGACGGCCGAACCGATGAACCCCGCGCCGCCGGTCACGAGAATCCGCATCGCGTTCCGCCTGTTCGCTGATCCCCTCCCCTCTAGTCGAATCCGTCAGGCCGCGCCAAGCCCGCCTCAGCTTAACCTTGACGGCGCCGGCGCACCGCCGGGAATCGGCGGCTTCTTGAGGATGACGAAGCCGCAGCGGTCGAGATGCTCGACCAGCCGTTTGGCGACGATGGCCGCCATGATCTCAGCCGAATCCTGCACGCGCTTGCGCCCGCTATAGCGCAGCGCGAAGGCGAGCGCGTCGGCGATGTCTTCGGGTCGGGCGGGGGTCAACGGGTCGGTGATCATGGACGGCGAGACTAGCGCCCCGCCCGGAACATAACAAGAACGTTTTGCGCCCCGACGATGTGAGGCTACTCGGGGCCGCCTTCGCGCCATCCGCTGTTGAGCAAGCGAACACAGGGTGGAAAATCCCTTGGGGACCGATGGCCCATGCGCCGACGCCGGCCGGTCTGGAACAGCCCGACAATCGAGGCGGCAAGCATCGCCCCAACGCCGGCGGCCGCCCAGCCTCGCGCCAGCCAGAACCCCGCGACGCCGCCGAAGGCGATTGCGCAGAGAACCCAACCGAATCCAACCCTGTCAAGCCGCCGGCATGCCGCACAACGAGGAATGGAGAGAACGAGCGTATCATCCGCCGTGCCTCGTTTTACGGGATAACCAAAATCTTCGGCCTTGCGATACGAGGTGACACGCCTAGGCGCTCCCCGGCGAAGACGCCGCACCGCATGACCGACAGACGTCCGTGGAAGCTTGCAGCATCAGCCCCGCATTTCCGACTTGCGCAGGCGCCGGTATAGCGCCAGCGCCGCCAGGATCGAGCAGGCGGCGGCGAGCATCAGCCAGAAGGCCGGGACTTCGCGCCTGCCGGTCGTCTCGATCAGGAATTTCGACAGAAATGGCGTCGAAGTGCCAAACAGCGCCGCCGCCAGCGAATAGGCGAGCGCGAAACACGAGGCGCGCACCTGCGGCGGCACGACCTCGGTGAGGGCTGCGACCATCGCGCCATTGTAGAGGCCATAACCCGCCGACAGCACCATCTCGACCGCCAGCAGCTTCTCGAACGTCGGCGCGGCGGCGACCCAGGCGAGCGCGGGATAAGCCGTCACGAGAATCAGCGTCGCGGCGGCCAGCATTACGGGCAGGCGCCCGACCCGGTCCGACAAAGCGCCGCCAATCGGCAGCCAGACGAAATTGGCGGCGGCGACCAGCGTGGTGACGGTCAGCGCCGCGCTCGGCGTCAGCTTCATCGTCTTGCCGAAATCGGGCGTGTAAACGGTGATGAAATAGAACGACACCGTCGTCAGCATCACCAGCATCATGCCAAGCGCCACCGTGTCCAGATTTTCGACGACGGCGGCGTAAATCTGCGCGGTCGTGGGATGCTCCTTGCGCGCGAGGAACTCCGGCGTCTCCTGGAGCGAGCCGCGCAAGACAAAGATCAGCGGCACGATGGCGCAGCCAAGCGCGAAGGGAATGCGCCAGCCCCACGCCTCCAGCGTCGCCGGCGCCATCGTCTGGTTGAGCGCAAAGCCGATCAGCGCGCCGACGAACACCGCCACTTGCTGGCTTGCCGACTGGAACGACGTGATGAAGCCTCGCGTGGCGGGCGTGGCGATTTCGGCCAGATAGACCGAGACGCCGCCCAGCTCCACGCCCGCAGAAAAACCCTGCAACAACCGCCCGATCACGACGATGATCGGCGCCGCGACGCCGATCTGCGCATAGCCCGGCGTCGCGGCGATGATGATGGTGCCGACCGCCATGATCGCCAGCGTGACGATGAGGCCCTTGCGACGCCCGAGCCGATCGACATAGGCGCCCAGATAAATCGCCCCAAGCGGGCGCATCATCGCGCCGACCCAGAACACGATGAACGCGATGGAGGTGTCGAACGCTTCCGCGCCGGTATGGAAGAACGCCTTGCCTATCGGCGCCGCGTAAAGGCCGAACAGGAAGAAATCGAACATTTCGAGAAAATTGCCGCCGGTCGCGCGCAGCACCGCGCCGATTTTGGATGCTTGCGGCGCCGCGGGGACGCCCGGGGCGAGCGTTGACGTCACGACGTCCTCGAATGCCTATTCGGCGGCTATTGCATAAGAGGCTTTGAGAGCCGAAGAATAGTTCTGGAGCGGCGCGACGGTCTCGCTCGCCTGCGAAAGAGTCGGGCGGAAGGACGTCCAGGCGGCGCCGGCCTGTTGCGCAACCTCCTCGCGCAGTTCGCGTCGCCGCTCGGCGCGCTTGCGATGCGGCGCCGACAAATGGGCGCTGGCGGGTTTCTCGGGGTTCAGCGGAGCGCAGTAAAAGCCGGAATGAAGCGCCGCAAAGCCGTGGCTTTCAAAGAATTGGTCGTAAGACCGACGCCAAGGCGCCGCATTTTCGAAGGCGCAACTCACGTGCCGCGCCGCCGAGACGCCCACAAGGCCACGGACGCGGGCGGCGGACGAAACGCCCCTGACGGCTTCGTAGAGCAGAACGCTCGGGGCGACGCCGTCCCAGTCGCTCACGGCCTGCCTGAACAGCGTCTGCGAGCCTTTGACGCCCTGCAGCCTGGTGATCAGCGCGACCGTCTCCCCTTCCAGGCCGAAAGCCCTTGCAGGCGCGAACGTAAAGCCGAGATGATAAAGGGTCTGGCCAGACACCTCCAGCCTGATCAGCAACTCGCCCTCTTTGTAGTGGGTCTCGGGCGTGCAAATCTTTATTTCATAGCGTTCGCGACAATCGACCTTCAGGACCGTAAGATCATGCTGACTGATTTCAACGAAAGCTTTTGCAGAAAGATCACGCGCCAATATTTGATAATGGTGCGAAAATATTGAAATCCTGGATGCAATGTCAAGTCCATAGGCGAGGTAGTCCACCTCGAAACATTTGCTTATAGAAAAGCGATCTTTACAAAAATGCCGAATTCTGTATTCTCGCGAATCTGCAAAACGCGCCGCAAGCTGTAATGCGGACAGCTCCATCCTGACATGATGGTCAACGACCTCATCATTCTCGGCCTCTCGGCCCAGAATGACTCGATAACACTCTCTTACATCTTCTTCCGTCGCGTTCATGATGGGCTCTGAGGACCGTCGATTGACGCAAGGTCCATAAATATGGTTAATATTTTATTAGGTAACGCCGAGAACATGGCCGCTAAAATTTATCGACTTTCGTTGCAGCAATCGACGGTGCGTTACGCAACTGACGCTGCAGCGCCACGAAAGCGCGCGCCTCCCCAATCGGCGGCGTTCGCCTAAGTCAGCGCCGCCGAACTCGCCGCTACCGCTTGCGACGCGCAAAGCCGCCGATCAAAGTGCGGGGCGCACGGCCGATCCGCATCGTGTTGGAAAGCACGGCTTGCGCTTGCCGCCGCCGTCTACGACTTCAGGTCGACAAGTCCCGCCTTCTGCAAGACCGCCGCCCTCTTCGCGGCGATTGCCCCCGCGACCGGCAATGTCGGGATGGAAACACTTTCACTCATTTCAGAAAGTGCTCAAACCGCGCCATCGGGCACTCGCGCGGCGCTTCGCCCGCCTTGACGCGCACGATGACGTCGATGGCGGTCACATGCGCCCCCGGAGGCGCGGGGACGTTCAACGTTGGCACATGCTCGTCGGGGATATCGGAGAGTTGTTGCGTCTCTTCCCAAAAGTAATGCGAATGCGGCCCGGTATTGGTGTCGTACCAGACCTTCGCGTCATAGAGCGCGATCTCGCGCAACAGGCCGGTCTGCACGAGCTGGTTGATCGTGTTGTAGATCGTCCCCAGCGACGGCGGATAGCGCAGTTCCCTGGCTTCGCCGTGGATCATTTCGGCCGTGAAGTGCCGGTCGCCCTTGCCGAACAGCAGTTCGGCGAGTTCGAGACGCTGCCGTGTCGGGCGCACGCCGGCGGAAGCCAGCTTCACCCACAACGGACCCATTTCGGTAGGCGTGCTCACAGGTTACCCCGGCGCCGCTCGCGCCGTCCTTGCTGTCTGAGTGACATCCCTATGTAGCAGGCGAGCGACTTCGCCGCAATCGGCAGCGACATTGGGTTGTGTCTTAGGTTGAATTCTACGCATTAACTCTCAAGGACCGCGACAGGCCCACGCAAGCGTGTTTCACTTCCCTTTAATGAATAGGGGTTGACAAACGAAATGTCGGAAGGGGACGAAACGCCACGGTAGAGAAATATGACACGCGGGGTCATCATCAACGCGAATTTGACCCCGATAATGGCAAACAGCTTAAGCCAGCTTTGCCGTCTCGGAGGGTTGAGCCATGACGATGGTTACGCGACAGATTGTCGGGTATGACCCGAAGACAGAACGCTTAGCGTTTGAATATTTCATCCCGCCGGAGAAATGGGATCAAGTCGTTCGCCT
>Ga0075019_10002118_pt1 | contig 11310 bp, 12 predicted proteins | sample ColStrG_CSR_2013_FD_71473 | JGI IMG/M metagenome (GOLD analysis project Ga0075019, IMG submission 71473) | Freshwater sediment microbial communities in response to fracking from Pennsylvania, USA - Cold Stream Run_MetaG_CSR_2013 | ecosystem: Environmental > Aquatic > Freshwater > Creek >...
CCGGTCGTCGGGACCACCGTCCGGCTCCGGTCGACGGCACTGGCGTGCACGGCGACGTCGAAGGAGGTGACCGTGGTGGAGCGGGACGTCACCGTCGACGGTGACACGCTCCGGTACTCGCTGCGGATGGCAGCGGTGGGCCAGCCGCTGGCACACCATCTTTCCGCGGTGCTCCACCGGTCGGCCTAGGGACCTGCGGGCGGATCCGGGGTGGTCAGGGGCGACCGTCGCGCACCGCGGCTACTTGCTCCCTGGCTGCAGGGGACCGACGACGAACTGCTGGTGCCAGAGTGACGGCGGGGGACCTTCGTGCCCTCTCAGGCGAGCCACGGTCGAGGAGGTCCGCTGCAGGATCGAGACGGCACTGCTCGCCAACAGGATGGCGAACGGGAGCTCGAGCAATCCGGCGCTGAGGATGGCGCCCCACTGTTCCGCCGTCCCATAGGAGAGGGACACATCGAACCATGCGTCCGTGACCAGCATCGTCGACGCCACCAGCAGTCCGAGCATCGCCACCTGTCGGCGCCGCCATCCGAGCCACGCCGTCGTCATCAGGACGATGGCGAGCATGATGTCGAAGCCGACCCAGGCCACCCGCCACGCACCGCCGGATTCGGCGAGCGGCAACGACGAGGCCAGGTAGCCGATCCACGGCAGCATCACCAGTGCGCCGACGGCGGCGGCCACGATCGAGACCCTACGCCTCCTGATGGTTCCCGAGTTCCCGGCGGGCCGTTCGACCAGCCGGTCGAGGAGGCGGGCGACCTCCGCTCGGTCGGCAGCGGTCCAGGAACGGACGTCGGCCTCGGTTGGAACTGGCATGGCGGCGTCCTCTCTCGGTGTCGACATCGTCCGGGTGGTCCGCCCCCGGGTCGGCGCCCGCCCTCGGTGGGGGAGCCCCCGGGGTCCGGATGGTTGCGCCTGTCGGATGACAGGAGACCCGAACGGCCCCAGGTCGTGGTGGGGATCCCACTCACCACGCTAACGGGTCAGGGAAACCGCCGGGATCGGTCCCGAGTGATCGTGAGGCCACCGGCACGCACCGGTGTCGAGCGTCCGCCGGGCGGCGGCTCGCCGGACGGCGCCTCCACGAGAGCGGTCCCACCCGGGCCCTGCCACCACGGCGGATGCCCCCGGGAGTCGGGCCGGCACGCTCGTGACGACGTGGTCCGGCGCAGTCCACTCGCACCGTCGACACGCCCCACCACGGGCCGATCCGACAGACCTCTTGATACCAGGGGGGGTATCGTGTTACTGTCGTACATACCCACCCAGGTATCCGATCACGCACAACCGTCCCGGGTGTGCGTGCCGGCCCGAACAAAGGATCACCTCCGATGGCCGCAACCCGAGGAACCGGACTCGACACGACCGTGGCGCCGCTGCCGCCCGAAGCCGGCGACAGGACGGTCCCGACCGGCAACGGCCTCGGAGGGGGTGACGACACGGCCCGTGCCGGTCGGCCCGGCCCGTTCGCCAGGCTCGGCCGTTGGGCGGCCACCCACTTCCGCCGGGTGCTCATCGGATGGCTGCTGGTGCTGCTCGTGTTCGGGTACTTCGCGGTGCACGTGGAGAGTGCCCTGGCCGGTGCGGGGTGGCAGGCCTCGAACAGCCAGTCCATCGCCGCCCGGGCCGTGATCGAAAAGGACTTCGCCGGCCTGGGCGCCACCGGGCTGCAGGTCGTCATCGTCGACCACAACGGCCCGATCGCGTCGGACCCCCAGGCCCAGGCCGCCGTGGCCAAGGCGACAGCGGTGCTCCGCAGCGATCCCCGGGTGTCGACCGTCGTCCCACCCCAGGCCGGGGTGTCGATCTCCCGTGACGGCCGGACGGCCGTCATCACCGCCGGAGCCGCCGCCAACTCGAACAAGATGGTGGAGGCGGCCGACGCGGTCCAGCCCAAGCTGGCGGCCCTGGCCTCCTCGGGTGTGAGCGTCACCCTCACCGGGGACAGCGCGCTGTGGGCCGACTTCAACACCGCCAACCGTTCCGCCATGCTCAAGTCGGAGCTGCTGTCCTGGCCCGTCACGATCATCATCCTGATCATCGCCTTCGGCAGCCTGGTGGCCGCAGGTCTGCCCCTGCTCCTCACCATGGCCGGACTGCTGGTGGCTGCCGGCGCCCTGGTGATCACGACCAAGTTCACCCCGGTGTCGATCTGGGCGCTCAACTTCGCACTCATGTTCGCCCTGGCACTGGGCATCGACTACGCGCTCTTCCTGGTCATGCGGTTCCGGGCCGCCTTGGAACGACGGGGTGCGGAACCCGGTGACCGCGAGGCGATCGTGGCCTCGGTGGCGGAAACGGTCGATACCGCCGGCAAGGCAGTGGCCTTCAGCGCACTGACGGTCCTGGCCTCCCTGGCCGCCATCCTCATCGTGCCGAGCCCGGCGTTCCGGTCCATGGCCTTCGGGATCATGCTGTCGGTGATCGCCGTGCTGGCCGCCACACTCACGCTCCTGCCGGCCGTGCTCGGCAAGCTCGGGACCAACATCAACAAGGGAACGATCCGGCTCGGACGCGGCGGCCCGAAGGTGGGAGAGGGGCCGCTCGACCGGCAGCTGCACCGCTGGGGCAAGTTCCTCTGGAAGCACCCCTTCCCGGCGGGTGCCGCCGCCCTCGTGCTCCTGCTGCTGGCCGCCGCCCCGATCATCGGGATGCGGACCAACATGCCCTCGATCACCATCGTGCCCGCCAGCGCCAACGCCCGTGTCGGCTACTACCAGGTGACCGACGCCTTCGGCGCCGGGGCGCCGGGCACGCTGCAGGTGGTCGTCCCCGCATCCGAGCAGGCACAGGCGATGGCGACCCTGTCCCACACCTCGGGGGTGGCCGGAGCGGTGCCGGGTCCGACCAACGCCGGGTGGACCCTCGACCAGGTGGTCCCCACGACCGGCCCGTCCACGACCGCGACCGGTGCCACCATCGACCACCTCCGCCAGGTCCTGCCGGCCGGAACCCTGATCGGCGGGGCGGCGGCCGAGAACCATGACCTCCAGCAGTCGTTGGCATCCCACACGCCGATCGTGCTGGCCATCCTCGGGGTCCTCGGGTTCCTGCTGCTGCTGATCGCCCTCGGCGCACCGCTGATCGCGGCGATGGGGGTGCTCATCACCGCGCTGTCGGTGGCCGGCGCCTTCGGGATCGGCCGGCTCATCTTCCAGAACGGATTCCTGTCCGGTCCGTTGAACTTCCAGCCCCAGGGGTTCATCGACGCCTGGGCCCCACTCTTCTTCGGGGCCATGGTGTTCGGGGTGGCCATGGACTACACGCTGTTCATGTTGTCGGCGGCCAAGGAGCGCTACGAGACCCACCCGGACCCCGAGCACGCCATGATCGGATCGATGCGGACCTCGGGGCGTGTCGTGCTGTCGGCGGCGGCGGTCATGATCGCCGTCTTCCTCACCTTCGCCCTGTCCGGACCGCTGGCGCCGAAGGAGATGGGGGTCATCCTGGCCATCGCCGTGGCCCTCGACGCCCTGGTCGTGCGGCTGGTGGTGCTTCCGGTGGTGCTCCGCCTGGGCGGCCACAGCGCCTGGCACCAGCCGGAGTGGCTCGGGAAGATCCTGCCCAAGGTGAAGTTCTCGCACTGACGAGGGGTCCCCACGGCCTCAGGGACCCGGCCGATGACGAAGGAGGTGTGACCATGGAACTGCCCGACGAAGTGGTGAAGGACCTGAGCCTGCGACTGCGCCGTGCCGAGGGCCAGGTCCACGCGGTGGAGGCGATGCTCGCCGAGGGTCGGGAGTGCCGGGACATCGTCACCCAGCTGAGTGCCGCCACGAAGGCACTGGAGCAGGTCGGCTTCCGTCTCATCGCCAGCGGCCTCACCTTCTGCGTCCAGCACCCCGAGGAAGCCGAGGCCTCGGGCTACCCCCTCGACGAGGTCCAGCGGCTGTTCACCAAGTTGGCCTGAGCGGCAGATCGCATCACCAAGGAAGCACCGACGAGCGAAGGAGCAGGAAACATGGGATTCTCCAAGTACATGGCATCCACTGCAGGCAGGGCCGTCCGGATCATCGCCGGACTCGTGCTGATCGCAGTCGGTGGTCTACTGGGCGGGGGATGGTGGGCACTCGCCGTCGTCGGCCTCGTCCCGCTGGCCGCCGGCGCCCTCGACGTCTGCCTGTTCAACGTGCTGTTCGGACAGCCGCTCCGCGGCAAGGCTGTCCGGGCGAGCTGACCGTCCCCGTGGACGGCCGCCGGGACCCCGTCGACGGGCCGGCGGCCCCACGCCGATCCGAGAGGTGATCACATGAGCAGGACGACCGACCCGGTCATCGAGGTCTTCGCGGACATCTGGTGTCCGTTCGCGCACGTCGGGCTGCGTGCGATCGAGGAGCAGCGGGAGCAGGCCGGCCGCGGGGACGTGGCCATACGGGTGCGGGCCTGGCCACTGGAGCTGGTCAACGGCACCCCGCTGGATCCCGCTGTCACCGAGGAGCATGCCGAGGACCTGCGCCACCAGGTCGCCCCCGGCCTGTTCCGCCACCTCGATGTCGACAACTTCCCGACCTCGACGCTCGAGGCCCTGGCCCTGGCCAACCGGGCCTATCGGACCGACCCGCAGGTGGGCGAGCGGGTGAGTTTCGCGCTCCGCGATGCGCTGTTCGAGGAGGGCCGGGACATCTCGGACCCGGTGACGCTCGGGTACCTGGCCCGCGACCTCGGCGTCGGCATGCCCGACGAGTCCGACCGTGCCGCGGTGCTGGCCGACTGGGAGGAGGGCCGGAGCCGGGGTGTCCGGGGGTCGCCCCACTTCTTCTGCGGCGACACCGACGTCTTCTGCCCCACGCTCGACATCACCAAGGATCCGGTCGGAGGCCTGTCGGTCGTCCGGGACGTGTCTCGGCTGTCGGAATTCATGGAGCGGTGCCTGTCCCGGACCGGAACCGCATGAGCCGGCCGGAGATACGTCTACTTGATACCCCATGGGGTATGAGGTACAGTAGAGGCAGCGAGCGCATCGGAGGTGTCGCATGGCACGAGTCGTAGTCCTGGGCGGAGGGATCGCCGGCCACACGGCGGCCCTCCACCTGTCCCGGATGCTCAAGCGGTCCGACGAGGTCGTCGTGGTCACCCCGAACTCGAACTGGAACTGGATCCCGTCCAACATCTGGGTCGGCGTGGGCAAGATGAAGACCGAACAGGTGACTTTCGCGCTCGGTCCGATCTACAAGCGAAGGGGCATCGGGTACGAGCAGGCCCTGGCGACGGCCATCCATCCGGAGGGCGACGCAACCCATGATTCGCCGTTCGTCGAGTTGACCTACACCGACCCGTCGCGATCGGGTGAGCACGGCGAGCTCACCTACGACTACCTGATCAACGCCACCGGCCCGAAGCTCAACTTCGGAGCCACACCGGGTCTCGGGCCCGACGGCCACTCGCACTCGGTGTGCACCTCGGGCCACGCCGTCGAGGCGTCGGCCGCCCTCCGGGATTCGATCGCCAGGATGAAGCGCGGCGAACGCCAGACCCTCGTCGTCGGCATGGGCCACGGGACGTGCACCTGCGAGGGGGCGGCATTCGAGTACGCCTTCAACGTCGAGCACGAGGTGCGCCAGGCCGGGGTGCGCGACCTGGCCGACATCGTCTACCTGACCAACGAGTACGAGTTGGGCGACTTCGGGGTCGGCGGGCTGACCTTCACCCAGCAGGGATTCCAGACCACGTCCAAGCTGTGGACCGAGTCGCTGTTCCGGGAGCGGGGCATCCGGGCCGTCACCGGCGCCCACGTGACCGCCGTCGAGGAGGGCGCGGTCCACTACGAGCAGCTGGACGGCACCTTCAATTCGCTGGCCTTCGACTTCGCCATGCTCCTGCCGCCCTTCCGTGGGGTCGACCTGAAGGCGTTCGACAGGCAGGGCGACGACATCGGTGCCGAGCTCTTCGCCCCGAACGGGTTCATGAAGGTGGACGCCGACTACACGGCCAAGCCGTTCGAGGAGTGGCGCGCGGAGGACTGGCCCCGCACCTACCAGGTGCCCCGGTTCCCCAACATCTTCGCCGTCGGGATCGCCTTCGCTCCGCCCCACCAGATCTCGGAGCCCCGGAAGTCGTCGAACGGCACGGTCATCGCCCCGTCGCCGCCTCGGACGGGCATGCCGTCGGGCATCATGGGCAAGCTGGCGGCGACCAACGTCGCCGCCATGATCGAGCAGGGCGACGCCGTCCGGGTCCGCTCGGCCTCGATGGCCGACATGGGCGCCGCCTGCGTGGCGTCCGCCGGGTCGGGTCTGCGCCACGGGAGCGCGGCGTCGATGACCATGTACCCGGTGGTGCCCGACCTGCAGAAGTACCCGGGTACCGGCCGCAGCCTGAAGGACACGTTCGGGGAGATCGGCCTGGCCGGGCACTGGATCAAGCTGGCGCTCCACTACATGTTCATCTACAAGGCCAAGGCCCGCCCGGGCTGGCACCTGATCCCCGAATAGGGAAGGAGACATCGATGGACCACACCGCTGACGACATCGCCAGTGCTCCGCTTCCGACGCCCGCGACACTGCGGGCGCGCTCGAGCCTGCTCGTCCAGTTGGAGCGGTTCCTCGCCATCAACCTGAAGATGGCGAAGATCATCCGCAAGGAACACCACTGAGCGCCGAGGCGCTCGAACCATAGAGAGGAACGGACCATGTGTACGGCAGTGACGTGCAAGCAGTGCGGCCGACCGTCCTGGAAGGGATGCGGCATGCACGTGGAACAGGTGCTGGGGCACGTCGCCCCGGCGGACCGGTGCCAGGGCCACCCCCGCGCCGAGGGGAAGAGCCGCCGCTGGTTCGGCCGATGACGGAACAGTCCCCGGCGCAGGCCATGTGGGAGGAGCGGTACGGGATCGACGAGTACGTCTACGGGACCGAACCGAACAGCTTCCTCAAGGACCACGTGTCCGACCTTCCGATGGGGGAGGTCCTGTGCCTCGCCGAGGGCGAGGGGCGCAATTCCGTGTTCCTCGCCACCACGGGCCGCACCGTGTCGAGCGTCGACCTGACCGAGTCGGGGGTGGCGAAGACACTGCGGCTCGCCGCAAGCGCTCACGTGTCCGTCGACGCGGTCGTGGGTGATCTTGCCGACTACGACCTCGGCGTCGATCGATGGGACGCCATCGTCTCGATCTTCGCCCACATGCCCTCGTCGGTGCGGGTGGATCTCCACAGGCGCGTCGTCGCCGCCCTTCGTCCCGGTGGCGTCTTCCTGTTGGAGGCGTACACGCCGGACCAGATCGGTCGGGGAACGGGGGGGCCGGCCTCGTCGGACATGATGATGACCGTCGCGGGACTTCGGGGCGAGCTCGAGCCGCTCGAGTTCGTCGTCGCCGCCGAACGCGTACGCGAGGTCGTCGAAGGCACCCACCACACCGGAACCGGATCGGTCGTCCAGGTCGTCGCCCGCAAGCCGGCCTGACCGCCCCGAGGTGCCACCCGGCCGTCCGACCGCCCACAGGTCGGTTCCGGGCCGACCCCGAGGGTCCGCCGGGCGATCGGCGTGATCGGCCCCGTCCTGCTCGTGGCCCTGGCCGTCGGGAACCCGGTGCTGTGGGTGGTGGCCCGTCCGGCCGACCTCCCGACCACCCGGTACGTCGGTGAATTCTTCGGCGTCGAGGCCGTGCTGCTCCTGTCGCTGTCGCTGGTGCTGACGACGCTGCTCACGCCGATCGAGCACGCGTTCGGCGGACTCGCTCAAGGGGCCTCGTCTTCCTGACCCTGTGGGCCGTGGCGCCCAGCATGCGGGCAGCCAGGTGGCCCGGGCCGATCCGTCACCTGGCCGGCCTCAGCCACGAACGGTGGCTGACCGCACACCGGCTGACCGGCCTCTTCGTCGCCGCGGCCCTGGTGCACGGGGCCATGGTCGACCCCGTCCTGCACCGGTCCACGACGTTGCAGGTCACCTATCTGGTCGTCGGGGTCGTCGGGGTCGTCGGGGTCGCCGCCTCTGCCTACCGAGAGCTGTTCGCCCGGTTCGTCGTGCCCGACTACGACTACACGGTCATCGAGACGGCTCGCCCCAACGACACCACGCCGGCCGTGCGGCTCGAGCCGACGGGCAGGCAGATCACCTTCGTCCCGGGCCAGTTCATCTTCCTCTCCCTCGGTGGGACGTTCGGGTGGCAGCGGCACGCATTCTCCGTGGTCAGCGCGCCGAGCGACCCGATCCTGGAGGTGTCGATCCGGTCCGCGGGCGACTTCACGAGCGAGCTCCACGAGAAGCTGCAGCCGGGGACCCCGGCCAGGGCGACCGGGCCCTTCGGCGGGTTCGACCACCGTCTCGGCGGGACCGAGCAGATCTGGATCGCCGGCGGCATCGGGGTGACGCCGTTCATGAGCTGGATCCGCTCCATGGACGAGTCGTTCGACCGCAACGTCGGCTTCTACTACTCGGTCGCCCACGAGTCGGATGTGCTCTACCTGGACGAGATCGAACACACCCACGCGGCACACCCCACCTTCGAGCCGCACGTGCTCCTCTCGGACCGTGACGGGATGCTCACCGCCGAGCAGGCGCTGGCGGGCAGGTCGCCCGCCTCGGACGTGTGGGTCTACATGTGTGGACCCCCGGGGATGATGCAGGCGATGTCCCGGGGCTTCCACGAGTTCGGGGTCCCGACCGGCCACATCCGCTGGGAGCAGTTGAACATCAGGTGAGCGGTCGATCCGACCGGGGCCCGGCGTGCGGGCCCGGGTTCCGACGGTGCCGGACCTCGGTCAGCAGGTGCCCTGCGCCAGGAGCACGAACGAGGCCGCCTCGACACCGAACCCGTACTGGGCACCGGGACTCCAGTTCACCACCGACCCCCGGTAGTCCGTCTCCACGGAGGTCACCTGGCCCGAGACGTACCGGACGAGGTCTCCCCGGCCCCCGACCGTGGCCAGCAGTGCCAGGGCCGGCGTGGAGAAGCTGACGAGACGACCCTGCTGGGGGTGACGGGTGCCTCCACTCGTGTCGAGCGTCCACGTCCGCGGGTCGACCAGCGGCCACAGCTGGTTGAACACCAGATTGATCAGGCGGAGCACGACCGGCGACCGGGTGACCAGATACAGGCGGGTGAGCTGGTCGAGTTGGAGCTGCACATAGTCGGCATCGAACCCGGGAGCACCTCCGCCCGATTCGGCGAAGTAGCCGGCGCCGTCGGCACCGCTGGCCTGGGTCGGAACCGTCGTGTAGACGAGCCCGTAGCCTGGCCAACGGTTCTGAGGCGGGGCCAGCGCGAACGACAGTGCGGTCTGGTAGTCGGCCTGGTAGCGGCTGTCGCCCGACGCCCAGAAGGCCAGCGCCATCACCAGGGCGTTGCCGATGACGATGTTCCCGTTCGAGTACCACGAGAGGTTGCCGTGGGCCACCAGGTAGTCGGCTGCCCCGGTGAGGGCAGCCGTCCAGGTGGCCACCTCGGTCGACGACAGCTGGCCGCGCAGCGCCCACAGCGCCATGCCCAGGTTGGTGGCGAAGAACATCGTGTCGACGTCAGGCGACTGGGGTGCCGGGGTGCCGGCGACGGCGGTGAACGATCCGTCGGACCGGAGGTGGGTGGCGATGAGTGCGTCGAAGGTCTGCACCGCGTCCTGGCGCATCGAGCCGTCCCCGTCGAGACCGGCGACCGCCGCAGCCGCCAGACCCGGGCCCGAGGCGGAGCGCCAGTAGACGGGGTCCCCGCCCACCCACAGCCCGTTCGGGTCGCCCGGCGCCTGGCGGTCCACCAGGGTGTTCACATCCGCCGCCAGCGAGGCCCCCATGGCCTGGCCGATCTGCGAACCGAGCAGGCCGGACTCCGTGTTCGCCGTCACTGCCGTGGTGCCTGCGGACGTGCTGTCACCGAACGGGAAGCGCTCGGCGTCCCTGGCTACGAGGGTGTAGCCCTGGCCGTCCAGACTCGGCACCATGCCGACGATCGGCTGACTCAGGTGCGTCCCCCCGGTCGAGCCCTCGAACGGGGCGCCCCCGAAGGAGAAGATCCCGCCGTCGGACGCCACCAGCCAGTAGCCGCGCCCACCGGGGGACGGGGCCATGCCGACGATCGGCTGGTTGAGGTGCATGGCGCCGGTCGAGCCCTCGAACGGGGCGTCCCCGAAGGAGAAGATCCCGCCGTCGGACGCCACCAGCCAGTAGCCCGACCCATCGGGGGTCGGGGCCATGCCGACGATCGGCTGGTTGAGGTGCATGGCGCCGGTCGAGCCCTCGAACGGGGCGTCCCCGAAGGAGAAGATCCCGCCGTCGGACGCCACCAGCCAGTAGCCGCGCCCACTGGGGGTCGGGGCCATGCCGACGATGGGCTGGTTGAGCTGCATCCCGCCGGTCGAGCCCTCGAAGCCGGCGTCCCCGAAGGAGAAGATGCCGCCGTCGGTCGCCACCAGCCAGTAGCCGCCACCGTCCGGTGTCGACACCATCCCGACGATCGGACGGTTGAGCGGCCCCGACAGCGATCCGTAGGAGACCTCGCCGCCGAAGGGGGCGACAGCACCTCCGGCGCTGGCGTCCCACCCGCCACCCAGTGGGCTGAGCGCGACAGCGGCCACCGCCACCCCCGAGGTCGCGCTCGGACCCTGGCCGGCGGAGCAGCCCTGTGCCGCATCCACCAGGTGGGCCGACGGGAGCGGGAGCGGAGCATCGCGCTGGCCGGCGACCGCCATGACCAGGAGCAGGGCGCACGCGAGCGCGCCGCCTCCACCGAGCAGGGCTCGGTGGAACGGGGAGTTCCGCGGTCGTCGGGGTGCGCCACGAAGCGAACCTGTCCGAATGCGGAACTCCCCGAGATCGCCTGCGTTCGGGTGGCCCACACAGGATGCATCGGCCGGGCATGCACCACGCTTGAGTGGGTGGTCGCACCGCCGGGGGCCGCGATCGCCTCCGGATCAGAGGCCGGACGGTCTCAACCCCGGTCCCCCCGTAGGAGCGAGGCCAGGACGGCCGCCTGGCCGGCGGGGTCCGCGAGTTCCTCGACGAAGGCCCTCCCGGACCGTCCCATGGCCGACCTGGTGGACGGTGACGCCAGGAGGAGGCGGAGTGCCTCGTCCCACTCGTCCGGGGATCCGGCCAGGAAACCGGCGCCGGAGCGCTCGACGAGCTCGGTGTTGACCCCGACCGGGCTGGCCACCACCGGGATGCCTGCGGCCATGTATTGCAGGAGCTTGTATCCGGCCTTCGCCCGTGCATACTCGGTGTCCGGCAGGGGCATGATCCCGACGGCGAACTCGGCGAACAGCCGGGTCTCGTCGTCGAGGGACCACGCCTGGAATTCCGATGGACCGCTCCATGCTTGCGACGAGACGACGCGCAATCTGCCCACGCGGTCTGCGCTCAATCTGGACAGGACGGACC
>Ga0075019_10002119_pt1 | contig 11308 bp, 6 predicted proteins | sample ColStrG_CSR_2013_FD_71473 | JGI IMG/M metagenome (GOLD analysis project Ga0075019, IMG submission 71473) | Freshwater sediment microbial communities in response to fracking from Pennsylvania, USA - Cold Stream Run_MetaG_CSR_2013 | ecosystem: Environmental > Aquatic > Freshwater > Creek >...
CGGAAAGCCCCTTCAACTTCACTTCGACGCATCTGGACACGACGGTGTCGAGCGCCGTGGGGAGGTCCTCGGCGCTCAGCAGGAATATCGTCCGCGGCGCGGGCTCCTCGAGCGACTTGAGCAGCGCCGGCGCGCTCGGCGACGCTCCGGTCGTCGTCAGTTCGACGTTCTCGACGACGACGATCTGGTACCCCGCGCCCAACGGTCGGCGGTGGCTCACGCGATCGGCTTCGCGCAGCTCGTCGACGCGCCACGAGACCCCCGCCCGATCGGCGACGTAGACGTCCGGGTCGTTCCCGCTCTGGACCAGTCGGCACGCCTCGCAGGTTCCGCAACCGCGGGCGGGACACTGCAGCGCCGCGGCGAACGCCACGACGGCGTCGTGCAGGCTCGAGCCGACCGGTCCGCTGACCAGGTAGGCGTGCACCGGGTTCTTCACGTACTGGCGCATGGCCGCGGCCGCCCGCTCCTGACCGATGAGCGCGTCGAAGACGTCAGCCATTCGTCCAGGCGAGCTGGCGGATCCGTTCGTCGATCGCCTCGGCCACCTCGCTCTCGCTACCGGTTGCGTCGACGACGTACCAGTCGTCGGGATTCTCCCTCGCGATTCGCAGGTAGCCGGTTCGCACCCGTTGATGGAACTCGAGGTCGGCCGACTCGAACCGGTCGCGCGCGTCGCGCTCGCGTCGTTCGTTGGCGACGTCGAGCGGGATGTCGAGCAGGATCGTGAGGTCCGCCCGGCACGACCCGATGGCCAGTTCGGTGGCGGCGCGCAGCTCGTCGAGGTCGACCCCGCGGCCGTAACCCTGGTAGGCGATGGTCGACGCGAAGAACCGGTCACTCACCACGTCGCGCCCCGCGTCACGCGTCGGTTCGATGACCGTGCGCACGTGGTGCGAACGGTCGGCCAGCATCATCAGCGCCTCGGTGACCGGGGCCATCGGGGCCTCGGCGTCGAGGAGCCAACGACGGAGCTCCACCCCCAGGGGAGTGTCGCCGGGCTCGAAGGTGAAGAGGGCGTCGCGCGCTTGGGCGACGCGCCGTGCGTGCGTGCTCTTGCCGCTCGCGTCGATGCCTTCGAAGACGAGGAAGGTCCCTCGCCTCGTCATCGCTCGTCCGCGTGCTGGGCCTTCGCGGCGAGAGCGGCGTTGGCCTTGGCCCCCTTGGCGGCGGCCGTGCGCTTGGCCGCGCCGGTCGACTTGGTCGTCGCCTTCTTGGCCACCTTCTTCGTCGCCTTCTTCGCAGCCTTCTTCGCGACCTGGCGCGGCCGCGACGACGGCTCGGCGTTTCGACGTTCGGCCAGGAGTTCACAGGCCCGGTCGAGCGAAAGCGTCTCGGGCGTGTCGCCCAGACGCAGCGTCGCGTTGACCTCCCCGTCGGTCACGTAGAGCCCGAATCGGCCGGTGCGCACCACCACCGGTCGCTTGGTCACCGGATCCTCGCCAAGTTCCCTCAACGGTCCGGCCGCCGCACGGCGTCCGCGCTGTTTGGGTTGGGCCAGCAGCGCGAGCACCCCGGCCTCGTCCACCGAGAAGATGTCGTCCTCGTGCTCGAGCGACCGCGTCTCCTTGCCCCACGTGATGTACGGGCCGTATCGGCCGTTCTGCGCGAGGATCGGCTCGCCGTCCTCGGGGTGCAGGGCCACGACCCTCGGCAGCGACAACAGGCGCCGGGCGTCGTCGAGGGTCAAGGTCTCGGGCTTCATCGTCGAGAACAGCGACGCGGTCCTGGGCTTGTCCTTCGGGTCGGTCATCTCGCCGACCTGGACGTAGGGCCCGTAGCGGCCGGCCTTCAGCAGGATGGGCAGACCGCTCGCCTCGTCGACGCCCAGTTCTCGGTCGTTGCTAGGTGCGGCGAGCAGGGCGAGGGCGTGAGCGACGCTGAGCGAATCCGGCTCGGTCGCTTCGGGGATCGACACCCGGTCCTCGCCGTGCACGAGGTACGGACCGTAGCGGCCGGATCGTACCGTCACGACCAGGCCGTCGGGCGCGACGCCCAGGGGTATCGAGTTGATCGCGGCGAAGTCGAACTCGTGCTCGCCGTGGGCCATCCGTTCGAGACCGAGTTTGGCCAGTTCCGTGGAGGCGTCCGGGTCGCCGAAGTAGAACTTCCGCAGCCACGGCTCGAGGTCCTGGCGGCCCTGGGCGATCTCGTCGAGTTGATCCTCCATGGCGGCGGTGAACTGATAGTCGACGAGGTCGGCGAAGTAGATCTCGAGGAGGTTCACCACGGCAAAGGCGCGAAAGGCCGGCACCAGCGACTTGCCCTTCTTCCAGACGTAGCCGCGCCGGTCGATCGTCTTCATCACCGATGCGTAGGTGGAGGGGCGCCCGATGCCGAGGTCCTCCAGCTTCTTGATGAGCGTCGCCTCCGAGTAGCGGTCGGGTGGCTGGGTGTCGTGGCCCTTGGCCTGGGCGTCGACGACCGGCACGACCTGTCCCTCGTTCAGCGCCGGCAGGATGCGCTCCTGGTCGGCGAGTTCGGCTTCGGGGTCGTCGGTGCCTTCGACGTAGGCCCGCCGGAAACCGGCGAACTCGATGCGCAGTCCCGTGGCGACCAATCCGGCGGCGACCTCGCCGCTGAAGCCCGCCACCCCGGACAGGGTGGTCCCGAGGCGAACGCGGTCCTGGGTCAGGCGCGCGTCGACCATCTGCGAGGCGATGGTGCGCTTCCAGATCAGGTCGTAGACGGCCAGTTCGTCTCCCCCGAGGTGGGACTGCGCGTCGTCGAGGGTCCGAAACGCCTCGCCGGCCGGTCGAATCGCCTCGTGGGCCTCTTGGGCGTTCTTCACCTTGCGGTCGTAGCGCCGCGGGGCGTCGGCCACGTAGTCGTCGCCGAACATCGAGGCGGCGAGCGAACGAGCCGCGTTGATCGCCTCGTCCGAGAGCGTGGTCGAGTCGGTGCGCATGTAGGTGATCCAACCCTGCTCGTAGAGCCGCTGGGCGGCGCGCATCGTGCGCTCGGGGTCGAAGCGCAGTTTCCGGCTCGCCTCGATCTGCAGCGACGACGTCATGAACGGCGGCTGCGGACGCTGGGTGCGCGGAGTCGAGGTGATCGAGTTGATCGTGACCTCGGCGCCGGAGAGCTTCTCGGCGATGGAGTTGGCCGAGGTTTCGCTCAGGACCTCGACCGAGTTCTTCGCGTCGAGCCTCCCGGACGCGTCGAAGTTCTTCCCGGTCGCGAGCAATGAACCGTTGACCGTCTCGAGCGTCGCCTCGAAGGTCACGCTCGCCTCCAGAGTGGCGACGACGTCGAACCACGTCGCCGAGGTGAAGGCCATCCGTTCGCGTTCGCGTTCGCACACCAGGCGGATGGCGACCGACTGCACCCGTCCGGCCGAACGGGCCTTGTCGACGGCCCGCCAGAGGACGGGCGAGACCTCGTATCCGACCAGGCGGTCGAGGAACCGGCGACCCTCCTGGGCGTCGACGAGGCGCAGGTCGAGGTCGCGGGTCTCGTTGACCGCCCGTTCGATGGCGGCCGGGGTGATCTCGTGGAACACCATGCGCTTGACCGGGACCTTGGGGTTGAGCACCTCTTGCAGGTGCCAGGCGATGGCCTCACCCTCGCGGTCCTCGTCAGTGGCGAGGTAGAGCTCGTCGACCTGCTTCAGGGCGGCCTTCAATTCGGACACGATCTTCTTGCGATCGCTCGACACGACGTAGACGGGCTTGAAGTGGTCGTTCACGTTGATCCCGAGACGGGCCCACTTCTCGCCCTTCACCGAGGCGGGGATGTCCGCCGCGCTCTGGGGCAGGTCGCGGATGTGACCGACGGAAGGTTTGACGATGTAGTCCGGGCCGAGCATTCCCTGGATGCGGGTGGCCTTAGCCACTGACTCAACTATGACCAATGCCCGTGCCACACTCACCACCTCTCGGCCGATATCTGTCACGACGGGTTTCGCCACGACGTTCTACAAGATAGACAGGTCTGCGGTCCCCTCGACAACATGCCTGGCGCTCCTCACCCGCCAATCGGGCCAATCGCCAGTCTCCGACCGGCAATCACACCGACCCCGACCCGGTGAGGAACGCTCCCGCGGCGCACCAGGAGATGGACGACCTTCCAATGTGTCGCCCGTGTCTCTGCCCCGATCCGTCGATCGACTCGCCCGATTGTTCTCGTCCGGAGCAGGCTCGGCCGGTAGGCTGGACCGGAAATGCGACGTGACGACGGAAGGGAATTCAGCGACGAGGCTGAGGATTCGAAGCCTCCGTCATCGCTAGGCCCCGTGTCGCCACGATTCCACAGCGCGCCGTGGCCCGCCCACTCCTAGGACCCGGTGCAGCCCAGATGCGAGGTTTGACCCGGTCCGCAGTTGCGGCGGCGGCGCGTGCGCGCCGAACCATCCCCGGCACCGCTTTGTGGCGATCGATGGCGGCGTTGACCGCTGGACTCGCGCTTCTCGTCGGCTCGAGCGCGGTGACCGCGACGCCGGCGTCCGCGGCGGGCGGGTGGCAAGTCGCGTGGACCGCGCCAACCGACCTCAGCCTGGGGAGCACGCTCAATTCCACCGTCCGCGACATCGCCACGGTGCCGATCGGCGCTTCGTCGGTCTCATTCACGTTCTCCAATCTCTGGAGCCCCACGCCAACCACCTTCGCGGCGGTCACCGTCGGGGTCACCCAGAGCGGGGTCGACGTCGTGCCGGGGTCCTTTCGGCCCGTGACGTTCCGAGGTGGTAGCCGCAGCGTCGTCATCGCCCCCGGCGGGCAGGTCACGAGTGACCCGGTGGCGATGAGCGTGCACGCCGGAGAGTCCCTCTCGGTATCGATCGCGGTCTCGGGTTGGGCCGCGGTCAGCGCGCACACCTGCTGTGACGGCCGGATCGACACCTGGGCGACCAGCAACGGAGTGGGCAACCTCACCCTCAGCCCCACCGGGGCGCAGTTCAACCGACTCCTCACCGGCTCCTACATTCGGTGGCTGTCGGGGATATCGGTCGCCGGCTCAGCGTCGACCGGTTCGATAGTCGCGTTCGGTGACTCGATCACCGACGGCTACGGCTACACCAACGTGGGATTCAGTTGGGTCGACGCCCTTCAGCGACGGTTCTCGATGCTTCCGCCGGCCCAACAGATGCCCGTCGTCAACGAGGGGATCGCGGGCAACACGATGGCCGCGTTCCCGCCCAACACGACGTACGCGACGAAGTCGGGCGGCGTCGCGGGCGAGACCCGGTTCGCCAACGACGCCCTGGCCTGGCCCGGGGTGAAGGACGTCCTGCTGCTGCTCGGCACCAACGACATCTGGTTCGGCGCCGGTGGCGAGACGGTCAAGCCGATCCCCCCCTACGGCACCCCGCTCTCGATCGAGGGTGCGATGCGCAACGTCGTCAACCAGGCCCACGCCCGAGGTGTGAAGATCTACGGCATCACCCTGCTGCCGCGCGCCACCTCGACCGCGGCCGACCACGACCAGGCCGAGTACTGGGGTCCCCACGAGCAGGCCATTCTGAGCGCGGTCAACACCTGGATGCTCTCGGGCGCCGGGGGCTTCGACGGCGTGATCGACCTGGCCGCGGTCATGGGGGACGTCTACAACGGCGCGTGCGATCCCACGACGCCGTTCGCGCCGTACTTCAACCCCGATCACCTCCATCCCAACGTGGCCGGCGAGACGGTCATGGGCAACGCCATCTCGACCACGATCTTCGGAATGGCCCAGGCTCCCCAGCTCTCGCCACCGGTGACCGTGACCCCCACCGCGGGCTGCGCCGCGGCGCAGAGGGCGCGGGCGGTCCTCGCCGCCAGCACGGCGCCGGGAACCACGACGACGACCTCGACTACGACGACGATCCCCACGACCACGACGACCAAGGCCCCCGTGGGCCTGCTCAAGCGCGTCGGCTCCTCGATGTACCTATGGGCCGCCCTGGCACTGACCATCCTCTTCGCGATCTGGAACGCCCGGCGGCGCCAACTGCGACGACGGGCCGAGGCTCGACGACGGGCCATCCGACTGGCCAACTATCCCCGCATGCCCCCGCCGGCGCCACCGCGCAACCCGTCGACGCCAGGTTCGGCGCCGCGACGACCACCGCCCCGCCGCTGAGGCGCCTCGAACTGGTCAGTCGAGCTTCAATCGGTACCGCAGGAAGTCCTCGCCGCTCTGACTGCGCATCGCCCCGTCGGCTCGCCAGCCGAGTCGTTCGTAGAAGTGACGCGCCTCCATATCGGGTGGGGTCACCAGCATGAGCTCCTGCACCCCCGCCTCACGGGCCACCGTCACGGCACGGGCCACCAGTTCGCGTCCGGCACCTCGGCCCTGCGCGTCGGGGTGCACGAGCACGTGGGTGATCTCGCCCATCACGCGCTCGTCGTGACGGACCGAAGCGCCACGCGACCCGAACCGTCCGGCCACGAGGCGCATGAGTCCCCTCGCGTAGCGCCGGCCCCGCGTGACGACGAGGTCCTTGGCGAGGCGGGGATGGGTGATGGCGCGGGCGAGGATCGTCGAGGCGAGGCGAATTCCGTGACCCTTAACCATGGCGTTCACGTGCGCCGCGGGGTCGGTGGCTCCGAGCAGCACTCCGAGCAGGGAACCGTCGTCGTCACGCGCGACCAGCGCGATCGAGCCCGCCGAATGCAACCACGCGCGGTAGTAGGCGCGCATGAACCGCGGTCCGAAGCGTGACAGGAACTCCATGTCGAGCACCTGGAGGTGCAACTGCGCGGCTTCGAGTACGTCACCGTCGCGCAGCGGCTCGACGCTCACCATGGTGATGCGCTCGCGGGTGTCGTGTTCGACGTATGGCGGGAGGTCGAGTCCGTAGTGATGGTCAACCTTAACGTCGGTGCCGGCGTCGGGTCGACGGTCGCGAGCCCATCGACGGACGAACCGTACTGCTACGCTTTCGCCGATGTCACCTGCCCGACACCGCCGGCGGGTCAACGTGCGCCGACGTCGGCGGGTGTTGGCGGCTCTCCTGATTCTGGCCGCCCTGTCCATCGTGATGGTGACCAGGGGCCACGGCGCGGCCACGTCCACCACCACGAGCCCGCCCACGTCGTCATCCACCACGACCACGACCACGTCCCCCTTCCCATCGGCCGTCGCGCGCACGAGCATCACGGTCGATGAACCGGCCAGTGGCTCACTGGCCGCACGATCGCTGCTGACGATCGTGCGATATCCCTCCACCGGCTCGGCGCCGCTGCGCGCTCACGCCCCGTATCCGCTGGTCGTCTTCTCGCAGGGTTACGGCGTGGCCCCCGAGACCTACGTGCACCTGCTCAACTCGTGGGCCGCGGCGGGGTACGTGGTCGCCGACCCGGCCTACCCGTTCACCTCGCCGAACTCGCCGGGCGGACTGGTGCGCAACGACATCGTGCACCACCCGAGTGACCTGAGCGCGGTGATCACGGCCCTGCTCGACGACAGCGCAGCATCGGGCGGCGTGCTGTCGGGCCTGATCGATCCGTCGCGGATCGCCGTCATCGGTCACTCCGACGGGGGTGACGTCGCCCTCGCGGCGGTCGCCAACGACTGTTGCCGCGACGCGAGGATCAAGGCCGCCATCCTGCTCTCGGGCGCCGAACTGGCCTGGTTCCCCGGCCGGTACTTCACGACCCCCGGCGTGCCGATGCTCGTCGTCCAGGGATCGAACGACTACGACCTCAACCCCGTCCCGTGCAGCGTCGCGCTCTACAACGCGGCGCCGAGGCCCAAGTACTACCTGTCGATGCTGGGCCAGACGCACTTCAGCGCCTACGTCCCGCCCGGTCGTGCGCTCAACGTGGTGACCCGGGTCACCATCGACTTCCTCAACGGGTACCTGCGCCACTCGTCGGCGGCCCTCGCGTCGATGATGAGTAGCGGCCACGTGCCCGGCCTCGCCTCGATCACCAGCGGGTCGCCGGTCGCCCCGGTCGCCGGGAGCTGCCCCGACGGTCCGGCCGGCTGAGTCAGGCGACGGGCTTGACGCCCTTGACGACGTTCGCCTCGGCGACGACGTTGACGCTCTCGAGCGAGACGAACCCGGCCGCTTCGTAGAGGCGCATCCACGCCTCGGGCGTGATCGGACGTTCGCGCAGTCGAAAGAGGAACCGACCGGCGTTCTTCAGGATCCGCCAGTAGCCGGGGAGGCCCTTCTTCGCCATGACCTTTATCTTGCTCGCGATCACCTTGCGGTCCTCGGTGGAGGCGCCACGCCCGAGCATCATGTCCGAGTTGATCAACGTCCCGCCCGGCTTGAGCCAACCGAAGGCCGCGGTGACGACCTTGGCCTTGTCCGGGTCGAGCAGGTGGTGCAGGGCGTAGTTGCTGATCACCAGGTCGACCGACCCGGCCGCCAGCGTGAGCCGCTCGATCGGCGAGACGATCCCCGACACGTTCTCGAGGCCCTCGCTCTTGGCCTGGGCCTCCATGCGCTCGACCATCGCGGCGCTCACGTCGACGCCGATGACCGTCGCCCCCAGTCGTGCCAGGGCCAGGGCCAGACGTCCTCCGCCGCAGCCGAGGTCCACGCAGACCATGCCGGGGCGAACCTGGGACATCTCGATCGCCTTCGCGGCGACCTTGGTCATGCCGGCGTCGTTGTGACGGTCCCACGTCTCGGCCCGTCGGGTCCAGGTCCGGCGTTGGGTTCGGATCGACATGTTGGTGCCCTGACGCCGACCCCACGAGGGGGCAGAACCTCCGGCGCCGGTTGCGGGATCTTGATCGTCGGACTGGCTCATGGGCACCTCGGGTAGTTGATCGTCGGCTGGGGAAGAACATTCGCTTGCGGGTCCCGCCGCGGTGGCGGCGCCATCGATCGGACGACGCCAACCAGTCCGAGACCTGACTGTGTCGGCAAACTGAAGCCCCAGCCTACCAACCGTCGTTGCGCGCCTTCTCGGCGCACGATCCCGGTGCTGGAACCAAGGGTCCCACACCGGCCCCGCTGCTGCGGGGCCTACTCGTCACCCGCGGGCGCGGCCACGATCTCGTACTGCGGGTTGAGGATCACCGCCTCGCGGCGGAGCGAGGTGACGGTGCCGCGGACCAACAGGCGGGTGCCGCGCTCGATCCCGGGGATGGTGGAGCGGCCCTGGAAGACGAGGGTCACCGAGCCGGTGTTGTCGGCGATGACGCAGCGCAACTCGTGCCCCTCGCCCTCGTGGTTGATGGCCATCGCGCGGACACGCCCCGCGATCTCGACGTGCTGGCGCTCGAGCAGTCCGCCGATGGGCGCCGCGCCACTGGAGCGCTCGGCGAGTTTGAGGTCCGCGGCAAGGTGGGCGTCCTCGCGCAGTCCGCCGCGCACGACCTCGTCGGCGACGGGCGCCTCCTGGACGTCGCCCTCGGCCAGGCGTTTGCGAACGGCGCGGTAGGGGACGATGGTCGCGGCCGTGCGCGGAACGTGCATCACCGCGCCGGCCATGGCGTCGGCGGTGCGGTCGTGCAGGAGTCGCTGGAGACGCGAGACGAATCCCCGGCGCGGCAGGATGACCATGCAGAACACGTCGGGGTCGCGCACCACGTCGGCCACCAGCTCCAGGGCCGCGCGGTCGACGCGCCGGTCGTCGCACTCGACGATCTCGAGGGTGATGCTCGCCGAGGCCGTGCCCGGGCTGCCCCAGCTCTGTTCGAGGCGCTTGGTGACGATGGGGTCGATGTCGAAGTGCACCGCGCGGATCGAATAGGCGTTGAGCGAGACGCAGTAGAGCAGCGCGCGTTCGGTGGCGAGGTCGTAGCTGTCGACGAAGACGACGACCCGGTTCATCCGGATGTTCATCTTGGCGAACCGGCCGCTGACCGCTTCGAAGGCCTTGTCCTCACGCACGTACTGCTTGTTCAACCGGATGAGCGCGACGTACATCAACGGTCCCACCACGGCGATGATCCAGGCGCCCTCCTTGAACTTGGCGACCAGGAAGACCAGCACCACCACGGCCGTCACCGACGCGGAGATGGCGTTCATCGCGACCCCGAAGCGCCAGCGTCCGGTACGTTCGCGCAGGTGCCGAGCGACCATCCCCGCCCCGGCCAGGGTGAAGCCGGTGAACACGCCGATCGCGTAGAGCGCAATCAGGCCGTTGACCTGGGCGTTGAAGACGATGATGAGCGTCAACGAGACGGCGCCGAGCAGGAGGATGCCGTTGGAGAAGGCCAGGCGGTGACCGCGCTTGGTCAACTGGCGGGGCAGGTACTTGTCGGTGGCGACGTAGTTGGCGAGGAACGGGAATCCGTTGAACGAGGTGTTGCCGCCGGTGTAGAGGATCAGCACCGTGGCCAACTGCACGGTATAGAAGATGTAGTGACCCAACCCGTGGCTGCCGAAGACGTCGAGGACTTCCTGGCTGACGACAGTGGGGGTGCCGATCGCGTAGGGCAGGGCGTGGGTCCACGAGGCGAGCAGGGTGGTACCGACCAGCAAGAAGGCCAGGATGCTCGCCATCCAGACGAGGGTCTTGCGCGCGTTGGGCGACTCCGGACGCCGGAAACTGGCCACCCCGTTCGAGATCGCCTCGAGGCCGGTGAGTGACGAGCCGCCGTTCGCGTAGGCGCGCATCAGCGTGATGAAGGCGAGGCCCATCAGCACGCCCGAGCCCTTCTGGCCGAGGTGTCCACCCACCAGGGAGCTGTTGAGCGGCTGGGGGATCATGCGCAGCGTCCCGTTGAACTTCTTGTAGTAGCCGACCAGGATCGTCGAAGAGAGCATGAGGATGTAGAAGTACGTCGGCAGGGCGAAGTAGCTGCCCGCCTCGCGCAGGCCCCGCAGGTTCCCGTAGATGAGGATCAGCACGATGGCGATCGTTATCTCGAGGGTGTAGCCGGTGAGCCCGGGCACCGCACTCGTCAGGGCCGCGGTCCCGGCGGAGCACTGGACGGCGACGGTGACGATGTAGTCGATCAGCAGGGCGACGGCGGCGATCTGGGCGATCTTCGGTCCGAAGTTGTCGCGCGCGACCACGTAGGAGCCGCCCGCGGTCGTGTAGTACTTGATCACGTCGAGGTAGGAGGTCGTGACGACGAAGAGCACGCCGATGATGACGAACATGATCGGCACCACCATCGCGAAGGCCGCCAGGCCGATCGCCGGGGTCATCTGGGTCAGGATCTGCTCGGTGCCGTAGGCCGAGGAAGAGATGCAGTCGGGCGCGAGCACGCCGAGCGCGATCGCCCGGTTGAGGCGCTCCCCGCTCAGTTGCTCGGTGACGTAGGGCTTGCCCAGGAGCGCCCGCTTGACGCGGTAGCCGAAGGACTCGGGGTAGACGCTCGCCACGTTGGCGTGGGAGGTCAGTACCGGCGAATTCTTCGCGATCTGCTTATCCGCCTCTGACACGGATTCGATACTAAGCCAAGACCTCCGCCGGGC
>Ga0075019_10002124_pt1 | contig 11303 bp, 9 predicted proteins | sample ColStrG_CSR_2013_FD_71473 | JGI IMG/M metagenome (GOLD analysis project Ga0075019, IMG submission 71473) | Freshwater sediment microbial communities in response to fracking from Pennsylvania, USA - Cold Stream Run_MetaG_CSR_2013 | ecosystem: Environmental > Aquatic > Freshwater > Creek >...
ACTATGGAGTCATGGGACCCACGGTTCGTCGACGCCCTGGCCCGGCACCACCGAATCATCATCTTCGACAATGCAGGAATCGGCAAAACTGACGCGCTGCCGTCGCCGCTCACCATCAACGCAATGGCTAATCAGACGAGTGCGTTGATCGACGCGTTGGGACTGAAGAAGCCTGACGTCTTGGGCTGGTCGATGGGTGGCATGATCGCCCAGGCATTGGCGGTCGAACACCCCACTCAGGTAGGCCGACTGATTCTCTGTGCCACCTTCCCGGGAATCGGCACAGTGAAGCCGCCGCAATCAGCGATCAATGATCTGAAGAGCACCAACTCGACCAAAGTGATGTCGGCCCTCTTCCCGTCTGACCAATCCGCAGCGAAGTTGGCCTTCGAAATCGCCACCGGAAACTACCCTCCGTCGTCGCCCGCGCCTTCGGTTGCTGTTGCTGCCCAAACGTACGCAGTCGATGAGTGGTTCGCCGGGCACGACCAGGCAGGTGGCAACACCACGCGTATCAACGCGCCCACGCTCATCGCCGACGGATCCATTGACCGTCTCGATCCAGTTGTCAACGCTCACCGGCTCGCTTCTCTCATTCCGAAGGCGCAGCTGATGCTCTTCCCCAACGCCGGACACGCTTTCCTCTTCCAAGAGGTGACCACGTTCGTTCCAGCGATTGAAGCCTTCCTTGCGGCGAAGTGACCTGATTGAGAGTGGTCACAATTGACCGACCAGTTTCAAGGCACGATGCCGACATCACATCGAGTCAGACTCGGTCCTGAAGCCGCTTTGTCATTGAGCGTGTTGCACCGCTCGCAAACTGCAATTCGCAAGCCATTCGTAGGGCCGGTGGGGATCGAACCCACGACCGAGGGATTATGAGTCCCCTGCTCTAACCACTGAGCTACGGCCCTGAGAATTGAATTCGCGGTTCATCCACGCAACCAAGTTCAACTCAATCAAAGTAGCAGCCGCAGACAATCCAACCTCGTTTCAACACTTCACCGAACATCGCTATACGTCATCACTGATCTGCCTCTGGCCCCGTCACCCCGATCAGTTGATCGGGGTGAGCTCGTGGGGGCACCGCCAAACAGCCCAACGATTCACCACTAGATTGAACCGGCACAGTAAGGTCGATCTGTGATACGAAGGACCACGTTTGTCCTCAGTCTGACAACGGTGGGAGTGGGGATCTGGCTCATCACTCGAGTTGGCCCACTCAACGCTGCTTGCAATTCGAACGCCCCCACTGCCGGTTTCGGCGCGAGTACCGACTGCATGAACATCGTGTCTTCCTACTTCATCGGCTACGCATTGACGATTGGCGGCCTCGTGATCCTGGCACTGGCCCTGATGTCGATCTCCCATCGAAACAAGAAATACGTTGGCCAGAAGCGTCAAACCACGATCCCGGGAACGATTGAGCACTTCATCGAGTCGCAAGATCGTTGAGCGACTTGTCAACCCGCGCTTGGCTCCCAGAGCAGGACTCGAACCTGCAACCTAGCGATTAACAGTCGCTTGCTCTGCCAATTGAGCTATCTGGGAATGCACCCGAAGGTAGAGCAACATTAGCACCCGTGACTGCGACCTATTGATGGTCAAACCACTGCTGTAGTCTCTCTGCCTGCGGACTGGCCAGCACGGCCCGACGAGCTCGTTCAATCCGCTTCGCCATTCCTTGGCGCGTTATGCCGCGCGTTCTCGCGATCTCCTCGATGGGCATCGTGCGGAACGTGGCCTGCCAGAAGGCATCGAAATCCTCACCGCAGGCCTCGCGGAGTGCGTCTATCACCCAAGTCGGAGCATCGTCCGGATCGCTGGCAAAACCAATATGGCTCGCGTCAATCAAGTCGGTCGTGTCGAATCGTCGCGAGTTCATGTCACGGCTCAGTTGCATGACCTCCTGGGCCTTGGCCTGCGAGATTTCCAACGCCGAAGCCACGTCTCGTCTCGTCAACCGGCGATTCGGATCGGTCCTCTCCAGTTTCTGAAATTTCAGGATCAATCGCATCTCGTTATCGGTGAGACCGGCCTGTAGCTGAATCGACTGATTCACGAGCTTCATGATCCAGTAGTTCGCGTAGGTCGAGAAGCGGTTGCCACGATCGGGGTCGAACCGCCGCAGTGCATTCACAAGTCCTTCCACGCCCGCGGACTCGAGCTCCTCGTTGCCGAACCGGTAACCCCGTTCCATGACCCTCGTCCGAACGAGGCCAAGAGTTGCGCGAAGCAGAAGGGACTCTGCCTCTTGGCCGGCCTGCCGCTGGCGGAGCAACTTACCTCGTTGCACGTCGTCCGTCGCAACACCACCGTCGAGTACCGCGGCCGCAGCTCGGCCCTGCTGAATGACCGGATAGAGGCGGCGTTCTTCCTCGACGTCAAGAGGAGCCAGCATCGCTAGTCCACCGATGATGCCGTATCGTGATCGGTTCACGGCGTGATCGAAGACGCTCGCGCAATGAGCCAATCGCGAAGGTCGACCTCGGCGACTTCGCCGTCCAGAGTGTCCAGGAGACCGAGTCGTTCCTTGACGTCGCGCGTGGTCACCATGACGACGTCGGGAGCGATTGTCCCTTCGCGCAATTCGCGCTCGAGCTTCTTCAGTTCCGACGCGACGGCGCTGCGAACCAACTGCGAGATGACCGCACCGACGTCGGTATTCGAATACTCCCGATCCAAATCGTCGACAGCCAGTTGACTGAGGACGTTGGCAGCGTCCTCCTCGCCACTCCGAATAAGTGCGTCGATGACTTCGGAGATCGGACGATCACTCGACACCCCTTCGAAGATCTCGCGTTGTGTCTCGTTGACGAAGTAGGCGGAGACGAGACGACCCTTCACAAGAGTCGGGGCGTGTACCATCAGCCGCAGCGCCTCCAGTCCGGGACGGGGCATCGGGCCGAAATCGATCATCGACCTCCGCTCGGCGATCCTCGGTAACTCTTCCGGCTCGTCAGTTCGACCGGGAGTCCGGACCAAGTCGCTCACCCGGGGTCGAAGGGATGCGGGTTCCAGTCGAAGTCGATCGGCGACCTGCATCAGATACTGGTCCCGCACTAGATCGCTGGGGTGCTCGGCCAACACGACCATGGCCCGCTCGGCCGCTCTAGCTCGGCCTTCAGCGGTGGAAACATCGGCGCCTTCGAGGACGCGCTCGAGGCGGAATTGCAGGAACGGAACGGCTTGGGCGACGGCGTCTCGAAGCGCGGCGGGGTCCTTTTGCGCCAGTTCCGCGGGGTCCGCCCCCTGGGGCAGTCGAGCGACCACCACGTCAATCTCGTGCTGACGCTCCCACTGGTAGACCGACGCGGCGGCGCTTTGGCCGGCCTGATCGGCGTCGTAGGCGAGGACGATTCGCTGGGCGAAATTGCGCATCGCGCGGAAGTGCTCCTCGCCGAGGGCGGTGCCGCACGTCGCCACCGCTCTGGGCAGTCCGGCACGGAAGAAGGCGATCACGTCGGTGTAGCCCTCGCAGACGATGATCTCGCCGGACTTGATGATGTCGTCCTTGGCCCAATTGAGTCCGTAGAGAGTGCGGCGCTTCGAGTAGATCGGCGTCTCCGGGCTGTTCTTGTACTTGGCCTCGATCCGCCCGTCCTCCCGAGGGGTGGATCCGAATGGCGGCGGCAGGATCCTTCCACCCATCGCGATGGCCTTGCCGCTCGGATCGAAGATCGGAAAGATGATGCGGGCGCGAAGCGCGTCCTGACGGCGGTCGCGCTTGTTCACGAAGCCGAGACCCGTACCCGTGAGCACCGTCGCGTCGATCTTGAGCGCCGTACTGAGTGCGTCCCACTCGTCCGGGGCCCAACCGAGCTTGAACTGGCGCGCCACCTCCCCGCTGATGCCCCGAGACCGAAGGTACTCACGGGCCGGGCGGGCGTCGGGTGAATTCAGTAGCCGGTCGTGATACCAGTCCACCGCTTTCTCCATCACCTTCAGGAATTCCTGACGCTCCTTGCGGGCCGGACCCGCGTTGGCGTCTTCATGGAGTTCAATACCCGCACGATCGGCCAGGTAGCGCACCGCGTCGACAAAATCCAGATGCATCATCTCGCGCACGAAGGTGATCTGATCACCCGAGGCGCGACAGCCGAAGCAGTAGTAGCGGCCTTCTTCGGCGTTCACTGAGAAGGACGGCGTCTTCTCCCCGTGGAACGGACAGAGACCGGTCCAACGCCGACCCGACTTCTTGAGCGCGACCTGCTCGCTGATCAGCGCCACGATGTCGGTCGCCGAGCGCACCTGGGCGATCTCACTGTCCGATATGGCCATAGAAAGAAGGTACCGGTTCGCCCGCCACCAAGAACATGACCCTTCTCAGCCCTGCCTAAACTGCAAAACATGTCTGAATTCGCCGTCGAAGCCACGAATATCGTTCGAACATTCCACGACGGGAACTTCCGGGCCCTCGATCAGGTGTCGCTGCGCGTCCCGACCGGAGAGGTCTTCGGACTCCTCGGGCCGAACGGTTCGGGCAAGACGACGATGGTGAGGATCCTCTCTACGGTCCTGGCGATGACCGAAGGCTCGGCCACGGTCGCCGGATTCGACGTGCGTCACCAGCCCGAGTTGGTTCGCAGCAACATCGGGCTCGCCGGGCAGTTCGCCGCGGTGGACGACAACTTGACCGGATTCGAGAACTTGCGAATGGTCGGTCTGCTCAACCACATCGACAAGGCTGAGGCGATTCGACGGTCTCGCGGGCTTTTGGAGCAGTTCGGCCTGGAGGAAGCCTCAAATCGCCTGGCCAAGACGTATTCCGGCGGCATGCGCCGTCGTCTCGACCTCGCCGCGGCCCTGGTCGCCAATCCCCCGATCCTCTTCCTCGACGAACCGACCACCGGTCTCGATCCGCAGAGCCGACAAGACCTCTGGGGCATCATCGAAAGCCTCGTGGAGGGTGGCACGACAGTACTCCTAACGACCCAGTACCTCGAGGAGGCCGACCGACTCGCCAAGCAACTCGTGGTCCTCGACCACGGCAAGATCATCGCGGAGGGAACCTCGGGCGAGCTCAAGAGTCGTCTTGGCAACACTGTCCTATCCATCGCCTTCGCCTCCACCAGCGACGCCGAGAGAGCGTTAGCCCTCGTTGCCGACATCTCGTCGAAGCCGGCCAACGTTGAGGGCACGGTGATCGATCTCACCGTCAACGATGGTCCGGCCGCGGCGGCGGCGGCTCTGCGCCGCATCGATGGAGCCAGCATCGAACTCATTGGGCTCCAACTCCGCGAGCCGAGCCTCGACGACGTCTTCTTGAGCCTGACTGGCCACAAGGCCGAAGATCCGAGTACGACCGAAACGACGAAGAGCCGTCGTGCGAGGAAGAGGAGCCGTTCATGACGATCGCGACGACACGCCCTACGACTAACGTCCACCGCTCGTCACTGCGCTGGACCATCAGCGACACCCTGACCATCGCTCGTCGCAATCTCCTGGCCCTGTTCCGCATTCCCACCGCCGTGGTCTTCGCCATGATCCAACCGGTGATGTTCGTATTGCTGTTCCGCTACGTTTTCGGCGGAGCCATCGCGGTCATCGGAACCTCGTACGTGAACTTCCTGATTCCGGGAATCCTGGTCCAGACCACGATCTTCGGATCGGTCGGCACCGCGATCGGTCTCGCCGAGGACCTCCAGCGAGGATTGATCGAACGCTTCAAGGCCCTGCCGATGGCACGAATGGCCGTACTCGGCGGTCGCACCATCGCCGACACGGTTCGAAACGTCATGGTGGTGATCATCATCACCGTCGTGGGCATCGCCGTCGGATTCCGACCCCACGGCAGTTTGATCGCCTACGTTCAGGCCTGCCTCTTGATGCTGGCCTTCGCCTACTGCCTGTCGTGGGGCTTCGCGTTCGTCGGGCTGGCCGCGCCCAACAGCGAGACCGCACAGGCGATGACCTTCCCGTTGATCTTCCCGCTCACCTTCGCGTCGAACATCTTCGTCCCGCTCCAGGGAATGCCCGGTTGGCTTCAGGCATTCGCCCGCAACCAGCCGGTGAGCCAAACGGCCGAAGCGGTACGTGGCCTGATGCTCGGTCAACCCCATCAACACTCGACGTATCTCGCCTTGGCGTGGTCCATTGGCCTCGTGGCCATCCTCGCGCCGCTCGCAGTGAACCGTTACCGCAAGGCCGCCTAGCCACCGTGGCGATACTTGGCGTGGACGAACTGCAGGCGATCCTCAGCGCCGCCTTCCCCGGTAGCGACGTCCCGCAAGTCGAATCAGTGGACGACCAATCGGTGTTGGTGAGCGTCGCGATCACCGATCGTCACGGCCGCCCGGGAGGAACCCTGTCCGGGCCGACGATGATGACCCTGGCGGACACAGCGGCGTGGCTGGCCATCATGTCCCAGATCGGACCGGTGCTCCTGGCCGTCACGACGAGCCTGCACATCGACTTCCTGCGCAAGCCGCAGTTGACCGACCTTATGGCCAAGACCCGGCTGCTCAAATTGGGACGAAGGTTGGCGGTCGTCGAGGTTGAACTCTTCTCACGCGGTTCGACGGAAGTCGTCGCCCAGGCGCAGGTGACCTACTCATTGCCGTCCGCTTCGAACTAGGCGGAGTGGCGCCGAGTTCGACCAGTAACCTCGAATGAACCTCGAGGCACCGTGACTACTGAGACCACCCCCACCGAACACCAACCACTGAGCCGCGCGCTGGTAGCCCTCATGGCCACCGCCATTGGCGTGGTAGTCGCCAACCTCTACTACCTGCAACCGCTTCTCCACCAGGTGCGCCACGACTTCCACATCGGAACGGCGAATGCATCGCTGCTGATCACGCTCATCCAGGCTGGCTACGCCGCCGGTCTCGCCTTCGTCCTGCCGCTCGGGGACCTGCTGCCGCGCCGCAAATTGGTCGTGGGGGTCTTCCTCGTGGCGGCACTCACGATGTGTGTCGGGGCGCTACTCACGTCCTTCGTGGCATTCGCTGCGGTCACCTTCGTCATCGGGCTCACCTCGGTCGGCGGACAGATCCTCATTCCCTTCGCCGCCGACCTGGCCGACCCAGCTCAACGGGGCCGCGTGATCGGGCGGGTCATGTCGGGACTGCTGTTCGGAATCCTGTTGTCGCGCACCATCTCTGGGCTCGTCGCCCAATTCGCCGGATGGCGATCGGTCTACTGGGGTGCGGCGGTGCTACTCGGGGTGATGGCCCTGGAGCTGCACCGCTCGCTGCCCGACGAGCCGATGCGCGCCAAAGTGAAGTACAGCTCGTTGGTCGCCGGATCGTTCTCCCTGTTGGTGTCGCTGGCGCCCCTCCGGCGCCGAGCGTGGTTCGGAGCCATGATCTTCGCCGGCTTCAGTGCGATCTGGACGACGCTCGCCTTCCATCTGTCCGTCGCCCCATTCCATTACTCGAACGGCGCCATCGGACTGTTCGGGCTCTTCGGGGTGGCGGGAGTGCTGGCGGCGAACATCGCCGGTCACCACGCCGACAAGCAGCGCACGCGAACGGCCACGGTCCTTTCCGCACTGCTCATCCTGGCGTCCTTCGCCATCTTCTCGTTCGGGCGCGCGTCGTTTTGGATGATGTCAATCGGGCTCGTGGTGCTCGACGCCGGGATGCAGGGGATGCAGATCACCAATCAGTCAGTGATTTACGCGCTCCTGCCGGAAGCGCGCAGCCGCATCAACAGCGCTTACATGGTGTGTGCCTTCACCGGCGCGTCGCTCGGCTCGTACGCCGCCGGTCAGATGTACGCGAGGTTCTCCTGGACGGGTGTCTGCTGGCTCGGCGTGGGGATCAGCCTGGGAATCCTTCTACCGGCCCTCTTTTGGAGAACTCCCCCGACCGAGGCGTCAAGTCAACGCGACTGACCCGTCCGCTCGAAGAGGGTGGCCAGCAGCTCGTCGATCCTCACGCGGACCTGGAGCGTCGAATCTCGATCTCGCACGGTTACCGCCCGGTCCTCGAGGGTTTCGAAGTCCACGGTGACGCAGTAGGGCGTTCCGACCTCGTCCTGGCGCCGGTACCGCCGACCGATCGACTGGGTGACGTCGTAGTTGCACATGAAGTGCGGCTGGAGGATCTCGAGCACCTCGCGCGAGACGCCTTCGAGTTCCGGTTTCTTCGAGAGCGGCAAGACCGCCACCTGGTAGGGCGCCAGACGCCAGTCGAGGCGAAGGACCGTACGCGTCTCGCCTTCGACCTCGTCCTCGTGGTACGCGGCGAGCAGGAAGGCCATCATCGCTCGCGTCGCGCCCGCGGCCGGCTCGATCACGTAGGGGGTGTAGCGCTCGTTGGCGGCCTGGTCGAAGTACTCGAGCCGGGTGCCCGAGGCATTCGAGTGCTGGGTCAGGTCGTAGTCGCCACGATTCGCGACGCCTTCGAGTTCGTCCCAGCCCCAGGGGTAGAGGAACTCCACGTCCGTGGTGCCGCGCGAGTAGTGCGACAGGTCGGCCTGGGCGTGTTCGTGGAGGCGAAGCAGTTCCTCGGGGATGCCGAGTCCGATGTACCAGTCGTAGCGGGCCTGGACCCAGTAGCGGTACCACTCATCGGCGTCGGCCGGCGCGACGAAGTACTCCATCTCCATCTGCTCGAACTCCCGGGTGCGAAAGACGAAGTTCTGGGGGGTTATCTCGTTGCGGAAGGACTTGCCGATCTGGGCGATCCCGAACGGCGGCTTCTTGCGCACCGTCGCCAGGACGTTGGCGAAGTTCGTGAACATGCCCTGGGCCGTCTCCGGTCTCAGGTAGGCAGTGGCTCCTTCGCCCTCGACCGGACCGGCCTGGGTCTTGAACATCAGGTTGAAGGCCCGAGGTTCGGTGAACTCGGTGGAACCGCAGTTCGGGCAGACGCCGTCGATCTTGTCCTCCCGCCAGCGCTCCTTGCACTTGCGACAGTCGACCAGTGGGTCGGTGAAGGTCTCGAGGTGGCCCGAGGCGGCCCAGACCGCGGGCGGGCCGAGGATCGCGGCGTCGAGGCCGACGACGTCGGTGCGCATCTGAACCATCGTGCGCCACCACGCCTGCTTGACGTTTCGCAGCATGTTGACCCCCAACGGGCCGTAGTCGTAGGTGGAGCGAAACCCGCCGTAGATCTCCGCCGACTGGAAGATGAAGCCCCGACGCTTCGCCAGATTCGTAACCTTTTCGAGCAGTTCGGGGTCCAGCGCGGGGGTCGATTCCATCCGACAAGGCTACCGGACTACTCGGCGCTCCTCAGCCGGATGATCACCTGGTTGGCGAGGAGCCGTCCCTGGGGCGCCAGCGTGACCAGTCCTTCGTTCACCTCGACCAGGTGGCGGATCTCGTCGAGCGAGGCGAACGCCTCGGCGGCCACGCCACGCGGCGTGCGCAGCGACAGCGACTCTCGCTCGAACCGGCGAGTGCGCTCGTCCAGGTTCTCCTCGCCACCGAGCGGACGCTCCCCCGCCTGCACCATGGCGATGTAGCGATCGGGGGTGCGAACGTTCCAGTAGCGAACCCCGCCGCGGTGCGAATGCGCCGCCGATCCGAAACCGACGTAGTCGTCCTGGTCCCAGTAGACGTGGTTGTGTCGACACTCGTGTCCTGGTCGGGCCCAGTTCGAGATCTCCTCCCAGACGTAGCCGTTGGCCTCGAGCACGCTGGCCACGAGGTCGTAGGCGTCGGCGGTCTCGTCCTCGTCGGGATGTCGAGCGGGGTCCTGGCCGAGCGGCGTACCTGCTTCGGGCGTCAGGGCGTAGCAGCTGATGTGAGGTGGGGGGTTATCGAGACCGAGAAGGTCGTCGAGGGTTCGTCGGACGTCGTCGAGCGATTCAGCGCGTGATCCGATTATCAGGTCCATGTTCCACGTGGTGAATCCGCTCTCGGTGACTGCGCGGGAGACCTCCTCGTGCGCCATGATGCCGTGACGACGACCCAGGTCGGCCAGGACCGCCCGCTGGGTCGACTGGACGCCGAAGCTCATGCGGTTGACCCCCCCTCGCCGGTACGCCCGGAGTCGTTCGAGGTTGGCGTCCTCGGGGTTGCACTCGACAGTGACCTCGGCGCCTTCGATTCTCGGGATCGCGTCGAGGATGCGGAGCAACTGCTCTGGGGTCAGCCGCGACGGCGTGCCACCGCCGAAGAACACCGACGTGGCCGGTTCCAGCCCGTCGCGCACCGCCCAGTCGATCTCCTGGACTACCGCGCGCACGTAGTCGTCCATCAGGTGGTCGCGGTCCGAGTACGTCGCGAATGCGCAGTAGTCGCACCGGTGGGCGCAGAACGGCACGTGGACGTAGACGCCGAACTGGCTCACGAGAGCGTCCTCGCGAGTTCGCGGGCCTCGGCGAATCGAGCCAGCGCCTCGTCTCGTTCGGCCGCGGCGTCGAGCATGGGAGCCGCGTACGCTGCCGACAACAGTCCACCGCCACCCCCGGGCAGCAGACACTGGGGGGCCGCGACGGCGGCCAGTTCGGGAACGTACCGGCGCACGTAGACACCGTTCGGATCGAAACGTTGGGCCTGCAGCGTCGGATTGAACACCCGATGGAAGGGGGCGGCGTCGGTGCCGGTGCCCGCCGTCCACTGCCAGCCATGCTGGTTGGACGCGACGTCACCATCGACGAGCCGCCACATGAACCATCTCGCGCCCCATCGCCAGTCGAGGTGCAGATGTTTGACCAGGAACGAAGCGCAGACCATCCGTACCCGGTTGTGCATCCAGCCCTCCTCGAGCAGTTGACGCATGCCAGCGTCCACCAGCGGATATCCCGTCTCACCCCTCGCCCAGGTGGCGAAACGCGCCACCGCCCGGTCGTCGAGGTCCACGCGCAGGTGTTCGAGCGACGGCTGAAGGACCTGGGACACCGACTTTGGACGGTGGAACATCACGTCGGCGTAGAACTCTCGCCAACAGATCTCCGAGAGAAAGGTGACCCGCCCCGCGGAACCTCCCTCCACGGCCGCCAACACCTGACGGGGGTGGACCGAACCGAACCTCAGGTGCGGACTCAGCCGGCTCGTGCCATCGAGTCCGGGAAGGTTCCTCGCTTCGTCGTAGGCGTCGACGTGAGAGGCGAACCTGGTCAACTGGTCCTGGGCGGCCCGTTCCCCCGCGTCCGGCATCGCTGGGGCCGGCGCGTCCGGCAAGTCGCCGAAGAACCAGGGCCGAGAGGCCGCGGCCCGACGAGTCAACTCATCGAGCGAAACCGACTCCGCGGCGCGCCACGTGACGCCGTCGGGCGGCGCGATGGGACGGGCACGGGGTTCGTTCTCCCACGACCTTCGAAACGCGGCGAACACCCGACAGGGCGTGCCCGACTTGGTGACGACGGTCCCCGGTGCGACGACGTAGGGCGAATCGATGTACTCG
>Ga0075019_10002125_pt1 | contig 11302 bp, 9 predicted proteins | sample ColStrG_CSR_2013_FD_71473 | JGI IMG/M metagenome (GOLD analysis project Ga0075019, IMG submission 71473) | Freshwater sediment microbial communities in response to fracking from Pennsylvania, USA - Cold Stream Run_MetaG_CSR_2013 | ecosystem: Environmental > Aquatic > Freshwater > Creek >...
GGACATTTTCAGATTTTTCAAAATGCCGCCTTCTCTCATGATACCACACTTTCATTTTTTGATTTTGGAGTGGAAAAATCAGCCTATAATTCTTTAATTGGTTCGAGACTCGAAAAAATGGATGAAGCCACATTAAACCAATACAGGATAAATGTGGAAGCCAAAACAGGGGATAGCCTAGTAGAAGCGAGTAAAATTAATAGTCTGAAACTGATTAAAATTGATGCCGAATCCTCTGAAATGCAGGTTATGGAAGGACTTCAAGAAACCCTTAAAAAATTCCATCCGTCAGTAATCCTTGAAATTGGTGATACCGGTAGCGTTGAGACCTCGGCCAGTCTTACTTTAATCCATTATCTTCAAAATCAAGGCTATAAACCCTATGAATATAATGGAAAGGATATCGTAGAACACCAAATTCTTGATAACTACGACCAGAAGCTATTAAAATGTTATAATTTATTATTCCAGTATAAAGCTTAAATCATATAGGTTAAATAAAACCTTAACCATAAACCTTTAGGGCATTATTGGCTGTTTTGAGATGAACTAAACTTAGATTTTTAATTTAAATAAGAATTCGTCCATGGGTTTTATCTTTTTAAAATATCTATTGGATAATATTTTTTAAAACCTCTTGGTTAATACCTTTTCTTTCCTTGTCAAAAAACCAGCCCCATTTGTTGAAATATTGAATAGCAGACTTTGAATGAATCATTAACATTTTTTTGCTTTTATATGATTCTTTTTTGAATTTATGAATAACGGTAGCATCGGGGAAGAAAACCGCTTTCGATTTTTTAAATGCCCTTCGTGTTAAATCGACATCCTCGAAATACATAAAATACCTTGGATCAAATCCCTGCAATTCCAACAATAAGGGGGTTCGGAAAAACATAAAGCAACCGGATAAATTCGGTATTTCTACCATCCTGTCATATTTAAAATCAGGGAGCTCATATTGACTTTTGAATTGACTGGCTAATTTACCTCCAAAACGCCTCCGAATCATATCCAATGGAGTAGGAAGCAATTTACAGAGTTTTTGTAGTTCCCCATTGGGGTATATTATCCTGGGCATCAACTGGCCTATTTCTTGATTTTCTTCCATGAAATGGAAAATCTTCTCTATTTCCCCCTTCTCAAAGGATATATCCGGATTTAAAATAATATGATATTTACTGGAATCCCCTGATTTCTGAATGGCCAGATTATGCCCTTTTCCATAGCCTAGGTTTTGACCCGTAAAATAATATTCAATATTTTCAAAGTTCTCAAAATAGACTTTATTATTGGACTCCGAATTATCAATAAGATATAGAAACTTATCCAGTTGAACCGTTTGATACAGTTCAACCAATTCTTTTACCTCGTCAGCATTATTATATAGAACAATTGAAGCGCTTAATTCTCTCATTCGATTGGGTTATATAGAATTTATTAATATTTCTCCAATTTGCTCACTGGCCAGGGTCCAGGAAAATCGTTTGGCCTGAACGAGTCCCTTCTCAATTAATCCCTCTCTATATACTTTATCGTCCAAAATTTTATTTAGTCCATCCTTTATTTCCAAATAATTAAATGGATCAAAATAAATAGCTGCATTTCCACATACTTCCGGCATAGAAGAAGTCCCCGAACAAATCACTGGACAACCAGAAGCCATAGCCTCTAATGGAGGTAGACCAAAACCTTCGAATAAACTAGGAAAAATTAAGGCCTGGGCATTTCTATAAAAAACAGGAAGTTCATTTAAGGGTATATATCCTAAAAAAACAATATTTAAATCGGCATCCAAATCCAAAATAAATTTTTTAAGGGTCTCAATATAATCGGCAATTCCACCTACAATTACTAATGGATTCTGGTCCCTTTTATTCTTGTCTAATTCAGAATAAGCTTGTATGAGTCTTTCAAAATTTTTATGGGGATACGAAGGCCCTACCGCAAGAAAATAATTCTTAAGTCCATATTTTTCAATTAATAATGGGTTATAATTAAAATCCGGATAATAAAGTTCATTATTATAGCCGCAGGGTACAACATGAATTTTATTTTCATCTACCCCTAAATAGCTTATTATATCCAATTTTGTAGCCTCCGAAACCGTTATAATATTCCTGGTTTTTTTCAATAAACTTGGGAGGAAATATCTAAAATAAACCCTTTGAAACCGGGTTAAACCCTTCATTTTAAGGGAAAGTAAATCATGAACTACCATAACCTGGTTTTTTAGAAAAAAATTACCCTGAGCAGTAATACAAAACACTAAATCAAAATTACCTTTAAGTTTAAAATAGGATATCTGGTTCCAGAAGAACCGAAAGAGAGCCGCAACCAATTTATATTGCCTGGATTTAATAATATGGGGAACCGGAATTATTTTAATCTCTTTACTTAGTCCAAATGAGCTAGGCGAAAAAACTGATAAATTAATCTCCTTCTTCTTAAAATAATCATTCAGTCCATTGATTATATTGATACCATAAATTCCAATACCGGAAGGATTTTCACTGAGCATGGTACCATTTATTGCAATTTTCTTCATGTAATTAAACGATTTAAGGAAAAGGTAATCTATAATGTAATGCTAAGAGCCTTATCTCTAAGAGAATCCTTTTGAATGATCTGTAAATATGCGCAAACCAAACCGAGGGATATCCAGTAATGAAAGCTCCAATTCACATCAATAAATGCTGTATGAAGGGTTTGGGCAACAATCGTCGCGGTTAAGGCTCCAAAGGTTTTTCGGGTTCCCTCATCCAGATTCTTTACTCGAATGCTTAATTCTAAAACAACCTTTCGCAAAAACCATAAAAGACTCAAATATAAAACCAATCCAACCATTCCTAATTCAGCTGCAATGGTTAAAAAGGAATTATTAGTTCCCAAACCATTACTAACAATTCGCATTTGGTTGAATCCAATCCCCAGAATTGGATGATCGGTAAAGGCTTTCAGACCCATAGAAAAAGCATCCGCACGATCATCGGCGGAACTTCTACCCTTATCTACCGAAAAATGGTCTAAAAAAAGCGCCTTGAATAAGGCCATTATTAAATCTTTTTCAATTAAAAATAATATAATGCCAATGATAAGCCCATAGGTTAAAATGGGCTTAAAAAAGCGAATCAGAGCATTGAAAAAGGTGATATTTTTAGAGTATTTGATATAAAAAAAATATCCCACTATCAAGCAAAATGCACCTGCCGCGGAAAGGCTTAACAAAAAAGAAAGAATTTGTAATACGATACCCACTACAATGAGTATTCTCCATTTTTTATTCTTTGTGTTTTCCAGGAGTATTAAACTAAGAAAAACGGAACTTTCCATAAAAAAGGCAAAATACCCGGGCTCCATAAAAAAACTCTGTAACCTGGGTAGAACCAAATCAATTACGGAGGAAGCCGCCTTAACAAAACCTAAACCATTATAGTAATAAAGATTTTGAGAATAATCCAAATCCTTGGTAACGGATTCACTTCCTATCAGCATGGAGGGCTCGATGGTTTTTGAAACCACCAATACCGTTAAAATCAGACCCGAAATGGCAAAAAATACCCCCGCTATGGAAATTACTTTTATAACTTGGTTGAAAACATAATGGCTATTGATAAAAACAATAAATATTATAAATAGAAAAATTTTGAATAATGCAGATGATAGAATTCTTAATCCAAATAGGGGATCTGGAGAGTAAATGAGACTAAAAAAACTCCAAAGAATTATTAAAAATATAAATAATAAAAAGTAAAAAAGATTACTGCTTATATAGAAGTTGAAAAAACGAAAACTGTAAAAAAAGGCTATTCCTAATACAAATATTAATATGACATTATAAAAAGTCAATAATAAACTTAGCCCGTTGGGTTGGCCAAAAATACATAATAAACATACCAGAGAAACCAGAAAGGTATTGAAATCCGTTAAACGTACTGAAGGGCTTTTTTTATAAGTATCCATTTAAATTCAAAATAGATATGATTTTTTCATCGGAATAATGATCCAATAAATCCCTTTTAATATTCTCCTTTACAGCTTCCAATTTTTCTTCATTTTTCATAATTTGAACTATTTTTTTTATATCCTCATTCAAATTTCCATTTAAAAAGAAACCATTATATCCTTCCTTTATTATTTCCCCGACTGTATTCACAGAATGAGTAAATAATATTTTATTAAAACTTAAGGAGGTTAAAACACTTCCACTGGTTGGCTTAAAATATTTATACTCTTTGAACGGAAGTAAAACATAATTGGCCTTTTCAAATATTTCAGGTAGCTTTTCCTTTTCAACAAATCCTAAAAAATGAACATTAACCAGGAATCTTTTTTTTAGGGATTCAATAAATTGAAATATTTTATCACTTAAATACCCTCCTATAATAAAAAAATGAGAATCGGGAAAACTTTGCAAAATCCCCTTATGGATCATTAAGGCTTCCTCAATACCCTTATTTTGACCCAAAAAACCAAAAAATAAAATATTATGATTGCCTTTAATTATCGGTTTGGAATAAATATCCTGCTTCGAAATAATATGGGGTACGAAACAAACATTCCTCAATCCAAATTTCTTCTTTAATATTTTTAATGAAGTAGTATTTAAAACCAGAATCCCTTCCATTTTTCTAAATAGAGATTGATTGATTCCGAAATTATCAAATACCAAATCGGCTATTTTTGAAACTCCATTTAAAATGGGGTTCCTAAAAGAAAAATATGGGTATTTTAATCGGGGAGGATCATGAAGGGTTATCCGAATATGCTTATACCCCGCCTTCAAAAGTTTTAACAACCATTCAATTTCGACTTTTCGGTTTAGACCAATTTCAAAATGAACAATGTCCTGCTTTCGAATCTCGGGTGTGTTTTTATGGTTAAAATACTTGGTATCCAGCAATTTAAACCCAAAATCTCTCAGGATTAAATCATAGAAGTTTCTAGAATACACACAGATTCCTGAGCTTTCTTCAACCGAGGTTATATAATATTTATTTATTGAAATCTCGGCTTCCAAACTGGATTATAATTTAAAATTTCGCTTCTGCTTTTGATATACCTTGCTGGATTTCCTCCAACAATTGTATAGGGTTCTGTACTTTTCGTCACCACACTACCGGCTGCCACCACTGAACCCTTGGCCAACCTTACACCTGGCAAGATGAGGGCTTGTGTTCCTATCCAAACATAGTCCTCAATAATCACTGGCTTTCCAACAAACACAAAGGTTTCGCTATTTGGATCATGACTACCCGTTAAGATGGTCGTACCCGCTGATATACTTACGTTATTTCCAATAATTATATCTCCCCTCCCATCCAAAGAAACATTCTTATTAATTACCGTATTTTCTCCAATGGTAACCCCACCAGGACTTATAATTGTCAAGCCATGGTGAATAGCCGAGGATCGGGCTATTTTATTGCCTAAAAGAAATCGATAAAAAAAAGAGCGTACCGAATACGAAGGAAAATTCCTTATAAAAGCATTCCAAATAAAAATCTTAATGCTGATCATCTTCCTTTAATCTTCCTTACCAGAGGTCCTAAAATAAAAAAATCAAAAAGGCTATAGGAATATCCCCACCAAGCTAATATTCTATTTTGGAAAAGTCTCGAATAAATTTCCCGGTATTCCTTTCTACCGAGAATAAAATTTTTTTCGCTAGCCCCTCCCTCAAACATTTTCACTACTGGTTTCTCTAATTTATGAAATTTACAATTTGCCCTTAGGGTTCGTAAAAGGAAATCACAGTCGGCAGCAATTTTATATTGTGTATTATAATAGCCTAGTTGAGTATAAACCTCTCGAGGAACAAAACAGGAGGTATGCATAAAGGGTAATTGAAAGTATAAATTCTTCAATTCCTTCACTTTCCAAACCGATTCTACCCTACCCTTTATCATTAAGGTATCGGCAATAAGGATAGTTTCTGGTCCTTGATATTGCCTAGCAATTTCTTTGAGAGCATGGCTATGACTAAACTGGTCATCCGAATTTAATAGGATCAATAAATCTCCGGTAGCCATTTTAAGGCCCTTGTTCATGGCATCATAGATCCCACTATCTTTTTCGCTTATCCATTTATGGATAATATGTTCATGATTCTTAATAATATCCAGGGTACCATCATTGGAATCTCCATCTACAATGATATACTCAAAATTTGGATAGTCCTGAGCTTCTACCGAAGAAATGGTATTTTGAATCGTTTTAGCCGAATTATACGATACCGTAATAACGGATATCTTTAAAGAATCGGTAGTATTCATGAATGGTTTAAGGTATTATTAATCGCCAATTTCCGTTTCACCAAATTACTCTGGAAAATGGAAATTAAAAACCATAGGAAATTAGAAAATAGAAAGGCATAAGCTGCCCCATTTAAAGAAAGATATTTTAAGAAAAAATAATTCAAAGAAATATTAGCCAAAAATGCCAAACTTATATTAACCAATAGTTTTCTTGAATCCTTTGAAAATAAAATCACCAGTGAATTAATTTGGGATAGGAAGTAAAAGGCATAGCCCATGACCAAGGGAATAATCAAGCCTAAAGATTCATAGAATTTAGGATTGATCATAAACCGGGCAATAGGCTGTATAATTAAGCCCAAGACAAAAAACACGGTTAAAACCCCTGTACTTAATAGTATGATTTTTTGATCAAACTGCCCTTTAGCGAATTTTGGATATATATAAACGGAATACACGGATAAGGCAGGAGAAATCAATAAGGCTTCTAATACCGACGAGAACTTGAAAGCCAAGGAATATATACCTACTTTTTCTTCTCCCAAAAAATAAAGAATAAACCACCGATCCACAAAATTTAACCCAAAATAGGCCAGATAACCCACCATTAATATGGACCCAATTTTCAAGGTACTTCGAATGAATTTTGGATTAATATTAAATGAAAACTGCCTTATTTCCTCCCAATTCGAAAGGATTGGATACAAAAATGAAATAAAGGTTAGGACTAAAAGAGATAGAAAAACTCCGGTTATTCCGATTCTTAAAATATAAATAAGGTAAATATTAGCAAGGATGGTTCCTGCACCAATGATCACTCTATAAAGGGTAACGGTTTTTGCTTTTTTAAGAATGATTAAAATATTTACATAAAGGGATTGAAAAAATAATATATAGGCATAAGCCATGGCAATATTTATGGTGAGAGGCTTGACACCAACAGGAATAAAAATCCTTGAAAAAAGAAACAGAATTATAATGAGAACTAAGAAAAAAGGGGTAGAAACCAAGAGATAAATTCCAACTATATCCTTTAAAAACTGGCTTCGACCTTCTTCCTTTACCTGGAAATATTCCATAAACATATAGGACGGCAAACCCAAGGCTACCAATGTGGATACAAAAACCACAAGGGTATTTATCAGCTCAACTTGGCCATATTCCGATGGACTTAAAAATTTTGTATAAAAGGGAAGCAGAAAGAAGCTTACCCCTTTTAGAAATAAAGCACCCAATCCATACACTAAAAAATTTTGGACCGGTTCTGATTTTAGGGATCGTTGAAAAAAATCCCTGGCTTTTTCTAACATCTAATAGGAATTACAACTTTTTAAACTGCAAAAAAGCAAGAGCAATAAAAAAACCTGCCACGCCTCCAATAAGGGTTGCCAGCAGTTTACTGATTTTAGTTTTTTCGAGCGGTAAAATCGGAGTATCCACAAATTGAATCAGGGGAGTTTCATTGATCAAATCCAGTTTAGTTGCTTCAAGGTTTTTATTTAAATCAGAATATAAGGCTTGAAGAGCGCTTATTCGTATAGTTCTTAATTTATTACCAACTTCAGCCTTCTGCCTAATTAAATTGGCATTAGCATCCATAGATTCGGCCAGGCCCTCAATATTCCCAAATAGTAAACCCCTAACTGAGTCCGTTTTCTTTTGGAGCATTCCTAAAGTAGTCTTTGTTTTTTTTGTCTTGGTCTCAACATAAAATTCACTTACTTGCTGAATTAAATTCTCACAAATTAATTTCGATAAGTATTCATTTTCTGTGAAGATTCTTAAAGAGATTATTTCAGATTTTTTGTCTTTATCAACACTCAGATTATTTTTAAGAATTATATCATACATCCTCCTGAGAGCATCGTAGTGGTGAACGTTTAAATGAGAAACCTGATCCTGAAACCGAACCCCATTCAATTCGGGAAAGGGCTTCCATTTATCCTTTAAATTATATACATCCATAAACCGATCGGCCAGAATACTATCCCCACCTGGAAATTTAACTTTAGACAATAGGGTTCGACTGATTAAATTTCTCGACATCATGAGCTGCATAATATTGCTCGATTGAAATAAATCATTTCCCTCTCCCCCCAATAAATTAATTCCAAATTGTGAGGCTATTCCCGCATAGGAGGAAAGGGCTGAATTACCTCCTTTGGATTCTACCACAAAAGAAGATTCAGCCGTATATACCGGCTTTTTTAATAGGGAGAAAACCAAACCGCCTATTCCACCGGCTACCATAAATAAGGCAATTTTCCACCAGTTACGCAGGATTACTTTACCAAATGAAAATAAATTTTCCATTAAATCATTCACGGAAACGATCCCTAAAGAGCCCGTTTCCTGCTGGTCATGTTCCATATTATTTTATCCGTGGTAATTAATTGATATTAAAAAAGAGGATTGCCTATAAATTTGGTTTATAGTTTAAAAATCGTGTAGAGTAATAAAGCTAGGGAGCTTAAAGTCGATCCAATTCCAATATACTCAGCGAGGCTAGTCTTTTTCACTGTTCCTTTGTCTGGAACAACTATCTGAGCACCAGGGAGTATTTTAGGATAGGAACCGATAAACAAAAAACTATGTGTTCCGCTTACGGATCCATTTGCATAGACTACATAGGTTTTATGTTTTGCCGCATTAGAGGAAAATCCACCTGCTGCATTGATATAATTTAAAAGGTTGTAGGATTTATCGTATCGAACACTTACCGAATACAATACATCCCCATTTACTTGAACGGTTTCCAATTTTCTTGGGATTTTTATTGAATCACCATCATTTAGGATTAAATCATATTTAGATCCTGGATTCTTTAAAATTTTAACCAAATCAATACCTACAGGATTCGCGTGGATATGAGATAAAGAATCGATCTGAGTTTGAACCTTGGCCAGAGCGGATGAATCCCTGCCAGCGGCTCGTAGCCTTACCAATAATTGACGTTTTTTATCCTGATCCGAACGGTTTTGAACCGAGGTCCTAATTAAGGTAGCCCCTTGTGGAAAGGCCTCCAAAGTTAATCCACCCGATAATTTAATTAAATCAGAGATCTTCATGTTTTTTTGGGTAATACCATATTTACCTCTGTATAATACTTCCCCATCAATATTGGCATATTGTTGAACACTATATCCAGGAAGGGTTCTAACTACAATATGATCAAAAGGCTCCAATAAAAAATTATTGACATCCGAGTTAGATTTTAGATCTTCTGTAATATCAAAACGGAAAGATTTGGATATAACTGAATTGGGCGAAAGTGGGTCAGAATCCTTAACTCTACGGGTAACTTCAATTCTTTTAAAGGAAGCGGCGTCCGTTAAACCGCCAGCATGCAGAATTAGGTCCTGTAAATGCATCCCGGATGCCCATATAGTTGTATCGGGTTTAAGTACCTCACCTTCAATCGAAACAAAAAACGCTTCCTGTAAAGCTTTTCTGGAAGAAATTGTGATACTATCTTCTCTCATTAAGGGAATATCATTATCCTGACCGTTTAAAATTCGATTTACATCAAAGGAAATGTATTCAGGCATTAATTTTTCATTCAGCCTTCGAATCGTTGCGCGGCTTGTAAAAGCATCTTCCTTAATCCCGTCTGCTTTTTTTATTAATTGAGATAGTGTAAGACCATTTTCCAAAGCATAAATTCCTGGACGAAAAACCGAACCCTTGATTTGAACCCGGTTGGAAAATCGGTTAATAATCGGTTCAACAATATATAGGTCTCCTCTTTGACATAGATAACTGGAATAATGAGCGTCATCGATATCCTTAACATTTTTCTCCCTTGAATCTGTCTGAATTATTTTTATTCTATGGGTATAGGCTCTATCGGTAAAACCAGCTGCATATTCTAAAAGTTTATTCAGGCTTTCTCCGGGTTTAACCTCATAAATTCCCGGTCTTTTTACTTCCCCCTGAAATTCAACCCTACTTTGATAAGGATTTACCTTAATAACATCCTGATCCTCTAAACGGACATTTTGCTTTTGAACCCCATTGATAAGGAAGTCGTAAATATCAATTTTATCAACTACCTTATTATTTCGAATTAATTCGATATTTCTAAATGATCCACTGGGATTGGGGCCACCCGATGAATATAATGCATTAAAAACTGTAGCAAGAGAAGGTAGGGTATACGTTCCTGGTAAGCGCACCTCACCGATCAAAACCACCTTAATACTTCTTATATCTCCCAAACTAATATTCAAAAAGGTATTAGGAGAATTCCCTCTTAATCCGGTATAAACCGATTGCAAGGATTTTAAAATTTTTGCTTTTGCTGCCGAGATACTTAATCCATTAACGAAAACCGGACCTACGTTTGGAATTCGGATGAACCCTTCAGGACTTACATTTAATTTATAATTGGCTTCTGAATATCCGTAAATATCGACCAGGATTTGATCATCAGGACCTAGGACATAGGTTTGAGGAGTGGGAATTCGAAGGTTTGGTTCGAAGGTAAGCTTCGGATTATTGAATAAATCTTCCCCAAAAACTTTTACTTTAATTTTATCAAATACCTGATCCCTTTGCTTTAGTATATCATTGAGACTATCTGCTTCGGAGGATCGAAGAACATTTCTACCAGAGCCCTTTAAAGGAGAATTATTGGCTTCCTTTAAATTAGTATTGGCATCGGGGTTTCGGGAAATCTTGGCTATTCTCGCCTCCAGCTTTTGTAATTGATCGGCAGGTAAACCTTTTGACAAGGCCATTTGTTCTAATTGGCTTTGAGAAAGACCAGCGGATTGTGCCTGGGCGATAAGCTGCCTAATTTGATCGTCACTTAAATTATCAATATTTAAGGTGGATAAATTCTGTCCTCCAAGAAGACCCTGAGCCTTAATTACATTCGATTGGAGGATAAGGAATATGGTACCAAGGATTAAAATAGATTTAAGAATTCCAGATGGAAAAAGAGATTTTTTTCTATTCAAAGTAATTATGTATTGTATAGCCGCCATCTCTTAGGTATTTATCTTTTTGCATTTGTTTCAAATCTGAAAGGGTCATTTCCTTAA
>Ga0075019_10002127_pt1 | contig 11297 bp, 11 predicted proteins | sample ColStrG_CSR_2013_FD_71473 | JGI IMG/M metagenome (GOLD analysis project Ga0075019, IMG submission 71473) | Freshwater sediment microbial communities in response to fracking from Pennsylvania, USA - Cold Stream Run_MetaG_CSR_2013 | ecosystem: Environmental > Aquatic > Freshwater > Creek >...
GATCAACGCCAACTTCGAATGGCTTCCGTGGCCTCTGCCAGATCGGAGACTTGGACCACGCCAAAAAGATAACGATCCGGTCGAATGATGGCGACACCAAAGTTGTTCGATTTGAAACTTCGCAACCACCTCTGCAACACCAACGCGGGATCTTCGATGACCACTGCCGAAGGATCATGGCGCAGCCCGGCCGGAGGATTGAGAATCAGAAACCGAGTTCCCCGGTCTGTCCAAAATGACAAATCGTGTGGCGTCAGTCCTTCACGAGGATCCACAGCATCCCCCAAAAGGGCAAATCCTCCGCCAAGAAGATCATCAAGTCGCTGGCACTGTCCCGTTTGATCGATCACTTGTGGTTGGGGCAGCAGGTGGCCGGCTAAATCTTGCTTGTGCCGAGGTTTCAACCCAAAAAAAGATGTCCCTTTGAACCTGGGTGCTGGCTTGAACCGAATTTCACGCACGAAGGGCCCCAAGACTGGCAATCGGACAAAAGATCGCAGAAGCCAGTTGCGGCACCAGGCCAGTAAACGATTGTGGATTGACACAAGTCCTCCGACCAAAACAGCCATCTGGATCATCGCCTGCGCATGCGGCTCGCGCTCGAATTGATAAGACCTGAGAATTCGGTTCGTCCACTGGCCGCGAACCACGGCTGTCAATTTCCAGGCCAAATTGGCAGCATCACGAAATCCAGAGCTCAAACCCTGGCCGACGAATGGGGGTGACATATGTGCGGCATCGCCGGCCAGGAAGACACGTCTGTCCTGCCACCGATCCGCGATCAGCGCATTGAATTGATAAACAACACTGCGAACCACTTCCACCATTCCAGGATCCACAAATCGCGAGATCAGCTGCGCCACCTTGTCACCTCTCGCTGCCGCTGGCACTTCATTCGCTTGCAACTGAAACTCAAACCGGTGCTGACCGTGGGGTAAAGAACAACTCACAGCGGGTCCAAGGGGATCCAAAATAAAATTAAAATGAGGCCAATCGACAAGAAGTTGGGCTCCCGGTTTGATGCTCAGATCCAAGACCAACCACGGGTCAGCAAAGTTCCGCCCGACAAGTTTCGCGCCCATCAGTTCCCGTACCGTGCTCCGCCCTCCGTCACATCCGACCAAAAATCGGGCTTGCAAAGACTCCAAGGGCGAATGTGGATCGCGGTGCCGCCGAAACTCGATCAACACATTTTCAGCGGTCTGGGAGAAGAATGTGACCGCCAGGCCTCTGCGCAACTGCACATTGGGAATCTGACTCAAAGATTTTTGGAGTTCAATTTCCAGAAATCCCTGATGAAAAAAATTACTATCGGGCCAACCATAGGTTTTTCGGGGATCACGAACTTCAGCCAAAGCCTGTCCAGTCGCCGAGACCAGGCGCACAGGCACATCCGTCAGCATGTTTTCGACCAAGCGATCGGCCAAACCTACCGATTGAAAAATTCGCAAACACTCGCCATCTGTGTGAACGGCGCGACTTTGACCTGAGGGCTGCAGATCTTGTTCCAGAACGACAACCTGCAAGCCTTGCTTTCCCAGTAAAAGTGCCAACAGTAAACCCGTTGGGCCCATGCCACAGATGACGACATCGACTCGAGAATGAACCGCTTCCGTCTGTTCATTCACTCAATTTTCCATCTGGCATAAAGTGCTGCACCCCTCATCCCGATCTTGTCATCGCGAACCAGAAAAATCGGAATTTCATTGAGAACTCTGTGCATCCGACTTTTGGCCAAAAATTGGGTTCGGAATGTCTCCACGTTCAGCAACGAAGACAAACGCGGAGGAATCCCTCCGGCTAAAAACAGGCCCGCACGAGGCAAAGACTTCAGAGCTAAATTTCCAGCCTCGTTCGCCAAAACTTCAAAAAACAGATCGACGGCCCGCACAGCAATTGGATCCCCGTGCTCGACAGCAGCCCTCGTGACAGCCGCTGGAAAATCCTGTGGCTCCAATGCCGCGATCTGATCGCGGTTGTGTTGCGCTGAAGCGCGTATTTCAAAAAATCGATAGAGATTCGCAAGCCCTGGTCCCGAGAGGAGATGCTCCCAACTGACCACAGTGTTGTCCTGGCGAAGAAAATCAAAAAGTTCGCATTGCAATGAAGTTTCCGGACTGAAACTGCAATGCCCCCCCTCGGTTGCAAATGGGACATGCCGCTTGCCATCCCAAACTGAAATCACTTCACCCAAACCAGAACCCGGAGCTAAAATGGCTTGGTTCCCTTGGGCCAAAGGAAGTCCCGCAGCCACAACCTGCTGATTGTCACGGCTGAGACTGCTCAGGCCAAAAGCTGTCGCTTCTAAATCATTCAAAAGATAAATTTGTGCATCAATAAAACTGTTCTGAAGGTCCTGACTCTCGATGGTCCAGGGCAAATTTGTGACGGCCACTCTCGATTTGGAACTGTGCGGATTTTGAACTGGCCCTGCGACACCGAAGCAAAGAGCGCGAATTGAAATGTGCGCGTCACGTATTGTCGCGATCTCATATTGGCGGAAAAACTCAGCGACCACCTCACGAAAATGACCAAATTGTTGATTCTTAAAGTTTGCCGAAAATTTCCATTGGAGCTTGTCACCCGGCATCTCAGCCAGGGCCAAACGAGAGTTCGTGGCACCGATGTCACCAGCTAAGACAAACATGAACCTTCCTCAAGCCAAAGTTTCAAGTCCCAAGGCTATGAGGAGAACCTCCCTATTGTCCAGTCCAGAGGTCCAGGCGGATCGCAAAAAAGACCTTTTCGGACGGCGGAATTTATGTCTCAATTGTAAAAAAACAAAGGAATTTCAATGACTCAAAAATCTTTCGCTGCGACATCGACCCTTCTCTTGCTGCTGGCTGTGAGCTCAGGCTGTGTGACTTCACTCAACAAAAGTCAAAGTGCTGGCCCACTGGATGTTCATCTGCGCTCGAATTTGGCCGCCGATGTTGAAGTCGATATGTCAAAAAAGATTTCTGGGAATTCCGCGGCCACAAAGCTTTTCACGATTTTCACTCTGTCAGGTCCTGAACAGTATGCAGATGGCGTTTCGTACTCTGGTGCGGGTGTTGAAAACAGCGGTTTCTTTGGCGGTGGAGTGATCGAAGAAGTCAAAGCCGCAGCCGCTTACAATGCGGTCACAGCTGCTCGGGCAGATGTGATTGTCGCTCCCCAATATGTCGTCCGCTATCATTCGGTTTTTTTCGGTGCCTACAAAGAGGTTTCGGTCCAGGTGACAGGCTATGCAGGAAAGCTCAAAGGAATTAAAACTGCAACTGAGTAAATGTTGAACTGATGGATTGTCGTCAAAGGCGTGACCACCACGCCTTTTTTTTGGCCATTGATTTTCAAAACGGTCGAACCGTTTCGCTGCAGGATTCGCCGACACTTTTCGTCACTTCTGAATGCGACATGACAAAAGTTGTTGGGTCTTGCTCCGCACTGGTGCGAACAGCGACACAGAGATCAGCTTGATTGTCTTTGTCGTTCACCAAAGACGCGACGTTGACCACGTTGCTGCTGTTCGGCTGAATCAAAGCTTCGGCGGGTTTTTCGCTTTGCTCAACTGTACAATTGCTGACATAGACCAAAGAAACACCGTCTTGCAGTTTGAGCTCCTGTTTGGCCTTGTCCAAAATCGCTACGACTTTCTGATTGCCATCTTGCAAACGACTTTCGCCCAATTGCGGGCAGGCCTTTGCTGCGGATGCACCGATCACAGCCACCAAACATCCGAAAACCTGAAGGATTGTTAACGATTTCACTTTTTTCTCCTTGTTGCGAACTCTTGCCAAATCAGAGTGCAAAGAGGAAGACCATGTGAATCTCAGAAAAGACCGACCAAATCGATTGAGGTGGCCTCGGACTGACTCAAATTTAAACACTGACATTCTGGCTGCAACAGCTGTTCAAAGATTGGTCAGCTCTCAGTACCGGTAAGGCAGGTCCTTGTTGGGAAAAACGTAGCCGATCGAAAGGCCCGACTGTTGAAAACTGGCACTTTGCACTTGCACCGATTGCCCCTGAACATTGGAGATCGCCTGTTGCCAAAGATTCGTGGGAACCGTGGCTGTCCGAGAGAAAAATCGCAAGGTCCAACCCGAGCGGAAAAACCTCATGATTCCCAACTCGGCAGCAGTGGAAAGTCCCACCTGAGAGCTGTTGAAGTTGACCGCATTGGCCGAGACAGCAACTGAGTCATAGGCTGCAAGCGGCAGAAAATTGAAAAAGAAATCCCAGCGCGGGTTCTCATAATTGAAACTCGCCCCCCATCCAGCATCAAAATGCCCCCGCGTGAAATTCAGACCCGTCAGCGAGGGAATATTTGAGAACGTTTCGTTCGCATATGAAAAACTCACCGTGGGGACGAAGCGAAATCGATAGCGCCATTCCTCCCGGCTTGGCGGAATTCGAATGTGCCGCAAACTGAAATCTGAAATGACAGTTGTGAGCTGCCCCAGCAAGTCATTTGAGGCCGCCGATGCTGAAGCCGTGGTCGCTTGCTGATTCACTGTCAATGCCGTCGCGGAATTCGCGAAATCCAAAAAAAGTGAATTCGGAAGCCAATACAAAATGTTACTGTGACTGCCCAACCAGCTGACGTTCTCAGAGGCCTGAAGATCCTTCGCTTGAATTTCCAGCATCCCTTTGGAATTGGACTCGGGTCTGAAGAGATCTCGGACCTCAAAATCGACTGAAATTGGATCACGATCCAGATTCACTTGGCTTGAAACGATGCGGTCAACTTTGAGTTTGCCGTAGATGTCATACTCTTGGCCCGTCGGAATCGGGTCATTGAAATCATATCCGTAATCCTCAAAAGTCTGCAGAGTCTGTTGATAAGGCAAAACTTGCGACTGTGGATCGCGCGACGCCAGGGCTCGCTCAAGCTGTCCACCGACTTCGTCAGCCACGATCTCATGCACCGTTTGTGGTGGCGCAATGGCGACAACGGATTTCCGCTTGGCACTGGGAATCTTCAGCTGGTCCTGAAAGTCGACATAGATGTCGCGGTCATAGAACCAGGAAGCGCCCGAAATCCAGTCCACGACCCATCCCACAGGTGCATAACCCAGGAAAATGAAATTGCGCCAAAAGCTTTTCGACCATTTGTAATGCGAAGCCAAGGGAAGCTCTTGTGTTGAATCATTCACTTTCACAGTGAGCTGATCGTGTGAGCTCCGCTTGGCTTCGACCAACAAGGGCGTGACACCCAAAAGTTGACCGTCACGATAAACCTGAGCTCCGGCTGGTAAAGTTGTGACTTTTAAATACTGGTGAGAGGAGTCCAGACTGGCGCAGCCCACAAAAAACGACAGCCCACAGAGTGTTGCAGCAAACTTCAAAATCAAACGAACCCATTGGGGCCAGAGCATTCACAGATGATTTCGTTAGCGCAAGTCTCGGTCAAAGAAAAAACGAAGGACCCTGACCAGTGGCTGTGAGGACAGACCTGACAAAATCACAAATTGTGGTCTCGGCATGGACCAGGTCTCGGGCCTGCGCGAGCACATTCAGAAAGTGACTGCCCACAACGGCGCCCTCACTCAGTTGCAGGACCTCAAGCACTTGTGCCGGCGTCGACAAACCAAACCCGACTGCCACTGGTTTTTGGACGGTCTTGCGCAGGTCCTTGAGTTCAGAACCCAATGTCTCTGACAGTCCCTGTTGCGCGCCAGTCACACCAAGCCTTGAGACATAATAAACAAAAGCCGAAGCCGAACGATCAACCAATCTAAGCCGCTGTGCACTCGTCGTTGGAGCTGCCAAAAAAACTGTCTGCAACTTGGCGGCTTGATGCAAAGACAAATAAGGACCCGCCTCTTCCGGTGGCAGGTCAACCGTCAAAGTTGCGGCAACACCGGCCTTCGCCGCAGCTGAGACATATTTGCCAAGATCCATTTTCAAAATCGGATTCAAGTAGGTGAAGAGAATAATTTTCGCCGAAGGATGGCGTGCCACCAGTCGCTCGACCATCGACAAAACAGTCGTCAAGGTCACGTTCTGTTGCAGAGCAACCGCAGAGGCCCTTTGAATGGTCGGGCCATCGGCAACCGGATCGGAAAAGGGTACGCCCAATTCCAAAACGCGCACACCCGAACTCAGAACGGCAGAGGCCAAATGCTCGCTCGCTGCCAATGTCGGATAGCCTGCCATCAAAAAAGGAATGAACGTGTTCTTTTCAATCATTTACGGTGAATCCTCCAGGATCAAACCCAAATCCTTATCGCCCCGTCCGGAAAGATTGACAACAAGGGCTGCGCCGGCAGGCAATTCAGGGGCCATTTGCAAAGCCTGCGCCACCGCATGCGAGCTTTCCAGGGCCGGCAAAATGCCCTCTTTTTTGGCTAAGAGATGAAATGCGGCCAACGCTTGACTGTCCGAAACGGAAACATACTCGGCTCGTCCAATGGACTGCAGGTGCGCGTGTTCGGGCCCCACGGCGGCATAATCGAGCCCTGCTGAAACGCTGTGAGTTCCTGCGACTTGTCCTTGTGAGTCTTGCAACAGGAGAGTTTCGGTTCCTTGAAACACTCCCCGACTGCCACCTTGAAAACGAGCCGCATGATGGCCCAGGCTCAAGTCCCTGCCACCGGCCTCAACACCCACCATCCGCACATTTGCATCACCCAAAAACGCATGAAACAATCCAATGGCATTGCTGCCACCACCCACACACGCTATGAGCAAATCCGGAAGACGGCCGATGTGGCGTTGAATTTGTTCGCGCGCCTCGGCGCCAATCACAGCTTGAAAGTCCCTGACCATTGTCGGATAGGGATGAGGACCCAGGGCCGAGCCCAAAAGGTAGGAGGTCGTACGCACATTGCTGACCCAGTCGCGCATCGCTTCGCTGACAGCATCTTTCAAAGTCCGCGAACCTGACTCAACGGGGATCACCTGCGCACCCAGCAGTCGCATTCGCTGCACATTGGGCTTCTGCCTTTCCATGTCCACGGCGCCCATATAAACAACACATTCCAAATTCAAACGGCTGCAAGCTGCGGCTGTGGCAACGCCATGCTGGCCGGCGCCGGTTTCAGCCACCACTCGAATTTTTCCCATTCGCTTGGCCAGCAAAGCCTGGCCAATCGCATTGTTGATTTTGTGCGCACCCGTGTGGGCCAAGTCCTCGCGCTTGAGGAAAATTTTGACTCGTCCGCCGGCGACTTCACTGAGGCGCTCCGCAAAATACAGAGGCGTCGCCCGACCCACAAAATCACGGAGTAAGATTTGCAGCTCAGACTGAAACTGCAAATCAGTTCGCGCCACTGCATAGGCTTCCGTCAAATCCAAAATCGGTTGCATTAAAGTTTCAGGAACATAGCAGCCCCCGAAAGAGCCAAACCGTCCGGGCCTTGATTCCGCGATGCTCACAAACTCCCCTTTTCCAACGATCCTTCTTGGACATCCTGAAGAGCTCGAAAGAAATCCTGCATTGCCGATTTTGATTTTCGGCCTGGTTGCTCTTCAACACCGCTGCAAACATCAACTCCCGCGGGTCGCAAACGCTCCACATAGTGGCGCACGTTCTGTGCGTTGAGACCACCCGCAATCCAAAAAGTTGCAGGCAATCGCACTGTGAGCATGTCAGAGATCGAAAGCGGGAGCCTGACAGCCTCGCTGCGGCCCACATCGAACAAAATCTGTTGGGCCTGTGCCTTCACATCGCCATTTGACTGATCGACATGCGAGTGCGCATCGATCTCAAAGACACGAATGGTGACAATTTCAGGATGGCGCTCGGCCAATTGTGCAAAAAGCCCGTCATCGGTCGCTCCATGAATTTGCACAGCCGTCAGTCCCGCTTGCAGTATGATGTTTTCAATTTCCGCGAAGGCCATTGCTCGAAAGACTCCGACCTTTAGGATCTGAGCGGGAAGATTCTGTGTCATTTTTTGAACAGTCAGCGCAGACACCTGCCTGGGACTTGCTGTGAAGATAAATCCCAACGCCTGGGCTCCGCAAGTGATCGCCAGCTGGGCATCGGCAAGCGAGGTGATTCCACAGACTTTGACAAAGACAGGGGCGTTCACGGGGCCTCCGAATTCTGCAAACGGCCCAGCCCCAGCAAGTCCTGAATTTGACTTTTCTTCTGACTCTTGTTTTGTGTCAGTGCTGTGCCGATGAGAAACGCCTGATAGCCCCAAGCGATCAACTGACGAATCTGCAGAGGAGTGTGAATCCCACTCTCACTGATTTTGAGCACGGGGTGCCCCTTCAGCACCTCGGCCAGAGTTTCGGATGTGCGCAAGTCCACGGACAAAGTCTTCAAGTTGCGGTTGTTCACACCAATCATTTTCGGCTGGAATCGAGGCTGCAATTGCAGAAGGCCCTCAAGTTCTTGCGCAGAATGAACTTCACACAGGATCTCCAGCCCCAAAGATTCGGCCTCGGCGTGCAACTCCGCCATTTGCGATCCTTCAAGAAATGAGGCCATCAACAGCACGGCATCAGCGCCTGCGGCTTTGGCGAGCTGCAATTGATAAGAATCCAGAACAAAATCTTTCATCAGCAGTGGCACGTCCGGGAAAGCCGCGCGAACCTGCACCAGGTCTGCAACGGCACCGCCAAAAAAATGCGGCTCGGTCAGGACAGAAATTGCGGTCGCGCCAGCAGCCAAATAATCCCGAGCGGTCTCCACCGCATCAAGATTGGCTGAAAGAAGACCTTGTGAAGGACTGGCTCGTTTGATCTCCGCAATCACTTTCCCAGGCTTGCCAACACTCAGAGCTTGCGAAAAGCGAGCCGTCTGAACACGGGAGATCGCCATTTGTTTCAATGTTTCGACCTGGCCAGTGCTGCGAGCCTTGGCGACGCGGGCTCTTGTTGTTTCGCGAATCTGCACCCAAAAAGAACTGGCGACCTTTTCCAACTCAAAGTCTCTCATGCCATTTTCGCTTTCAATGAACTCAATTGCATCTGACGTAAAGTTTGCAGTGCTGCTCCTGAAGCCAGAACCTGACGAGCTCTGGAGACTCCCTCTCGGATGGATTCAACCTGTCCCGCGACGCAAAGTGCGGCCGCCGCATTGAAAATCACGATGTCGGTTCGGGGACCACAGGCTCCACCCAAAATATCTAAAAGCAGTTGTGCATTCGTCAAAGCATCACCTCCGCGCAAAGATTCGGGTGACGCACTCCTCAGTCCGAATTGCTCGGGATGAATTTTTTGAACTGAAACTTGGCCCTTTGCCAGAACTCCAACTGTGGTCGCACCACACAGGCTGATCTCATCCGATCCATCATCGCCAAAGACCACCATCGCTTGATGCGTGCCCAATTCTTTAAGAGCGATCAGCATGGGCTCAACAAGATCCCGTGAGTAAACACCGATCAGTTGACGAACAACTCCTGCCGGATTCAAAAGTGGCCCCAAAGCGTTGAGAACCGTGCGAAACCCCAAACTTTTTCGCAGGCCTGCCAGTTGCAAAAGTCCCGGCTGGAACGCGGGAGCGTAAAGAAAAGACAAGCGATGGGCGTCAAGTTCGTGCAACGACCGAGTTGCGGATTCAGCAAATGAAATTTGCAAGGCTTCCAAGACGTCAAAACTTCCACACTGACTGGAGACTTTTCGATTGCCATGCTTCGCGACCGGAACACCAGCGGCCGCGACAACAAACGCGACACAGGTCGAAATGTTAAACGAGCCCGTACCATCCCCACCTGTCCCACACACATCAATCGCCGAACCCATCAGTGCGGCTGGTAGCACAAAACCTTTTCCTTGATGACGCAACACTTGCACCATGGCCGCCAACTCCGAACCCGACGGACGTACCATCGCCAAAACTCCAAGTGCGGCGCCATTGTGCTCTGGTGAAAGCTCCCCTGAGAGCAAATTGTCCAGAAGCTCCGCCAAATACGCACTTCGATCCTCTTCGTTGTGCGGGCGGCTTTGACTGTGCACAATTTTTTGCAAAGTGGCGGTCAATGTCATGTTCGAGCTCCCATGGGAAACTCATTTTGCAAAAAATTGCGAAGAATCTGTGGGCCCTCTTGAGTGGCGACCGACTCGGGATGAAATTGCACTCCCTCAAGTGGAAGATCGCGGTGACGCAGACCCATGATTTCTCCGTTTGAAGTTTCCGCCGTGACGGTCAAACAAGGTGGCAAGGACTCCTGATCGACGACAAGTGAATGATACCGAGTCACACGCAAGTCCTGTGGCAAATTCAGAAACAAACCTTTTTGATCATGAGTGATTTTCGACTGTTTGCCGTGCACGGGCCGTTTCGCGCGGATCACTTGGGCACCGAAGGCCTCGCCGATACTCTGATGTCCCAAACAAACACCCAAGGTCGGCACACTCAAAAAGGGCTGCTCCAAAAACCGTCGCAACAATGGCACGGTGACGCCGGCTGTTCGAGGATGCCCCGGGCCTGGTGACAAAATGATTTTCTCAGGTTGCGCCGCAAGAATCTCGTCGACACTCAAAGCATCATTGCGCACAACGCGGCATTCAAATCCCAGGCTCGCAACCAGCTGATAAAGATTGAAGGTAAATGAATCATAGTTGTCAATCAGGAGGATCACAAGGCCCTCTCGGCAGCGGCAATCGCTTGAGTCAGAGGTCGCATTTTGTGATGAATCTCTGCGTACTCACGTTCAGAAGTTGAATCCGCGACGACACCAGCACCCGCCTGCAGAACGACTTGTCCTTGATGAAATTGAAAGCTGCGAATCGCAATACAGGACTCCAGACCACCTTGCCCGTCAAAGAGCACGACCGCGCCGCCATAAAATTCACGCTGCTGGGGCTCGAGCTCAGCAATGATCTCCATGGCACGAATTTTCGGTGCCCCTGAAAGAGTTCCCGCTGGGAAGGCCGCACACAAAGCTTGAAGAGCCGACTTCTCGGGAGCCAGTGTCGCCTCGACATCAGAAACCAAATGAGTCACGTTGCTGAGTCTTTGCAACTTCCGGTAGCTGCGAACCTGCACAGTGCCTGGGGCTGCCACACGACCCAAGTCATTGCGAGCCAAATCCACCAACATCAAATGTTCGGCAGCTTCTTTGGAACTTCGCTGCAGATTGCGAATCTGTTTTTGATCTTCTGCCAAGGTCCGTCCACGAGGGCGAGTCCCCGCAATGGGTCGAGTCCGAACCTGGTTGCCTTCCACTTGAATCAACATCTCAGGAGACGCTCCGCCATAGACACAATCACCCAGAGGCAGAAAAAAACTGTATGGAGCGGGACTGATTTCACGAAGTTCAGCAAAAATCTGCTCGGCACTGGCTTGGGTCCGAACAAAAAAGCGATCTGACAGCACGGCTTGAAAAATATCTCCCTGGCGAATGTGATCTTTCAAC
>Ga0075019_10002129_pt1 | contig 11291 bp, 6 predicted proteins | sample ColStrG_CSR_2013_FD_71473 | JGI IMG/M metagenome (GOLD analysis project Ga0075019, IMG submission 71473) | Freshwater sediment microbial communities in response to fracking from Pennsylvania, USA - Cold Stream Run_MetaG_CSR_2013 | ecosystem: Environmental > Aquatic > Freshwater > Creek >...
AGCCGCCCGGAAAACGCAGGGCGGCGGCTCAGATGAAGCGGTGCTCGGCGCTGCGCGAAGCGGCGGAAGGCCAGCGCGTCGGCACCCCCGAACCAACGACCCCCAGGTGAAAGCTGCGAAGCCGAAACGCTGTGATACTCCAGGACCCCTGGGCCAACGCTGTCATCCGAGTTTGCTTGTGCGAAGGGGATTTCGCAACAACAATCGAGAGTTCGCCTAACCCGGCGCAGGAACCCGCCTGCGCTAACTTCCAGGGGTAAGGGTTCAGCCAAAAAGCCCGAAGCACTGGGGAGCAAAATCCTCTAGGGAACGCAGTGAGCTGAGCATCGGACCGAAATATGAGATCGTATTCCGTGGAGAGGCGGAGGCAAAAGAGTATCTATTGACCTAAGAAGAATCGTGTCCGTTCGGTCGGAGTTAACGGACGGTCTACGAGGCGGCGCGAATAATCGATTAGCTGCTGCCTCTGCGGCAGGAGAGGCCAAATGCGGATTGTAAAATCGCCATCCGACCCAACGGCGATTCGAAGCCCATCGGGGCTGATCTTTGCGCTAGCCACGTGCGGCGAGGGCGCGAACACCGCGAGTTGTACTCCCGACTGCACATCCCAAAGGCGAGCCGTACCATCCTGCCAGGATGACGTCAACACTCGGGAGCCATCCGAGCTAAATTGGGTTTTCAGATTGCCATACAGGTGGCCTTTCAGGGTCAAGAGGGACTTTCCAGTACGAGAGTCCCAAATTCTGGCTGTACCGTCGTCTGCAGAAGTGAGTACGAGGCTTCCATCGGGACTGAAAATGGCTGAGTTCACCTCGTATTCCGTTCCAGTCAGAGTGACGCGCAGCTTGCATGAGCCAACATCATAGATTTGCGGCGAGTTGTTGTTTCCGGCTGATAATACCTTGCCCCCATCGGGGCTGAAGCTGACCCGGCGTCCACTCCGGAACTTCCCAGATTGTTGACGAAAGACGCACGTGGTAGCACCGCTCTCCAAATCCCAGACGCTGACCGTCGAATCACCTCCTAGGATGTCACCTCCTACGGTGACGATCTGGGTCCCATTGGGGTTAAAGTGGACGTCGTTAACACCTTCTTGACCGCCCAGGACCTTCAACTGCTTGCCCGTCGCGGCATCGAAGATCCGTGCGCTTGAATCTCTCTTCGAGGCCGGAGGCAGTCTGTAGTCGGTCGTCCGGGCCACGAGCAGACGCGAGTTCGGGCTAAATTCGGCATCGGCGAGACCGTAGTCGACTGGGCCTTGCAACGCCACCAGTTGTTTGCCGGTGGCGGCTTCCCAAACATGGGCGGTTCCGTTGTAAGGCGTGGTCACTACAAGCCGACTATCCGGGCTGAAGCGGGCGTCCCCATAAGTTGTTTCGGTGAGGCTTGTAACTAGGTGTCCGTCCCGCGCATCGTGAATGCTTGAGACGTTTGACCCGTCGTTAACGAGCAGGAACAGGCCGTTAGGGCTGAACGACACGTCAGGCCCGCGGTTGGTTTCTCGGGTTTCTCGAAAGCTCACTGAAGGTTCGGCAGTTGTCGCAGCCTGCCATACCGCTACTCCCGGCTTCTCGACATTCAAAATGCGCTGTCCGTCTGGACTTAGGACCATCCGCGGAAGGGTCATCCCGCCATTCGGATCTCCCCCGAAGACCGCTATTTTCTTTGCTTTCACGTAGTCCCAGACGTATACCTGGCCGTTCACGATCGAAACGTAAAGGATCGGCAGGCTCGGGTGAAAATACACGTTCCATATCGAATGGCCTTGAGACATCAAACCTGCCGGCCTCCCACTATCCGTGCGCCACATAATAACGTTGCCGTCCCGTGAACCAGTCGCGACAAGTTTACTATCGGGACTGAAGGCCGCCGTGTTCACAATGTCTGCGTGTCCCCTAAGCACCGCGATCTGAGCGCCGGTTTCGGCATTCCAGAGCGCTGCGGTTCGGTCTTCCGCCGCCGTTACGATAAGCCGTCCATCTTGGCTGAATTGGGCATCATCCAGCAAACCCTCATGTGCTTTGTAGGATAAAACCTCCTTGCCTGTGGCCGTCTCCCAAACCTTCACCGAGCCAAGGCTTCCGGCGGTCATGAAGCGCTTGCCATCGGTAGTGAATCTTAGAGCCTCGACGAGCCCGCCCAACGGCAGCGCAGCGACCACCGTGCCGGACGCCGCATCCCACAGAACGTCGTTGGCGGGGGCGGTGGTGGTGACAAGCCTGGAGTCGTCTGGGCTGAACTCGACGAGTTCGCCCTTGCCGGCTAGGGTAAGTTGGAACACCTTTTTTCCGGTCCTGCTGTCGCAAACCTGTGCAGTCCCATCCTCGGAAACGCTGGCGATGCGGCTTCCGTCATGGCTGAAAGCGACGTGTTTCACCTCAGCCTTGTGTTCCTGGCAACTCGCCAACAGAGAGGCGTTCTCGGCCGACCAGACCTGAACGGCTTTGTCCACGGCGATTGCGACGCGGCCACCATTGCGATCAAACGCGGCATGGTTCACCAATCCCTGTATCGGCACAAGAATGTGCCAGCGATGCCGGAAAGATGCGTTGTAGAGAGCCGCCTCCGCCTCGGGCACGTAGGGTCGATCCGGAGTGCGGAAGTTGCGCGGAAGCCCCTCTCTCGCCAAAAGCACGGAATCGTCGTAACCATAGGCGTCGGCTTGCTGGAGCGAAAGATCGGCAAGGAATAGCGACTGGGTGCTTAGAGCCTGATCCCGCTGATGCTGGGCGATGTTTCGCTGCGTCTCGGCAATCTGCTTTTGTTGGTTGGCCCGGCTGCGCTCGTCCTCGGCCTCGCTCTGCTTCTGCCGGGCAATGACAGTCTGGTTTTCGGCACGTTCTCGTTCACGGTCGGCTTCTGCCTGTTTCTGTTTGGCGATGTCTCGTTGGCTGAGCGCGGTGGAGCGCTGGACCAACGCGTAACTAGTGAGGCAGATCAGAATCAGGAGAACGACTGAGACCGCGTACCGGAAGATCCGCTGGCGCCGGACATCTTCGCCAATCAAGTCGGCTTTGGAGATGCCCCGGAGCGTTGCCGCGATGGTGGCGACGGCGTCGCGCAGCGAAGGGTGCCTCATCGAGAGGTGCTCCTGCCCTCGCGCCCATCTCAGATCGACATGGAGAAGTTCACTTGCGAAGATGCCCTTCAAAATAGAGGGCAGAGCCGTAGTCCTGGACCAATCGTAATCGGAAGCAGCGTCGCTCCAGACAATCGTGCCGTCGGTTTGGACGACGATAATCTTGCCCCAATGATCCTTGCCCTTGGCCAACCAGAGAGATACTTCCCGTTCGACGGACTTCGACTGGGCCGCGTCCTCCGAAGCGAGGAGAATCAGGTACCTCGAACTCCGGAGCGCCTGTTCGATTGAAACCCAGAGGGGAGACGAGGGGTCCAGCCCGTACTTGTCGCGGAATAGGTATAGAGCGCGCGTGCGGAAAAAGGGCTTAACAAAAGAGTGCAGCCCGAGCTGAAGAGCCTCTGCGAGGTTCTGGTCCACTGAACGCTTATACGAAATGAATCCCACGTACTCCACGCGAGAATGACTGTACCACATCGGAGAACCGCAGCCCGCCGAAAGGGGTCCGCGAGATCGGCTAGCTTGAGGTCCTCTAGAAGTCCGGTGCCGGGAACGTTGAGCACGGCTGCTGCGGACGGAACACACGCCACCCGGAGAAAGCGCTGCACTATCGCTTACGCAGGATAACTATTGGTAACAGCCCTTCGCACCAGTAATCGGGAACCGGTGTCCCAAAAGGCCGTTCGGGCGGTGGCGTGATCGCGAGCCTATCGTCGTCGGCTATTCGGTAACCTTCAGGGAAGGGTCAACTCATACCGCAGGGCGATACAAAAATCCATGACTGCCGACGTGCGCTACGCGCGCGTCGATGCCACCGATGCGAATCGCCGATTCCATACTGGTACCGACTGCGGCAACGCTTCTCGGGATCGACACTATACCCTCCTGGGAGCTCAAAGATCACGTCGGCCAAGTGGCGACCGTTTGCGGGAGAGTCGCTGATGGTGGTACTTGGAAGCCTCGCGGTCGCGTCCGAGATTTCTCAACTTCGACCAAAAATATCCCCACCACAGTTTCGCGGCCATCATCTTTGGCGAGAACCGCGATCACATGCCGGTCCTGGTCCTTCAGGTCTTCGCCCCGGGCGGTATTCCCAAGACGTGCAAGCGAACTGCCCCAAGAAGCGGTACTCGGTGTTCCGGCTCGCGCTCCCGCCCAAATGGCCTCCGGCAGTAAACTCAGCATCGCCTGCGTCGGCTGTCATCCCGATGAGACCGTCGGTTTGCCAGTTCGACCTTAAGCACGTCAGCAGGCGGCATCGAAATCCTCGAGCCCGCCCGAACTGACCCATGCTATAATTTTCCGACAAATAGCGCCATGCTGCCTGCGGTTGTGAAAGCCGTCATCTTACCCATTAAGCTCTTGTTTGGATTCGACGCCTTCATCTCGTATTCCCGGCATGACGGGGCCGAATATGCACAGAATCTCGAGCGCGAACTGGCCAAGAGCATTTCCCCGCGAATGGATATTCAAGAGACCAAGCCGGGAATCGCCATCCCGTTTTCACTCCTGAGTAGCATTGCCCTGAGCAAGGTCTTGGTTCTCGTCAATACTCCTTCAGCAGCAGAGTCAAATCACGTTGGATTTGAGGTTGAAACCTTTCTGAAGTGGAGTAGTGGCCCAGTAGTGCTGATAGAATTGACCTGCTCGGCGGAAGGGGCCTCTTGGCACCGTCTGGTCAAGGGGATTCCGATTGTTGCGGAAGGTGCTGATCTGGCCACTCCATCGAGTCGGGTTGTGAACCGAGTTCTAAACAATGTCGGTTATTGGCGTCGAAGCCGCCGCCAAGCCTTTGCGACGTTCCTATTTGCGCTATTTCTTGCAACGCTGGGTGTGTTGGACTACCGGGCGGTGAGTTCATTGAAGACGGCAAACAACAACGCTCGTCTTCAAGAGGAACGAGCCGCCAAAGCACAAAAGACTGCCGACGCAGCCCAGACCAATGCTGTACGCAAGCAATATATCGCAGCGTGGCGATCCGCCGCCGCCGAGGCCGCCAATGATCCATCGAGCGAACGAAGTGCCTTGCTAGCGATCCAATCGCTCCTCCTCCACGGCCGGACGCCAGATCAGCCGCACTACTCCGTCGAGAAAGCTCTACAGGTTGTTCTGTCGCAAACCTCCACGGCCCACATGCTTGCCGAACATCAGTACCCGGTGCGGGCCGTGGCTTTTTCTCCCGACGGCAACCGAGTCGCCTCTGGCAGCCTGGACCAGAGCGTACGCGTCTGGAATTTGCGCGAGGTCAATTCACCTCCTGTCGTGCTGCTGCACCGCGACAAAGTAGGTTCACTCGCTTTCGCGTCTGACGGTGTCCGGCTCGTTTCCGGCACTGCGGGTGGATCGGTCTTGTTGTGGGACCTGCGGCGGCCTAGCGCCGGACCGCGACTCTTGTTAACCCACAAGGACGCCGTTGTGTCGATATCCCGTACACGCGCTGGCGACCGATTCGCCTCGGCTAGTAGTGAGGGAGTGCGTGTGTGGGACCTCGGCGACACCGCGTCGAGGCCGATCTTCCTCTCCGCGATTTCAGATCCCGTGGCGGTTTCGCTCGCCCCCCGGGGTGACCTTCTCGCAGTTGCAACGAGAGGGAGCGTAAAGATATGGGACCTCCGGCAGTCCAACACCCAACCGAAAAGCCTTGTAGAGGACTCGCCGGAGATTGAATCAATCGCCTTTTCACCTAATGGAAAGACCATTGCCTCCGGTGGCACGGAGCTTCAAGTGTGGGACCTCACATATCCTAATCGGGAGCCGCTGGTCTTCCCTGCCAGTGACTCGGACTTCATTTACACTTCGCTGGCCTTCGCACCCGATGGCCGCCACATCGCCTGTGGTAGCGAAGGTGCCCAGATCGTAATACGGGATATTGAATCCCCTAACGATCCGCTGCGAGTCTTGGGTGGACACCAAGGCCCGGTTTCATCTCTCAACTACTCTCCCGACGGCAGCCGCCTTGTGTCCGGTGGCGTTGATCGGACAGTGCGGTTATGGGATCTAAAACTGCCTAGACCGTCACCCCAGGTTATCGAAGGGCACGAAGGGTTTGTCCTTGCGTTAGGCTTTGCGCCAGATGGAACGCAATTGGCGTCGGGCGGCGCAGATAGCACCGTTCGAGTGTGGAAGGTCGATCAGACCAACCCCCGCGGGCGGATCCTCAAGGGACACCGGCGGCCAGTGACATCTGTGGCATTCTCTCGCGATGGAAACTATTTGGCCTCCGGTGGTGGCAAGACAATACTACTGTGGGATGTTCAGCACCTCGACTCTCAACCACGACTCCTCTCGGGGCATACGGGCCAGGTCCGTTCGGTAACTTTTGCTCCGAACGGCAATTGGTTGGCATCCACTGGTTCGGACGAGACCGTGCGCCTTTGGGATCTGCGCGAACACAACCCGCAGGCCCACACGCTAGCGGGTCATTTAGGAGATGGATATTCCGTCGCATTTTCCCCAGATGGCACTCACTTGGCCTCTGCCAGCAAGGACGCGATTGTGCGTTTGTGGGATCTTAGCAATACCGACAAACGGCCGCAGGAACTCCGCGGGCATGAGGGCGATGTTACTTCAGTCGCCTTTTCGCCAGACGGGAGTCGGCTCGCGTCGGGTGGCTATGACGACACCGTGCATCTGTGGAGCCTCGGTCGTCTCAACGACACGCCTCTTGTCTTGTATGGTCACAAGGATACCGTGAGGTCAGTTGCCTTTTCTCCAGACAGTAGCCGTCTCGCCTCGGCCAGTGATGACGAGACTGTGCGACTGTGGGACCTTCGCCTTCCCAACGCGCCGCCGCACGTCTTCTCTGCTGGCGCAGACCACAACGTTCGCACCATTGCCTTTTCCCCCGACGGCAACTGGTTGGCGGCCGGGAGTTTCAATGGCCCGATACGCATTTGGCCTCTTTGGGGAGCGGCCACTGACCTTTTATGCGCCCGAGTATGGCGGAACCTGTCGCTGGCCGAGTGGAACACCTATGTCAGTCCCGAAGTCCCGTATGAGCCAAGCTGCCCCAACCTTCCGGCAGGCTCAAGTGTTCTTAGCTCAAGGTGAATCGAGCGGCTGGCGATCCGATTCGACTCGTGCGGAATCGTCTAGGATCCGCCTCGGAGCCATTACTTTCTGGACGAAACTGTTTCAGTATCCTTAGGTCCATCCCGAACTGTAATTACTGTCAGCTTGGCTTAAACTATAGAAAGACCTGCCGACCAACACTCAGCCTCGACTTGGGCCGGCCACCCGGCGCGGTGCCAGAAGCGGCGTGGCATCCCTGATTCTCGCCACGCCCCAGGGTTCTCACTATACCAACTCGCCGACGTTCGGACGGGTATTTTGAAACTCGATAGGATTTTACTGATACCCACCGCAACCGGCGTCCCGGAAATGCGGCGCGGCTGACGCCCAAGAGTTCCGTATCTCATTGCATGCCAAGTCCATATATTGGACTGCTCTGGTGGCGCGGTCTGAAACCAGCCGCGGAGTGTAATGCGGGGTTCGTCGGGCCGGCCGTCCCAATATTCGTCAGAGCCGTTCCAAAATTCGTGGGAGCGGAAGGTCGGGCCCTTGGCGGCAGCCGGGGTGCGTTAGTGTAGATTCCGCGCGGACTCTCGGCGCCTCTTGGGGTTGCGGGCACCCGCACGGCACAGGAGCTCTTTGCGATCTATCGCACTCACACGTGTCGGCGCCGACTCTAGCTCCCTAACGATGCTGCAGCCCCGCAATCCCCAACATCGACGGGCCGCCAACTCAGCGCTTTGTCCGGGTGGCCCGTATTTCACAGAGAGCCGCCTCTGCCAGTGACGGAAGGAGGTGTCAATCCTGGTGCGAAGTCATATGCGTTGTATCGGGAGTGCGTCGGCCACGTAGTGTCCGGGTCGGGAGAGGGAGCCTGATTGCCGACGCATTCCCGATACAACCCCTTGGACTAAGCCAGTTGGACCGACCTATGGGGATTGGTTTCCGGCGTGCGTGGGGATTCGTCGGGCGGGATGGTGTGTGGGACCGCGAGTTGAGGTGCGGCTGGGTGCGCGGCCGGCGGGGATGCGGCTGGGCGTGGCGCGGCAACAGACTTTTCGGGGGTCCAGGCAGCATCTGGCGGCACACGTCTCCCGTCATCACCGGTTGGTGATTTGTGTGGGCGGAGGATTGGGATCGCTACGATCATCGGCTTTACGAAGAGTCCAACTGAGGTGTGTGGTGCGGTGTTGCGCTTAAGTGTAAGCATGCAGTGGATCGCGGTTCGATCACATGGAGGTGCCCTATCCCGCACACTGGGCAGACCGGTTTTTGGGGTTTGATGACGACTAGCAGTGGAGATGCCGGCAGAAGCTTCCGGCACCGCTGGACCGTAGCTTTGCGGTTGCGGTTGGAAAGAAAGCCGAAATGCCGGATTTTCACAAAGCCACCCGGAAGAACATGGAGGAGGAAGCGCCGGATGAACTCCACTGCATCCAGGGACGTTTCCTTGATCTGATTGTCGTCTTGCGAATCCCGCCAGCGAAAACGCACGTGGCCCTCCTCCAAGCTGAGTAATCGCCCATTGGAAATTGCCACTCGATGGGTGTATCGCGCCAGATAGCGGAGCACCTGTTCTGGTCCGCCGAATGGGGGCTTGGCATAAACCACCCATTCCTTGTCCTTCAGGAGCGCCAGCAAATCCTCGAAGCGAGCCGGGTGGGCCAGTTCCCGAAGTTGTCCGTAGAACCCCAGACGCGCCTCCGCAAACGCCTCCCGGAGATAGGCGAGGAACTTTCCGCGGAACAGGTAGCCGAGCGGTTGGACCGGCAGAAAGAAATCCTTCTTCCGGGGAGAGATCCATCGCTGTTCGTCAGGTGACAATCCTCCTGCGGGCACAACGCAATGCACATGGGGATGGTGCTCCAGTCGCTGGGTCCAGGTATGCAGGACGGCCAGAAAACCCAGTTTGGCTCCCAGACGTTTGGGATCGGCGGCCATCTCCAGAAGAGCCTCTGCTACGGCCCGGAACAGGATCCCATAGACGACTCGCGGGTTCTGTAAAGCCAGCGGCGCCAGCTCGTGCGGCAGGGTGAAGACCACATGAGAATAGGGAACGGGTAAGATCTCCTTAGCCCGGGCGGCAAGCCACTCGTCACGCGCACGGCTGTGACACTTGGGACAATGCCGGTTGCGGCACGATCGATATTCAATCACCTGATGGGAGCAGTGGTCGCACTGCTGTACATAGGAGCCGAGGGCGGCGGTGCGGCACGCGCCGATATCCCGGAAAGCCTTCCGTTGCTGGGGAGACAGGACGTCTCCCCAGCGATCGAGGAATTCCTGACCGTGTTGGCGGAAGATATCGGCGACTTCCAACCTGGGTTCGGTCACCGCTTGCGGCCGTCTGTGGAGTACTCAATTCCCTTTAGTGGGAGTGCATCGAAGGGGCTGGGGGCGGCGTGCAGCCGCTGCAGCGATACGCGGAGATACTTGGCGGTGGTGCGAATATCCGCGTGGCCCAGCAGAACCTGGATGGTGCGGAGGTCGGCGCCGGCGTCCAACATGTGCGTGGCGCAGGCGTGGCGGAACAGGTGCGGATGAACCAGATGTTTGATGCGGGCCCGGCCTCCTGCGTCGCGGCACAGGGCACGGATGGAATTGTCGTCCAGCGGCTGATCGCGGCGCTGCTTAGACGGAAACAGCCAGTCAGTGGGCTTACACCGACGGTAGTAGATCCGCAGCCGCTCCAGCAGCGGTGGGGACAGCGGGATGTCCCGTGGAACACTGCCCTTGCCCTCGCGGATATGCAGCACCATATTCTGGCTGTCAATGTCACTCACCTTCAGATGGCGCAATTCGTTGCAGCGCAGGGCGGTGGCATAGAACGTAGCCAGAATCGTCCAATGCTTCAAGTTGGTGGTCCGATCGAGGATGCGTGCGATCTCTTCCGGACTCATCACCGTGGGCAGTCTGGGCCGCCTTTTGGGAGCGGCAATCTCCTCGTCAAACCACGACTGTTTGAGAACCCTGACGTAGAGGAACTTGAGTGCTCCCCGGTTGACCTGAAGGGTAGCCCAGGTGTCCTTCTTGTCATTCAGCAGATGGAGCAAATAGCGGCGGACATGGTCCGGACCCAATTGCGTCGGCGACGCTCCGAAGTGCTTAGCGAATCGTTCCACCAGACGCAAATAGGTGCGAGCCGTGGTCTCGGAGAGGTTGCGCAACTGCAACTCCTCCAGCATTCGTTGTCGTAGAGGGGTCATCCAATGAACTCCTTTCGTTCATTGGTTTATCTCACCGTCGGCGCGAATGCCACGAGGGTGTTCTGCCGCGGCAGCGGCTTAGTCCAAGGGGATTTCGTGCCAGCTATAGGCTTCCAGCCCGCCCGAGTTGTCGCCGCTGATCCTCCCAGGGGACAGTCTTCCAAGTGCCAACCCGCCAGCATCCGCCGATAGCGCCCAGCGGTAAGCTACATCGGGCGCTGGTCGAGCTGAGCCAGACGGGCGCCACTGAGAAAGCTTCGTCGGCTTCCTTCGATACTACTTACGGGCCGCTTGATTCTTTGACCGTGCGGGCTCAGACCTTGTGCCGATCGTAATCGAAAGGTTCATCGAGCATGTGAAGCGTGGGTTCACCTTCGCGGGGAAGGTACACGGTCTTGAGAGGGGTACGCGGGAAGTCCGTCAACTTCCGCGCAACAGGGCCTTCGTCGGTCCACTCGTACAGCGGAACGTCCCAAGGGTTGAAGGTATCGCTGAGGCCGCGTTCCTTAGCGATACGGTAGAGATGCAGGTGTCCGGGCTCGTGGCCACCCAGCCAGAGGCCGACCAGGTCGACGCGGAATTTGTCTTTGCCGAACATCACCATATTGGTCAGGTAGTCGGTACCGACATTGAAGCCATCTCCGTCGCGGCCGTATATGCCTTCGATGATGGCCAGGCCGGTCTTCAGCACGCTCATGTTGTCACACGTCTTCTGGGCCCAGAGCTCCTGATCGATGGGCCGGAGGTAGGCGCCGTTGCTTTTCGACCCACCTGTGTCATACCGGCTGTAGCCAAGCTTCCGGTGGCGCTCCAGGGAACCGTTCACCAACTCCTCGACACGCGGATTGACCTCGGATTCGACCACATCGGAGGCACCCAGGACAGACCGCCAGCCGCCGCAGAAAGCAGTGAAAGGATGCGCAACCAGGCCCTGCTCGTTTTTCACGGTGAGGGTGAGCCCCATGCTGTGCGCCTTCCACTTGGCAATATTGAGC
>Ga0075019_10002130_pt1 | contig 11289 bp, 7 predicted proteins | sample ColStrG_CSR_2013_FD_71473 | JGI IMG/M metagenome (GOLD analysis project Ga0075019, IMG submission 71473) | Freshwater sediment microbial communities in response to fracking from Pennsylvania, USA - Cold Stream Run_MetaG_CSR_2013 | ecosystem: Environmental > Aquatic > Freshwater > Creek >...
GTGCTGCACACCGACCAACCGCATCCCCATGTCCACTTGGTCGTCAAAGCGATGAGCGAGCAGGGAAAACGGATCAACATCCGCAAGGGGACCCTGCGGGAATGGCGTCGGGAATTTGCGCGGCACTTGCGCGCACAGGGCATCGCCGCCAATGCGACGGCCCGTGCGGTGCGCGGCGTTACCAAACCCCAAAAGAGCGACCGCATATACCGCGCCATGCGCGCAGGCCGATCGACCCACCTGCAGAGCCGTGTGGAATCCGTCGCTGTCGGAATCCGTGCCGGTAACATCCAGGTCGAGCCAGGGAAGAGCGAAATTGTGGACACTCGTCGGCAGGTGGTCCAGGGTTGGGCTGGTGCGGCGGCAGCGCTTCGCAGTGACGGTAGGGACTTGCTCGCCCATGAGGTAGTCGACTTTGTCAGGGGAATGCCGCAGCCGCAGACGGAGCGCGAGTGGCTGGCACAGGCATTACTGGATCGAGCAAGGGATCACGACCGGCGGCCGCCGCCGGCTCGGGTGCGCTGATGTGCGACCACGACGGCCGCTGTGCGCTAACGCGGATCATGTTTTTCTGAAAACCCGGGTGAAGCGCTCGCGATCGCGTCGAGGCGCGGCACATTCACTTCGGGCAGCGCTTACGCGTTACCGGTTTAGTTCCGCATAGATATAAGTGTCCATCACGCAGTTACCGACGAAGCCGCTGCATCATCAAGCCATCAGCAGCGGCGAAAATGGCACCAGCGCCGCGCACATGGCCGGAATAGCCCATACGAGTTCCAATGCCTCGCGCGAGTTGTCGAGCACCGTGGCGACCTTGTTACCCATTCCGATGTCGGGGAGCGCAGCAGGTTGGTTGAACGTGCCACGAATGCATATAACTGGCTGTAGCTCAGGCGTTCGCGCCCGAACACCATCGCCGGTGCGTCGGCGCGGTATCGCGCGTGCCAGGACATCAGGGTGGAAAGCACGCGCATTGGGCTAATGCTGTCCCTTGAAACGGTTTACTACCCTCGTTTGGTCGGGCTATCGATACGGTAACCCACGAGGAAGCGGCGTACCAGTTCATCGAAAGCTCTATACGCTCAGCGCTATGCGTGCCTGCCGGGATTCGAAGGTTCATGTGTTTTGTCCATGATCGTATAGACATGCGTGTACATTAATGGTATCAATGCAGTGCAATAGTCCAAGCGTTTGGCGGGATACAGGGGCACGCGATTGACGCGCCCCGGCCTTAAGTGGCAGATCTGGCGACGCCAGGCGTGGCTGGCGCCCAACCTGACTCAGGTTCAACAGGGGTACACATGTCAGGAATTCGCAAAGCGGCGCCATCGGCGCTGCTCGCTCTCGTTGCCGCGGGTGTTGCGCCGCAAATTGGCGCGGCGGATCAGCCGGCGGTCGCGGGGGCCAGCGCGGGCAATGACGCTTCCGGCACGCTCGACGAGGTCGTCGTGACCGCCCAGCGGCGCGCCGAGCGACTTCAGGATGTACCCATCACCATCACCAACATCTCCGGCACCCAGCTGGTCGATGCCGGCATTCAGGATCTTGCCGGCATCATGGCCGTCACGCCGGCGTTGCGTTTTGACCACAACGCGAATTTCTTCCAGCCGAGCATCCGCGGCGTCAGCACGACGGTCGTCTCAAGCGGGGGCGGGGCCAACGTCGGTATCTATATCGACGGCTACTACTCGCCCAATCCCCAGGCGGCCGACTCGCAACTGCTCAATGTGGACAGCATTCAGGTGCTGAAGGGCCCCCAGGGCACGCTATTCGGCCGCAACACCAGCGGCGGCGCCATCCTCGTGACGACATCGCAGCCGAGCGAGAAAACGAGCGGCATCGTGGATGCGAGCTACGGCAGCAACAGTGCGCAGCGGTATCAGGGCTACTTCACCACCGGGCTGTTCGACCATGTCGCGATGGACCTGGCGGGCTCCTACAGCAAGGGCGACGGATATTTCACGAACATCGTCAATAACGACAACAAGGTCGGCGCCTACAAGAACTGGCAGATTCGCACCGGTCTGAAGGTCGACTTCTCGGACAGCTTATCCGTGCTGCTGCGCTACGAGCACGAGTCGGTCAACGATCCGACGTCGGTGATGAACAATACCTGGGTCAGCGGCGGCCAGGCGCTGGACATCGGTGCGATCAATCCCGCCGAGATTCTCGCCACGAAGCCCGGACAGGTTTCGTTCAATCCGAAATATGTTCCGGATTTCACGGCGGATAACGACGTCGTGCAGCTGACGCCGACGCTCGATCTGGGCTTCGCCAGCCTGACCTCTTATACGCAATACCGCCAGGAGAAGGACGACTTCTCGCAGAATACCTCATTCAACCTGCTGGGCGTGTTTGCCCACGTTCCGATCCACGACAGGACGATCACCCAGGAGTTCCTGTTGTCCTCCAAGCCGGGCTCCCGGCTGCAGTGGACCACGGGCGCGTTCTACCTCGATTACACCGATCTGTTTCACGTCACGCTGTCCATCTTCGGCTCCCCACCGATCCTAGGCCCCGGATCGAACACCGATACGGTCAGTGCCGCGGTGTTCGGGGATGCGACCTATCAGCTGACGGACAACCTCTACCTCACGGCCGGGCTCCGCTACAGCCATGATGAGTTGAAGGACGTCTACCAGATCCTGTTCCCGGGCGAAGCCCACGCGCTGGCGCCGAACACCAACGGCAACAAGGTCATCCCGCGCGCCGTCGTGCGCTATGCGTTTACTCCGGATTCCAGCGTCTACGCCTCGTTCACGCAAGGCTATAAGGCCGGCATCTATGACCTGGGGGGTGTCGCGCTCAAGCCCGTCGCGCCCGAGTCCATGACGGCCTATGAGGTCGGCTACAAGTATGCCTCGCAGGCGCTGTCATTCAACCTGGCGTCCTACTACTACAATTACACCAACCTGCAGGTTTCCAATTACAGCGTGAATGCCCAGGGCGTCGGGGTCGCTCAGATTTCGAATGCGGCGAACGCACGGATCTACGGATTCGAGGGCGACGTGGCCTATAAGGTCTACAACCACCTCGAGATCAATGCGGGCGCGGCGTACACCAATGCCAAGTACAGCAATTGGACCACCGCACCGGACTACACCCCCTGCTTCATTTCGGCCGCGGTCTGCGGCGCCAGCTATGGAACGCTTGTACAGAGCCAGTTCAACGCCAGCGGACTTCAAATGCAGCGTGCGCCGCCGTTCACCGCCACCCTTGGCCCTCGCTACACCAACGAACTGGCGGGCGGCCACCTGGCGCTGTCGGCGACTCTCTATTACACGTCGAATTTCTTTTACGAACCCGTGCGCCTCACGGAGCAATCGCCCTATGCCACCCTCGGGCTCCGCGCCGAATGGACCGATCCCTCAGACCGGTACACGCTGGCCGTCTATGGCGAGAATGTGGCCGACAAGCGCTATACCACCCAGGGTCAGACCGGGAATACCGGGGTTTATGCGGCATGGGCTGCGCCTGCGACCTTCGGTGGCGAGGTCCGCGTCCAATTCTGACCAGAGCGGGTAGGTTTTGTGGCCATAGGTCACTCGAAAGCAACGCCGGCCGCTTGAGCTCACTTCCAAGGCCCGTTAATGAGGTTCCCTGCCTTTGACCGGAGAGCAGACGTGGTGCGGGAGGCGATCCATGGGTTTTATCTCTAAGGACGAGCACGCCAAGCTGATCGGGGCGGAACGCGATTCCGCTCGTACGCCGCTCCCATTGCAGATGGTCAGCAGCGACGAGTTCCTGCCCAGTCCAAGAAGTGCCAAGCAGGAGGAGGTCGGCCGCCGCCTGGCCGGCATGGCGGATGACATTGGTGCCGGCTTGGGCCTTTCGAGGCGGCGTTTCTTCCAGACCGCGGCAGGGATGGCGGCGGCCTTCGTCGCCATGAACGAGACCTATGGTGGAGAGCTTTTTGCTGCGACGCCAGACGAAGCGCGCTCCCCGGAGGACGCTCGGGCAAAGGCGGATTTACTGAGCACACAGTTTGTGATCGACGTGCACACGCACTTCGTTCGCGACGATTACCTCTCCGGGATGGCGGTCGGTACGCCCTTCCCCTGGCGCAAGGCTATCAAGGAGCTGGCGTGGAATCCGGAGGTCACCGATACCACGGTCGAGGGGGCTAAATTTGCGAACTACCACAAGGAAATTTACTTAGACAGTGACACGAAGGTGGCACTCATCTCGAGCATTCCGGGGATCGGCACGGCGCTGATGCCACTGACCAATCAGCAGATGGCTGAGGCTCGGGACACAGTCAATCGCCAGGCGGACTCCAGGCGCATGCTCAGCCACGGCCTGTTCGCCCCGGGCGCCCCGGGCTGGTCAGATGATCTGGACGCGGCGATTGCCCTTAAGCCGGACAGCTGGAAGGGTTACACGATCGGTTCGCTCGGCCTCGATGAGCAACACCGACCGACGCGACTCTACCCCTGGAGAATGGACGGCGCCGACGCCTATAGGGCCTACGAGAAGATGGCGAAATCGGGTATCACCACGGTCTGCGTCCACAAGGGTCTGTTTCCGCCGTCGCTGGAGCGACAGCTGCCCCAGCTGCGCGGCTTTGCGGACGTGGCCGATGTGGGCCAGGCTGCGAAAGACTGGCCGCACCTGAATTTCATCGTCTATCACGCCGGCTATCGCCACACCGATGACCCGTCCGGGGCGCTGAGCGATCCGGAAGTGGCGCTGCACGAATTCGAACGCACCGGTCGCCTGTCATGGGTGTCCGACCTTGCCGATATTCCGGCCCAGTATGGCGTCAACAACGTGTATGCCGATCTGGGGCAGGTGTTTGCGCTGACGATGATCGCGCAACCGAGGGTCTGCGCGGCCATGATGGGCATCCTGGTCAGGGGATTGGGTGCAAGCCGCGTCTGCTGGGGTACCGATGCCGTGTGGACGGGCTCGCCACAATGGCAGATTGAAGGGCTGCGGCGCCTCGAGATTCCCGAGGACATGCGCAGGCGCCACCGGTTTGCGCCGCTGGGTTCCGCCACTGGCCCTGTCAAGCGCGCGATCTTCACCGAGAACAGCGCGCGGCTGTATGGGCTCGATGAGAGCGTGCGTGGTACCGTACTCAACGACAAACTGGCCCTGGCCAAGGCGGACTACGAACGCTCCGGGCGGACGCCGTCAAACCTGCAGTACGGCTATGTGGCGCCGTAGCGTGGACGGGCGGTGCAGTCGCGGATGCACCGGTGTTGGGCCGTCACGTAGCGAAGGGAGGGCATCCCATCGCCTTGCCTGGGTTGGAGTTGGCGTTGCGCTGATGGCGGCGAGCGGCGCCTTGACGGCCTCCAACGATCGCACACCAGATTGGAGCTACCGCAACGGCGATGCCAACGAGACCGCGTTCAGCCCGATCGACCAGATCGGAACAGCCAACGTCAGCCGCCTGGGCTTGACCTGGACGCTGGATCTCCCAGGGGAAGCTACTCTGGAAGCGACGCCGCTGGCAGTCCATGGCGTTCTTTACTTTACCGGAAGCTACGGTGCCGTATATGCCGTCGACGGCGTCAGCGGCAAGGTGATCTGGAAATTCGATCCGGAAACCTGGCGCTTTAATCCGGGAAAGATGGTCTTTAACTTTGCGGCTAACCGCGGCGTCGCTTATGCCGATGGGCGGATATTCTCCGCGGCGCTGGATGGCCGCCTGTTCGCGCTCGATGCCAGGACCGGGCGCCTGGTGTGGAGCTGCGAGACGCTGGATCAGCGTTCGGTGCAGACCGTCACGGGTGCGCCGCGCGTCTTCAATGGCAAGGTCATCATCGGCAATGGCGGCGCGGACTACGGCGCGCGCGGCTACGTAACGGCCTACGAGGCGGCTACCGGCAAACAGCTCTGGCGATTCTTTCCCGCGCCGGGTTCGCCGGAGGAAAATACCGCGGACGCGGCCATGAAGCGTGCGGCAGCGACCTGGAGCGGCGAATTCTGGAAGAAGGGGACGGGCGGGGCGGTCTGGGACAGCATGACCTTCGACCGCGAATTGAACCGCGTCTATCTGGGGACGGGCAATGCCGGCACCTATGATCCCGAACTGCGCAGCCCGGGTGGTGGCGATAACCTGTATACCGCATCCATTGTGGCGCTCGATGCCGATACCGGCCGATATGTCTGGCACTACCAGGTCAATCCCCGCGACGCATGGGATTTCGACTGCACGCAGCAGATGACGCTGGCCTCTCTGGTCATCGATGGCAATCGCCGCAAGGTGCTCATGCAGGCGCCCAAGAACGGCTTCTTCTATGTTATCGATCGCACCAACGGCCGGCTGATCTCGGCCGCCAAACTTGGCAAGGCGACCTGGGCCGAGCGTATCGACCTGGATTCGGGCCGTCCCGTGGAGGCCAGGAACATTCGGCATGAAACCGGTGAGACGGTGATCTGGCCTTCGCCGGCCGGTGCGCACAGCGTCCAATCGATGGCGTTCAACCCTGTGACGGGCCTGGTCTACGTCCCCTATATGCAGTTGGGCGTTCGCTTCGTCAAAGGCGAAGCGCAACCCGGGGGTTTCGTCTCGGGCGGGATCAGTGTCAAGGCCCATGCCGTTGACGCCGAGGATGGGAAAGGCGCGCTGATCGCTTGGGATCCCGTACGGCAGAAGGCGGCCTGGAAAGTTCCACAGGATACGATGTGGAACGGCGGAATCCTCACGACGGCAGGCAATCTGGTATTTCAGGGCTCAGCGGACGGCTACCTGTCCGCGTATAGCGCGACCATGGGGGAGCGCCTGTGGCGTTTCTACGGCGGAATGGGCATCGTCGGAGCCCCCATGAGCTACATGGTAAATGGTCAACAGTATGTTGCGGTGCTGGCCGGTTACGGAGGCTCCATCGCGGCCTGGGCAGAGTTCACCAGTGTGGGTTGGAGATCTACCGGGCCGCGTCGTCTGCTGACCTTTGCGCTGAGCGGAAAAGCCATGCTGCCGCCGTCACCGCCGCGCGACAAGACGGTCCATGCGTTGGACGATCCGTCGTTCATGGCCGATCCGGCGGCTGTCGCGGCCGGCCGCAATCTCTATGTGTTCTGCGGCTACTGCCATGGGGCCGAGCTGGTGTCGAGTGGCTTTGCACCCGATCTGCGCGAATCAACGCTCGCCCTGACCTCTGAAGGTCTCTGGACTGTGCTGCACGAAGGCGCCCTGCTGCAGGGCGGCATGCCGCGGTTCGGGGCAATGACCCGCACGCAGGTCAATCAACTGCACGCCTTCATCCGATCCGGCGCTCGAGACGTCCTGCACGCCGGCAGCGACGGGGTGCGACGGCCATGAGTCGGGATGTGTTGGGTGCCGCACACCATGAATGACCAATGAAAGGAGTGTCCGATGATTACACGCCGAGATACGATCGCCGTACTGCTGGGGATGGCGGCGGGTCTGCCCAGGAATGTGGCGCAGGCCATGCCGGCTGAGCAGGCCCCTGGGGGTCCGAAGTTCGGTGCGATCGTGCAGCATGGCTACGTGGTGCACGATGTGGACCAGATCGCCCACCAATGGACCGAGCGAATGGGTGTCGGGCCGTTCTATGTGGCCGACCAGCCCATCGATAATTATATCTACCGTGGAAAGCCCGTCGATCTGAAGCTGCGCATTGGAGTCAGCTACTGGCGCGGCATGCAGCTGGAACTGATCCAGCCCGTCAGCCGCGGTACTTCCTTCTACAGCCGGGCACTCAAACGCGCCCCGGACAAACTCAACCATTACGCCACCCTGGTCCAGGACATCGGGACCGTGGTACGAAACCAAAACCTGGACAAGTTTGTGGTGCACACCGGCGGCACTCCGGGCCTCAAGTTCGCGTATCTCGAAAACTATCTGCCCGATGGCACCACGCTCGAGCTCATGCAGGTACAAGAAAGCGTGCTGCCGGCATTTGCCGCGATGGAGGCGATCTGCCGGACCTGGGACGGTGCCCGGCCGCTGCGTACCATGGCCGAGCTCGCCACCGATATTGGCGCACTCAAGAAGCCGGCCACCCAATGACGACCCAAGAGGCCGTCCGACGTTGTCGTCGCTGGGCGGGCTGAGATCGTGAAGAGCAGCAAAGCGCGATGCCATTTCACGACGCGCACGACTGCGGCTGCCCTGTTTGGACTGACACGGTTGACAATCGCGGCAGCCCCTGAGGCGGTACCCGCTGCTTACGCCGCGGAAAAATATGATGATGCGGCGGCGTGGTCGCGCGTGGGACGCGATCTCCAGCAGTCCTTCTCCAGTCCACTGAGTGACATTCAGGCTTCGAATGTTCACCGGCTGGGGCTCGCCTGGTACCTGGACCTCCCGAATGAGGGCTCGCTGGAGGCCACGCCGCTGATGATCGAGGGAGCGCTGTACTTCTCCGGTTCCAATGGCAGCGTCTACAGTGTCGACGCGCGGACGGGAAAACAGCGCTGGAGATTCGATCCGGACCTGGCACATCATCCCGTTGATCAGGAAAATGCACTGTTCGGGGGGAACCGCGGGGTCGCGTACTGGCAGGGCAAGGTCTTCGTCGGCACAACCGACGGCAGACTCGTGGCGATCGACAGCCGGACGGGACGGGCAGTCTGGAGCGTCCCGGTGTTCGACGAGGCCACCGGTCACGGCCTGATTACCGGTGCGCCCCGCGCCTTCAATGGTAAGGTCTTGATCGGGTTCGGGGGCGAGCATCACACGCGTGGAGCCGTGAGTGCCTATGATGCCGATACCGGCAAAAGGCTATGGCGCTTCTTCACCGTGCCCGGTGATCCTGCCAAGGGATTTGAGAATGCCGCAATGGCAATGGCTGCCAGGACCTGGAACGGCTCCTGGTGGAAGGCGGGGGCGAACGGCACGGTCTGGGACGCTATTCTCTATGACCCGGACCTCAATCGCCTGTACATCGGCACCGCTAACGGCAACCCCCTGGACGCCGACACGCGAAGTCCGGGACGTGGGGATAATCTGTTCGTGGCGTCGATCATCGCCCTGGACGCCGATACTGGAACGTATATCTGGCACTACCAGCTCAACCCTGGTGACTCGTGGGACTACGATGCCTGCGAACCGATGGTCGCTGCCGACCTCGCCATCGAGGGACAGATCCGCAAGGTGCTGATGCAGGCGCCCAAGAATGGCTTCTTCTATGTGATCGACCGGGTCACGGGTAAATTGCTGTCGGCTGAGGCGTTCACCAAAGTGAACTGGGCGGAGCACATCGACCTCGAATCCGGGAGGCCGGTCGAGAATCCAAACAGCCACTACGATCATGACACCGCAGTGCTCTGGCCCAATCCGGCCGGCGGCCACGCCTGGCAACCCATGGCGTTCAACGCCAGGTTGGGCCTGGTCTACATTCCTGTACAGCGGCTCGGCTGGCGCATCGGCAGGACCGAGGTGGGTCTGGGGCCGCAGGACTCCGACGACGGCACGGGTTCCCTAATCGCCTGGGATCCGGTCACGCAGACCAAGCGCTGGGAGGTCCGCTACTCAAAGAGCTTCTGGAACGGCGGCGTGCTGACGACCGCGGGCGGACTGGTATTCCAGGGCACCGGAGCCGGCCAGCTTTGGGCTTACGACGCCCGCAGCGGCAACCGGCTTTGGAGCTTTGATGCCGGGCTGGGGATCATCGCCGCGCCCATGACTTATGAACTCGACGGTGTGCAATACCTGTCGGTACTGGTCGGCTACGGCGGGGGCATCAATGCATTCCCAGAGGTTGCCAACCAAGGCTGGCATTACACGGAGCAGACACGGCGGCTGTTGACCTTTGCGGTCGATCGCCACACCCCGTTGCCGAGTTCCACCCCACCGCGCTTCAACGTAAAGGCCGCGGACGACCCTAAGCTCGTCATCGACGACGAACGGGCCACGAAAGGCGCTGCGATTTATCCCCGGTGCCTGAGCTGTCACGGTTTGGGGTTGCAGAGTGTCGGCTCCTTTGCGCCGGATCTGCGCGAGTCGACTCTGGCCCTGAATTGGGATGCGTTTCAGGCGGTGGTGCAGGGCGGGGCCATGGCGAGTACGGGGATGCCGCGTTTCGACGATCTGTCCACCGACGATTTGAGAAATCTGTTCATGTACGTGCGGCGTGGCGCGCGCAGCGCGACGCATGCCTTAAAGTAAACGATCGCCGACCCAATACCATTGATCAACGAGGACCTGATGCCTATGGTAAATGCTCTGTCGAACGGCCCACATTTCGAAACCACGAACCTTACGCCGCTGATCGGCACTGAGGTCAGAGCGGACGTAGACGGCTTGTTGAGCGGCCGTTACTCGTACCAGATTCGCACCCTGCTCGTAGAACGCGGGGTGCTGGCGTTCCGGCAACTGAATCTGGACGATGTACAGCAGGAAGCCTTTACGTCCACACTCGGCGAGCCGGTGGCGCAGGCCGGGCAGAAGATCATCAACGTCTCGCTGGACCGGAATGTCAATAACGAGAAGGCGGACTACCAGCGTGCAAATGACTATTGGCACATTGACATGACCAGCGCAGAGCTTCCGAATTTGGCCAGCATAATGACCGCGCGGGTCCTGTCACACGTAGGCGGCGAGACCGAGTTTGCCAACGCCTATGCGGCGTGGGATGAACTGCCTGAAGCGGAAAAGCGCGCGTATGACGGGCTGCGGGTGATGCACGCGCTGGAGGCTTCGCAGTACAAGCTGTACGCGGAGCCGACAGTCGCCCAGATCCAACAGTGGCGGCGCACGCCCTCACGCGTGCATCCACTCGTGTGGACGCATAAGTCGGGTCGCAAAACGCCGATGATCGGCTCGACCGCATTCTACGTCCTGGACAAGTCTCCTGAGGAAGGCGCCCTGATTCTCGCCAGGCTGCTGGAATGGACGACACAGCGACGGTATGTCTACCAGCACAAGTGGACGTTGGGTGACCTGGTGATTTGGGACAACACGGGCACTCTCCACAGGGTTATTCCGTACCCGCTGGATAGCGGGCGACTGATGCGGCGTACCGCGATCAAGGGTGAAGAGCCGGTGACCTGACGGGCTGTGGCGGCTTACCTTTTCCGGAGAGCGCAGATGGCCGTAAAACTCGTCAGCCTGGTCACCGGTGCCTCTTCGGGTATCGGGAAGGCCATTGCCAAGCAACTTATTGCGGACGGCCAGACCGTTATCACTACCGGCCGGAGCACCGATCGGTTGGAGGACCTGAGCGTTCTCGGGGCTCACGTGGTCCGGCTGGACGTTAGTCTGAAGTTCCCGCCGGTTTCTCTGCGTTCGTAGTCAGCAGATCCCTGTGTTTTCAGTGTTTGGATAGATGTTCGAGGTATTTGTGGGTGACATGATGTAGTCACTAAAGTGTT
>Ga0075019_10002135_pt1 | contig 11276 bp, 10 predicted proteins | sample ColStrG_CSR_2013_FD_71473 | JGI IMG/M metagenome (GOLD analysis project Ga0075019, IMG submission 71473) | Freshwater sediment microbial communities in response to fracking from Pennsylvania, USA - Cold Stream Run_MetaG_CSR_2013 | ecosystem: Environmental > Aquatic > Freshwater > Creek >...
AAAGGAGTATTGAAAAGGTTGGCCCGATGCCATTTGTTTCCATACTTTTTCGATGGACTGAATAACCTGCCCCGTATTGCCTGAATGAAATTTAAAAGACACGTTTCCAGAACTTTTGTTGAGGAATAATCCCAGAGGCGTTATTCCTTCTTTCATGGTTGAGAAATGGAAATTTTCAATTATGCCGACAATAGTCCACGATTTAGTTTTTTCAGGATCGGGCGAACCATCCGGTCTTATGTGACCCCAGTCGAACGTGGTCACTTTCTGACCTATAGGATTCTCACCCAAGGAAAACATCGGAATAGCTGCCTCGTTCAAGATTACTGCCGTTGAGTCGGCCGGAAACTCTGCAGAAAAGCCTCGCCCGGTGCTTATTTTCATCCCCATCGTTTCAATGTAGTCCCGGTCCACACTCCAAGTCTGAAGGCTAACTAAATTATCAGGGGTTGGCTGCCTCCCATCTTTCCAATATGTACTGTTGTTCCGATCGCTATTCACAGGAAGAAATCCCGAAATTGTCCCTTTGCTGATGCTGCTGATTTTTAATACTTCGTTTTTAAACGTTTGAATTTTTGAATACTTGCCCAAGGCGTAAGGGTCATGCACTATGATCACTTGATTTTTTTCGAACCCCAGCTTTTTATTTTGAATAAAATTCAATTGTTTGTTAACCGTGATTGCAGCTATAATCAATGAAATGGAAATTACGAATTGAAAAACCACCAACCCGCTTCGAATTATCCCACTCTTCATCCCCAACGATACTTGGCCTTTCAAAACGTTTACTGGTTTAAACGCTGAAAGAAAGAAGGAAGGGTACAATCCGGCCATCAACCCGATGACGAGAACACAAACCACAAGCACCAAATAAAACGTCACATTTGTGAATGGAAGTTGAAGGTGCTTTAACGAGAGATTGTTGAACATAGGCAAGAACATGTACGACAACCAAATTGCTACAGCAAATGAAAAAAACGTGACTAAAATGGATTCTGTTAGAAACTGCCGGACAAGGTGCGAACGCAATGAACCCATCACTTTACGCACACCAACTTCCTTCGCCCGATTGCTAGACCGGGCGGTGGAAAGGTTCATGAAATTGATACACGCTATGGTCAAAATAAATGCAGCGATTATTCCAAAAAGATAAATATAAGTGATGTTGCCATTGGCTTCTAATTCACCACGACGATCTGAATGAAGGTGAATGTCTCTTAACGGTGTGAGTGTGATTTCCCACTTATTTCCAGTAGAAAGAAATTTTTCCATTGTCATGTCATTGCCCAATGCGCTTGCAATTTGTGGTCCAATATATTTTTTCAAAAAAACCGGCAACATTTTTTCGAGGACTTTTGCATCAGCACCTTGCTTTAATAGTAGGTAGGTATTAAAATTTTCATTTAGAAAAGCATTAGATTGTGCCTCTTTCGCGACTGGCCAATCTCCGACTTGAGCAACCATCAAATCGAAGTGAAAATGAGATGCAGTTGGGATATCTTCATAGACCGCAGTGACTTTCGCATTATACTTATTATCAAGAATAAGCGTTTCCCCCAATGCGCTCTTGCCAGGGAAATATTTTTGCGCTGTACTTTTACTAATGGCAATGCTGGCAGGGTCTTTGAGTGCAGTTTTCGGATTTCCCTCGAGCACGTTTACAGAAAAGACGTTGAAAAAGGTGCTGTCCGTCCAGATTAAATTCTGCTCTTTAATGTTTTGCGTCCCTTCTGCGGTTTTTACCAAATAAGTGCCATAACTCCTGAAGCGAACCGTGGATTCTATTTCAGGGTAATCTTGAAGCATGGCATTTGCTGTTGGAGCACCACTGACACATAATACCATGTGGTTACCGCCAAATTTGATCTCTTCATTGACGCGAAATATGCGGTCGGCTTTCGTGTTATATGCATCGTAGCTTAATTCATCAACAATAAAAAGAACAATTACCAAACAGGCCGCCACACCAATGGCGAGTCCGAAAATGTTGGTGAAAGAATAGAATCCTTGTTTACGTAGGTTGCGCCAAGCAATAATGAGGTAATTCCTTATCATAATTTTAGTTTTTCTATTTTCGAATCGTAGACTGTGCTTTTGTACCTCACGAAGACCACCCGTATGCCCAAACTTTTTTAATACTTCATGGTAGGCCTCGATAAATTTCTGTCCGTTTTCAATTTCAACTTCGACTGCTGAACAGATGTGGTCGATCAATTCATCTTCAATTCCATCGACTACAATGCCACGGTAGTGGAGATCTTTGATGATATAGTCGATATGATCGTTCGTTAACTTCACCTCAGTTACTGCAGATTTATTTCCATTTGCAATACCACGCCCATGGTTTTGATAAACTCGATAAATTCGCCGACGCGTTGTTTGGCTTCCGACTTTCCTAACGCGGTAAGCATATAATACTTGCGAGCCCTTTTGCCAATCATTACTCTTTCTGTTTTTAATAAACCCTCCGCTTCCAGCTTGTGCAAGGTGGGATAGAGCGCACCTTCTGTAACCACAATGCTCCCTTCCGAAAGTTCCTTTACTCGTTGCGTGATTTCATAACCGTAGGTTTTGCCATGGTCTTTAAGCACTTTGAGCACGATGGTTCGCAGTGTCCCTTTCAATAATTCAGAAGAATGAGTCATATTACCTAATTCAGTTAGGTATAAGACGACTTTCTAACCATTCCGGTTGCAGTTTTCTATAAATTTAGATTCAAACGGATTGGAAGCCGTTTTTAATATGTAGGTTAGTCACGGGAGAGATCACGGCATCGTTAGGCATTAATAGTAAGGTATTCCAGTTTACTCTTTAATATCAAAGGCATTTAATGGAAAAAATTGTGAGCCCGCACTAATCACAACTCACAATAAAGACTTACTCTGCAATCGAGAATAATAATTCTCCGCAGGACAATTTAAAAAATAGGATCAACTTTGTCAACCTCATAAGTCAATTCGAAATTTTAAAATTGACGGGATCTCAGTAGGATTAAACAACTCTATTTTTGCAGACCAAAAGGCACTTTAGAACCGACCGTTACAGTCTGGGAGCAGGTATGCCAATAACATTCTCATTAGATTGTCATTGAAGTTGATCCTGGAGGAAAAATGGAGGTCAATCTCGACTGATTCAACGTTAATCGTTTGAAAATTTATTTTCCAATAGTTTCTCTTTGGCCAATGTTCTGAACGAGTCAGTGAAGTTATAGTTCCTGGGGCGTTTTTATGGGTCGGGTTACGGGAGAGATTAAGGGAAGTATAGGATTTCGAGAATATTCGGGTTACAAGGAAATTTTTATTGCGGTGGCATTTGAAGGCGCGTAGAAAAATTAACCTCAATTTGTTTCATGACCTGGCTATTATTTTTTGATAGGCTTTTCGTGGTGCACCACTAAAGAATATTTCTCCACAATAGGTGTAGCTTAATTTCTCCAGAATTCTCAACATTGGCGCATTATCAAAATTTGTGTCCACCTTAATACTATACACTTTTTGCTCGATACATAAATCTTCAATCATTTTAAATAAGTGGGTAGCAATACCTTTCCCTTTCACTGAATTAGATGTTGCAACTCGGTGCACCGCCACATAGTCGCCATTAGTAAGCCATTTCCCTTTAATATTATTATAGGCAGGTTCAACACCAAAAATGATAGCTGCATAGGCAATAATTACATTATTGTCTAAAAGCACATAAGCCCAACCGTTGGTTATGTCATCATGAACGGTTTGTTCATTGGGATAACCATTTTGCCATTGCTCGCTGCCATCCAGCTTTCTTTGCTCGATAGCCTGTTGCAGAATATTCCAAACAATAGGTAGTTCTGAATAATCGGCTTTTCTTAAAATCATTTAACAAAGGTCGCTAGTTTTCCAATATTTGAATTATCCTTTGCTGAAGAAACGGAATCACTGTACGTTCAAACCATGGATTTTTCTTTTGCCATATCCTGTTTCGAGGAGATGGATGAACAAGGGGCAAAAAATCGGGCATAAATTTTTTGAAGGACCTTATGTTTTCAGTGATGTTGGTATTAAAGTCCCTCCCCAGATAATATTTCTGAGAGTACTTGCCAATCAAAAGAGTAAGCTTAATCCCTTTCATTTCAGATAACACTTTACTGTGCCACAACGGAGCGCATTCGGGACGGGGAGACAAATCTCCAGTAGCGCTCTTGCCAGGATAACAAAAGCCCATTGGCATGAGGGCAAATAAGGAACTATCATAGAATTGATCTTTGGTCACATCAAGCCAACGTCTGAGTTCATCACCGCTTTTATCATCCCAAGGTATCCCGCTGTCCTGAACTTTTTGACCTGGTGCTTGGCCTACGATCAAAATCTTTGATTTTTCAGACGCTTGAATAATAGGTTTTGGTTTGTTGGGAAGATGCCTTTTGCAAACGGTGCATGATCGTATTTCGCCAAGAAGTTTTTTCATAACGTTTATCCTTACCAAATTACATTTTTTCTGGACCAAAAGAGCATTGGTAAGGTTTGGTCACAGGAGCGGTCACGGTCTTCTCCACTCACCCAACCTGCAAAAATTACAAAGGCTTTTCACTTTTTTCTAGCCATAGTAAACTTGTAAATTATCGATGCTAATTCTTTTGGCACTGCGGAAGCACCAAACAAAATGACATATAAAATAAGGGAAACAACAATTGACACGAAACAAAAGCAAAATGCAATGAGACAGTAAAATATTCCATACCGATAAATCAATTTATATGAATAATAAAATTCACGTTTGTCTTCCTCTATAAGGTGTTTGTTGTACGCATAGGCGCATATTCGATCAGCTGCGATTGATATCAAAACATAATTGAAGCCAAAAATTGCAATTGCAATTTCTCTTTCGCTTTGAAGGTAGGAAGCTAAAATAGCTGTAGGAAATGGGGTAAGCGTTACCAAGAATAATAGTGAGCCATTAATCCACATAAATTTAGTATCGATTTTGCGAATGTATTCTAGCGCAACATGATGATTTACCCAACACACCAGTATAGTAATAAAGCCGATGATAAACGCAAAGAAAGATTGCCAATGATGAAGAAGCGATTTTATTAGCCCATTTTCTGATTCCGGATGCAAAATTCCAATAAGTTCCACTACTAAAAGTGTAATGGCAAAGCCGAAAATACCATCGCTGAATCCCTTAATACGCGATGTTTCATTTGTAAAGTTTCCAATTCTTTCCTCTTCCATAAAATTTTATTCGTTCAGCCAAGCTCAAATTTTAATTCATGACAAACGAGTTCAACCTTAGCAAATAATAGTTCTCTTTTAAAAAATCCACTTTTTCTTGATTTTGAACAGCCGATGAGAGTGCTCCGGTGTAAAGCAAAAAATGTAAAAGTTAATGAGATATAAAAGATTTGTTTACTAATTCTACTTTGAATGGTCCAAGCCTATAATTAAAGTGATTCCAAGTAAATGTTAAAGAGTAACACCCCAGCGGGATCACCGGAGGCCTCAAACTGCCTTGCTTGAAGCCTTTTTTATTGATAGGCCTCGGCACAGCCCGTGCGATTGGTAATTGCTGGCAGTCGTTGGCAAGTACATTTTGAAGTCTCAATAAGCGGTGGTATCGATCAGCGCGTAAGGGTGTCCTGAGGTAAAATAGTAGTGACCCCACTATAATAAATTAATACTGCCTCAGTGTGTAGTTGTTTTTCGAAGCATACTTCGGAGAGTTTTCTGACAAATTTGGCATTAATTGGATGATTAACTTTCAAAACAAATAGCAATGAAAAAAATAAACATATAATTTCTTAATAAAATAATAGGTTAAGAATTTTGGGGTTAAACACCAATGGGGTGTGACTTATCATGTATTTTAATCAAGCCGCTAGCAAAACAGTTTCACTTTGTACCTGCACTTATGCTTCATTTTTATTGCGCCTTTTGTTTTTCAGAACTGAGAAAGGGTCGTTTATCATTACTCGTATTTAAGTGTACTAGTGGGATTAGTCATTGCAGCACGGATGGCTTGCGTACTGATTGTGATTATTGCAACGAGAACAGCAAACACAGTGGCCGCCAGATAAACCAACAAACTCATTTCGATGTGATAGGCAAACAAAGCAAGCCACTGGCTCATTAAGTACCAGGCCAAAGGGCACGCGACAATACTGGCAATGACAACCAGCAAAAGGATCTCCGAAGTAAGCAATTTCACTATACTGATCACGGATGCCCCGAGAACCTTTCGGACACCAATTTCTTTGAATCGTTGGAGTGTATTAAACGTGGCCAGCCCAAATAGTCCCATGCAGGCAATGAATATCGCCATGCTTGAGAAGATGGTAAACAATTGATTTTCTTTCATCTCCGCCTGGTAAAGATGATAATAGTTTTCACTAACAAACTCGTAATCGAATGGTCTTTTTGGGAGATATTCTTTCCAAAGTTTGCCCAAATAGGTCAGGCTTGCTTGCATATCATTCGCGGAAATCCGAACAGAGAAATAATCAAAATTGTCTTTTCTTATCACAAAGATCATCGGTGAGATGGGTTGATGAAGGGACTCAAAATGAAAATCCTTCACAATACCGATCAGCTTTCCGTTCACTCCTGCATATTGAAAATCGGTATTGATCTTGTCAGCATAGCTTTTCCAACCCAACGCATTGGCACCCATTTCATTGATCATAAAGGCAAGTGAATCATCGGTTGGAATGTTCTTTGAGAAATTCCTGCCTGCAACGATGGTAATTCCGTACGTGTCGATAAAATCTTCATCCACAGAAACAGACCTGAAATTCACTTTAGGATCAACCAAGTTATTTCCTTGCATCACTTTCGCATCACCGTACGAATCAATCAGCCGGTTGGTTGGCACCAGTGAAGACAATGCAGCGTTGACGATTGAGGAATTCTTTGTTAGCTCATTGTGAAAGGCATCATAATTGGGACGTAGTTCCCGAAAGAACGGTAGTATAATAACCTGGTCGCGCTTGTACCCGAGCGGCCGGGTGGTGAGGTATCCAAGTTGCTCTTTGATAATCACAGTTGCAATAATGAGCACAATAGAAATGGCGAATTGAGTCACCACCAAAGCTTTGCGAAGCGTAGCTCTTGATTTGAACAAGCCTTTCCGGCCCTTAAGTACCATCGCCGGTTTAAAATCAGAAAGCACAAATGCCGGATAAATTCCCGCTAGTATTCCTGTCACTAGTGCAAAGGCTAAAAGGATCAAAAGCAGCGGCCATTGGGCAATCAAATCAAGTGAAAGGTTTTTTTCGGTAAAAGAATTCAGCCATGGAAGGACCATGGAGGAAAACCCAAGTGCAAGAATTAAACTCATTAGGGCGACGATGATGGATTCCCCTAAATACTGACCGATCAACTGAAACTTGAATGCCCCTACCACTTTTCTTAACCCAACTTCCTTAGCTCTGCTGGAGGAGCTGGCAGTAGAAAGATTGACAAAATTGAAACAGGCGATCAAAATGATAAACAGCCCGATGACGCTAATCATATATACATTATTGATGTTTCCTCCTGTTTCCAATTCATCATCCATGTCTGAATGCAGATGGATATCAGTCACTTTTTGCACGCGCAGCGCAGAAGTCTTTGAGGGAACATTATTTTCTGGCGCAACCCATTTATTTTGCACATAAACTCTTAAGTGACGGTCAAGGAAGGAAGGCAGTTGTTTCTCTAATTTTTTAGGATCGGCACCTCGCTCTAAAACGACATAGGTTCCAAATTGATTGTTGCCCCACTGTGTCTCTAATTTTTCACGACCGTAAAAAGTACTATCGTTCAACGTACTAAAGGAGATCATAAGATCGGGATGCCAGTGCGATTGAATTGGCAGGTTCTTATAAACGCCCGTAACTTCGAGGTCCAGGCGATTCCCAGCTCGCAGTCGTTTGCCAACTACGTTAATGTCTCCGAAAAATTTCACTGAAGTTCTTTCGGATAGCATCACTGTGTTTGGCTTTTCGAGGGGTACTGAATCACTACTCGACAGGATGGTGAAATCAAAGATTTTGAAAATATCGGGTTCGGCAAAGAAAGTTTTCTGTTCTGCAATAACCTTTTTAAGCTCGCCATTTTCCTCCCGTGTGATTACAAACGGAAAATTGCGTGTACGCGCCATGGTTTCAATTTCACCAAAATCATTCTTTAACAAGGCCCTATGGGAGCTACAACATTGCCAAAACGGAGATTGACCGATCCATCTTCGGAAATAAAATCGCGAGTGATGCGGTAAATTCGATCTGACTTTAAATTGTATTGATCATAGACTAGTTCATCATTAACAAAAAGAAAAATCGAGATCGCACTGGCCATGGCCAAGGCCAGTCCAGCAACGTTGATGAACGATGTCAGTTTGTTTCTCAGAATACTGCGAAAGGCTGTTTTCAAATAATTACGAAACATATCGGTTAAGGCTCTTTATTCGTTTCTAAGTGATTTTTTGATGAGAATTGATTTCACAAGGAATAGGCTAAAATTAAATTGACAATTTCAGTGCCATAGAAAGAATCCGCATTCCCTTCTAATTTATTGGATCTAATTCTAAACATGCCCATTAGTGGACATGGAATGATCGAAAAGGGACAAATATAGGTGTAGTGGATGCAAATTGTCCATGCTATGCCTAATAATGGTGTCCCTACTATTTCTATCTCGAAGTGTCGTAGCCCTCGAAATCAGAATTCAATTTTCAAGGCGATGTTCTTGTCTAAGCAATTTCGGACGCTCTTACTTAGCCCGCCCATAACAGCCGTAAAAACCAGGCTACTTTCAATCCCATTGACTTTCATGATGACAGCCAGAAAACCGATATTCACGTCCATTAGAATAAAGAAGGTTAAAACATAGGGGCGAGAATAAAGCCAGATGATTTCCCCAATAATAATGAAATGCCCGTTATAAATATGCCTGGAAGGACGATTGAAAGGTCGATTACATGGACTGCATTGGTGATTAGGCCGGTTTCCACAACGCTGTTGGGGATGGTGTTGTAAATGAGTGCAGGAACAATTTCTGCCATCCACAAAAAATAAAAAAGGACTGAAATAATCAAGGATTAAATGCCGATCAGTCGGCTTGACTTGTTGCGGGAATAGTTGATTTTAGATCCCAAACGACTATTAAGAAAAAAATACGAGTGAATAGAAAGAAAATCCTAGGCCGAGGCAATAGACCAGAAATAATTTATTAAAATGAACATCGAAACAATAAATGGTAAAGGTGTAAGTCAAATAAAGGACAACGCCACTCCATATTCTAAATGCATTTCGGTTTTTTCTGGCAGCAAAAACTCCCGAGATAATTAAACTGGGGGCAACAAAGAGCAAATCTATTATGTTCTGTTCAAATGTTTGCATTTGCCAGTTTGAACGTTTCCTTGATATAAAAATCGCGCGCAAACAAACCAATACAACTGACGATAATTATCGAGATTGTTAGAGGTATGGGACAGAATTAAAACAATCCTACGCTGCATTTGTCTTCTAACATAAATTTGGAATAGTTAAGTTAATAAGTACATCTCATTAAGTCTTATTTCTTTTCCACCAACCCATAGATTAAAGAGAGAGACCCCAGCGGGATCAACTGAGGCCGATCGGAAAAGTTAGAATCATTTGTTAAGAAAGGTCAACAATCCAGCATAACAATTCCCTGCACAACCCATATATAGATTAAGAATCAAACATATGAAAATCAGTATCTTCCCTTTTAATTTACCTACCATGCGCTGCCAAAATTGGCTTACCATTGCTTGTAGTAGGATACACCCACAGTGTTTCCCGTCTGCCGTCCACCAATGACCATAGCCAAGGTCATTCGGTTTTTAATGATGATACCGGATTCATGCGAGCAGACTTAAGTGATTGGTAGCTTATCGTAAGAACAGCAATAGTAAGCGCCACCGCTCCCGCTAAAATAAAAATCCAAGGCTGAATTGCTATTCGATAAGCAAAACCTTCCAGCCATCGCGTCATCGCATACCAAGAAACAGGCGTAGCGATAACGATTGATATCAAGACCAGCTTGATAAAATCCTTCGATAACAATGAAACAATGTTATCCACGCCCGCCCCTAAAACTTTCCGGATCCCTATTTCCTTTGTGCGCTGTTCTGCTGTGTAGGTAGCCAAGCCGAGCAGTCCTAAACACGCAATGAATATTGCCAAACAGGAAAAAATGGTAAATAATTTTCTGAAAATAAAATCAGAATGGTATTGCCGATTAAAATCCTCATCAAGAAAACTATATAGAAAAGGCCTATGTGGCGCCAGTTTATTCCAAATCTTACCTACCTCCACAAGGGTCTTGGCCAAATCTGCGGATTTTATTTTCAGTGTCAAGTACCTACTGGCAAAAGGTTCAAGTGGCAATGTCAAAGGCTCAATATTGCGATGAAGAGAAACAAAATTAAAGTCTTTCACCACACCAATGACTTGACCCTTTCTTCCCCATTGATCAAATTTCTTACCAATAATATCAGCTGGGTTTGGGTAGCCAAATTGTTTCGCAGCGGCTTCATTAATGACAAGCGCCTTGCTAGAATCCGATGGGTAATCTCTTGAATACGATCTCCCGGCTACCAGTTTCAAACCGAAATGACTGATAAAATCCATTCCCACTTGAAAGATCGGTTGAGCTATCATTTTCATTTCTCCGTCAGGGGTTTGTATTTCTGTTCCTGCATGGGGAAAATAACTGCCCGGCACGCTCCGGGAAAAAGCAGCTGATAGAACGCCAGGGTTAGCTTCCATTTCAATCTTTAATGCTTGGGACTTGCGATTGACCAATTCATCGTAGTTGTAATCCAAGACCAACATGCGTTCCTTATCAAATCCAAGATCCTTATCCTGCAGATGATTCATTTGTGTATAGACTATGATCGTTCCAGCAATCAATGCAATGGAAAGGCTGAATTGAAACACAACCAATACCTTCCTCAAATTTGCGCCACCCAGATTTGACGTTGCGATCCCTTTTAACACCATGCCTGGCGCAAAGCCGGATAGTGCCAGCGCAGGATAAGAGCCCGCTATCAAGCTGATCAACAACAAGGCGGCAAAGAACACCGGGACGGTTTGCCAATTGACAAAATTTTGATACACAAATACTTTTCCCGTTAATGCAGTCATGCTCGGCACGGCCATGAAAACGAGAATGAGAGCAACTATCATGGACAGAAAGACAATGATGAAAGATTCGCCCAGGAACTGAAAAATTAAACTGCTCCTGTATGCACCAATCGATTTTCGGATACCCACTTCCTTCGCGCGCTCCATCGAC
>Ga0075019_10002141_pt1 | contig 11259 bp, 6 predicted proteins | sample ColStrG_CSR_2013_FD_71473 | JGI IMG/M metagenome (GOLD analysis project Ga0075019, IMG submission 71473) | Freshwater sediment microbial communities in response to fracking from Pennsylvania, USA - Cold Stream Run_MetaG_CSR_2013 | ecosystem: Environmental > Aquatic > Freshwater > Creek >...
GCCGCAGGCGGCCCGCAGGGATCGGTCGTATCGCTGGCCGACCTGAACGACTTACAGGTCGAGCTCGACATCGCGCAGGCCGATTTCGCCCGCCTCAGTCCGAATCAGAAGGCGATCGTCACCACCGACACCTATCCCGACAAGCAGTACGACGGGCAGATCGCGCAAATCTCGCCCGAGGCCAACCGCCAGAAGGCCACGGTGCAGGTGAAGGTGCAGGTGCTGAATCCGGGAAAGTATCCGGAGATCCAGTTGCGGCCGGAGATGAACGCGACCGTCCGCTTCCTGGCCAACGATCAGCCGAAAACAAACAGCGCTCCGACAGGAGTGTTCGTTCCCTCGACCGCCATGCGCGATCGTGATGGCAAGAAGATGGTACTCATCGCCTTCAACGGCAAGGCTCTGGCGCGCGAAGTTCACATCGTGAGCCAGCGCAGCGATGGAGCACTGGTCGACGGATTGGTCGGCGGAGAGAACGTAATCACCACTGCGCCCGCGACTTTGAAAGACGGCGACAGAATTAAAATTAAAGGTCAATCTTAAGCGAAGGATTACAAATCATGAGCACAGTCGCACAAACTAATGTGGCCACGGGAACGAAAGTCGTCCAGGTTCGCGGAGTCAGCAAGATCTTCAAGCGCGACGCCTTCGAAGTGAAGGCGCTCGACGACGTCTCCATCGACATCGGCAAGGGCGAGTTTCTCGCGCTGATGGGTCCATCCGGCTCCGGCAAGACCACGCTGCTGAATATGATCGCAGCCATCGACCGGCCGACCTCGGGCGAACTGCTGGTGCAAGGGCAGGATATTTTCCGCTTCGGCGATTCGCAGATTGCCCGCTGGCGCAACGAGCACATCGGCTACGTCTTTCAGACGTTCAATCTAATCCCCGTGCTCTCCGCGTTCGAGAATGTCGAGCTGCCGCTGCTGCTCACGCATCTCAAGGCGCAGGAGCGCCGCGACCACGTCATGACCGCGCTCAAGCTGGTCGGCCTCGAAGACCGCGTCGGCCACCTGCCCAAGCAGCTCTCCGGCGGGCAGGAACAGCGCGTCGCCATTGCCCGCGCCATCGTCAGCGATCCGACGTTACTGCTGGCTGACGAGCCGACCGGCGATCTCGACAGCCATTCGGCGACGGAAGTGTTGGAAATTCTGAAGCGGCTGAATGAGGACTTCCAGAAGACGATTGTGATGGTCACGCACGATCCGCACGCAGCCTCGTACGCCCACGTGACGCGGCACCTGGAAAAAGGCATGCTGCTGCCGCCGAACTAAACTGATTTCTCTCAACTGATGTCTGATTTGTGAAGTCCCCATCTCTTGGGCCTTCTTTGCATCGTCAGGGGTCTGGGTTAAGCGCTCGGACGACGCTTGTCCGGATTTCGTAACAAACTCCAGTTTGCTGTTATCCACTTTTTCTGGCGTGGTAGCGTGCCGCAAAAGCGACACGCGGACTGACCTCAGTTTGAATCGATGGTGGGCCTTGCCTAGGGGACATGGAAGGTCAGACTGTCGCCACAGAAGGTGAGGAAGCTCGATGGCGTCCACGCTGCAATCGCCTACCCACAGGACTGCTCTTTCCCACTTTGTTCAACAGCGAAAAGCAAGTCAGGCCGTCTCACCCTTGCAATGGGTCCGCGGTTTGCTTGCGATTTGTGGCGCAGGAGTCTTGCTGCTGATCCCTCTTCAAAGCTACGCCCAAAAATGCCAGGTGAAACCTGGGAACGGCACAGTTTGTCTGAGCCCCGGGGCAATTTGTGGCGAGGGCAGGGATCAATTCGGCACGTGTCGGCAACTGTCCGACGAATGCGAATGCCAATTCTTCGGTTACGGCATTAGTGTAGCTGTCTCCGGGCTCAACAGTGGGCCGCTGGTACTCGATGACAACGGCGGAGACGCCTTACGAATCTCGGCAAACGGTTCATTCACCTTTAGCAAGCCCATCGCCGACGGGAAGCCCTATAAGGTTACTGTTCAGGATCAACCTCCAGGGCAGACCTGCACGCTGGAGAGGAACTCAATCGGCACGGCGAATGGCGCCGTGGTTGTCCCGGTCAGCTGTAGAAAGAGCACGGAGGCTCCGCAAGTTGAGGTTTATGTCTCTTATGCAGAGAACGAGCACCTTCCGCAAGCGTTCATGCCGAATCCCTGGTACGGAAGCCGCAATACAATATTTGTCGGCTATCCGACGTCGGCACCACCGACCGGGACTGTGCAGGCGTGGGACACAGGCGGAATCCTGATTCGTAATGTCGGCACGACAGACGTCGTGCTCGGGCCGGAGCCGAAAGTGGACGGCTTCACCGATCCCACCAGATCATATTCGCTGTGGGACCGTACGGCTATCAACCCGACCGACGGCCTGCTCGGATCGCTCGGCATCCCTCCCGCGGGACTAGCCATTCATCCCGGGGAGCAACTGATTCTGGCGCAAACGGGGGCAAGCCGGAACACGGGGACGGACTTTTCCCCGACTCCGTGCGACCGGAAGGCTAACCCGCCCCTGCTTTGTTGGAGCAACTTCGATACCAGTGATACTCCCGTGGGCGAATCGGGATCAAGGAGTACGCCGGTCATACACCTCATGCTCAACGGCGTTACGCACACATTCACGGATGCCGCTCAGGTCCTAAACACGTCGGGTACGGATCTCGGCAACCAGAATCCTGCGATCAACGAATCCTCGCAGTGGCGGCTGATCGGCACTACGGGGCCTTACCTGCCTGGCGGAAGCGGCGTGAACCCGCCGGCGGTCGCGACCTGGCACAACGACAATTCGCGCACTGGGCTGAACTCCGACGAGACGACGCTGAACCCGCAGAGCGTCAATTGTATGACCGCAGGAGTTCCGTGCCATTTCGGAAAATTGTTCACCTATCCCGTCGATGGCGGCATCTTTGCGCAACCTCTGTTCGTACCGAATGTGCTTGTCAATGGCGCGAGGCACAACGTCGTCTATGTGACCACCAATAACAACAGTGTCTATGCTTTCGATGCCGAGAGCGCGGTCCCTGTTTCGAGTGGCCAGCCCCTGTGGAAGAGGAACCTCGGTCCGACTGGAACAACGGGATTTGAAGTGTTCAGCACGCCGGTGATCGACACGGCGACGAACACGCTTTACCTCGTCACCAATTCCGACGGAACGTCGGCGATGCTGCATGCACTCGATTTGGAAACGGGCAACGACAAGCCCAGCTTCCATTCTCCTGTGACCATCGGCGGATCCGTACCGGGAACTGGCGATAGTTCCAATTCTGGGACCATCACGTTCGCAACACGGAATCCGGCGAGCGGGCCATTTCACGAGAACAGTCTGTTGCAGCGGCCGGCATTGCTGCTGCACGACGGCTCGGTCTATGTCGGGTTCGGATCGAGCGGCGATGCACCGCCTTATCATGGCTGGCTTTTCGGATACAACGCGGCGAATCTTTCGCGCCAAACAGGAATTTACAACAGCACGCCCAATGCAAGCTCGGTGCCAGATACGACGGGATGTCCTGGTTGGGCCGGCTGGCTTCCTGCGGGCGGCTCTTTTTGGATGTCGGGTGCTGGCCCCGCCGCCGATGCGACCGGCATTTTTGCCACGACTGGCAACGGAGTAGCAGACAGCAATCACGACTATGGCGATTCTGTCCTCCGCTTGACGCCTCAACGCCCTAACCGACCTATGATGACGGTTGCCGACTCCTTCACGCCGCAAACCCAGGCACTGCTGGCTTGTGACGATCTCGACTTCGGATCGAGCGGACCTGTCCTGATTCCCGGTTCGGCGCACCTAGTCCAAGCCGCCAAAGACGGAACGATCTATTTGCTCAAACGCGGGTCCATGGGAACGCCCGTCCAAACGCTTCCCGGGGTGATCGGCAACCCCCAGCCGAACCAGCAGGTGGAGTACGGTTCCCCCGCCTATTTCAACGACACCGTGTTCTACAAGGCCCAGCAGGACTACATGAAAGCATTCCAGCTGAGCAACGGACAGTTTGTGACTTCGCCTGTCGCGAAGTCCGCGGACAACACGACCGGAAATGCTACGCCCAGCATTTCCTACGATTCGCCGAAGGCGTCTACAGCAATCGTCTGGACCGTTGAAAACTTGAGCGGAGCAGCCGTACTGCACGCGTATCAGGCAAGCAACCTGCAGGAACTCTACAATAGCAGCATCGTGGCGAGCGACACCGCCGGTACAGCCTCCTGGGGAGTTTCTGCCCCTCCGGCTATTGCCGCCGGCAAAGTTTTTGTCGGCACGCAAAATCAGCTGTCTGTCTACGGTGGCGGGCTCGCTTTTCCGCTCCAGACCGGCACTCTCAACGTGACCTTACAGGTTATTCCCGCCAATCCCCGAGCCAAGTTCGACGTCGCGGTCGATGGCGCGCGTCAACTCAATAAGGCAACCAACAATGCCAGCACGGGACCGTTGGCAATTGCGTCTGGAGCCCACGTCGTAAGCGCTACTCCATCGCCAGGAGCGATCGGGCGTTATTCCATATCGATTAGCGGGGCTTGCCAGCCAGGTGGCGCGGTGACGCTCCAGCCCGGAAACTCGGCGGCATGCACAATCACAGCGCGGTTAGAGTTGTGCCCGACCGGTCTGGTTTGGAATCCCGTTGCTGGCGTGTGCCAACGGTTCCCGAGCTGTCCGTCCGCCTGTAGGTTCGGCTGCTATATGCCCGAGATAACCCTGGAGGGTCCGGTGTGGCGCTGTAAGCTAGCGCCTTAGAATTCTGGTTCGCCGAGGCTCAAAGTCCACATGTCTCGCAAAGGACGCGAGACATGTGGCACCTATTCAGTGCTATCCCGCGTGCGGCAGATTTTCCGCGTGCAGTAAATCCGCGCTGGCGGGCTCCGCCGCCACCCAGCGCCACGCGCGGCGTCCGCTACTTAAAAGGACTGCCTGCGCCTCGCCGTAGTCGACCAGGCGGTTGAGCACGGTCGTGACCGATGCCAAGGGATCCTTGTGCCGCGCCAGCATGGCTGGCATGTTGACCCGCAAGTACTCGCTGATCTCGCGGGCGCTCATGGGATGTCCCGCCTGCATCAGGACCATGCGGCAGGCTTTGGTGAATCCGGGCTGGCGGCCGCTGCTCTTGCGGTCGACCAGTTCCATCAGCTCATCGTTGAGGATTCCGTCGCCGAACAGGTTCGCCAGACCGGAGATGGTTTGCTTGACCGTGCCGATGCGCTTCATCACCTCGGCCCGCTGCCGCAGCAGGATGCGTAGTTCCTCGTGAGCCTGCCGGACGACTTCCTGCACGTGGGCCACGTCATAGCGCTCCGGCTTGATCGAACCATTGGCTTTCTGTACTTCCAACATAACCACCTCCAAATAGTTCGCGAGCCTCAGAGCATGCCTGCGCAGGACTCACCCTACGAACTCATCTTGTCAACAGTACGCAGAGGACCAGCCGGACGTTCCCTCGATTTTTGCCCGTATGGTTCCCCATCCCTGTCAATCCTGTTGAGTTAGACGCAGCACTGCTCATTCGGTTAACCGCGGAGGAAGTCCTTCCGGACTGGCCAGGTAACGGAAAAGTACGCTCGTCAGGGGTCGGAGTCCCCGACTGGCTCGGTTCCCTTCTGGGAATACCTCGGGGCAGGAGCGATGGAATCGCCTTTGGGGTGCGATGCGAATGGCACGGGCATCCGATAGTAACCAAGAAAGAGAAGTGATCCCGTGGCAACGGCAGCAAAACCGGCGTTGGCTCCCTTGCGCGTGCTCCTGATGGGCGCGAAAGAGGAAGACTTCTTCGTGATCCGCGAAATCCTGGAGCGCAGCCGCAGTTCTCTGGCGGCGGAACTCGATCACGCCCACTCGCTCGACGAGGCCAAAGCCATGCTCCAGCAAAACGCCTACAGCCTGGTGCTGCTGGAACATGACACGGAAGGCTCGCAGGGCATCCGGCTGCTCGAAGATCTGCTGCAAAGTGGCGTTTCGGTGCCGTTTATCCTGCTGACGGAAGACGCCGACGAGAAGAGCGTCGCCGCCGCCATCGAATCCGGAAGCTGGAACTGCCTGGCACGATCGCAGATCGACGGGGTGAACCTGATCCGCAGCATGCGCTACGCGATGACCTTGCACTCCATGCAACGCGACCAGCACATGGCGGAACAGTCTTTGCGCAAGCTCTCGCGCGCGGTCGAACAGTCGGCCGACACGATTTTCGTAACCAACCGCTTTGGGGTCATCGAGTACGTGAATCCGGCATTTGAAGCCCTGACCGGATTCTCTTCGGCAGACGTCAGCGGGAAGAACCCGCGCATTCTGAAATCCGGAGAGCAGAGCGGCGGAACGTACCAGGAATTGTGGAAGACCATCCTGGCGGGAAATTCCTATCGCGGTATCTTCGTCAATCGCAAGAAAAGTGGCGAGCTCTATTACACGGAGGAGACCATCTCTCCGGTAAGGGACACCGACGGGCAGATCACGCACTTCATTTCAAACGGGCGGGACCTGACTGAACAGGTACGGCTGAAGGCGCAGCTCAACCAGGCGCAGAAAATGGATGCGATCGGGCGTCTGGCGGGCGGTGTGGCGCACGACTTCAACAATCTGCTGACCATTATCATCAGCTACGCCGAGCTGGGGCTGGACGACGCGGCCGATCGCAGCCCGCTCCAAGCCAAGTTGAAAGAAATCATTCAGGCGGCGCGGCGGGCCGCCGAGCTCACGCGGCAGTTGCTGGCCTTCAGCCGGAAGCAGCCGCAGGCGCTGCGCGTGGCCGATCTCAATCAGGTCGTCGGGGACATCGCGAAAACTCTACAGCGCCTGATTGGCGAAGACGTTGCGTTCAACTTCACGCCCGGCTCGGGCCTGGGGCGAGTGCGAATCGATCCGGTGCAGATAGAGCAGATTCTGATGAACCTGGCCGCCAACGCCCGCGACGCCATGCCCGAAGGCGGCCACTTCCACATCGAAACTTCGCATGTGATGCTCGACGAACAATATGTCGACAGAAAACAGGCGGTGATACCGCTTGGCCGCTATTCCCTGATTACGGTCAGCGATGACGGCGCGGGCATTCCACGCGAGGATATGCCCCACATCTTTGAACCGTTCTTCACCACCAAGGCTCCCGGCAAAGGCACTGGCCTCGGGCTGGCAACCGTTTATGGGATCGTCAAACAAAATGGCGGATTTATTTGGGCTTACAGCGAACCGAAGATGGGCACTGTCTTCAAGATCTATCTTCCTTGCGTGGCGGAGCACGCGCGGGGGGAGAAGCCGCAGGAGGCGCCAGCCGAAAAGCCGGCGCGCGGTTCGGAGACGGTTCTGCTGGTCGAAGATGAACCCGCTGTTCGGCGCGCGGCGGCAGAGTTCCTGCGCCTGCAGGGTTACAAGGTTCTCGAGGCCAAGGATGGGCTCGATGCCCTGGCCGCGGCCGCCAGTTTTGATGCGCCCATCCACCTGGTGGTCACCGACGTCGTGATGCCCAACATGAGCGGCGGACAGCTCGCCAGGGAACTGCAAAAACTGAGGACGGAGGCCGCCATCCTGTTCGTTTCCGGCTATGCCGGGAAAACTGTGCTCGACCATAAGGTCATCGATCTCGAAAACAACTTCCTGCAGAAGCCCTACACGCTGAAACAGCTTTCGGGCAAGATTCGCGAAGCGCTCCGCCGTAAGTATGCGGAATCTCACGAGCCGGCGCTTCCCTGAGCGCGGCTTCCTCTCCCGGTTATAATCGTCCTTCTTCCGATGATCTCAGGCGCTCTTAGCGTTCCCGGAGTCGTTCTCTTCTGGCGCGTGATGCTGCTGATAGCGCTGATCGGCTCGTTCACCGCAACCATTTATCTGGCGATGATTCTCGTCGCCACCGAACGCTATCTGCGCGAAGCGCGGGCGGGCGCGGCGGCGGCGCGGGCGATTCCTTCCTCATCCTTGCCCCCAGTGACCATCTTTAAACCGATCCATGGCGCGGAGCAGCAGTTAGCGGGGAATCTCGAGAGCTTCTTCCAGCAGGATTATCCCGACTACGAAATCATCTTCGGCGCGCGCGACGCGGACAATCCGGCGGCGAACGTCGCGGAAGAAATTCGCCGCCGCTATCCCCACATCCCCAGCCGCATGATTTATTCTGGGCCGCCGGAATGGCCGAATGCGAAGGTGTACTCGCTCGACAAAATGATCGCGGCCTCCTCGCGTTCGTATTTCATCATCAGCGACAGCGATGTGCGCGTGGCCCCGGATTTCCTGCGCAACACCATTCCGCCTCTGCTCGACAGCAAGGTCGGGCTGGTGACCTGCATGTACCGCGGCATTCCGGCCAAAGATTTCTGGTCGTGGCTGGAGGCGCTGGGACTCTCGGTCGAGATGTCTTCCGGCGTGATGGTGGCCAACCTGATGGAAGGCATGCGCTTCGCGCTGGGCCCGGCGATGGCAGTGCGCCGCGACGCGATCGACGCGATTGGAGGCATCAAGGCGGTCGCGGATTACTATTCCGATGATTTTGAACTGGGGAATCGCATCTGGGCGAAGGACTACAAAGTCGTGCTGTCGCACCATATCGTTTACAACGTGCTGACCGCGCGGCCGCCGCTGCGCACCCTGGGCGATCAGTTGCGCTGGACCAAGAGCACGCGCTATTCGCGTCCGGCGGGACACGCCGGCACCGGGCTCACCTACGCGATGCCGTTCGGCATCCTGGGGTTGATTGCAGCGGGAGCGCTGGGGGATTGGCGCCTGGGGCTGGGATTGTTTGTGCTGGCTTGCGTCAATCGCATGATTCAGTCGGCGGTGGTGGGAGGACGAGTGGCGCGCGATCCGCGGGCGGTGGGGCTGTGCTGGCTTTATCCACTGCGCGACCTGCTGGGATTCGTGACGTGGATGCTGAGTTACACCAGTCGCGACTTTTACTGGCGCGGCGAGACCTACCGCTTCGGCAAGGGCGGACGGATCGCCCCGCTGGAGAGAACGGGAACGAGTTCGCCGTGAACGGTGAAACATCAGGGCCGGGGCGTGATGCGGATCAGGCGGCCATTCTTCAGTTCGAAGCGATCGCCGCGCCACGTCACTGTGTGGCCCGCAAAGCTGGAGATCCAGACGCCGGCTGCGATCAGGTCGCGCAGCGGCAGCAGCCATATGTTTCTTAGCAGTGACTGGTCGCGCAACACCGATTGTCCTACCGTAAGCGCAACCGCCAGACGCAGCCCGCAGACCGCGGCCAGCACCGCCCATGACCACGGCGCTGCCTGTGCCGCACTCACATTCAGCAAAGACCACATCAATCCAAAGGTTGAGACCAGGCCGAAGTATCCGCCGGCTCGGGCGTCGCGCACGCCGCGGGCCCAGCGGAGCTGGTGCGAGAGAAATCCGCGCAGGGAGTATTCCGGCATATGCGTTTCGACCACCACCTCGGAGAGATGAACCTTGAGCCCCAGATCAGCGATGCGCTTTCCCAGTTCGTAGTCGTCGGCGAGAAAATCCAGGATCGATTCGAAGCCGCCGATACGGGCGAGATCGGCGCGCCGGAAGGCCATTGTAGAGCCGAGCCCGAAACGAATTCCGCCTTCCAGTTGCCGCGCGACCAGCACGCCAGGAATGAAATCGGTGCTGATGCCGAGAGACTCAAGCTGCGAAGCGATGGTCGGCGCCGCGATTCCGCGATAGAGGCAAGTGACCATGCCGACGTTGCTGTCGGCGAGCGGTGCAGTCACGCGCGCGAGGTAATCGCTTTCGACGCGGATGTCGCTGTCGTTCACGACTAGATATTCGTAGCGGGCATGCGGCAGCATCTGCGCCAGGTTGCTGACCTTCACATTCGTGCCCAGAATTTTTTCGCTCACTACCAGCCGAATCTGGTGATCGGTAAATTCCTGCTGCAGTTGCCGTACGCTGGCGACGGCGGGATCGTTGGGATCGCTGACCCCGAAGATAATTTCGTACTCCGGGAAGTCCTGCAGGCAATGGCTGCGGAAGCTTTCGTAAATGTCGGGATCGACGCCTTTGAGCGGCTTCAGAATGGAGACTGGGGCCGATGGTGTGGAGCGGGCGACCCCGCCCGCTTCTCGCCCTCGCAGAAATGCTGTCGCGCTCCAGAGGCAAAGCAGGTAGTAGAAAGAGCTGGAGATGCATCCGAGCAGGGCGATGATTTCGAGGATGGAGTGAATCATGCGGAAGCAGGCAGCATCGGTACCGCCGGCAAAGTGCACAGGTCCTTCGGCCCGCAAAAGACGCGGGCCTCAGGATGACAAAAGCTTTTTAAAGCTGACGACCGACGACTAAAGTCTGCCCCGGACGAATGCGTCCGGGGCTACGTGCTTGCTTCCTACTCGTACCGCAGCGACTCGATCGGATCCAGATTCGCCGCTTTCCATGCCGGATAGATGCCGAAGACCAATCCCACTCCCGCAGCCGAGCAGAAACCGAACGTGACCCAGAACATCGACAACCGCGCCGGCAGCGATGGCCACAGCATGGGGATGATCCAGACTACCAGCGCCCCAAACAGCACGCCGACGATGCCTCCGACGGCGGTCAGCATGATGGCTTCGAGCGTGAACTGCAGCAGGATATCGCGCTTGCGCGCCCCGACCGCCTTGCGCACGCCGATTTCGCGCGTGCGCTCGGTGACGCTGACCAGCATGATGTTCATTACGCCGACTCCGCCCACCACCAGGCCGACGCTCGAAATCGCGAACATGCCAATGAACAGCGCGCCGGTCAGCTGATTCCACACGTCCGAGATCGAGTCAGAGGTAAAGACCGCAAAGTTATCCGGCTTGTCGAATGCCACATGACGCCTGCGGCGCAGCAGTTCGCGAATCTCGTCCATGGCCTTGGGCATGTCGTCGTGCGAAGTAGCCTTTACGCTGATCCAGTGCTGCTTCATCTCCGGATGCAGCGTCTTAAACGTCCGCAGCGGCATGATCACCCGATTGTCGTTGGGATCTTTGCCGCCGCCAAAGACCGACTTGATCTTGTGCACCGTGCCGATGACCTCGAAGAGACGGCCTTCGATATTCACTTCTTTGCCCAGCGGGTCCTGATCGCCGAACAACTGATGCTGCGTCTCGTAACAGACGACGACCACCGGAGCGCGATGCTCGTCATCCACGTCGCTGAACCAGCGGCCGCTGGCCATGGGGAGATCAAACACATCTTTCGCCTCCGCCATGTCGCCTTCGAGAATCGTGTTCTTGACCTTGCGGTCGCCGTATTTCACGGCATAGCTGCCGATGCCAAGTTCGGGGCGGAACAGGCGAAGCCCGGCCGAAACCGCCTTCACATGCGGCAAGTCGCGCATGGCCAGAGCATCGTCATAGG
>Ga0075019_10002142_pt1 | contig 11255 bp, 19 predicted proteins | sample ColStrG_CSR_2013_FD_71473 | JGI IMG/M metagenome (GOLD analysis project Ga0075019, IMG submission 71473) | Freshwater sediment microbial communities in response to fracking from Pennsylvania, USA - Cold Stream Run_MetaG_CSR_2013 | ecosystem: Environmental > Aquatic > Freshwater > Creek >...
CCCTATCGCGCAGCATTTGGATAGCCATGGGGATATACGGCTGATCCTCCGGCATAAGCTGAGCCGCCCCGCCGATCTGCGCCAAGTACTCCGGCTGGAACTTCGTGCACATGATCTCGGCTTTTATGCGGATGATTTCCTCGGCATACCGGGCAACCTCGCGTTGCGTCTCGCGCATCCGCAGAGTCCCAAATTGACCCTTCATCCGCTCGGCAGTGGCAGTGGAAGCGGGATCGTTTACACCCCGCAACACATCCCCGATGCCCATAACCTCATAGATCTGTTGCTGGCACTCTTTGCGGGCATCGTAGGAAGCCTGCAAAGCGGCAACAATCGGCCCCAGGTCAACGATATCTAGAGCACCCTTTAGCCCGCCACCCTCGGCAAACTGCGGCCAGTTCGTAACGGCGATAAGGTCGTTATTGCCGCCTTCAGTAAATAGCCGCCCGAGTTCCTTAATCGCAGCGTTGTGGACCCCGCGAACCTTGAGCGCCTTAATCAGCCCGTCTATACGGTCGCTGATAACGTCAAGCTCGTTTGCCTGATCCTGGTACATCGTGAAATCAGGCACCGGAACAAGCGAATCGTTAGTGATTGTCCCGAACAGGGGACGGGGACACGGCCAAAAGTTCTCCAGCCCGAGCGGGTCTTTTACCTCGTCCAGAACGTCCGAATAGCCCTTTGATATCCAGACCGAAACCTTCTCCTCGCGGTCCCATATTTCGTAAATCTTCGTCCGGTTCTTGGGCATATCGGGAGTCTTGCGCTTGTTCTCTGAGCCGTCGGGCCGCGAGTCCATGGGGATCTTTGCTGCCAGTTCCTCCCCGAACCGCTCTTTAAGCGTTTCCTCGCTCAGGTACACAATCCGCCATACGCAACCCACTTCCTCCCACGTTCTGGCAACGGAATGACCGAAGTCCGTCCACGCAACGTAGTCAACCGGCGCACATTCGTAATCGATCTGCTCCGACAGCTCGGATTGTTCCGATTCCTCCCCGGCTTGCTCGTCGTCCTGCGCCTGGTCGTCCGTAACCTGCGGCGCAAGGTAGGAAATATGCGGCTCATACCGGACCCACGAAGTACCACGCCCCGGCAAGAAGCGATCCAGGACGCAGGCTTTCATTGCGGATCGAAAATCGTCGTAATGCTTTAGCTCAAACTCAAGCGCACGCTCCAGCAACAGCGCCGCAACGCGCCCTACAGGGTCGTTATCCCGGAACCTGCGCGATACGTCTGGCTTTGGCATGGCAGAGAAACACGCCGGGACCAATAGCTGAACATTCGACCATAAAATGTTGAAACGTACAGCCTCGCTCTGGTTGCTGCCGCTATCGCGCCCCTCGTCCCGGTAGCGTTGCACTACCTTGCGGGCGCGTTTAGTCCATCGCTCAAATTCCTTATCGTAGGCAGAAATAATGCCTAGATATTTTTGGACTTTTGCGGAATGCTGCTCCACCCTATGCGCCCCCAATTACTTTAATCTTCATCAAACGACTGGTATACGGATCGCGCCGTATACGAGGGTCCGACAAAGGGGAAATCCACGTTTTACGCCTAAAGGGCCGATATCGTGCCGGCGGAATATGTGCCGCCGTAGCCAATAACGGCCCAGATTCCCGTGGCAGAGACTCCACGCAGAGAAACCGATGCCCCGGCGTTCAACGTAAGTGATGTCCTGCCGCCGGATATGTTGAAGTATTGGCCTGTTCCTGCGTTTAAAACCAGTGCGCCACTCCCGCCGTTGACTATTTCGTATGGAATCCCATTCAGTGCCGCTGTAATTGCTGGCAAAGTGTTAGTCCCCGCCCCGGCCGTATAGTGCATACATCCGGCCTGCGAAGAATTAAGTGTGCCCGTATATATAAACTGATAGGCATATTGCCCCAGCCCCGTGCTCGGCTGAATAAGATCCGGGAAACCACCCTCGTTGGTAGAAACGAAAGTCGGAAATCCATTCCCAGTTGCGCCAGAAAACCCAATGTAGTTCTGCGTCACCCCCGCCGATGAGGCGTTAATTCCGGTGCAGGAAAAAGTCCCCAATGGAGTTGAATTTACACTTTGGGCTATATTCCCAAAAGATCCCCACAGTTTTGTGTAATTGTTGTTGTAATCGCCATAATTCAAATCTATCCAACAAGAACCAGATCCGTAAATGTTTCCGTATTGCGTGTACCGAACACATATCGCAACCGTTGAATACGCATCTTGGGTTACACCGCTTACGTTTGCATTAAGCCCAGATGCGTTTTGAAATAGAACCTTGCACGTTCCCCCGGCTTCCGCGTCAATATAGGAAAAAGTATTATTTGCGACGCTAGAAGACGCGTCAGTTCCAATAACCTCAAGGGCTGGGAAGCCCTGACAAACAAGGTTTCCGAGTGAACCCGTTCCGCTAGCAACAACGGCGGCTCCGTAAAAAGCCTGGTTGCTTACGGTTATGCCGGTAGTTGAAACAAGAGACGCGACAAAATACATACATTGATTACTGCCGCCGTTGAAATTAAACCCACCAGTCGTGAAATAAACCGGCATACCAACAGCTAGCCCCGCATTCCCACCGGCAAGGGTTATCGTGCTTGTTGCGGCAACCGTGGCGGCGGTCGTTATCGTCGTGCCGTTGTTAAACCTATTGGCTTGAACGCGATTAAATACATTCACGTTCATGATGTTGGCTTTTCTCGCCATTACCACCATGCCGCGAGAAGTCAGGCTTCCCGGCAGAATCGTAGAAACCAAATCGTCAAATATGCAGTTGGATTCCGCGATGTTTGTTGAACTGCTGGCGTACATCTGCTGACCAACAACATTAAAAAGCGACGTAATCCGCTCAAACCTTGAGTGCAATATATTTTCAAACCAGACGCCCCATTGCGTGCAATTTGTTATAAAAAGGTTGGAAAATTTACTGTAATTGCACCCAGACGCATACTGCGCGCCGCATTTAATTCCATACGAAAAATTGTTTATCCCAAGTTCTCGTACACCCGAATTTGTTATTTGCGCAGACGACCCTTGGCCTATGTTTGAATATGGGGAGGATGCGCAATCTCCTAGAGTTGCTTGCGCAGAAGAACCAGAAGTGCCGACGCCGTTTGTTCCAAGGTATAAAAAACACGGGAAAGAACCGGTGCCTTGCAATATCGTTCCGCCGGATAAACTTGTCCCCGATCCGTCCGGGATTGTCGAAGACGAAGCGTAAGTTAGTTGATAGCCAGACCCGACATATTGAACGTTGGAATAAAGCGAAAGCGGGGATGTTAGGTATATGGTTGTTGCAGGCAGCTGCACTGTCCCGCCGCCGGAGTTAAACGCGGCCAGCGCGGCAGCTTGAATTGCGGCGGTGTCGGCTGCGGCATTGAGAGAACCACCCAAAATTGTCGGGTAATAATTGGATAAATATGCTGTATGCGGCTGCGTCAGCATCGTCCCCGTACCCGACTGCTGGCTCACCACCGGAACCGGCGCGGGTAGATTCTCCGCCAGCTGCGCCTGGCCCTTGCTAATCGCTATCCGCGCATAGTTCTCGGCAACATTCGCAATCGTGCCCTGCGTGTACGTCCCGCTGCTGTCCGTGTAGTTCTGGAGTATGTAAATAAGCACGATTAGGCCGCGTAGACAATTGTTGCGTTTATGGTCCCGCCCACAACCACGTTTAATCCCTTCGTGGTCGCAAGATAGAGCGGCGTAAAAGATCCGGCAGCAGGCGTGATCGTTCCGGTAATGGGCGTACCCGTACCCGTACCCGCATCGTCATAGAACGTCAGCGTCCCCGAGGTCGTAGTCGCGCACAGGAACCCGATAACCGTGCAGGGGATAGGCGAACAATTGCCGCTCGCAGTGATGTTCTTGTACCCGCCGCTAATTACTATGCCGTTAGCCATTAGATCCTCTGCCTGCGGCTCATAGACCGCGTATGGTCGTTCAGTACATCGTTGAATGTCATGCGCCCAATACCCGCCCAATCAATCTGATCCGGCACCCGCGCAGGCTCGCGTTCTTCCATCACCTGGCAGCCATACGAGAATGCATCTCCAGGATGGCTAGCCCAATCGTGTAGCGGCTCTTTGCTAAACGTCTTTGTCTCGGCGTTCCACTGGAACTGCCAGCTACGCAGCGCATCCAGCCCATCCGAGCATTTCACGGCATCAAAGGCGCAGTTTTTCACCACTCGGCGCGCAGCATTGATACGGTCTGTCTTTTTGGACATGGGAACAACGCTAATACGGTTAGCCCCGAATGCCTCAATGAATCGCTCTACCGCCGTATGACGGCTCTGGAACGTCTTTGCCCGCGCATCGTGCGGCAGGTGGATCTTCCCGATCCGGTAGCCCTTGCGCAGCAACCTATCGCACCACTCGTCCGCATCCAGCCCGTTACAGCCGTCGTAGTCGATCAGGTTGAACCCGCCCACCACCGGCTGCCAGAACCACCAGCTAGCCGTATCGTGGAACCCAATGTCGCTCGATACCTCTATCGGCGCACCGTGCGGGTCATACTCCACATTGCCTATCCGCCCGTCCTGCTCCGCCGTCTCCACCGCGCGGCCCAGAACAGCGCCCAGCAAAGCTGCGTCAAAAGAGCAGTTGTATTCCTGATCGAATATCGCCCGCCCCTCGTCCTCGCCAAAGTCATCCACATACTGGCGCAACTCATCGGCCAGCCGCTCCGCAGACATGGCCCCGGTGTCGCTAGCCCGTAGAAGCTGGGCGAAGGCTTTAGGATCGTTCCTAGCGGCCTGATAGGTACGCGCCGCGTGATTACGGCCACGAGGCGTGGTAATGAATATCTGCCAGCCGTTATTCTCGGCAATGATCGGGCGCAGGTAACTTCTTGCCGCAGGATTCGCCAGCGCCCACTCCGAGTACACAATCCCTATCGGCGGCGATCCAACCAGGCTATTGAAATTGTCCGATCCCAGAACCTGCCATGTGCTGCCGTTGTGGAACTTAATCATCATGTCCTGCTCGCGGGTCGTCGCACGCAGAACCTTGGGGAATGCTTCGTCCACCCGGCGCACTCCAGTATGCGGATTCACCGCCTCCCAAATCGCTTTCCTCGCCTGACTGGCTTCCGGCAACATATGCCAGTAATTGCCGATCCGTAAGTGCGCAGCGCACGCGGCCCAATGCAGGCTCAATTCGTCTTTCCCACTTCTTCGGTGCCAAATCAGCTCCGCGTGCCTCCCACCATTCGCTAGGTATGCCCACGCTTTGCGCTGGTAGGGTCTTGGCTTCCATTTATGCGGCAGAGGAAAGTCTTGCATTTACCGTTTGCGGCGTTACGTCTATTACATCGTCCGTCGGCTCGTCGGCCTCAAACTTCATCAGAACAACCCGAAACTGCCCCGCCGTCTGGTCGTTTAACGTACTCGGAAGAACTTTCCCCACCAAGCTCATAAACGCAACCGGGTTTTCTATCGCCTGCTGCCGTAGGTACTTTTGGCCCCCGGCATCATCCAGCGCGCCCAGAATCATGTTCTTTAGCTGCACCGTTATGGCGTTCTGCAGGCCCTTGGGCCTACCCGGTCCCGGCCCCATCGCGGCAGCGCCAGTCGGTTTCCGTTTCGTTTTTGTTACCGTTTCCTGCTGCACTTGTGGTGCCTCCTACTCGCCCCGACCCTTCGGCACTCCCTTTGCTTTCAACATCACAGCAATCCGTGCGCGGTATCCGTCTTTATCGTTTTTCTTGGCAGCGGCGGCTAGCTCGGCATCAGATATCGGCTTGGCCTTCATGCCGTCCGTCTTCTTGACCTGCTTCTCATCCTCGTCGGACTTGGCCTGCTTGTCGCCCCAATCCTTTTTAGCGTCGGGGTTTTTCATTTGCCGGTAAACAGCTTCTTGATTGCCGTCCACGCCTCCTCAGACAGCGCGTGTACCTCGGCGGGCAGGGCTTCGGCTTGAGCCTTCATGTCGGCCAAACCCTGCTCTACACGGGCGATCTCGGCGTTAAGAATCTCGCGCACGTTCATATCTGCCCCTTACGCGCTGACGCTAGCGGCCCAGTTCGTGCCGTCAATGCACACGAGGAATGCCGTCTTGCCACTGGCAACGGCGAAAGCGGCGTTAGCTGCACCCGTAGAAATCTTCCCCCCGACAGGGGGGTATACGGACAGAGAGTTAGCGCCGTGGTTAACTACCGTGTAATAGTCGCCAGGATTGGCGGCGCCGTTCAGGGCGGCGGGGAGGATTACGCCAGTGCTCGCTGCGACAGTCGTAAACACCATGAAATCAGACGGGGCAAGAAGTGCAGTAGCCTGCGAGCTACCCAGCGCCGTGAGATTGTTTTGCAGCATCCCCGTGCAGGATGCTTGGGCGAGGGCACCAGACGTACCCAATCCCATCAGATTCTTAATTGTGGTCATAGTCCCTCGCGTGGTTATACCTACGCTTGAGAGTAAGACCGAAGGCAAATCAAGTGTTGTCCGTTTGTTCCAGAGGACCGATCAATTTTTCGTAAATCGCAAGCAGCCTCATGCCCTCGTTAAACTTCGGCTCTCTGCCCTCTGCCCAGTAGTACGGCGTCTTTGTGCAGACGTTCAGAATGATCGAAATGCGGTGCGGGCTGTATCCGATGCCAGCAAGGGAGCGCATGATCTTGCAAAAATCCACGGGGGCTGGATATTTTGCGTATGGGTACATCTCACACCCTGACGTTCTTGTGATAGACGGCAGACTCATGCCGGAACTGTGTCGGCAATACAACGTTGTGCCCCGCTTCCCGCAACTGCAATATCGTTTTTGTTTTTCCGCCAGGCATACGAACTAGCAGGCTTTCCCGGCTGCCGTGGTAGACCAGCGGGAAGGTGTCAACGCGAATAGTCTCTCGTGCGTTCCATGGATTAGTGCGTGCGTGCATTTGTTCCTCTATGAACAGTCAACGATCTTGCAATCCCATCCCGCTTTCAACTTCCCCCAGCCGTGCACCTCTATCCGTATCCCGGCAGTCCTGACCGCATCCACCGTCGCCGCCTCAGCAATCTTTTTCACCCGCGCCGACACATTCCCCCGGCTAGTAACCTGAACCGCCAATATCTCGTTTCCCTTTAGGCACAGTAGGTCCGCAAACGTCCAAAGATCCTGCCGTACACGCGCAAAGCTGTTCCAGTGCTCCGTTATCCATACCAGCCAGCCATCAGCCTCTAGCGCCGCTTTAGAGCGCTGCAGGGGGCTTTTAGCGGCCATCTTCTATCTCGTGCATCAGTTCTATCGCGGCAGGGATCATGTGGCCCCATTGCTTTACATCGCTAAGCCACACAAGGCGCTTGTAGAAGTTCAGCTCGTCCGGGTACTTCCCGGCGGCAACATAGTCACGCGCCAGTTTGCGCAACTCTGGGTGCCTTTCTGCTAAGGGCTTCTTGATATCCCTTGATCTGGACGGGGAGGAGTTTCTCCCCTGCGGCGTGACGCGCCTGGAGCCGCTGCCAGCACTCTTTACCGTTGCCGGGCTTGTAGGACTTGGCAATGACCCCGACGGCCCACGCTTTCCACTCTGCCGGGATGCGGTTGTCTGTGCTGTTGATGACTCCTCGGCACCACTCAAGCTCAGTTGCATACTTGCCATCCTCTATTGCTTTTGCGCAGCGTTCGGCGGGGGTCATGCTGAAATTCCCATGTGTGTTTTAACTTCTGGCTTCCACTGCTTTACGGCATCAAGGGGGACAGACATAGGCACCCACCACTTGCGCACAACTGGGTCCCACTTTGCCCCGATCGCCTTAGCCTTAAAGCGATCATCGAAACTGACCTGCAGATATCGTTTTTCCATAGCCATAACTCCCCAGGGTGGTAGCCCACCCCTGTTCTCCACTCCGGCGGTACATCTGCCCTACCGGAACCAAGTGCGCTTGACGGTCTGGCTTTCTCCCCACTCGGCCTGGTCCCACCCTGGTTGCCGAATAGTTGCCTAGGTCCCAAACATCCCTAGACGGCATCCGCGCGGTGTGCCGCAGCGCCGGTGTTTTCTTCCTCGCGGGCCATTCAGCCCCTTAGTTAAAGGCCAGGAGTGCCTATGCAAGTAGCTCTAGCGTTTCCGCCAGTAGCGACGGATTCACTCTCAAGAAACGCCCATGTAAGGGCGGTGATCTTTCCCCTGAAGTCGCGCAGGTCACTGCTCAACTTGTTCTCCCGTTTCCAGATGAGAGAGAAGCCGCATATAGACCGACAACCGCGGTTCCCGCGTGGCGCCGATAGCGAACTTCTGAAGGGTTTCAAATGGGATATCTAGCGACTCGGCAACCTCTCGGCGCTTCCTCTGCGTCATCCCCTGCAAGCTGGCCCGTAGGCTCTCGATCTTTTCCATGGCGCCACGATAAACCATATACGGCGTATGTGTCAAGCCACAAAGGGCGTGCTTTTCAGAAGATCATTACAACAATGAAAGCCGCAGAAATTGGTCAACCTTTAGTCCGGCGTGTGCTGGGGGAAAATATGGTTTCCCTGATGCGGCACCACGGGCAGGCCAACAGGTGTCTAGCCGAGAAGGTTGGAATAGGGGAGGGGACCATCCAGCGGGCCAAACGCGGCACCGCTTCCCTGACCATAGACAATCTGGCAGCTATAGCGGAAGTGTTCGGCCTGCAGGCTTGGCAAATGCTTACCCCGGACCTGGACCCCAATAACCCGCCGCAACTGACGTTCCCCAGCCAAGAGGAGCGCGAGCTTTACGAACGGTTCCGCAATTTCCTGAAAAAATAGCCGCCCACCAAACCCGATCGAAAAAGATGACTGCCTCTCGGCGGTCTTTTTTTTGCCTACTTACGCCATAAAAGGCTTGACAGGTAAGCCGTAGACGGTTTACGCTTCGTCCTGTGATGAACGCAAACGGAGCGGAACAAATGGCAATAACCATCAGCGAAGCGGTACTGGAATGCCTGCGGTATCGCCGCCAGGTTTCCTTCCTGCGCCCGGAATACAAGACAGCCGCGCTTCTCTTGCTGCGCCGGGTGTGGCGATGAGGGCGGCAGCAGTAGTTCTCCTGATCCTGCTGGCTTACGCAGTAGTAGGAAACCTCGATTACCAAGACCAGACGATAGGGGCACAGAAATGAGCATCGCAACCGCACAACGCGCCTATGACCGCGCAACACCCGATTACGGCGACGACGATATAGACCTTGACTTCGTTGCCGCAGAACGTTCCATCAACCTAGATGACGTGCTGGTTGACCTCATAGACGCAGAAACGCCGTTTATGAACGCCATCCGCTCATCCGACGCGAAGATCCTCGGCAAGATGATCCTCGCCATGTACCGCGCAAAGATTGAGCGGCGGGCGCTGGCAGAGGCCGGTTACTACGTCCGCCCGGAACTTTCCGCCATCCACGTCGCGGCGCGGGTTTACATGGACGAAACAATGACGGCTCACAGGGTAAAGGCATGAAGCTGACCGCCTTCTTTACCTGCGGCGGGATGTACTACCGCGCCGTCGTGGATTACACGCCGGGCCGTCCCGGAGTCCACACCCTTTCTAACGGCGATCCTGGATACCCCGACGATCCCGCCGAGTTTGAGTTTCTGGAGCTTTACGGCGTAGCTGATGACAACAGCGAAACCAACGAAGCCTACCTGCTAGAGGATGACGACTGCTTTAACGAACTTTACGACGCGGCATACCCGGAAGTGTGCGAGTCCGCCGCCGACTACTACGAGACAGAGGGACTATGAACCACAGCGAACAACTAGACCAGCTTGCAACGGCTCTGGCAAAGGCTCAGGGAGCCATACGCGGCGCCGTAAAAGGCAACGTCAATCCCGCCTTCAAAAGCAAATATGCAGACCTGCAGGCGCTTTTTGACGCAATCCGCGAACCCTTCGCCGCTAACGGCTTGTGCGTGGTGCAGGGTATCTCCACCGCCGATACTGGCGTGTGCTGCGAGACTCGCATTATTCACGCCTCCGGCCAGTGGATCGCATCCAGCATCACGATCCCGGTAGAGCGGCAAAATGCCCACGGGCACGCCAGCGCAGCGACCTACGCAAAGCGCGTGGGGCTTGCTGCGCTGTCGGGATGCGCCTCTACGGATCTGGACGACGACGGCAACGCGGCAGCGGCTGCAGAACCGCCTAAAAAGCCCCAGGTAACGCCGCAACTGCTGGCAGATGCCAAAGATGCCGCCTCCTACGGCACGGCCGCTTACAGGGCGTTCTACAAGGCCCTGAACCCCCCTGCGCGTGCTGCCCTGTCTGCCCATAACCCGGATATGCAGGCTATCGCGGTAGAGGCGGATACGAAGCGTGCGGAGAAAGACTTCCCGATACAGGCGGCGGCATGAAGTTAGAAGCCCTGCCCAATACCCCGCAGTGGTACGCAGCCCGCCGTGGTTGCCTGACCGCCTCGCGCATGAAAGATGTTCTGGCAGTCGGCGCAAAGGGCCAGCCGCTGAAGGCCCGCGACGACTACCTGATGGAACTGGTAGCCGAGCGCATGACGGGCATCGCCGCAACTCACTTTGTTACCGATGCAATGCAATGGGGTTTAGATACCGAGGATGCGGCGGTGGGCGCATACGAGGAGGTGAGCGGCAACCTTTGCTCCGTCGCCGGGTTCTACCTGCACGACCGCATTGAGTTTTTCGGGGCCTCGCCGGATCGCCTGATAGACCCTGACGGCCTGCTCGAAATCAAGTGCCCCACTACGGTCAAGTATTTGGCCTGGCTGCGGGCGGGGGTTGTGCCGGAGGAACACAAAGCGCAAATGCTGGTGCAGCTCGCGTGCACGAAGCGTTCCTATGTGGATTTTTGCGCGTTTGATCCTCGCGTGCAGATTGGCCCGAAAGTGTTTATCCGCCGTTACGAACCCACGGCAGAGGAAATAGCAAACGCAGAATCGGCGGCGGAGGCGTTTCTTGCCGAAGTCGAATCAGTTTTCCAAATGGTTACACAGGAGGCGGCGTAATGGCATTCGAACACAAGCCCGGAAGTTTCTCCCTTTTCAAGAACGACCAAAAAGGCAACGAGAAAGCGCCGAACTATCGCGGGGAGGGTAAGGATCACGAAGGCAACGCAATCGAAGTATCCGCGTGGATACGGGACGGCGCAAAGGGCAAGTTCATGTCCTGCCAGTTCAAGCCTAAGGGACAGATCGCCGCTAAACCCATGCCGCAGGTGACTCCAGATGACAGCGACATCCCGTTCTGATGGTCGCGCCAAGCGGATGCTGGGGACGGTCTGCGTCAAGCACCCGGACCTAAGCGGCGAACGGTACGCAACCCTAGGCAAGCGGCAGGGGGATTGTGTTGCCTGCGTCAGGGAGCGCAAA
>Ga0075019_10002146_pt1 | contig 11239 bp, 10 predicted proteins | sample ColStrG_CSR_2013_FD_71473 | JGI IMG/M metagenome (GOLD analysis project Ga0075019, IMG submission 71473) | Freshwater sediment microbial communities in response to fracking from Pennsylvania, USA - Cold Stream Run_MetaG_CSR_2013 | ecosystem: Environmental > Aquatic > Freshwater > Creek >...
TTGATGTTGGAGAGTTGCTTCAACAAATAGCTGGAATTAACAATAAACTTCATGTAAATCAGTGTTTTGTGGTTGTTAGAGGGGTGTAAAGGTATAAAGAAAAAGGAATCCTAAAAACAAAATTACGACGCTGCCAATTCACATTTTGAATTTGCCCTGAATCAACAAAAGGACTCGTTCGGGGCGCGACCGCCCCGATTAAATCCCGAGGAATGAAAAATTATTTTGGCTGGTTTAAATTGATAAACGGGGTGTTTTGTCCCGCAATTTGTGGAAGTTTGCCGTCCCATCGGTCAATGGAACGGTATTGGATCAAATCCTTATTTAATGACTGTGCCAATTTCTTATTGGCTTCAGCCTGAGCCGAAGCGTTAACGCGTGTCGATTCCGCATCGGCTTCGGCCTTTACTTTTGTAATTTCTGCCGCTGCCTTCGCTTCGATCACTTGACTCTCGGCAATGGCCTTCGCTTCAATCACCCGACTTTCGGCGTCACCTTTTGCCTTGGCGATTTTCTTATTCGCCTCGGCCTCCACGGTCTTCACCTCATTTTGTGATTGTTGCGATCGTTGATTGGCTTCTAGTTTAGCGTTGATGGCCGTTTCAATGGAAGGCGGCAAATGCAGCTCGCCGATGGTATAAATTCGATCGATGAGAATGCCGTGCTTATTGGTCTGTCGCGATACCATACTGTCCACTTTTAACAGTAAATCTCTTTTATGGATTCCATAAATTGATTCGATGGGCATGTGCGAAGCAATGGTGTTGAGTGCATCCCGCACCATGTTTCGCAGAAAGATGTTCGTGATTTCGTCGATCCCTCTTCTGTACTTCTGAAAAATGGCCGGCACACTATCGGCCACCAGTGAATAACTTATCCCAAAATCGCCACTAACATCAAGGCCTTCTTTGCTTTGAAAATTAATAGCATTACCATTCTCCCAGACGTAGTTTTGCTGAAATACGGGGAAGGTGTATACCTTTTGATTGAAACCAAGGAAATAGGCACCTACCCCAAGTTGTTTTTGTTCAACTCCCTTTTTGTTACCCAGTAAATAGACTTTAATTCCCCGGTATCCGGCCGGAACGGTGCTAATGCATGATGACAGGAGGGTACCCATGGCCAAGGCCATCATCAAAATGATAAATTGTTTTTTCATAAAAAATATTTTTAAGAATTTAGAACAGATGACAAGAAAATACCGTCGACAAGTTGTTGGCGCGGTAAAAAAATCAGATTCTTAAATTGCGAATTTGGAGGTAGGAAGGAATTTGAGAAAGGGCAGGACGCGCCAGTGAGAAAAATGCCTGACTATTAAAATTCTCGTTGGTAAAATTTAGCGCGCCGATAAAATCCTGCGCATATACCACCGACTGGTCAGCTTCCGTTAAATCATCGAATTCGTCGGCTACGGCAATAGAAAAAATTTGATCATTTCTGTTCTGAAAAGCTGACTTGGCAGAGTGGGGCTGTCCAAAAGTAAAGGAGGATCCAACAAAGAAAAGGGAAGCAAAGACTAACCCTAGGTGCCTTAATTTTTTCACTTGTGGAAAGGGGAATATGAGGTCTTAACGGTTTTTTGTAAATAGTGTTTCAGTCTCCGTGATAAAACGTTGAGATAGTTTATTGAAGGGGCAAATTTATTACCTTCGAAAAAAATTGATTTATGAAAAACGCTATTTCGCTATTACTTGTGTTGCTCGTTAAGGTAGCCCTCGCTCAGACCAATCTAGAGCAATTCCTTGCGCACCCCACGGAATCGAACTTTGCATCGTCGGCGGATGGAAAGAATATTGCTTGGACTATTAATGATGCAGGGAAGCGAAATGTGATGATAAAAGTCGGTAACGACCTGCCGCGCATGCTTACCGATTATCAGCAAGATGACGGGCAAGAAATTTCGCAGCTTGTTTTTTCTCCGAATGGAACAAAATTGATTTTTGTCCGTGGGGGTGGAGCAAATACAAAAGGACAAAGCCCAAACCCGGCTAGCCTGGCAGAAGGAACCGAGCAAGCCATTTATTTCAAAGACATTTCCTCAAAAACGGCTCCTTCAAAAATTGCACAAGGAAGCAGCCCGCTCTTCTATCCAGATGGACTTAAAATAGTATTTGCCAAAGGGGGGCAGATTTATGAAACCAGCCTCGAAATTAATGCGGCTTCGAAGCTGCTTTTTATTGCGCGCGGCACGAATTATAACCCAAAATTTTCGCCCAACGGAATGGAAGTTCTTTTTACCAGCGATCGTGGGGATCATAGTTTCATCGGCATTTACAGCTTGGCTACAAAGAAAATCCGTTGGCTTGCGCCCGATGTAACCAATGATGATTTTCCTTATTGGTCACCCGATGGAAAGCAAGTCGTTTTCATTCGCAGAGCAGGGATTAAGATTAATCAACTAGTTAATTATCTTGATGGCTTTAAATTTTCCATTTGGGTTGCCGATGCCGATGCGCTAAACGCAAAGATGATTTGGAAGTCACCGGGGGACGACGGAGGGTTCGCGCAAGCGCGCGAAAAGCCGTTGGCCTGGACGTCTTCCAATCGTATTTTATTTTATTCGGAACACACCGGATGGAATCATATTTTTTCGATGAACCCGGATGGCTCCGATCTGAAGGACATCACTGCCGGAGACAATAGTGAGGTAGAAAATTTTGTAATTGATGCGACAGGCCAAAATATTTATTTTGATGGCAATCGGGATGATATTGATCGCCGGCATTTTTGGAAATCAAGCGTCACCGGTGGAAATCCAATTGCTGTAACCGCCGGCGACGGCATTGAAATGTTCCCCGCCTTTGGTGGAACAACGTTGTATGGTATTCGTTCCACTACGAACGGTACAAGAATGCTGGTCAGAGTGGATGAAACAAAAAAAGCAACGGTTCCCATCAACGTACAGAAAACGTCATCTTTTTCAGGGACTGCTTTTGTGAAACCGGAGCAAGTCATTTTCAAGGCCGCCGACGGAACAACCATTCACGGGCAACTTTTTATCGATCGGAAAATTGCTGGGAAGCGAGCTGGCGTTGTGTTCATGCATGGTGGGCCACATCGTCAAATGTTATTGGGCTTTCATTACAGTGACTATTATAGTAACAGTTATGCATTTAATCAATACTTGGCAAGTCAGGGGTATGCGGTAGTGGCGGTGAACTACCGAGATGGTATTGGTTATGGCAAAGATTTTAGACGAGCGAAGAACCAAGGGCCCCGCGGTGCGAGCGAGTACCAGGATGTTGTAGCGGCCGCAAAATTTTTGCAATTGTTACCGGAGGTCGATGGCAACAAGATAGGATTGTGGGGCGGCTCCTATGGAGGTTATCTGACCGCGATGGGCCTGGCACGAAATCCCGAACTATTTAAGGCCGGTGTCGATTTGCATGGTGTACACGATTGGTCGTTTGATGCTCAGGATGCGACCAATGGATGGGGTCTGGGTAAAAGCGACATGGACCTGGCATTGAAATCATCGCCTGTGGCTGATTTATCCAAATGGACCGCACCTGTTTTGATGGTGCATGGTGATGACGATCGCAACGTCCAGTTTCAACAGACTACCGATTTGGCTGAAAAACTCAGAGAAAGAAATGTTCCCGTTGAATTACTTGTCCTTCCCGATGAAGTTCACGGTTTCCTGCGCAACGAAAGTTGGACGCGGGTGTACCAGGCAGCTAAAGATTTTTTTGACAGGAAGTTGAAATAATAAATGCCAAAAAAATTAGTGGTATTAACGGGGGCGGGTATCAGTGCAGAAAGTGGCCTTGCCACTTTTCGGGATTCAGGTGGTCTTTGGGACGGATACAAGGTGGAGGAGGTGGCAACACCAGAAGCCTGGCACCGAAATCCAAAAATGGTTTTGGATTTCTACAATGAACGGAGAAAAAAAGCGCTTGAAGCAAAACCCAATCGCGGGCATGAAATTCTTGCTGAACTGCAAAATGATTTTGATGTGACCGTCATCACCCAGAATGTAGATGACTTGCACGAGCGAGCTGGTTCCAGGCAAGTCATTCACCTGCATGGAAGTTTATTTGAATCAAGGAGCACGCTCAATGCGTCGCTGGTTTATAAAATCAAAGGATGGGAATTGAATCTTGGCGACACCTGTGAATTGGGTTCTCAACTTCGACCCAATATTGTTTGGTTTGGTGAGATGGTACCCAGGATGGAAACGGCCTCTTCCCTCGCTTCTGAGGCAGATGTTTTTTTAGTGGTAGGAACTTCACTGGTCGTTTATCCGGCTGCGGGATTAGTTAATGAGGTGCCACGTGGGGTTCCTAAATATATTGTTGATCCAAAAATCCCGGACCTATTTCCCGTTCCAAACCTTCACTACATTTCAGAAAAAGCGAGCAAGGGAATGGAGGAGGTCAAGAAATTAATTTCTTTCGAGTAATTTAGGACGACCCAAAAACCTAAAGTTATATGAAGAAGATTTTAATATATGTTGGCTACTTGGTTGCCTTTCTGTTGGTTGCCCTGGGTGCCTTGTTAACGTATGTAAAGGCGGCTTTGCCCGATGTTGGTGAGGCGCAAGATTTAAGAATCGAATACACTGCTGAACGTGTGGCTCGCGGAAAGTACCTGGCAACCTCTGTCACGGTTTGTATGGACTGCCACTCCAAGAGAGATTGGACACAATTTTCAGGACCATTAACGCCTGGTACCTTAGGTCAAGGCGGTGAACGCTTTGATCAACGATTAAGACTTCCGGGCGTATTTGTTTCCAAGAACATTACCCCACAAGGCATTCGTCGCTATTCTGATGGTGAACTTTTTAGAGTGATCACGACAGGGGTGAATAAGGAAGGCGAGGCCATGTTTCCGTTAATGCCTTATCCGTATTATGGCCGTATGGATCCGGAAGATATTTACAGCATTATATCTTATGTGCGATCAATTCCTCCTATCGACAATGCGGTAGAACCATCGCACCCTGACTTTCCCATGAACTTTATCATTAATACAATACCTAGGCCGGCGGAGCATCAAAAACGGCCTGATAAATCGGATCAGGTTGCCTATGGCGCCTATATGATCAACGCCGCAGCCTGTGCGGAGTGTCACACCCCGGTGGATAAGGGGCAAATTGTGGATGCGCTAAAATATAGTGGGGGACGTGAGTTTCCTTTTGCTGATGGGTCCATTGTTCGCTCGGCGAATATCACATCCGATGAAAAAACCGGTATTGGTAAATGGACAGAAGAAATGTTCATTCAAAAATTCAAAGTCTATGCTGATTCGAATTATGTTTTTGAGAAAATCAAAGTGGGCGAATTTAACAGCTGGATGCCCTGGACGATGTACGCCGGAATGGATCGCGATGATTTGGCTGCGATTTTTCACTATCTAAAGACGGTAAAACCGATTTCAAATAAGGTGGAAAAATTCAGCCCGCCAATAAATCCGTAGAGGATTAACCTTGATACTTTTTGAAGATAGCCGTCGCATTGTGGCCGCCAAATCCAAAAGTATTGCTCATCGCTACATTTACTTTTTTATATACTTTCTTGCCCAACGTCAAGTTCAGTGAACTAGTAATGGCTTCATCAATATGTTGCGTATTGATTGTAGGAGGGATGATGTCTTGGTTCACGGCCATGATGGAGGCAATCGCTTCGATGGCTCCTGCTGCCCCGAGCAAATGCCCTGTGGCCGATTTGGTAGCGCTGACGTTTAAATGAGTCGGATTACTTCCGAATAGTCGAATCATCGCCTTGGTTTCGCTAAGGTCTCCTAACGGGGTAGAGGTAGCGTGCGCGTTGAGATAATCAATTTCTGATGGGCTCATCCCGGCATCGTCCAGCGCTTCCTGCATTCCTAATAGGGCCCCTTCCCCTTCGGGGTGGGTGCCCGTGAGGTGATAGGCATCAGCACTCATGCCACCGCCGGCAACTTCGGCGTAAATTTTTGCGCCACGATTTTTGGCATGTTCATGTTCTTCCAATATCAAAGCACCGGCGCCTTCGCCCATCACAAAACCATCGCGATCTTTATCGAAGGGACGAGAGGCAGTATGAGGATCTTCGTTGCGTTGGGATAACGCCTTGGAGGCATTGAATCCGCCAATGCCCGCTTGGTTGATGGCGGCCTCCGATCCTCCCGTTACAATGACATTAGCCTTTCCCCAACGGATATAATTGAAGGCATCAATGATGGCGGTCGTTGAGGTAGCACAGGCTGAAATGGTGGTAAAGTTCAAACCCATAAAACCATACTTGATGGAAATCCAACCGGAAGCAATATCGGCTATGACCTTTGGAATGAAGAAAGGATTGAAACGAGGTGTTCCATCACCTTTGGCAAACTCCATGACTTGTTCTTGAAATGTTTGGAACCCACCATTTCCCGATCCCCAGATTACGCCCACTCTTCTTTTATTAATTTTCTCTAAATCAAGCATTGAATTATGGATGGCTTCGTCTGCTGCAACCATGGCATATTGCGTAAACTTGTCCATTTTACGGAGTTCAGGGCGATCGAAATATTTATCAAAATCAAAGCCTTTGATCTCGCAGGCAAAACGTGTCTTAAACTTGGATGCATCAAAATGAGTAATGGGTGCTGCTCCGCTTCTTCCTTCCATCAGGTTTTCCCAATACTCGGGGACAGAATTTCCGATCGGGGTAAGGGCACCAAGTCCGGTGACAACAACTCTTTTTTGATCCATCGTCTTATTGTTTAGCCATTATTTCCTTTACGACTTCGTTCTTAATGGTGTTGAAATCATCTTCATTGGTAAGCCGCGAAAGTTGCAGCGCTGCCAGCATATTGGTGATGATCATCAATGCTTTTGTTCGTGCCCGTCCATGAAACGAAAATATTTTTTTTTCTTTTCCTTCTTCTAAAATGGAAGTGACCCATGTTAAGATTTCGTTGGCAAACAGTCTTAACGCTTGGCCTATCCTTGGATCTACGGAATTTAAATCAGTGGCTAGTGACCCCACCAGGCAAACGCGCCCCTCGGAGTGAATGGTTGAGTAGGTGGATAGAAAAGCACTAAGCTTGACGTGCGGACTCTTACCGGCCGTAGCCTGAATAAGGGAATGAAGTTTTTCAGTATGCTCTTTTACGATGCAGACACCTAAATCAGTTTTCGTTTGAAAGTGATAATGAATGGAGGCGTTTTTTATTCTTAATTCTTTGGAGATATCATAAAAGCTGAAGGCATTAAATCCTTTATTGCGGATAAACTGATCTCCTAATTGAATAATATTTTCCCGCGTTGTCACGGCGTAAAGGTACCTACCAATTAGTAGGTAGTCAAGTAAAACAAAAAATTTATTGGGAGGATCCCCAACCGCTTTCCCCTAACAGCGGCACAAAGGCAAACTGGTCAAACTCCTGTTTTAGCAGTTTTCCACTCTTCTTGGTGATCTGCACCATTTTTTGAGTTTCGCGATCGCCAACGGGAATGACGAGAATTCCGTTTTCACTTAACTGATCGGTGAGCGCAGCGGGGATGATGGGTGCCCCGGCGGTCACGATGATTTTATCAAAAGGCGCTTTGGCAGGAATTCCCTTTGATCCGTCGCCGAAAAAGAAATAGGGATTGTAGCCGAGCTGTGGCAAGAAGCTTTTCGTTCTTTCGTAAAGTTTCTTGTTGAACTCAATGGTGTAAACGTGAGCCCCTAGTTCCAGAAGTATGGCAGCCTGATAGCCAGACCCCGTACCAATCTCCAGCACTTTTTGTCCAGGTTTTATGTCCAGTTTTTCAGTTTGAAAAGCAACGGTGTAAGGCTGGGAAATGGTCTGGCCTTCTCCGATAGGGAAAGCCTTGTCTTCGTAGGCATGAGCAAGCAGGGCATCGTCGAAAAATAGGTGCCTGGGCACTTTTCCAATGGCTGCCAAAACGGCCTCGTTCAATATGCCTTTTAGGCGTAATTTTTTGACGAGTTTATTCCTTAGTCCGCGCTGCTTATAATTGTCTTGGAGCATGTAAAAAGCCTTATTTTAGGCTAAAAAAAGGCATTTTTAAAGATAAAATAAAGTTTTTTAGTTTTCGTAGGAAAATTGAAACTGAACCTTCTACTTTGGGGTTCTCAAAAGCACAGTAAACCTATTTTGCCATAGCGTTAAAACTGTGTGACCTGAACCCAACAGTAGGAGTGGTTAATCCCACCCACTACTGTATGGGCAGGTAAAATCCTCCTACGGTACTTTACTTACTTTTCCGCAGAATTGCCTTTTTAGCGGCTTCCATAATAGCATCCGGACTCAGTCCGTATTTCTTTAATAATTGGGCCGGGGTTCCGCTTTCTCCGAAGCTGTCATTGACGGCCACCATTTCTAGCGGGGCTGGTAAAAATCTGGATAAAACCTGAGCCACGCTCTCACCCAGCCCTCCATTAATTTGATGCTCCTCACAGGCGACGGCACACTTTGTTTTCTGAACGGAATCTAAAATCGCTACCACATCCAAAGGTTTGATCGTATGAATATTGATCACTTCCGCACTGATTCCTTGTGCTGCTAATTTTTCTTCTGCTTCAATCGCCAGCCACACCAAATGACCACAAGCAAAAATACTCACGTCCTTTCCTTCAATCATTTTATCAGCTTTACCAATGGTGAAAGGCCGGTCACCGGTAAAGATGGGCCAGCTTGGCCTTCCAAATCGTAAATACGTTGGACCGATATGGCTGCCTAATGCCAAAGTCGCTGCTTTTGTTTGATTGTAATCGCAGGGAACGATCACCGTCATTCCCGGCAACATTTTCATCATCCCGATATCTTCGAGAATTTGGTGTGTGGCGCCGTCTTCACCGAGCGTTACGCCCGCATGCGACGCGCAGATTTTTACATTCTTGTTAGAATAGGCAATTGACTGACGGATTTGATCATACACTCTTCCCGTTGAAAAATTAGCAAACGTTCCGGTAAATGGAATTTTGCCACCGATTGTCATTCCAGCCGCAAGCCCCATCATGTTTGCTTCGGCGATTCCTACTTGAAAAAATCGTTCTGGAAAATCCTTTTTGAAGGCATCCATCTTGAGCGAGCCGGTTAGGTCCGCACAAAGGGCAACAACGTTTTCATTTTGTTGACCCAGTTCGTGCAATCCCGCTCCAAAGCCTGATCGGGTGTCTTTCTTTTCCGTGAAGGTAAATTTGGTCATAGAATCCTTTTCTTGTTAAACACTTGTTAAACTTTAAAAATACCCCAAGTACACATCAACTTATCGGCGAGGTTGCCGTAAAAGTTCCAAACCGCAACGCGATGCAACAGACCCGTACGTTCGACAACAAACTTATTTTTTGGATCATTGTGTGCTTGCTTCTGGCCTTAATCCCCTGGTTTGTCTGACATGAAATCAATAATCCCCAATCGTTTCTTCCAACTGGTTCAACGCTTTTTTAAGTTCTTCGTCATTGGGAGCCACGCCGTGCCACTTATGAGAGCCCATCATATAGTCAACGCCAAAACCCATCGCCGTCTTCATCAAGTTCATGATTGGTTTCCCCTTGCCTGTTAGTGATTTGGCGTGATCCAAACCTTTTATTACTTCTTCGATTTTGTTTCCATTAAACTCATTCACCATCCAACCAAAGGATTCCCACTTCGCTTTTAAATCCATCAAGGAAAGGATTTGGTCGACGGGTCCGTCAATCTGCTGGCCATTGTAATCGATGGTGGCAATCACATTATCCATTTTATTGTGCGCTGCATACATGGCCGCTTCCCACACTTGGCCCTCTTGTTGTTCGCCGTCACCCATCAAAACAAAAACAAGTTGATTGTCTTTGTTTAATTTCTTGGTTTGGGCAGCGCCCAAAGCCACCGACAGCCCTTGGCCGAGAGAGCCAGAGGCAATACGTACCCCTGGCAAATGTTCGTGGGTGGCCGGGTGGCCCTGCAGGCGGGTGTTGAGCATGCGGAAGGTGGACAATTCTTTCACATCAAAATAGCCTGCACGAGCCAGTGTTGAATACCACACTGGCGAAATGTGTCCGTTGGATAAAAAGAACAGATCCTCGCCTATTCCATTCATATTGAACTTTGGATTGTGCTTGAGGACGTGGAAATAGAGGGCGACAAAAAAATCAGTGCAGCCGAGTGAACCACCCGGGTGCCCGCTCTGGCAGGCATGAACCATTCTTACAATGTCTCGGCGAATCTGGGTGGCTAATTTCTCTAGTTGTGGGAGGTCAGGTTGATTGGGCATGCGAAAAGTTTGCGCGAAGATATAAACTTAGCGGTTAGACAGATGAATGGAATAAATAATTTTCAAAACGGGCTCTTACTTCTTCTTTTTTGCTGCTTTTTTAGGAGGTGATTTTTTGATGGACTTCTTTGCTGGCTTTTTAGCTGACGTTTTCTTTGCTGGCTTAGCCACCGCGAGTTTTGGCGCGGGGGCATGGCCAAGAATCTGGGCCGTATGGTTTTTGGTGTCCACTTTGGTGATGATCTCTGCGATCACGCCAATTTCATTAATAATAAAGGTGACTCGCGCGGTGCCCATGTATTTACGTCCATACATGGATTTTTCTATCCACGTTCCGTATTTCTGATGAACTGATTTGTCCGTATCGGCGAGCAGACGAAAGGGGAGCTTTTCCTTCTCAATAAACTTGCGATGCGTCTTTTCCTCATCGGTGCTCACCCCCAACACTTCATAGCCCTGTTTTTGTAACACCCGATAGTGATCACGAAGGTCGCACGCTTCTGCCGTGCAACCGGGGGTCATGTCCTTGGGATAAAAGTATAGCACAATTTTTTTACCCTTGAAGTCTGAAAGTTTTACTGAATTTCCGTCCTGATCCCGGGTAGAGAAGTCAGGGGCTTTGTCTCCTGTGCTAAGTGCCATAATTATAGTATTTTTTGAGTGTAGATTTTTTCATTTCCAACATGGTCACGGACTTTGAGTTCAAAATCACCTTTCAAGGCCTTTGATTTATCCAATCGTTCCGATTGAAGAATTCCGGTTTTGTAATCGTATTTCATCAGCAGCCATTCCCCGTTGATGGTTGCGGTGTAGGACGCGATGCCGGATAAATTATCCATGATACGAAAGCGTGCCGAAGAGGGTTGACATTGAATGCGATAAATGAGAGGGGCCATGGTGTCTTTCAAAATGACGAATTCACCAAGTTCGGAGGTGGTAAATTGAATTTTATCTCCTTGCCAAGTTCCTCCAATAAATTTATAAGATCTGCCTTCCAGGCGGTAGATTGCCGTTTTCTCATGGCCCGAATCCGACCGTTGCTTCAACGTCACCTCAATGGGATTGTTA
>Ga0075019_10002149_pt1 | contig 11227 bp, 13 predicted proteins | sample ColStrG_CSR_2013_FD_71473 | JGI IMG/M metagenome (GOLD analysis project Ga0075019, IMG submission 71473) | Freshwater sediment microbial communities in response to fracking from Pennsylvania, USA - Cold Stream Run_MetaG_CSR_2013 | ecosystem: Environmental > Aquatic > Freshwater > Creek >...
GTGGGGTAGTAGTCTTAAGTCAAACTTCAGCTCTAATTTATTATGAACTGATTCTGTTCTGTTCAAAGACACTGTGGGCATGGGTGGTTGAAATTTGTCTTGCCACTCTGACTCAAGTTCTACAGATACAGTTCTGAGTAGGTCGTAGATCTCGCCCATACAAGCGTGAACAGCATCTGGCAGAAATGATATGCCAATATCGCCTAAGCCGCCCAATTCAATTTGATAGTGTTCTTCATCAATTTTTCCGCGCTGGTTTACTTCTTTAAAAAATCTTTTAAAATCCTCAAACTGATGTGATGTGAGGTAAAATTCGGCTCTTGCAAAGTCAGGTGTCTGACAAGACTGACCACCACCCAAGAATTTAGTGAATTTAAGTTCAAAACCACGGTCTATGGCAGAGCTTAATATTTTTTGTAGTTCTAAAATAGCGTTTTGCCCTGTTTGGCCAAACGCGCTGCTAGATATTCTTCCTTTTGCCGTGATTTCTACTCTACGATTAAAACCTCTCGCATCCTTTTCATATCCTTGAAAAAATATGTCGACTCTAAAAATTGAAAGTGACTTATGAGCATGAACTAGCCGCATGCTAGTAGGTGCTCCCACCAGGCTATATTTCGGATTAACCGATATACTTTGAAGCGCGTAACGAATGCCTGTCATTCCAAAGTCTTCACCACAAAGTCCTAAAATATAAACAGGATACTTAAGTTTTTTGTCTTTAAATTTTCCTATGGCATTAATTTTCGCCAGCATATCCAGTTTTCCACTGGCTGCTCCTAAACCGTAGATATGGTTACCTTTGATTTGTGCTTTGAAGGGGTTTTTTTCTCCTTCTTTCCATGCGCCTTCTAAGCCTGGAGGTGCAGTATCAATTTGATTAGTGAGAAGAAGTCCTTTTTTAATTTTCTTTTCGACTAAAAAATCTCCTGCAATACCCAGAATATTAAATTGACGTTTGGAATGTGACTCTGAAGAATGCATCACATGCTGAAGCTGTGTTTTCATTCCTTTGGCTTGCATCATGTGTTGAAGCATGTTCGCGAACTCTTCCGTGCCCTCGGATGTAACCGATTTAGTCCTAATCGCTTGAATGGCTTCCTCTAAAATTCTTTTCATAATAAACTTTCTATCATGATCTTATTACCGCTACTGTTTTTGACTCTGCACCAACCCGTTACGGCATCAGACTGGACTAAGATCGAATCACTGGCTCAGTCCGGACACGAAAAAGACGCTCTACAATTGATTCTACAGTCAGAAGCCCGAGATTTTTATTATTATTATAACTTAGGGGTAGTGCATGGCAAATTAGGCAATACAGGTGCTAGCTATGCTTTTTTTACCAAAGCCTGCTCTTTAGAGCCGTCCAACGTCGCTTGCCAACAAAGCCTTGACTCTACCTTGTCGCGCTTAGTCGGGAAAGTAGGTGATTCTGGACTCGACCCGTCTGCCTCCCCCCTTGAAAAGTGGGTCGACACCTTGCTTTCTCCCTTGGCCTCAAAGGTATTGATCATCATCACACTACTTCTTGCCTCATTCTTTTATTATTCAAGAAAGCGCTCAACAAAAAAACGCGCCGCGTCTTTTTCAGCTGTTCTTTTTCTTTCACTCATTCATCTTTTTTTATTCAGCTGGAGGCATACCCATAGCACTGCAATTGTTATTGAAGATCAAATGCTCTACACGGGCCCTGCAGAAAGCTTCATTCCACTCGAATCTATCCCCGCTGGCGTCAAACTAAGATTGAGTGGCGAAAGAATTAAAGGTTGGGTTCAAGTTCGCTACTCTCAAGAAGGCATTGGCTGGATTCCTGAATCAAGATTGTTGCTCTTATGAGGGTTCAGAAGTAGATCATTAGAATGTACCGTCATTGGCTAGCTATCGCTTTGATTATCGTCGGTTTTGGCTGTTCAGGTAAAACCGTCGACGAAAGTAACCCTCAAGCCCTCTATGACGAGGCGTTGGAAGATATTCAAAACGATCGCTATATTATGGCGGTAGAAAAGCTCCGCTCAGTTCGTAATAAGTTCCCTTATTCAAAAGTGGCAACACAAGCCCACTTAAAAATGGCCGACGTTTACTTTGCGCAAGAATCCTATGTTGAAGCCGCAGCCGCCTATGAAGCATTTCGCGACCTTCATCCCAAACATGAATCCGCAGCCTATGCCTCTTTCAAAATTGGTGAGGCCTATAGAAAAGATATCCCTACTGTGATTTCGCGTGATTTAACCTCTGCCTACAAAGCCCAAGATGCTCTACGAAGTTTTTTGGAACAATACCCACAAGATGCTGAGGTTCCAAAAGCTAAAGTTTTTTTACAAGAGACTCGAGATCTTTTAGCCTCAAAAGAGACTTATATTGGTGACTTTTATTATAAAAAAGGTGAATGGGATGCTGCTAAGATTAGATATCAGAAAATCCTAGATATGTACGCAGATACTAACCAAGGTCCCATAGCTAAAAACCGTTTAGAAGATATTCAAAATAAAAAATGAACCTCACACCCAATCAAGCCTCTGTGAACACTCAGATTCAAAACCTTATTTATCAGAAGAACTTTTATGAGGCCGACGCGCTCATTTTTGAAAAAATGAATCGCTCTCCTAACGATGCTGACGCTCATTACTTAAAGGGAGTGTCACTTTACTTCCAAGGTAAACTCTCATCGGCAGTTGAGGCTCTTAAGAAATCTCTCTCGCTTGACCCAAGACATACCGATGCAGCGATTTGCCTATCCGTACTTCTCAATGATATTGGACGTTACCAAGACGCTAAATCTCTTTTTGATCAGGCCAATCACTCGGTCAGTCCTAACCTGACTAACCAAGAAAATGAGATTGATCAAAAATTTGCTGTTAAACACCTTGAATTAGCCGACCTCTACTTTAGATACAGGCGTTATGATGAGGCTATTGAAGAGTACAGCAAAGCTGCCACACTGAATCCAAGTAACCTTGAGATCAGGATTAGAAGAGCCAAAGCTATGGCTAAAAAGGGCTTTCTCACTCGCGCCATACAAGAGCTTCAACAGCTTAAATTTGAGAACCCAAAATTCACGGCGGCACGCCTTCAACTAGGGCTTCTCAACTATAGCCAAGGTAATATCTTAGATGCTGAGCTAGAGTGGGAAGCCATTCTCGATTATGACGAACAAAATAGAGAGGCTCTGACCTATCTAGAAATGGCAAAACGTTCTAGAATCTCAAAATGATGTCTAGGTTTTTTGCCTTAGTCGCGCTCTCTCTCTTGGCTTGCTCGACTACTCCTGCACCGTATCTTTCTAAACCTCCTGAAGAAGAGTTGATCGTATTTTTTGAGCTCGATGGAAAAGTAGTCGTTAAAGAATGTAAAAACTACTTTGTGACGACAGATAGACTTTCATGCAAGGGTAATGAAACTACAGTAGAAAAAAATGACTTTCTTAAATCCGTTCAGTCTCTCATCGAAATCACTGATCAAGACTACCTTAAACCTTATACACAAGATGAGTTTTCAATTCTAGAAAAGGACCTCACACTAAAACATCGTTTTGATGAGGCTAGAGAAAAACGTTTTTTAAAAAAAATCTCTAGCATTAAAACCTTTATCCACCTTTTTGCTCCTGAATATGATCAGTCAACCGATCCTATTAAAGTAGGTCAATACATCGCACACGCTGAAAACGACTTACGTACTGGTAAAAAGGTAAGTACCTCGATCAATGGCCTTAACCTTTACACAAGAGATCTCTTAGGAAAAATCTTGAGTTCAAACTCGCTTTATCCTCATAGCTTTTCGAAATCGATGTATCAGTTTTTTAGTCCAGCTCTAAAAACCTATGAGCCTCTCATTCTTAGGCCCTGCGGCCTAAAAGGTTCTCAAGAAGAACGCATCAAAGACTGCTGGAGAGTCAAACATGCCGAGGGGTTGGACTGGTTTTTGGTTTCCAGATTTCCGACGGGTGAAACGGTGTGGACTACCGGGAGAGCTGATTCATTTGCCAGATCGATCCTTCACGAGAGTTCTCAAGGCTTAACCCTCAGACGTTGTGAAAACATTACCTCTCTCGATTCATTTAATAGTTGCGTGGGTCCTGTCATCAATTATGTTTCAAAAGAGGCATTCCGATCTGCGCTCATTAAGGATCTACTTTTTGAGAAGGCGGATTTCATTCCTACATATAGTAGAAATGAAATCAAAGCTTATGAAATTACGCCTGAACTTCAAGCCCAGCGCCGAGAAATTCGCTCACGCGCCATCGAAGAGAAGCTATTTAAAGTTTTTAATTTTTTATCTACTTTTGAGCCTACGCAAAATGATAACTATGATGCCTCAGGCCTTGAACTAGAAATTATATTAAGCAGGCTTAACCTCAATGCCGGTCATGAGCTTTCCTCTCATGTCAAAGGCCTGAATTCACGTATCAATAAGGTCGTTGATATTATTTCTAGCGCCAAGATCGTTTATCCTCTTAGCTTTTATAAAAAGCAGGACGATATTTTAAATGAAAAGATAACTTGGCTAGATCCTAAGATGAAACCAGAGTGTGGTCTTGTAGGAGCTATCGAAAATAGGATTCAAAACTGTAAAACAACCGTTAGGGTTGATACCTATAATTGGAATTTGGTTTCACGCAGTGGGGCTCAAGAACTATGGCAAGACGACGCCACCAAAGTCATTTGGTCGAGCGAGCAACCAGAAACCATGAATCAACAGAACGCCCTTAAGTCTTGTTATCACCAAGAACTCGAAAAAAATCACGGAGAAGTTCCTTCGCTAGAGGGTTGGAGATTGGCTGAACTTCACGGGTTAAGAGGGATCTTTCCTTCTCTTGAAAACCATTGGAGTTGGAGTTCGACCTTAAAATCGTCCAATCGGGCCATCAGCGTTAAGTTCTTTGAAAAAGATTCTAGAATTAATACCGATTATCGCGGGCTAACCAGCACCACGGTTCATTGTATTTTTAGGCCCAAGGATTTTCTTAAACCTGAAGGGACTTAACTGCTAGTGAGGCTGGAATTTCTTCCATCGCCATGGGGTGAGCCACGGGTTGTGCTTCTTCAGAAACTTCGCTCGATTGCCTCTTAGCGCTTTGAATGGTGAGCAAGTGTGTTTTGAGTTCTTTAAACATCAGGTGCTTGATCGTGTAATCATTCTCTTGAAGAACAACCTGACGTGCGGTTTGTTTTTTTAAATTGATCACAAGGGGAGCTTTCAAATTAGCTGTCATCTGCATGATGTCGCTTGGAATCGTTAGAATATTAAAAACTGCAGCATCGTGAAGATTCGCTAGAGATAGCTCTCTGAGTTCAGCAGCCGATAGTCTGACGATGTAATCATTTTTGAAAATTTTAGGCTCGAGAAGTGGAAATGCTAATTCAGGCTGATCAAGACTTTGTAACCAGAGGATCAAAGTTTCATCACCTGGATCTACGAGACAGAATTTTTTTCTATCTGGAAACCCGATCATTCCTTGCGGGATTTCGATAATATCTTTTTCTTCAATGTTGAGCTGTCCAAAACGTCCTGTTTTTACGATCACACTCAACCCCCTTCCCTTATTAAATGCTTACTACTCTTTCAGCATTTTTGAAACTTTACTCAACTCCGCTGGCGCATTCACGGCTTCTTTATTCTGATCCTGAATCGCCAAGTAAACTTCTTCTCTGTGGATTTTAGTTTCCTTGGGAGCCTGAATTCCCAATCGTACTTGCTTACCCTTGATTTGCACTACTGTAATCTTGATGTGGTCATCGATTGCAATGCATTCACCTAATTTTCGAGTCAAAACTAACATAAAAGCTCCATCTTACTAGGACTACGTGTAATCCGTTACAATCACTGACCTTTATTATAACGCCCTACAGCTTGCAACCTTCTTCTACTATCTTAAGAAATCTAATAGTGTTGGCTGTATTAAGCGCTTCGAACTTCCTAACGCACTCCTGAAAACCGTCTCCTCTTTAGCTAAATCACTCATCACTTGAGCTACATCAGCATCTTCTAAGGATTCTGAGAGCTTGGCATTCGTAGTGGCATGCTTATCAAGAGCTATTTCAGTATTTTCAAGACCGCGCATCCTTGAACCAATCTTGGTGCGTTGCGACACAAGACTGGCATGAAGATCGTCTAAGCGGTCTAAACTTTGGTGTATTGAGTCAATATTTCCAGTTAAGAGAGAAACTCTAAGACTTTGAAGCTCATCAAACACATTGATATTCTGTTTACTCTGAAGACCCTCTTCTTCATCAGAAGCTGGCTTTCTTGAGCTCCCGTTGATTTGAGCCTCTCTATGTTCTAAATCTTTATAATCTGGTGACGCCTTAGGCGCAGTATTGAAAGCTTCAAACCCAGGAATGTTCACCGTTAAAAAAACGTCCTTGGCAACCTCAACCATGATCTCGCCTTTATCACCTACATACTTACCTTCCATGGTGACGGGCGGCTGAGACGTCTTATATCCACCGAATAAGTAGCGATCTGCAATTCTTCTATTACCTGCAGAGATCGCTTGCTGATAAAGCTGCGTGACTTCTTCTGCAACTCCCAACCTTGATGCCTCTCCTGAAGATGCGCCGCTAGATTGTTGGATCGCAATTTCTTTAGCTCTTAAAACAATCTCAGATAAATCAGAAAGCGCATGATCTGTATTTTCTAAATACATATTGGCTAACTTAGCTGTGTCAGTAAACTGCGAATGATTGGTTTTCTCGGTTCGCATCTCAAGAACTTTGGCGGAACCCACAGGATCGTCAGAAGGTGCGTTGAGTTTTCTGAGAGTAGACGATTGATTCTGAAGCTTTTCCATTCGCCCCTTAGATCGGCTAATCGTATCTCTCACTGTATCGTAATTAGAGTTTTCGGTTATTCTCATCGTTTAAGATCCAATACAGTTTTAAGCATTTCATCGGCGACCTGAATCACTTTCGCAGAAGCATCAAAGGCGTGCTGAAACTGAAGCAAGTTAGCGGTTTCTTCGTCGATGGAAACTCCCGAAATACTATCTCTCATTTTATTCATCTGAGTGAGCACGCTTTTTTGTTGAATCAGATCAGAGCGGTTTTTAGCGGCGACCACACCCGTGTCGCTGACCATGGCATTGTACCAATCGTCAGCTGTTGAGTTTCCTGCGTTGAGAAATTTGATGTTTTGAATTCTTGCAATTGCCATGGCGATTCTGTTATCGCCTGGAGAATCGGGTGCGGCAGCTGAAGCGATGTTGTTCACGCTACCTTGAACAGCATCTGAAAGTGAAATGAGCTCAGCTGCTCTTTCTTTCTTATCTAATTTCTTAAAGTAATTAACACCCGTCACACCGTCACGAGTAAAACCCTGAGAGTGAACGGTATTAACAGCCTCACTAATTCCATAAGCTAAGTCATCTAGGCGACTTAAAATCATAGAAAGTGTTTTGTCTCGTACTTCTAGTAGAGCTCCGATTTTTCCACCTTTAAGGCGATGAGTAATATTTTCTTCAACAGTGGCTGAGGTTTTAAGATCATACGCACCTTCAGCTTTACCTTGATCATCAGCGGGTGAGCTCTCAACGTACATGGATTCGGTTTGTGACCCTGTTAAGAAAGGACCAATGCCTTTGATATCCACAACCACAGCACCTTCACGGTCCTTGTGGGTTTGTATATCCATATAGCTGTTGAGCTTCTTTAAGAGCACATCTCTTCGATCGAGCATGTCGCCTGGGCTTCCACCACCCACTTCAAATTGCTTAATTTTAATATTGAGCTCTCTAATTTCATTCGCAGCCGCGTTCACTTCTCGGCTATAACCCTCAAGCTTAGCGTCGATGTGCTTTCGAATATCTTCTACTTCTGTTCTTAAACGTTTAAAGTCGCTCGTCATGGCGCTAGTTGATTCACGTACAGACTGCCTGACAGCTTCGCTATCAGGATCATTAGCAAGTTTTCTAAACTCGTTAAAGAAATTACCAATCATTCGATTAAGGCCATCACCATTCATTTCATTAAAAACATCTTCTAGCTGGGTGAGGGCTACGTCTTTTTCTTCGTACTCTGAAAAGCTTTTAAATGAAGTTCTCACCTGTTTATCTAGATAATCATCATTCACTCGCTCAATACGAGTGACCATCACACCATGACCAATCTCAGTTGTGCTTCCTGGTTTAGGATTACCGTTATCAGCCGCTTGATGCACGCGCTGACGACTGTAACCCTCGGTGTTCGCATTAGAAATGTTATGGCCTGCCGTTCCGATATTGGATTTGGCGGCAATCATTCCTGAACGACCCGTTTGCATGATCACACCCAGACTCATGTGATTATGCCTCCTTCTCGATCAGTCTTGGCTTTGATTCGCCTGAGCCTTGAGCTTGACCTTGAGATGAGTACGTATTGGAGCGGGTTTCAGATAGTCCCAAAAGATTTTTTTTCATGTTTTGGACATGTTCTAACGAGTTTTCAACTAATGTACTGTTTTGATCGTTTTGATCTTTAATTCTTTCGATCAAAAGTTTGAGAGTTGTGAAAGCAGACCTAAAACCTTTAGCCTGTTCCATTCTTTGATTATTTTCTAAGGCCTGAATGAGCGCTTCCATCGATTGAACGCCGAGTTTTTCAGAAACTTCCTTTCGTTCTTTTTCACATACTTGGATTGCGTAGATCAACGCTTCTTTTGAAAATGTGATTTCTTGAATTTCTTTGAGATCAATTTGTGTGAGCGCCTCGTGCTCTTGGCGAACCATCTCAAGTAATTGCCGGTGCAATCCGATATGTCGATTGAGTAGGTTTTGTAGGCTTACTAGCAACTCTTCCATGAGTACGCTTTATCCTAACGGCTTATACGCCTGGGTTATTTAAATGTTCGCCAATCATCTTTTCAGCTACAGCATCTGGTTTCACGTTGTATTCTTTATTTGCAATTCTTCGCTTAAGATCAGCAATTTTATCTTCACGAATATCCGGAGCAGCTGCTGCTAAACCTTTTGCTGTTGCCATTTCTCTGCCTCGATCAGAAATCGATGCATTAAAAGAATCTGCTATCTCTACGGGTGGTGCGCTTTTAGGTGCGGCACTCGTGTCTGTTCCTCGTTTTGGAGCTTCGGATTTTTTCGCAGCACCAACATCTGTATTTCGGATCGGATTATTTGCCGAGTTTTGTACCTTCATTCGTACCTCCTGTACTTACTGTAGGACTCTCTTTAAGAGCTGGAGACTCGTTTCTCCTAGCTTCATTGTAACGCGCCGACTCGAGATATGCAATGATTTGATCCGAAAGACCCAGCCCACCTTGCTTAGCAGAACGCTGCGCATTTTCAGAATCCATCATCGACTGATAAATTTTTGTCGCTGGACTATTTAAGTCCATTTCATTTTCAGGAACCGTCTGCCTCATGGCCTGCATCATGTAATCTAAAAACATGGCCTCCATACCTTCAGCCGCAGCACGGGTTTGCGGGTCAACTGAGTTTTTATCTATTGTTGGTGTAACTCTGGACGGACTGATTGGGGCCTGGGATAGCACCTTAGTCATTCGTTTGACTCTCTAAAGTGACTTGAGTAGCAGTGGTATCAGCCACAACCGTCTCTTGTGCCTTCTCTTTATCCACTAGAACAATAGGACCCAATACGTCATCCAACAAAAAATCTCCCCACAAAATCACATGACCTCCAAGTCAGCTTGTAGCGCGCCTAGTTGTTTAAGAGACTGAAAGATGGAAGTCAAATCTTTTGGCTGAACTCCCAATGCGTTGAGTGCTTTAACTAAGTCACCCACACTTGTAACGTTTTTAATTTCAAGTAGACGGTTAGCTCCGCCACCTTTTTTCTTACCACCAGCAGCTGCCGGAGCCGCTGCCGCTCCTCCTGCTGCAACCGTAGCCGAGTCATCTTTAACTTCAATGGAGAGTTCACCATGCGCAATAGCGACAGGAGAAATCTGGATATGTCCGCCCATCACAATCGTTCCTGTGCGCTCGTTGAGAACTACCTTAGATTTTGAGTCGACATTGATTTTAATATTTTCAAGCACTGCAAGTAACTCAACGGTATTTCCTTCATAGCTAAATGGAGCCACGATATCCACCGTTGCACTATCTCTAGCGGTAGCAAATTTTCCACCCAATTCTCCATTGATAGTAGCAGCCATTCTAGCTGCTGTTGTGAAATCAGGATTATGAAGTGAAAGTCTGAAGCTCTTTTTACCCTGGAAGTTAGAATCAATATCTTTTTCGATCGAGGCACCAGAAACCACACGTCCCACCGTTGGGAATACTTTAGATCCGTCAGCAAGAGCCCCTAAGCTCACTGGCCCTTGAGCCACTGCGTAGATATTTTGATCGCCTGCTCGTAGAGGCGTCACTAAAAGCATTCCGCCTTCTAGACTTCCAGCATCTCCAATAGAACTTACGGTGACGTCAATCACATTACCCGCCCTAGCAAAAGCTGGCAGTTTAGCAGTCACAATAACGGCAGCTGCGTTCTTGGATTTAATATTTGAGTTTCCTTGAACATCAAGGCCAAGTTTTCCAAAAAGTCTTGCCAATGATTGCCCAGTTACATCTGTGCTTGAATCGCCGGTGCCTTTAAGACCCACGACAATACCGTAACCAATTAAGATGTTTTCTCTCACACCCTTAACTGCAGCAATATCTTTTAGGCGTGCCGCTTCAGCATTTGAAATACCCAAAACCAATACAAGCGTCAGACATAACTTAGCGATTGATTCGTAAACGATATTCATAAAATTTCCCCGTGTTAACTACATCTTGTTCATCAATGTCATTTGATCTTACAATTCCGACAAAGCTAATCAGCCTTGGTACACCCTTAAAATAAACTCTCTTAGTACCTCTCACGCGATAATTTCCATTAGGATAGCGATCTAAAACTTCACCCATCATTTGATCGCCAACTTTAACAGGAACGTCTTTTGAGAAGTCGATGTCTTTTTCAGTCGCTGTATACTCTTTATAATCTTGTGGAATCACGTTGCCACCCTCAGAAGCAATCTTTCTTTCAGCCTCTGATTTTTCATCTTTAGGCGGAGAACTCGCATTCTTTGCAGCTTTAAGCTGCTCTTGCGCATCTTTAATGGCTTTATCTCGATCTAACTTTGCTTGAATCACATCGATCTCAGCTTGTTTTTCTTGAGGCGACAAAGTTCTCTTCAACTCTGAAGCTAAATCCTTAAGCAGAGGTTCATCTATTTTAATAGTAAGAATTTCTCCAACTGAACGAACCTTGTTTTTTACAAAGAAGTAATTGATTTG